>Ga0209796_10000018_pt1 | contig 308456 bp, 282 predicted proteins | sample AgamicOrSfrz_FD_187167 | JGI IMG/M metagenome (GOLD analysis project Ga0209796, IMG submission 187167) | Agave microbial communities from Guanajuato, Mexico - Or.Sf.rz (SPAdes) (version 2) | ecosystem: Host-associated > Plants > Phyllosphere > Phylloplane/Leaf | place: Guanajuato, Mexico...
CGCCGATAATTTTCTTAACGCGTTCTTCGATAGTGCTCATACTCTTAAATTTCCTATCAAAACTCGCTTTCGCGATGGTTTTCGTAGTGTATAAAATGTTGAAAAATTTGCAACTAAATCCCGGCAGTTCTTACCACGATTTTACGTTATTTTGAGGCCATTCGCCCTAATAACGCAAATATTTTTCATCGTGGTTAAACCATATACATCCCGCCGTTGACGTGGAGGGTCTCACCAGTGATGTAACCCGCTTCGTCAGAGGCTAAAAATGCAACCGCGCTGGCGATTTCTTTAGGGTCGCCAAGACGACCCGCCGGAACTGCCGCCAGCGTACCCGCACGCTGCTCATCAGTCAGCGCACGCGTCATGTCCGTTTCAATAAAGCCCGGAGCAACAACGTTTACCGTAATACCGCGGGACGCAACTTCACGCGCCAGCGACTTACTGAAACCAATCAGACCTGCTTTCGCCGCAGCGTAGTTAGCCTGACCAGCATTTCCCATGGTACCAACCACAGAACCGACAGTGATAATACGACCATGACGCTTTTTCATCATAGCGCGCATTACCGCTTTTGACAGACGGAATACAGATGACAGGTTGGTTTCGATGATATCGTTCCACTCGTCGTCTTTCATTCGCATTAACAGGTTATCGCGAGTGATCCCGGCATTGTTTACCAGAATATCCACTTCGCCAAACTCTGCGCGAATATTTTCCAGAACAGATTCGATAGATGCAGGTTCGGTCACATTGAGTACCAGACCTTTACCGTTCGCACCAAGATACTCGCTGATGGCCTGAGCGCCATTCTCGCTGGTTGCCGTACCAATCACCTTCGCGCCGCGCGCAACCAGTGTTTCAGCAATTGCGCGCCCGATACCACGGCTTGCGCCAGTAACCAGTGCGATTTTTCCTTCAAAACTCATGGTATTCCTCTTTTATTGCGCGAGTGCCGCTGACAGCGCTTCCGGCTCGTTAATGGCCGAGGCAGTCAGGGTATCAACAATACGTTTTGTCAAGCCGGTGAGGACTTTACCTGGACCGACTTCATACAGATGCTCAACGCCCTGTGACGCCATAAACTCAACGGTTTTGGTCCACTGTACCGGGCTGTAAAGCTGGCGAACCAGTGCGTTACGGATAGCCTCCGGCGCGGTTTCGCATTTCACATCGACGTTGTTTACCACGGAAATCGTCGGTGCGTTAAACGTAATTTTTTCCAGCTCAACGGCCAGTTTGTCGGCTGCTGGCTTCATCAGCGCGCAGTGTGACGGAACGCTGACCGGCAGCGGCAGCGCACGTTTCGCGCCAGCGGCTTTACAGGCAGCACCGGCACGTTCAACCGCTTCTTTATGACCAGCGATAACGACCTGGCCCGGCGAGTTGAAGTTTACTGGTGAAACTACCTGACCTTCAGCGGATTCTTCACACGCTTTTGCAATCGCCGCATCATCCAGACCGATGATAGCAGACATGCCGCCTGTACCTTCCGGTACCGCTTCCTGCATGAATTTACCGCGCAGTTCCACCAGACGTACCGCGTCAGCAAAGGCGATCACACCGGCACACACCAGCGCAGAGTATTCACCCAGGCTGTGGCCCGCGAGCAGTGCAGGCGCTTTGCCGCCCTGCTGCTGCCATACACGCCACAGCGCAACGGACGCGGTCAGCAGTGCTGGCTGGGTCTGCCAGGTTTTGTTCAGTTCTTCGGCCGGACCCTGCTGAGTCAACGCCCACAGATCATAACCCAGCGCATCAGAAGCTTCACGGAAAGTCTCTTCAATTACCGGATAGTTTGCTGCCATTTCAGACAACATCCCAACGGTTTGAGAGCCCTGCCCCGGGAACACAAAAGCAAATTGCGTCATTTTTTAAATCCTTATCCTAGAAACGAACCAGCGCGGAACCCCAGGTGAACCCACCACCGAAGGCTTCAAGCAAGACCAGCTGGCCCCGTTTGATTCGTCCATCGCGTACCGCTTCATCAAATGCGCACGGTACCGACGCCGCAGAGGTATTGCCGTGACGATCCAGCGTCACCACAACGTTATCCATCGACATGCCCAGCTTTTTCGCGGTCGCGCTGATGATACGCAGGTTCGCCTGATGCGGCACCAGCCAGTCGAGCGCAGAGCGTTCAAGATTGTTCGCTTCCAGCGTTTCATCAACAATGTGTGCAAGCTCAGTTACCGCCACCTTGAACACCTCGTTTCCTGCCATAGTCAGGTAAATCGAGTTGTCCGGATTAACGCGATCGGCGTTTGGCAGGGTCAACAGCTCGCCGTAGCTACCGTCGGCATGCAGATGCGTGGAGATGATGCCCGGCTCTTCGGACTGCCCCAGCAGCACCGCACCCGCACCATCACCAAAAATAATAATCGTCCCGCGATCGGTTGGATCGCAGGTACGCGCCAGCACGTCAGCGCCGATCACCAGCGCATACTTCACGGCACCGGATTTCACGTACTGATCGGCAATGCTCAGTGCGTAGGTAAAGCCTGCGCACGCGGCGGCAACGTCAAATGCCGGGCAGCCTTTAATGCCGAGCATGTTCTGCACCTGGCATGCTGCGCTTGGGAAGGCATGCGTGGCAGACGTGGTGGCGACCACGATCAAGCCAATCTGTTCTTTATCGATGCCAGCCATCTCGATAGCGCGCTGTGCGGCTTCGTAACCCATGGTAGACACGGTTTCGTCTGGCGCGGCGATACGACGTTCACGGATACCTGTGCGCGTGACAATCCACTCGTCAGACGTATCTACCATTTTTTCAAGATCGGCGTTGGTACGCACTTGTGTTGGCAGGTAGCTGCCGGTACCTAAAATCTTCGTATACATGTACGCTCAGTCACTTTTAGCTAATACAGATTCCAGGCGAGCGGCAATCCGTTGAGGAACTTGTCGCTGCACCGCCTGCACTGCCTGTTCTATCGCGACGGAAAAGGCTCGCTGATTGGCCGCACCGTGACTCTTAATCACAATGCCGCGCAATCCTAACAGACAGGCGCCATTATACTGGTCGGGGTTGAGGTGACTGAATCGCCGCGTCAGGCTTTTTTGTAACCAACGCTTTAATAAAATCAGCCACCAGGCGCTTTTTTTACCTTCTCCCTGAGATTTCAGCAGAGAAAGAAACATGCGCACCACCCCTTCCATGGTCTTCAACGTTACGTTTCCGGTGAAGCCATCACACACTAATACATCTGTTTTGCCCGTCAGCAACTCATTGGCTTCGAGATAACCAATATAGTTGATCGAGGGAACCTGTTTGAGCAATTCGGCAGCGTCACGAATGCTATCCAGGCCTTTGGTCTCTTCTTCACCAATATTCAGTAACGCAACGCGGGGATTATTAATTCCCACGACGTCTTCAGCCAGCACCGACCCCATCACGGCAAACTGAGCCAGCATTGTACTATCACAATCAACGTTAGCACCGAGATCCAGCACCACCGTTTTGCCCTTTTGCTGATGCGGTAACACCGTCACCAGCGCCGGACGCTCAATGCCCTCAATCGGCTTGAGCAATAATTTCGATAGCCCCATCAGCGCACCGGTATTCCCCGCACTGACGCAAGCCTGCGCTCGCCCTTCTTTCACCAGCTCCAGCGCAATGCGCATAGAGCTGCCACGGCTATTGCGAATAGCCTGCGATGGCCGGGCATCACTGGCAATAACTGACTGTGCAGGAATAATCTGCAGACGTGAACGTTGTTCGAAGTCAGCTTTTGCAAGTAATGGCGTGATTGTGTCGGGATTGCCGACTAAAAGAAGTGTGAGTTGCGAATTAGAATTCAGTGCCTGCAATGCTGCAGGCACTGTCACGGAAGGGCCAAAATCTCCCCCCATGACATCTAACGCCAGGGTTAGACGTGTCAAGGTATCGTCGCAGCCTGGTTCGGTAAATTCCCCGTTTGCACGGGGAAATCCTCACTAAGCCTAATCACGCTTGCGCGTGATTACTTAGTGATAACCTTGCGGCCGCGGTAGAAACCGTCAGCGGTGATGTGGTGACGCAGGTGTTTCTCACCAGAAGTCTTGTCTACAGACAGGCTGGTAACTGCGGTCAGCGCGTCATGGGAACGACGCATGCCACGTTTGGAACGGGTTGGTTTATTCTGTTGTACGGCCATGGACCTTACTCCTCAATTACTTACGCTTTAAGCTGGCTAATACGGCAAATGGGTTTGGTTTTTGCGCTTCATCAGGCAGTTCCCCAAAGACCATGTCCGCCTCGGACACTTCACAGTGTTCAGAATCATGCACCGGAACCACTGGCAAGGTGAGGATGATTTCATCTTCAACCAGAGCCAGAAGATCGATTTCACCGAATTCGTTAACCTCAATCGGCTCATACGCTTCCGGGAGTGCTTCAGCCTGTTCGTCAGAACGAACCGGACTGAAACAATACGTTGTGTGAACATGCTGTACAAACGGTTTCCCGCAACGCTGACACTCGAGCGTTACCGTCACCTTTGCATCACCGGTTAAAACGGCGAGACGCTGGTTGTCGATAGCGAACGACATGGAGCATTCTACATCACTGTCCACACTGACTACGGATTCGGCAATACGCTCAGCCTGATCGGAAGTATAGATACCTTCGTAATCGAGGCGTTTTTGAGCCGTACGAACCGGATCAAGAGTCAGGGGTAATTTTACCTTTTGCATAGGGCGCGCATATTAACTTTGTAACGTCATAGAGTCAAAGAAAAAGGCAACCAGAGCTGCCTTTTGCCAATTATTCGCACACATTGCGGCCTGTAGTTTAAAATGGCTGGCATCGATACGCTATATCTGGTGATAAAAATATGCCAAATCTCGTCCTTGCTTCCACTTCTCCCTACCGCCGAACGCTGCTGGAAAAGCTCGGGATCCCGTTTGAATGCGCCGCACCAGAGGTTGATGAGACGCCACAGCCTGGCGAGTCACCGCGTCATCTGGTGACGCGTCTTGCTAAGGAGAAAGCGCAGTCGCTGGCCGCACGCTATCCTTCGCATTTGATTATAGGCTCCGATCAGGTTTGCGTGCTGGACGGCGAAATCACCGGCAAGCCCCATACGGAAGAGAACGCCTGCCAGCAGCTTCTGCGCGCGCGAGGCACTATCGTGACCTTTTATACAGGCCTGGCGCTCTATAACTCCGCCACCGGTCATCTGCAAACGGAGTGCGAGCCGTTCGACGTACACTTCCGCCATCTCAGCGAGCAAGAGATCGTGGATTATGTGCGCCGGGAACGACCGCTGAACTGTGCGGGGAGCTTTAAAAGTGAAGGATTGGGGATTGCACTGTTCGACAAGCTGGACGGTCGCGATCCCAACACGCTGGTGGGGTTACCGCTGATTGCCCTGTGTCAGATGTTAAGACGAGAAGAGTGTAATCCGTTGACCATGTGACTGGGACGCTGCGGCCTGATGCCCTCACCCTGGCCCTCTCCCACAGGGAGAGGGAGCAAACATTAAAAACGGCAACATTCGTTGCCGTTTTACGTTTACCTTAGCCGCGCAGAGCCTTAAGACAGCGTTTCAACTGCTCGTCCAGCGGCGCTTCAATACGGATGATTTCACCAGTGTTTGGATGGGTAAACTTCAGCGCAGCCGCATGCAGGAACAGACGCGACAGTCCCGTCCCCGCCAGCTGCTTATCAAACTCGCGGTCGCCATAGCGGTCATCAAAGGCGATTGGGTGACCTGCAAACTGCGTGTGCACGCGGATCTGGTGGGTACGACCGGTCACCGGACTGCAGCGCACCAGCGTGGCAAACTCATAGCGCTCTTCAACTTTAAAGCGCGTCTCAGACGGTTTCCCTTCCTGGCTCACGCGGACAATGCGTTCTCCGCTTTGCAGAATATTCTTCAGCAGCGGCGCCTGCACCACTTTTACGTGGGACTGCCACTGGCCGCGAACCAGCGCCAGGTAGTCTTTCTGCATCCCTTTTTCACGCAGCTGTTCATGCAGCGAACGCAGCGCAGAACGCTTTTTCGCCACCAGCAGTACGCCAGAGGTATCACGGTCAAGACGGTGCACCAGTTCAAGGAAGCGCGCTTCCGGGCGCAGGGCTCGCAGCCCTTCAATCACGCCGAAGCTCAGACCGCTACCGCCATGGACAGCCGTGCCTGACGGTTTATTGAGCACCAGAATGTGGTCATCTTCGTAAAGGATCACATCGCTCAGGGCCGCCACTTTCTGTAGCTTCGGTGAAACGGTCTCTTCTTCACGTTCCGCAACGCGCACCGGCGGAATACGTACCTCATCGCCCGCCTCGAGTTTGTACTCGGGCTTCACGCGTTTTTTGTTAACCCGCACCTCGCCCTTGCGCAGGATGCGGTAAATCATGCTCTTTGGCACACCTTTCAACTGGGTGCGCAAAAAGTTATCGATACGTTGCCCCGCGTCATCTTCGGCGATGGCAACCATTTTTACGGCTGGAGTCTCTGTTTTCATGGTTGGCGATTCTAAATATCGTCAGCCATTAGCGCCACTCATTTTTCTATGCTTATATTTACTTTTATCCGGCCAGCTCCCCGTTTCGCGCAACCGATTTGGTGGTTATTAAACCAATCGCCATTCTGAAGTGAAGAAACTGTGAGTAACCGGGTGATAATTGGTAAAAGTCATCTTGCTATAACCCGGCGAGCAGTGGAATAATGAGGCTGTTTTCCGTGTTAAATCCTGGTTAAGTAAGGATGTTGACGGAATGACCAATTTTGTCTGACCGATCATCCACGCAGCAATGGCGTAAGACGTATTGATCTTTCAGGCAGTTAGCGGGCTGCGGGTTGCAGTACTTCCCGGTATAAGGATTGTTCTCTGGAGAGTTCTACCCAGGCAATTCCCCTGATAATTGCGCTGTGTTTCCGTATGAAACACAGGCAACCGACACTCTGCGCCTCTTAAGCGAGCGACAACCGTGAGGTTGGCGACGTGAACAGACACGAGGCCATCGGTTCATACCCCGGAAAGCGTCACCTTGCCCGCAGCTTTGTCGTCAATGTAAGAATAACGAGTAAGTTACGATGAAAAGAATGTTAATCAACGCAACTCAGCAAGAAGAGTTGCGTGTCGCCCTTGTGGATGGGCAGCGCCTGTACGATCTGGATATCGAAAGTCCTGGACACGAACAGAAAAAAGCGAACATTTACAAAGGTAAAATCACCCGCATTGAACCAAGCCTTGAAGCTGCATTTGTCGATTACGGTGCTGAGCGTCATGGTTTCCTCCCTCTGAAAGAAATCGCCCGCGAATATTTCCCTGCAAACTACAACGCCCATGGCCGCCCAAACATCAAAGATGTTCTGCGTGAAGGTCAGGAAGTTATCGTTCAGATTGATAAAGAAGAGCGTGGCAACAAAGGTGCCGCACTGACCACCTTTATCAGCCTGGCAGGGAGCTATCTGGTTCTGATGCCTAACAACCCGCGTGCGGGTGGCATCTCTCGCCGTATCGAAGGTGATGACCGTACCGAGCTGAAAGAAGCGCTGGCAAGCCTCGAACTGCCTGATGGCATGGGGCTTATCGTGCGTACCGCAGGCGTAGGCAAATCCGCCGAAGCGCTGCAGTGGGACCTGAGCTTCCGTCTGAAGCACTGGGAAGCCATTCAGAAAGCTGCGGAAAGCCGCCCTGCTCCGTTCCTGATCCACCAGGAAAGCAACGTTATCGTGCGTGCCTTCCGTGATTATCTGCGTCAGGACATCGGTGAGATTCTGATCGATAACCCGAAAGTGCTTGAGCTGGCGCGCCAGCACATCGCCGCGTTGGGTCGTCCGGATTTCACCAGCAAAATTAAACTGTACACCGGTGAAATCCCGCTGTTCAGCCACTATCAGATCGAATCCCAGATTGAGTCCGCCTTCCAGCGTGAAGTGCGCCTGCCTTCCGGCGGTTCTATCGTTATCGATACCACTGAAGCGCTGACCGCTATCGACATCAACTCCGCACGTGCAACGCGCGGCGGTGATATCGAAGAGACCGCCTACAACACTAACCTCGAAGCCGCTGATGAAATCGCCCGCCAGCTCCGCCTGCGCGACCTGGGTGGTCTGATTGTTATCGACTTCATCGACATGACTCCTGTTCGCCACCAGCGTGCGGTTGAAAACCGTCTGCGCGAAGCGGTGCGTCAGGACAGGGCGCGTATCCAGATTAGCCATATCTCACGCTTTGGCCTGCTGGAGATGTCCCGTCAGCGTCTGAGCCCGTCTCTCGGCGAGTCCAGCCATCACGTTTGTCCGCGCTGCTCCGGCACCGGTACCGTGCGTGATAACGAATCTCTGTCCCTCTCCATTCTGCGTCTGATTGAAGAAGAAGCGCTGAAAGAGAATACCAAAGAGGTTCATGCCATTGTGCCGGTGCCCGTTGCCTCTTACCTGCTGAACGAAAAACGTGCAGCGGTAAGTGCCATTGAAGCGCGTCAGGGCGGCGTTCGCTGCATCATCGTGCCAAACGACCAGATGCAGACCCCGCACTATCACGTGCTGCGCGTGCGTAAGGGCGAAGAGACGACCACCCTCAGCTACCTGCTGCCGAAGCTGCATGAAGAAGAGATGGCCCTGCCATCCGATGAAGAGCCTGCCGAGCGTAAACTGCCTGAGCAGCCTGCATTAGCCACCTTTATTATGCCGGAAGCGCCGCCGGAAGCCGTGCTGGAAAAACCTGCGGCCAAACCTGAAGCGCAGAAACCAGAAGCAGCTGCAGCGAAAGCCCAGCCGGCACAGCCGGGTCTGCTGAGCCGCTTCTTTGGCGCGCTGAAGAAGATGTTTGCTGAAGAAGAAGTTCAGCCAGAGCAGCCGAAAGAAGAGCCTAAAGCGGCCAAACCAGAGCGTCAGCAGGACCGTCGCAAGCGTCAAAACAACCGCCGCGATCGTAACGACCGCAGCGATCGTAATGACCGTAATGACCGCAGCGAGCGTCGTGACAACCGTGACAATCGCTCTGAGAATGGCGAAGGCCGTGAGCAACGCGAAGACAACCGCCGCAACCGTCGCGAGAAACAACAGCCGAATGTTGAAGATCGTGAAATTCGCCAGCAGGCGGGCGATGAGTCTGAGAAGAGCAAACAGCGTGATGACCAGCAGCCGCGCCGTGAACGCAGCCGTCGTCGTAACGACGAGAAGCGTCAGGCACAGCAGGAAGTCAAAAACCTGAACCGCGAAGAGCCTGTTGAACAGCAGGACGGCGAGCAGGAAGAACGCACTCAGGTTATGCCGCGTCGTAAGCAGCGCCAGCTTGCTCAGAAAGTTCGCTTCGCCTCTGAAGCAACCGAAGAGTCAGCCGTTGTCGTGGTTGAAACCAGCGAGAGCACAACCGGTACGCAGCTGGCGAAAGTTGATCTGCCAGCGGTCGTTGAAAACAACGTTGAGCAGGATGATAACGGTGAAAACCGTGATAACGCCGGTATGCCGCGCCGTTCACGCCGTTCCCCACGTCATCTGCGCGTCAGCGGCCAGCGCCGTCGTCGCTATCGTGACGAGCGTTACCCAACTCAGTCGCCAATGCCGCTGACCATTGCCTGTGCTTCACCAGAAATGGCCTCCGGTAAAGTCTGGATCCGCTACCCGGTTGCTCGCCCGGAGCAGGTTGTTGAAGAACAGCCTGTAACCGAAGAGGTGATTGCTCCCGCAACTGCGGTAGAAGACGTCGTGACTGAAGCGGCAACCGTGGTTGAACCTCAGGTTGTTGAAACTGAAGCACCTCACGCAGTGGAAATTGAAACCACCCATCCAGAAGTGATTGCCGCGCCGGTTGATGCCGCACCGCAGCTTATCGCCGAAGAAGATGCCGTGGCGGCTGAGGAAGTCGCTGAAGAGGCTGAACCTGTAGCCGCAGTGGAAGACACCGCTGAAACCCTCGTTGAAACTACTACTGAAGAAGTCGTTCAGGACGTTGAGATTCAGGTTGAACCGGTTGTCGAAGAACCGAAAGCGCCTGAAGTGAAACCAGAGCCGGTTGTCTCTGCGCCAGCCGCTGCCCACGTGGCTACAGCACCAATGACGCGCGCCCCGGCGCCGGATTACGTGCCAGAAGCCCCGCGTCACAGTGACTGGGTACGCCCGGCGTTCAGCTTCGACGGTAAGGGCGCGGCAGGCGGCCACAGTGCAACGCATCAGGCGACCGCACCGGCAACACGTCCGCAGTCTGTCGAATAACGACGCTGAAAGTAAAAAGCCGACCTTAGGGTCGGCTTTTTTTATGGCTGCTGCACGGGCTTTCTCATCCCGGTGACCTCCGGCATGACCTGCCGCATCAACTCCAGAAAACGCCGCAAGCGTGCCGGATAATAACGGGACCAGGGATAAACCAGATGCACCGGTAACGCCGCTGGCTGCCACTCTGGCAGCAAATGCACCAGCCGCCCTTCCCGAATATCATCCTGTACCGTCCAGCTGGATACCACCGCCACGCCAAGGCCGGTGAGCGCCGTATTGCGTGCGACATACAGGCTATCGGTGCTGAGGCGTGGGGTAATCGCTACTCGCGCGGTGGCTGGTGATGCATCGTGAAAAAGCTCCACATGGCGCTGGTAGAAAGAGCTAATCGCTATCCAGGGAAACTGCTGCAAATCCTCCGGCGTGTTAACCGTTGGAAAACGGGCCAGCAGCGCCGGTGAAGCCACCACCGAGCGCGGCACTTCCGCCAGCAGCACGGATACGGTCGCCGGATCGACCTCCACGCCCACCCGAATAGCACAGTCAAGGTTGTCGCCGAGGAAGTCCGCCGAGCGATCGTTGAGCATCCACTCAATCGAAAGCTGCGGATAGCGTTGCAAAAATTCGGTTACGGGTTTCAGAAGCTGGTCCTGACCAAACGCGTGGGGTGCCCGCACCCGCAGCACGCCTACGGGCTCATCTTCCGTCTGCCCCACCTCATCTTCCAGCGCCAGCCAGCTGTCAATCACCCGACGGGCGTGCTGATAGCAGCGCTCGCCGTCATCTGTCAGCCGCGTCGTGTGGGTGGTGCGCAGTATCAGGCGTACGCCCAGCATGGTCTCCAGCGACTGTAACCGTCTGCTCACCGTGGCCTGGGTGGTGGCCAACTGCCGCGCCGCCGCAGAGAGGGAACCCGCCTCCACAATGCGGACAAACGTCCGCATTAACTCCACCCTGTCTATACGCTCAGCTCTTTTCATTGCTTTTTCACTTATACGTTCAACGTATAAGTGTTTTACCACCAGGCCCGCTACCGTCGCAAGGCGTACTGATAAAAAATAGCCTCACACGACGAATGAGGAACATCTTATGAACACAACAACCGCCGCCCATGCCGTGAGCCGCTGGGTAATCTTAATGCTGGCGATAGGTGCAGGTTTCAGCGTGGCATCTATCTATTATGCCCAGCCTCTGCTGCCGCTGATGGGCGCAGACCTTCACCTGAGTATCGAAGGAATGGGCCTGGTCCCGACGCTCACCCAGGCGGGATATGCCCTGGGGATCCTGTTCCTGCTACCGCTCGGCGATCGCCACGACCGCAGGACGTTAATCCTGATAAAGAGTGCGGCGCTGGCGCTGTTTCTTCTCGGCTGTAGCCTGACCGGGCAGATCCATTCTCTGCTGCTGGCAAGCCTGCTCATCGGCATGGCCGCCACCATGGCACAGGATATCGTCCCTGCCGCGGCCATCCTTGCGCCGGAAGGTAAACAGGGGAAAACCGTGGGTACGGTAATGACCGGGCTGCTGATGGGCATCTTATTATCCAGAACCGTGAGCGGCGTGGTGGGCGAAGCGTTTGGCTGGCGCGTCATGTACCAGCTGGCGGCGGCGAGCATTGCGTTCATCGGCGTGATGATGTGGTTTGTGCTTCCCCGTTTTGCCATTCACTCCACGCTGAGCTACCCCGCGCTGATGCGCTCAATGGAACATCTGTGGCGTCGCTATCCGGCGCTGCGCCGTGCGGCGCTGGCTCAGGGCTTCCTGTCGATTGCCTTTAGCGCCTTCTGGTCTACGCTTGCGGTCATGCTGCTGGAACGCTATCACCTGGGTAGTGCCGTCGCGGGTGGTTTTGGTATTGCAGGTGCCGCCGGTGCGTTAGCTGCCCCGCTGGCAGGAGGTCTGGCGGACAAACTGGGCGCAGGAAAAGTCACGCAGCTTGGTGCAGTTCTTGTGACCGTCTCATTCGCCCTGATGTTCCTGATGCCCGCGTTGGGCGTTCATGGACAGCTGATGCTGATCGCCGTCTCTGCCGTCGGGTTCGACCTGGGCCTGCAGTCTAGCCTGGTTGCTCACCAGAACCTGGTATATAGCCTTGAACCGCAGGCGCGGGGTCGTCTCAATGCCCTGCTCTTTACGGTAGTATTTATCGGGATGGCGCTGGGTTCCGCGTTAGGCAGCAATATCTACTCGCTGGCTGGCTGGACGGGCGTGGTCGCGCTGGCGACAGTCTGTGGGGTCATTGCGCTGGCAATCCGTCTGATAGAAAGCGCACGAGTCGCCTCCGCACCAGCGGAAGTTGCATAAAAAAAATGCCCAATCCAGACGGATTGGGCAGTAAAACATGCCCAGTTTCAAGACATGTTCTAAGAGGTCAAGATGTTATTTGTTCAGCTGGAACAGAGACATGCCCTGCATATCGCTAAACGCTTTATAAGACGCCTGCAAGGCCGCCTGCTGCATGGTGTAAGAGGAAATCGCTTCGTTCCAGTCAACATCCACCAGATCACTCATCTGCTTGGTCTGACCCAGCGCGCGGTCATCACCCAGCGTATCGAGTTTTTCCAGCTCGTTCATCTTGGTTCCCACATCCGCAACGACCGTCAGGACGTTGTTCTGGGAATTTTTGATGCCGATTTGCGCATTGGCAATCACCTGGCTTTGTGCCGTTGCGGCAGCCGGATCGTTCTCAATCGGTGTCTTCAGCGACGCAATGGCAGAATCCAGGATTTTGAACATGTTTGTTTCGCCATATCCACCGCCCGGCAGCTGTTCCGCATTACTGGTAATGCTTTCGAAAATTTGCTGTCCGGTATGGCTAACGGTCATATTTCGCGCCGTATCAACCTGCTGCGTGATAGCCTCTGTGCCGCCGTTGTAATCCCCGGTCGCGGCATCAAACGGTGCGCTTTCGGTTTTGTATCCCGCAAAGATAAAGCGACCATTACCATCCGTCGTGTTGGCCAGGTTCATCAGCTGATCGCGGATCCCCTGAATATCGGTTGCCAGAGAAAGACGGTCGTCATCGCTTAATGTGCCGTTTGAGGCGTAAACCAGCTTCTCGCGCACGCTTGAGATCGCGGTGTTCACCTGGGTTAACACGTTATCTTCCAGCGAGACCTTCTGCGTTGCAAAGGTACGCGCGAGTGCAAACTGGCTGTTTTGCGACTGAGATTGTGACAGAACGATGGCCTGCGACGCGGCGATAGGATCGTCCGAAGGACGATTGACGCGCTTACCGGTGGACATCTGCTCACCGTAGCTCAGCCATCTGCTCTGGGAATCGGTGATCCCTCGCATGTTCTGCTCATACATCATCTGGGTGCTAATACGCATTGTTCACCTCAACCTTAACGAATGTTGATAATTGCATCGAAGAGCGTACTGGCAGTTTGTAATACCTGGGCATTGGCCAGGTAATACTGCTGATAACGCTGCAAATTGCCATACTCTTCGTCGAGGTTTACCCCAGAGATGGTCTGCTGCTGCTTGATTAACTGCGTTTCCACATTGGCTTTCGTCTGGCTACTCACCTTCAGTGACGCCGTGGTGCTACCGACGGTACTGACGAGAGAGGCATACGCATCGTTGAAGGTTTTATTCCCACCCACCACTTTGCCGTTTTGCAGATCGAGCAGTTTCTGGCCGTTACGGTTGTCACTTTCGCCGCCGTTCTGCACCGATGCCATCGCCAGTTTGGACTCGTCGCTGATCGCGAGATCCATGTTCATGATGACGTTGGAAACAGGCTTCACGGTGAAACTGTCTTTGGTATTTGCCGTGCCGCTGACGTTGACGTTAAGGCCATCAAACGACAGATTACCGCTGGCATCCGGGCTCATCGTAAAGCTGGTTTTGTCTGATGTGCGGGTGACCGTCCAGTCAGTACCGTTAAACTGCAGCTTATAGTCCGTCGCCTGGACCTGCTTACTGTCCGCAACGGAGGCCGTGACAACGGCCGAGCCGCTGTTCTTGCTGTTGGACAGCACCGCCGGAGAACCAAAGTTGAACAGCTTACCGCCCGCATCACCGTTCGCATCAAAACCGGCTTCATGCTGCGTGTTCATCGCATCGGCGAAGGCCTGCGCCATCTGGTTCAGGCTGTTACGCGCTTTATCCAGATCTTCCGTGCGGAAGGTCAGTAAACCGCCCAAAGAACCGGTGGTGATAAATTTCTCGGGGATCTCAATATTGCCCGCCACGTCATCGACGTAGGCGATAGTCGTACGAGCCGGATCGGCGCTGGATTTCACGGCCGCCAGCTGGCTGGCTTTGCTGCCCTGCACCAGGCTGTAACCGTTGCCGAGAGAGATATTAAACGTGCCGCTATCCTGCACGGAGACTTCCACGCCCACGATTTTGTTCAGTTCAGTCACGAGCTGATCCCGCTGGTCAAGCAGGTCGTTAGGCGAAGCGCCCGCACCGACGCCGGTCAGACGGGAAATCTGATCGTTCAGATTCGCAATCTGCGTCGCGTAGTTGTTGATCTGAGAAACGCTGCTTGAGATGGCGGTATTGACCTGCGTATCCTGGTCACGAAGATACTGATCGTTGGTTTTGAACTGATTGACCAGACCACCCGCTTTACCCAGCACCGTCTGACGTGCAGCCGGGTCTTCCGCATTGCTCACCAAAGTTTGCAGGCTTTTGAAGAAGTCCTGCAGCGTGGTGGAGAGCGAGTTGGTGGTATCGGAGAGCACATCGTCAATTTTTGACATCTGCTGATAGCGCGTCGTCAGACCGCTGCTCTGCGTCTGCGCGGCGCGCAGCTGGTTGGTGATGAAGGCGTCATACTCACGCTGGACACCGGAGACATAGACCCCGTTACCCACCCAGCCACCGCCGGTCAGCGTGCTGTTAGATGCGCCCAGCACCGTGGTCTGGCGGGTGTAACCTGCCACGTTATAGCTTGAAATATTATTACTGACGGTATTGAGTGCCGACTGCGCAGCACTGAGGCCACTCATGGCGCTGTTAATCAAACTGGACATGGGGGTTCCTTTTATACGTTCAGACACGAGTCCTGATGAAGGTTATCGGCAACCTCCACCGGGACTTGAGAACTTTCAGAACAGATTTTCAATATCTGTGCTATAGGCTTTGCTGACCTTCTCGCCCATGGATTTCAGCTGCTGGATCATGCTGGTGAGCTTGCGCGCATAGTTCGGGTCAGTCGCGTAGCCCGCGTTTTGTAAGGCCTGAGCGCCCTGCTCCGCCGTCGCCGCCTGCGTAACGGCGGTATACCGCGGATTTCGGCTCAGCAGGCCGACATAATCGGACAATGCTTCCAGATAAGAGCTGTAGACGCGGAATTTTGCTTTGACCTTCACCGCCGCACCGTTCTCGTATTCGGTGGTGGTGATCTCCGTTGTCGGCCCCTTCCAGCTGGAGGTGGCCTTCACGCCGAAGATGTTGAAGCTCGGCTCGCCGTTTTCCTTGCGGATCTGGCGCTGTCCCCAGCCCGACTCCAGCGCAGCCTGCGCCAGAATCAGGTGATGCGGCACGCCGCTCTGCTGGCTGGCAAGGCGCGCAGGCAGAGAAAGCTGCGCCAGGAAGTCTTTGCTGTCACCGGAGAGCGGCTCATCGCCGCTGTCCGTCGCTTTAGGTATAGCTTTACGCACCATTTGCGTCAGGGCCTGGTTCTGATAACTGGTCACCGTTTCCAGGTCGAACTTCATCGGCACCTGCTCTGGCTGCTCCTGAGGCTGAATACCCTGCGCGGCTTCGGTCTGTTTCACAATCATGTCAGCCAGACCGAGGCCTTTCCCGGCGGTCATCTGCTGCGCAATCTGCTGGTCATACATGCTGGTGTAGAGACGCGTTGAATCACTGCTGAACATCCCGTCTTTCGGCAGGGTTTCACGCATGCTTTTCAGCATCATCTGTACAAACATCCCTTCTACCTGGCGGGCGACCGGGCGGATGTTCGCCGCCGGGTCTTTGCCTGCTTTGGTTTTCAGTTCGTTGAGCGACTGGGCGTCCCAGGCTGCACTGGTCAACAGTTTGCTATCGGTCAGCATTAGATGATTTCCAGTTTGGCGCGCAGGCAGCCCGCGCTTTGCATGGATTGCAGGATGGACATCAGGTCCATCGGCGTTGCCCCCAGGGCGTTCAGGGCGCGTACCACGCTGTTCAGGTTGGCGCTGGAGCGAACGCTCTGCAGCGACCCGCCGCTCTGGCGCATATCAATCTGCGTTTGCGGCGTCACCACCGTCTGACCGCCACCAAATGGCGTATTCGGCTGGCTCACGTTCGCGGAGCGGTTTACCGTCACGGAAAGGTTCCCCTGCGCCACGGCACAGCTGTCCAGCGACACTTCCCGGTTCATCACCACCGAGCCGGTACGGGAGTTGATGATCACCTTGGCATCCTGCACCGGAACGTTCACTTCCATATTCTGGATATCCGCCAGCATGCGCACCTGGTTGCTGCTGCCGGTGGAGGTGCGGATCTGCACGGTGCGCGCATCGAGTGCCGTTGCATTACCGTAGCCGCGGCTGCGGTTGATGGTATCGGCAATTTGCTGCGCCATCGTGAAGTCTTCATTATTGAGCTGCAGGTTGATGGTGTTGCCCGCGCCAAACTGGGTCGGCAGTTCACGCTCAATGATCGCACCGTTGGTGATACGTCCACCGTTCAGCTGGTTCACCTGCACGCTGCTTCCGCCTGCGGATGCACCCGCACCGCCAACCAGAATGTTCCCCTGCGCCAGCGCATACACCTGGCTGTCAACGCCTTTTAGCGGGGTCATCAGCAGCGTACCGCCGCGCAGGCTTTTGGCGTTCCCCATTGAGGAGACCACCACATCAATGGTCTGCCCCTGACGCGCAAACGCCGGGTAGGACGCGGTGACCATTACCGCGGCCACGTTTTTCAGCTGCATGTTGGTTCCCGCCGGCACGGTAATGCCGAGCTGGGAAAGCATGTTGTTCAGGCTTTGGGTGGTGAACGGCGTCTGGGTCGTCTGGTCACCGGTACCATCCAGACCCACCACCAGGCCGTAGCCAATCAGGGAGTTTTCACGGACGCCCTGAACGCTGGTGAGGTCGCGAATACGGTCAGCCTGGGCAAACGTGGCCACCAGCACGAGCGCCACGGCGAAGATCGATTTAAACATGGGTCACCTCGCTTACATCGGCGATAAATTAAGGAAGAAGCGCTGCAGCCAACCCATATTTTGCGCTTCATTGATATAGCCGTTGCCGACGTACTCAATGCGCGCATCCGCCACCTGGGTGGACGGAACGGTGTTGGTGCCGCTGATGGTGCGAGGGTTAACCACGCCCGAGAAGCGAATGAATTCAGTACCCTGGTTGATGGCGATCTGTTTTTCACCCACAACGTGTAAGTTGCCGTTAACCAGTACCTGGTCAACCGTGACCGTCAGCGTACCGCTGAAGGTGTTGCTGGCGTTCGCGCCGCCTTTGCCGTTAAAGGTGTTGCCGCCGGACGCGTTCACATCAGCGCGCGCGTTGCCGAACAGCCCTTCGAGATAGCGTGGCACGGTATCGAAGCCAAAATTGGTTTTGCCATCGCGGCTGGCGTTCGCCGACGAGCTCTTGCTCGCGCTGACGTTTTCCTGCAGCACAATGGTCAATGTATCGCCGACGTTACGCGGGCGGCGATCTTCAAACAGCGGCTGATAGCCGTAATTAATCGGCTGCGCGGTCTGGAAAATGGAGCCGTTTACCACTGGCGAAGGGCCAGGAACGGGTTGGGCAGTCGTCGCACCCTGGACCAATGGTTTAGACGGGATCAAAGCACACCCGCTGAGGGTGACAGCCAGAACAGTCAGTATCGGATAACGAAACGCCGCGTTTTTTTGCATTGCCTTCATCTTCGAAAACAGGGAGCCGGTGCGGCGTTTACCGCACCGGGCTACACCTTAGAGTTGCGTCAGTTTCTGCAGCATCTGGTCGGTCGTCGACACTGCTTTACTGTTAATTTCATACGCGCGCTGAACCTGGATCATATTCACCAGCTCTTCCGCCACGTTCACGTTGGACGTTTCAACATAACCCTGGTACAGCAGGCCCGCACCGTTCAGGCCCGGGGTGCTCTCATTCGGCGTACCGGAGGATTGCGTTTCGGTGTAGAGGTTCTCACCAATGCTTTCCAGACCGGTATCGTTCATGAAGGTGGTCAGGTTAAGCTGCCCAACCTGAACCGGCGCGGCCTGTCCCTGCTGGGTCACGCTGACCACACCGTCACGTCCGATGGTGATGCTCAGGGCGTTCGCCGGGATGGTAATCGCAGGCTGAACCTGGAAACCGCCCGCCGTCACCAGTTGGCCGTTCTGATCGACCTGGAACGAACCGTCGCGGGTATAGGCAGAGGTACCGTCAGGCAGCTGCACCTGGAAGAAGCCCTGGCCTTTGATCGCCACGTCTTTACTGTTGTTGGTCTGTGACAGATTGCCCTGGCTGTGCAGACGCTCGGTGGCCACCGGGCGAACGCCGGTACCGATCTGCAGGCCCGACGGCAGCGTCGTCTGTTCAGAAGACTGCGCGCCCGGCTGGCGGATGGTTTGATAAAGCAAATCTTCGAAAACGGCGCGCTGACGCTTGAAACCATTGGTGCTCACGTTTGCCAGGTTGTTGGCAATCACGTCCATATTGGTTTGCTGGGCGTCCAGGCCTGTTTTCGCGATCCATAAAGAACTGATCATAAGGAGTCCTGTTAACTCATAGCCAGAAGTTGGTTAGCCTTGCCCGCGTTTTCATCCACGCTGCTGATGATCTTCATCTGCATTTCAAAACGACGGGCGCTGGCAATCATGTCGCTCATGGCGGCTACCGGCTTGACGTTGCTGCCTTCCAGAACGCCCGACATCACGCGGATGCTCGGATCGGCCTGTAACGTAGCACCACGCGTCGCCTGCGCCGCCTGGGTCAGACGGAACATGCCGTCGTCGCCACGCTGCACGTCTTTGCCTTCCGCCTTAACCAGCTTCAGACGTCCGACGGGCGCAACGGTGTTGGCCGGGTCGCCCGGATTCAGCGCCGAAATGGTGCCGTCCGCGGCGATAGTCAGCTCAGAGCCTTCCGGCACGGTCAGCGGGCCCGCTTCCCCCATCACCGGATGGCCCTGAATCGTCAGTTGGCCCGTCGCGCTCACCTGGATATTGCCGTTACGGGTATAGCCTTCGCTGCCGTCCGCAGTTTGCACCGCCAGCCAGCCGTCCTGCTGCAGGGCAACGTCCAGCGGGCGCGAGGTGTAGTCCATCTGCCCTGGCGTCATATCTGCGCCAGGGGTTGATGCCGTCACCAGCGTACGGGTTGGCAGGGAGAGCCCTTCAACCGGCACCGCGCGCAGCGCATTAAGCTGCGCGCGAAAGCCCGGCGTTGAGGCGTTTGCCAGGTTGCTGGCAGTAACGGCCTGCTGATTGAGCGTCTGGCTTGCCGCGCCCATCGCGGTATATATTGCGTGATCCATTGCGCTTTCCTGTTAGCCGCTTAACGCAGGTTAACCAGCGTGTTGAGGATCTGGTCCTGGGTTTTGATGGTCTGCGCGTTCGACTGATAGTTACGCTGCGCGACAATCATGTTCACCAGTTCTTTACTCATATCCACGTTGGAGGCTTCCAGCGCGCCGTTGGTCAGCTTGCCGAAGTTACCGGTGCCTGCGGTACCCAGCAGCGCCACGCCGGAGGACTGGGAGGCAGACCAGACGTTGTCGCCTTCCGATTTCAGGCCTTCGTTGTTCGCGAAGTTTGCCAGCACGATCTGACCCAGAACCTGAGTCTGTTCGTTGGAGTAGTTCCCCACAACGGTGCCGTCATCGTTGATCTGATAGCTCACCAGATCGCCAGGCTTGAAGCCGTTCTGGCTGGTCGCAACAATGTTGTTGGCACCCGTATTCTGTTGCATCGAGTTAGCAAAACTCATTGCGAAGGTCGCAGGGGTTGCACCAGGTATGGTCGCGGTCGTTAAGTTAATGTTTCCACCGCCGGTCAGCGAACCGTTGTTATCAAAGGTCAGCGTAGTTGCCAGCGTTGCCGCGCTACCTGCCACGCTACCGTCCTGGGAATACACTTTCCAGGAGTTAGCGGGTGCAGCATCTTTGACGTAAAACAGGTTCATGTTGTGCGCATTACCCTGGCTGTCAAAGACGGTCACAGTCCCTTTTTTGTTATAGGTATCCGGGTTAGTCGCATCAAATGCCACTGTTGGCGCGGTATCGGTAGAATTAAGGTTGATCTGCTGGGATGCCGTAGTGGTTGACTTGGCTGCCATCAGCGTTGTTGGAATAGTGATCGCCTGTGGGTTGGCACCGGTTTGGACTTTTGATGGCGTACCCGCTACCGGGTAGCCCGTCAGCTGCATGCCCTGCATGTTAACCAGCGTGCGGTTTTCATCCAGCTTGAACTGACCGTTACGGCTGTAGAACACAGAGCCGTTGGAATCGACCATACGGAAGAAACCGTTCTGGCTGATGGCAACGTCCAGACCACGACCGGTGTTGGTGGTGGTGCCGTCGGTAAAGTCCTGAGTGATGCCCGCAACTTTCACGCCCAGGCCGACTTTGGAACCGGCAAACATGTCTGCAAACGAAGCAGAACCGGATTTAAAACCATAGGTCGCGGAGTTGGCGATGTTGTTGCCAATGACGTCCAGGTTGGTGGCCGCAGCATTCAGGCCGCTGACCGCTTGAGAAAAGGCCATGACTTACTCCTGATAAGTGTTAAGGCTTAGATAATCTGCCGAACTTCGTCGAGTGTGGTGGAACCAGAGGTTCCCAAATCCAGTTTGTTGCCGTCGCTTCCTTTAATCACGCCCTGGACCAGCGCGAACTGCAGCGGCTGCGCCACCAGCTGGGTCGTCCCGTTGCTGGCGCTGATCGCGACTTTGTAGGAACCGTTTGGTGCTTTCGTGCCGTCGGTCAGGCTGCCATCCCAGGTAAAGGTGTGAACGCCCGCCTTCAGCTCGCCGATATCAATGGTGCGAACCACCACGTTATTGGCATCCATGATCGTTGCAGTCACCTTGTCAGCCGGCTGCTGGAGCTCAACGCCGAATGGCGTTGTGGTGGTGGTCGACGTACCGTCGGTGGTGCTGGTGCCCGCCAGGATCGTGGTCCCCGGGATCATCACCCCGTGACCAATCAGGCTTGCCGCCTGCAGAGACTGGGCGCTGTTAATCTGCCCAGAGACGGAGCCGAGGGTGGTGTTGAGTTTCTCAATGCCGCTAACGGTGCTGATCTGCGCAAGCTGCGTGGTCAGTTCGTTGTTCTGCATTGGGTTGGTGGGATCCTGGTTCTTAAGCTGCGCCACCAGCAGCGTCAGAAAGCTGCCCTGAAGATCGGAGGCATTGCTCCCGGTGAGGGAGTTAGAACCCGTCGTACTCTTGGTGTTATTAACACCCGAGTTCGTAGGATCATTCACATTTACGGCGATGGACATGCATGTCTCCTTTACTGGCCGAGAGTGAGTGTTTTGAGCATCATGCTCTTCACGGTATTCAGCACTTCAACGTTGGCCTGATAGCTGCGAGAAGCCGACATGGAGTTCACCATCTCACCCACCACGTCCACGTTTGGCATTTTCACGTATCCGCTTGCATCCGCTAGCGGGTTACCCGGCTCATACACCAGCCTGTCCGGCGCCTGGCTCTCTACCACATCAGACACCTTCACGCCGCCCGTCGCCGCGCCCGGCGCAGCATCGACCTGAAAGACAACCTGTTTGGCACGATAGGGCTGGCCGTCTGGTCCGGTTACACTGTCGGCGTTTGCCAGGTTACTGGCAGCCACGTTCAGGCGTTTGGACTGCGCGGTTAACGCCGAACCGGCAATATCAAAAATATTCAACAAGGCCATCTATCAGTTCCCCCCCTGCAGGACGTTCATCATGCCTTTGATTTGTCCGCCGAGTACGGTCAGGCCCGTCTGGTATTTCAGGCTGTTATCGGCAAACTGCGTACGCTCCCGGTCCATATCCACGGTGTTACCGTCGAGTGAGGGCTGATCGGGAATGCGGTAAAGTAAATCGGTCGCTGGCGCGGTCATCGCCTGAGCAGGAATATGGCGAGAGGATGTCATGGCAAGTGCAACACCCGTTCCTTCGGCACGTCCACGCTCCATCACCTTTTTGAGTTCACTGGAAAAATCAATATCGCGCGCCTGAAACCCTGGGGTATCGGCGTTAGCGATGTTGGCGGCTAAAATCTCCTGCCGCTGGGCGCGTAAATTGAGCGCTTCCTGCTGAAAACGTAACGCGGCGTCGAGTTTATCGAGCATGTCTCCTCCGCTGATGGCAAAATTTCAGTTCACAGCTTAAATCTCACCCGGTCTCCCCTATCGACGGAATAAGCGCAAAATGCGTCGCTATTTATTGCGTTGATGCAAAACCACTGCAGGTAGAATTCATTCAACTCTGGAAACGGTGGAACTTGCGATGCAAACGTTAAAACGCGCCCTGATGGCAACTTTCTTGCTGTTTAGCCCTCTGGTGCAGGCTGAAGGCTTACAGGATCAGCTGACGGCTTTTTTTGCTGAAAAGCTGGCGGGCTTTAGCGATGACGTTAACGTTACCGTGCGCACCCCACCGAATCTGTACCCTACCTGTGACCAGCCGTCATTCAGCGTGACGGGGACCACCCGGCTGTGGGGGAATGTGAACGTGCTGGCACGCTGCGCCAACGAAAAACGCTATTTACAGGTTGCAGTTCAGGCGACGGGCAATTATGTTGTCGCCGCCGTGCCGATTGCGCGCGGCAGCCTGCTGCAGACGAACAGCGTGACGTTAAAGCGCGGCCGTCTGGATCAGCTGCCTCCACGCACCATGCTGGAAATGAACCAGGCACAGGACGCCGTCAGCCTGCGTGATGTCGCCCCCGGCCAGCCGATACAGCTCTCAATGCTGCGTCAGTCATGGCGGGTAAAAGCGGGTCAACAGGTGATGGTCGTGGCCAACGGAGATGGCTTTAGCATCAACAGTGAAGGGAAAGCGTTAAACAATGCCGCGGTGGCGCAAAACGCCCGCGTCAGAATGTCCTCAGGCCAGGTGGTGAGCGGAACCGTCGATTCTGATGGGAATATTCTGATTAACCTATAATCTTTTTAAAGATTTCGCGGCGCGTGCCGATAAATATTCCACTAATGATGATGTCAGGCGCAAACGCCGCGAACCCTCGATGAGGACAACACTATGAGCATTGATCGTACATCAGCCCTGAAGCCGGTAAGCGCTGTACAACCTCGCGAAACGAATGACGCTCCTGCGCAGAAAACGCGTCTGGAAAAACCGTCAACGTCCAACAGCACCAGCGTAACCCTGAGCGACGCGCAGGCAAAACTGATGCAGCCAGGCAGCAACGATATCAATATGGAACGTGTTGAAGCGCTGAAAACGGCTATTCGTAACGGTGAGCTGAAAATGGATACCAGCAAGATTGCTGATGCCCTGATTCAGGAAGCACAGAGTTTCTTACAGAGTAACTAACCGTATGAGTCGACTGTCAGAAATACTGGATCAAATGACGGTTGTCCTGAACGACCTGAAAACGGTAATGGACGCTGAGCAGCAGCATCTCTCTTCCGGTCACATCAACGGCAGCGCGCTGCAGCGTATTACTGAAGACAAAAGTTCGCTTCTGGCAACGCTGGATTATCTGGAGCAGCAGCGCCGCGCTGAGCAGGATCCTAAGCGCAGCGCCAATGACGATATTGTTGAGCGCTGGCAAACCATTACCGAAAAAACCCAGCACCTGCGCGACCTTAACCAGCACAACGGCTGGCTACTGGAAGGTCAGATTGAGCGTAATCAGCAGGCGCTTGAGGTCTTGAAACCGCATAAAGAAACCGGACTGTACGGTGCGGATGGTCAGACGGCGACTGCGCGTATTGCGGGAGTTAAGAAGATTTCGATTTGACGCCTGGGCGACAAATCATGCAGCGGGGAGCACCATAAGGTGAACTCCCCTTTTGGCATTTATGCCGTACGGCGTGCAAACTCTTTCACTTTGAAGCCCAGCACTGCGAGCGTGGCAAAGTAAGCCACCACCCCGACGCCTACTACGGCCATCAGCCGCATCAGACGGTAAGGCATGGTGCCCTGAGACCACTCAGGCATCACGTACATCATACCGAGCAGCGCGGCAGACATCACCAGTACCGCCACAACCAAACGCACGAGGAAACTTGCCCAGCCCGGCTGCGGCGTAAAGATATCCTGCTTGCGCAGCTGCCAGTACAGCAGCCCGGCATTCAGACAGGCCGCCAGACCAATCGATAATGACAGGCCTGCATGCTTCAGCGGACCAATAAACGCCAGGTTCATCAGCTGGGTCATAATCAGCGTCACAATGGCAATTTTCACCGGCGTTTTGATGTCCTGACGCGAGTAGAACCCGGGCGCCAGCACCTTGACGACGATCAGCCCCATCAATCCGACCGAGTAGGCAATCAGCGCGCGCTGGGTCATGGCGGCATCAAAGGCGGTGAATTTTCCGTACTGGAAGAGCGACACCGTCAGCGGTTTAGCCAGAATACCCAGCGCCACCGCGCTTGGCAGGGCCAGCAGGAAGCAGAGACGTAAACCCCAGTCCATCAGGCGGCAATACTCATCATGGTTGCCGCTGGCAAAACTTTTCGACAGCGACGGCAGCAGGATGGTCCCCAGCGCCACGCCCAGCACCCCGGACGGGAACTCCATCAGACGGTCGGCGTAGTACATCCAGGAAACCGAGCCGGACACGAGGAAAGAGGCAAAGATGGTGTTGATGATAAGCGAGATCTGGCTGACGGATACGCCGAGAATAGCGGGCCCCATCTGCTTGATCACGCGCATCGCCCCGGCATCTTTGAGATTGATGCGCGGCAGCACCAGCATGCCGATTTTTTTCAGATGCGGCAGCTGGTACGCCAGCTGCAGCACGCCGCCGACCGTGACCGCCCAGGCCAGCGCCAGCACCGGCGGGTTAAAGTGCGGCGCGGCGAACAGGGCAAAACCGATCATGCTGACGTTGAGAAACGTCGGCGCAAACGCCGGAACAGAGAAGCGGTTCCAGGTATTCAGGATCGCCCCCACCAGCGAGGCCAGCGAGATGAGCAGAATATAGGGGAAAGTAATGCGCAGCAGCTGCGAGGTCAGCGCAAATTTGTCAGCCGTATCGGCAAAACCGGGCGCGGTCACCATAATCACCCACGGCGCGGCCAGCATCCCGATAACGGTCACCACCGCCAAAGCCAGCGTCAGCAGCCCGGAGACATAAGAAACAAAGACGCGCGTCGCGTCTTCACCCTGCTTGCTTTTATATTCCGCGAGGATAGGCACGAATGCCTGAGAAAACGCACCTTCAGCAAAAATACGACGCAGCAGGTTCGGTAATTTGAACGCGACGAAAAAGGCGTCCGTGGCCATCCCTGCACCAAATACCCTTGCCACAATGGCATCGCGCGCAAAACCCAGCACGCGGGAAAACATGGTCATCGAGCTGACGGCCGCCAGCGATTTTAATAAGTTCATTAACGTGAATTTCCAGAACCATACGGATTTGTAGGCCGGGTGAGCCTAAGCGCCACCCGGCAAAGCCAACAAGCGGCGCTTAGTCTAACCGGATTTCAACGAATTACTATCCGCAGATGTTACAGCGAGTTATTCGCTCATGGCTTCGCGCCAGAGCCTTTCCACAATGCGCTGCGCCAGAATGGCCTGCTCGCCGGACGTTTCAGGAACCGTCTGATTTTGCACGCAGGTGATAAAGTGGCGGGCGCATCCTGCGAAACCGCGCTGCTCCAGGGTGCTCTGCCAGCCTGGCGCCGGGAGCGTCACCACGCCGTTGCCCTTCTCTTCCCGCCACTCGCGCATGTCCGTAATGTCGTACAGCGCGCCGTCGGTCACCGCCTGCACGGATTCACGCTGGCTTCCCGCCCGACGGTGCATGCTGGTAGTAATCTGAAGATGCTCAACGCCGAAGTGGTGTTCCGCGTAGACCATCTGCCCCTGGTCATTCGTCAACAGGGTACCGCTTTTCAGCTGTGCATTACCGTTGCTCAGCCACAGCGCCGTATCCACAACGTGCAGATAGTCATCCAGAAGGGTAAAGCGCAGATCGTTTGGCCCAATGCTGTCGGTACGGTGCTTATCCATCCGCAGCGAGGCGAGCGTGCCCGACTGCGCCTTCAGCTGTTGATAAAGCGGCGCAAAGCGACGGTTGAAGCCCACCATCAGCGTCAGTTTTTTGCGCGCGGCCAGCTCAATCAGCCGCTCGGCATCCTGAACATTTTCAGCCAGCGGTTTATCCACGCAGACGTGAACCCCCAAATTGAGCAGCTCGCTCACAACCTGATAGTGGGTTGCCGTTGAGGTATGCACAAAGACCGCATCACACTCGCGGGCCAGATCCTGCAGGGAGGCAGCATACGGAATGCGCCAGGTTTCGCAGATACGTTCTGCCTTTTCTCGGGTGGGCGACCATGCCCCTTGCAGGGTCCAGTCCGTCGCCGCACCTAAAACAGGCAGCCAGGCTTTTTGCGCGATACCGCCCAGCCCCACCACGCCTACGCGTAATTTTTTCACCGTCAGTCTCCCAAATGTGCCAGCAACGCATCCAGACGCTGTTTCAGCCCGGCGACCTCTTCTTCCAGCGCCTCTACGCGCGCGGCAAGACCGTCATTGATTACTGAGGATCCCGCGTCGCTCTCCACGGTAGCGGTAGCGACATCGACGTCGCCGCTGAACAGATGCATATAGCGGCTTTCACGTTTACCCGGCTCACGCGCCAGACGCACCACGTACGGGCCGTCTTCGCGAGAAGCCAGCCCTTCCAGGGTCTGCTCGACCTCCTGCATATCGCTGAACTCATGCATCCGGGAAGCGCGCGTGCGCAGCTCCCCCGGCGTCTGCGCCCCGCGCAGCAGCAGCGTGGTGATGACAGCCACTTCCGCGCTGCTCAGCTTCAGGTCACCGAATTCGGAGTTACAAAAGCGCTGTTCGTATTTGGTCACGCGGTTGCCGAAGCCGCTGACGGTGCGCAGATAGTGGCGTTTTACCAGCGCATCCAGCACGTCCTGAACCTCATGCTCGCTGAGGTTCATCACCGGCTCGCGGTTGGTCTTCTGGTTGCAGGCCATGGTCACGGCGTTGACAGAGAGCGGATACTGCTCCGGCGTGGTGACCTGTTTTTCGAGTAAGCACCCAATCACGCGCGCTTCTGTACCGTTTAGCTGATACTTCATCTTTTCTCCTTAACGACCTGCGGTCCAGTCCCGGGTGGTTAACGCCGTCAGAACGTGGTCGCGCCACTCTCCGTCTATCAGCAGATAGTCTTTGGCGTAACCCTCTTTCTCGAACCCTAAACGCGCCAGCAAATTGCCGCTGCGCTGATTATGCGGCATATAGTTCGCCATGATGCGATGGATATGCTGCGTACGTTGCATATAGCGGATCGCTACCGTTAACGCCTCGTACATCAGCCCCTGCCCCTGCCATTTCTGGCCGATGGAGTAGCCGAGGTAGCAGGCGTGAAACGACCCGCGCACCACGTTTGAAAAATTAGCGATCCCGATAATCTCTTTCTCTTCAGGATCCAGCAGCGCGAAATAGAACGCGCTGCCCTGCTTGTGAAATTCCGTAATCATGCTGAGGCGCGCCTGCCAGCCGGAAGGGTAACAATGGCTCTCATCCCGAACGGGTTCCCAGGGTTTTAAAAACTGGCGATTCTCGGCGTAATAATCCGCCAGACGCCAGGCATCACGCTCATGCACCAGACGAACGACCAGCCTGTCCGTTGTCAGACGCACTTTTGGCACATTACTGCGATAGCCAAACATCGATACCACTCCTTCCCGTCACTTCTGCTTACCCATTAGCTTTACTATACCTGCGCCTGCGCCGTCTGTGAAAACAGTGACATACCATTTTGCCCTCTTTTCATTATTTTCGATGAGAACTCTCTATCAAAGCACCCTTTTGATAAAAAAATATTGTCACGCCCGGGGGTGGGCAAAAACGCGGCGACACCGCAGAATGTTAGCGTGCTTACCTTCTTATTTTCCCTGGAGGGAAAATGTCCCGCGTATCACAGGCCAGGAGCCTGGGTAAATATTTCCTGCTCGTCGATAACATGCTGGTCGTGCTCGGCTTTTTTGTCGTTTTTCCATTGATATCGATCCGCTTTGTCGATCAAATGGGCTGGGCGGCATTAATGGTTGGCATTGCCCTGGGATTACGCCAGTTTGTCCAGCAGGGTCTGGGCGTCTTTGGCGGGGCCATTGCCGACCGCTTTGGCGCTAAACCGATGATCGTTACCGGTATGCTGCTGCGCGCGGCAGGCTTTGCCACGATGGCTGTCGCCCAGGAGCCCTGGCTGCTCTGGTTCTCCTGTTTCCTCTCCGGTATCGGGGGCACGCTGTTCGATCCGCCACGCACCGCGCTGGTGGTGAAGCTTATTCGCCCCCAGCATCGCGGCCGTTTCTTCTCGATTCTGATGATGCAGGACAGTGCCGGGGCGGTTATCGGCGCCCTGCTGGGAAGCTGGCTGCTGCAGTATGACTTCCGACTGGTCTGCGCGGCGGGGGCGGTGCTCTTTATTCTGTGCGCGCTGTTTAATGGCCTGTTCCTGCCCGCCTGGAAACTCTCGACGGTCAAAGCGCCGGTCCGGGAAGGGCTTGGCCGCGTGCTGCGCGACAAACGTTTTGTCACCTATGTGCTGACCCTGACGGGATACTACATGCTGGCTGTGCAGGTCATGCTGATGCTGCCGATCATGGTTAACGACATTGCGGGCACGCCTGCTGCCGTTAAATGGATGTACGCCATTGAAGCCGCACTTTCCCTGACGCTGCTCTATCCGATTGCCCGCTGGAGCGAGCGGCGTTTTCGTCTGGAGCATCGTCTGATGGCCGGGCTGTTCCTGATGACGCTGAGCATGATGCCGATCGGCCTGGTGAACTCTCTCCAGCAGCTGTTTACCCTGATTTGCACGTTCTACATAGGGTCGATCATCGCCGAGCCTGCCCGTGAAACGCTGAGCGCCTCCCTTGCGGATGCGCGTGCGCGCGGCAGCTATATGGGCTTCAGCCGGCTGGGGCTGGCGCTTGGCGGCGCATTAGGTTACGCCGGTGGCGGCTGGTTGTTTGATGCCGGCAAAGCGTTAAACCAGCCCGAACTCCCGTGGATGATGCTCGGCGCGGTGGGCTTTATGACGCTCCTTGCCCTGTGGTGGCAGTTCAGCCAGAAACGCAGCGCGAGCGGAATGCTCGAGCCTGGCGCGTAGCCTTTCCCTCGGGCGGGAGCCTCTCCCGCCCCACTTCTCAGTTTTTTCTGCTGGTTTCTGCCAATTCACACTGACATACTGACGTAACAGGACAGAAGCGCCGATTTTTCGTTGAGGAACACTATGAAGAAAATTGTCTTTGCCGCGGCATTAGTTGTCAGCGGCCTGCTGGTTGGCTGTAACCAGCTCACGCAATATACCGTCAGTGAACAGGAAATTAATCAGGCGCTGGAAAAACATAACAATTTTTCTAAAGACATTGGCGTGCCGGGGCTGGCGGACGCGCATATCGTGCTCACGAATCTGACCAGCCAGATCGGACGTGAAGAGCCAAACAAAGTTACCCTGGCCGGTGATGCGGCTCTCGATATGTCATCCCTCTTTGGCAATCAGAAAGCCAACATTAAGCTCAAGCTGAAGGCACTCCCCGTGTTCAACAAAGAGAAAGGGGCGATTTTCCTCCAGGAGATGGAAGTCGTTGATGCGCAGGTTTCGCCGGACAAGATGGCACCGGTACTGCAAACCCTGATGCCCTATCTCAACCAGTCGCTGCGTAATTATTTCAACCAGCAGCCCGCGTACGTCTTAAGCGAAGACAAAAGCAAGGGTGAAGCTCTGGCGAAAAAATATGCAAAAGGCATAGAGGTGAAACCGGGTGAAATTATCATTCCTTTCACCGATTAACCTGAAGGGCGCTGCGGCGCCCTTTTTTTTACGGAAAAGTGTGCAAACGAAAACGTTTCCGCTTATGATTTGTGTCCGGCAAAAACAGCCATCCTTATGACTGATTCCTGACAAGCCGGAGCTTCCATGACTGCACAACCCCAGGTTCTTAAAATCCGCCGCCCTGACGACTGGCATATCCATCTGCGTGATGGCGATATGCTGAAAACCGTCGTGCCTTATACCAGCGAAATTTATGGCCGCGCGATTGTCATGCCTAACCTGGTTCCACCAGTCACCACCGTCGATGCCGCGATGGCCTATCGCCAGCGCATCCTGGATGCCGTGCCTGCGGGACACGATTTTACCCCGCTGATGACCTGCTATCTTACCGACTCGCTGGACCCGAACGAAGTGGAGCGCGGGTTTAATGAAGGCGTATTTACGGCGGCGAAACTCTACCCGGCGAATGCCACCACCAACTCCAGCCACGGCGTCACAAGCATTGATGCCATCATGCCGGTTCTGGAACGCATGCAGAAACTGGGCATGCCGCTGCTGGTCCATGGTGAAGTCACGCACGCCGAGATTGACATCTTCGACCGTGAAGCCCGCTTTATCGAGACCGTAATGGAACCTCTGCGCCAGCGCCTGCCCGCTCTTAAAGTGGTCTTTGAGCATATCACCACCAAAGACGCGGCAGAGTATGTGCGTGACGGCAACGATCTTATCGCCGCCACCATTACGCCGCAGCACCTGATGTTTAACCGTAACCACATGCTGGTGGGCGGGGTGCGCCCTCACCTGTACTGCCTGCCGATTCTCAAGCGCAACATCCACCAGCAGGCGCTGCGCGAGCTGGTTGCCAGCGGCTTCTCCCGCGCGTTCCTCGGCACCGATTCCGCACCTCACGCCCGCCACCGTAAAGAGGCGAGCTGCGGCTGCGCAGGCTGCTTCAACGCCCCAACGGCGCTTGCAAGCTACGCGACCGTCTTTGAAGAGATGAACGCGCTGGAACATTTCGAAGCGTTCTGCTCCCTTAACGGCCCTCGCTTCTACGGCCTGCCGGTCAATGACACCTTCATCGAACTGGAGCGTAAAGCGAGCCACGTTGAGGAGTCCATTGCGCTGACGGATGACACGCTGATCCCCTTCCTGGCGGGCGAAACCGTCAACTGGACGGTAAAACGTTAAAAAATCAATGCCCCTTGTTGTCAAACCGACAATATGCCTGTATAAATAAACAGTATATTACACAGGGGGCATTTATGCGTATTGAAGTCACCATAGCCAAAACAACCGTTCTGCCTGCCGGCGCGCTTGATGCACTGGCAGGCGAATTATCCCGCCGTATTAACAACACTTTTCCCGACAACGCCGGTGCCGTAACGGTGCGTTACGCCGCGGCGAACAACCTCTCCGTCATTGGTGCTGCGAAAGAAGATAAAGATCGCATCAGCGAAATCCTGCAGGAAACGTGGGAAAGCGCAGACGACTGGTTTATCACAGATTAACACTGCTCCCTCATTGTGTTTTTTTGCCGGGTCGCCCCGGCTTTTTTTCGTCTAAAAATCCTGCAAGTTCAAATTAATTCGGCATCTTCTTTAAAAATCGTGAACGAGATGGTGTTTTATTGTTCGAACAATCCTAAAAAGCAGAAAAATGTGTTGCCACCTGTTTATTTTTACCGTTGGAACCCTTATTACTTGGTATACTGAAGATGCTTTCAGAAAAACATGCATTGAACCTCAGAGCCGTTGTCTTCTAACACGCATTAAGGGGGTTATAATGGAAAAGAATAGTGAAGTGATCCAGACCCATCCACTTGTTGGCTGGGATATCAGTACCGTAGATAGCTACGATGCGCTGATGCTGCGTTTGCACTACCAGACCCCGAATCAACTCAACCGTGAAGAAGCGGAAGTTGGACAGACGCTGTGGCTAACAACAGACGTCGCCCGTCAGTTTATTTCTATTTTAGAGGCAGGTATTGCAAAAATAGAATCTGGCGACTATCAGGAAAATGAGTATAAACGGCACTAAGCTTATGCCCACTTTTCTCTCTACAGGCACCCTCGCGGTGCCTTATTTATTTCTCCCTTGTCTAACCCCGCGTTGTTAATTACTCTGCTAACAAAACGTCAGTTTACGAGATGCATATGAGATACGACTTAATCATTATTGGTAGCGGCTCCGTGGGTTCCGCCGCCGGTTATTACGCAACGCAGGCAGGTCTGAAGGTCCTGATGATCGATGCCCACCTCCCTCCTCATTCGGAGGGCAGCCATCATGGCGATACCCGCCTCATGCGCCATGCGTATGGAGAAGGCGAGCGCTATGTACCGCTGGTGCTTCGCGCCCAGACGCTGTGGGACGAGCTGGCGAAACAGACCGAAGAGCGTATTTTCGAGCGTACCGGCGTCATCAACCTTGGCCCTGCCCATTCTGATTTTCTCGCCGGCGTCGAGCGCAGCGCAAAAGCCTTTAATCTGAATGTTGAGAAGCTGGACGCAACGTGCATTACCGCGCGCTGGCCTGAAATTACCGTCCCCGACGATTACATTGGCCTCTTTGAAGCCCACTCCGGCGTGCTGCATTGTGAAACGGCGATCAAAACCTGGATCGATCTTGCCGCGAAAGCCGGCTGCGCGCAGCTGTTTAACTGTCCGGTAGAGGCCATCACCCATGACGAAAATGGCGTCACGGTAACGACTATCGACGGCGACTATTCAGCGTCCCGCCTGCTCGTCAGCGCAGGAACCTGGGTCACTCGCCTGCTGCCGGAACTGCCGATCCAGCCGGTGCGCAAGGTCTTCTCCTGGTTCCAGTCGGATGGACGCTACAGCGCGCAGAATAAATTCCCGGCCTTCACCGGCGAACTGCCGAATGGCGATCAGTTCTACGGCTTCCCTTCCGAGAAAGACGCGCTGAAAATCGGTAAACACAACGGCGGCCAGGCTATCACCTCCCCTGAAGAGCGTAAGCCTTTCGGCGCCTTCCCACAGGATGGTTCGGAAGCCTTCTCGTTCCTGCGCACTATTCTTCCGGGCGTCGGTGGCTTGCTGTATGGCGCGGCCTGTACCTACGACAACACGCCGGATGAAGACTTCATCATTGATACGCTGCCCGGGCATGACAACGTCCTGCTCATCACCGGGCTGAGCGGTCACGGCTTTAAGTTCGCTTCCGTGCTGGGTGAAATCGCCGCGCAGTTTGCCCAGGGCATCGCGCCACAGTTTGATCTGACGCCCTTCTCGCTCTCGCGTTTTAACGGATAATCTGCCACGGGCTCCGGAGGTACCGGGGCCCGTTTCATTCACACTGCATTACGGGGCGTTATGCGCAGGATCGTTAGCTTTCTGATGAATAATATTCGCGAGCACTTTATGCTCTATATCTTATTGTGGGCGCTGCTGGCCATTATTGATTTTGTTTACATTGTATTTTATTGAAAGCCTCGACTGACAATAATTGACATTTATTTAGATTTATTGAAAATCTCAATTTCATCTTGCACGAAGACATTGAATTACCTTTATCAATCCTGTTCAAAAGCGCTGAAATAAATAAAATAAAAATCAATAGACAATTATTTCAGTTGCAATATCACATCTTCCCGTTCATTTTTACCCTTCGGTTAATTTGAAAATGGACATTCTAATGCAATTGCGTAACTCCTCACGGCGCTACGGAATAATATCCATAGGTTTGCACTGGATATTTGCTATTGCCGTCTACGGTATGTTTGGACTTGGGCTCTGGATGGTCACGCTCAGCTATTACGATGGCTGGTATCACCAGGCACCGGAGTTACATAAAAGCATTGGCGTCCTCCTGATGCTGGGGCTGGTTTTTCGCGTAATCTGGCGGCATGTTTCCCCGCCGCCCGCCGCGCCGAAGACCCATGGCAAAATGACCCGCCTGAGTGCAGTTGCCGCGCATATCGCGCTCTATGCGCTGCTTTTCGCCATTTTAATCAGCGGCTACCTTATCTCGACGGCGGACGGTAAGCCGATTAGCGTCTTTGGCCTTTTTGACGTCCCGGCAACGCTCAGCGATGCGGGCGCTCAGGCCGATACCGCAGGGGTCGTTCACCTTTGGCTTGCGTGGAGCGTCGTGATCGTGTCTGTACTGCACGGGCTTGCCGCCCTCAAACACCATTTTATTGATAAAGACGATACGCTAAAGCGCATGCTTGGCCGCTCGTCAGTTGACTCTGGAGCATAAAATGAAAAAACACCTGCTGGGTATCGCATTGGGTTCTCTGTTATTCACCGCCGGTTCCGCCGTGGCGGCCGATTATAAAATTGATAAAGAGGGCCAGCACGCTTTCGTCAATTTCCGTATTCAGCACCTGGGATACAGCTGGCTGTACGGTACCTTTAAGGATTTTGACGGCACATTCACCTTTGACGAGAAAAATCCTGCCGCCGACAAAGTCAACGTGACCATTAATACCAACAGCGTGGATACCAATCATGCTGAACGTGATAAACATCTGCGCAGTGGCGAATTCCTCAATGTCGGGAAATACCCGCAGGCTACGTTCACCTCCACGGAAGTGAAAAAAGACGGTGATAAGCTGAATATTACCGGCAACCTGACGCTTAACGGCGTAACAAAACCGGTCACGCTTGGTGCTAAATTACTGGGTCAGGGTGACGATCCGTGGGGCGGTAAACGCGCAGGATTTGAAGCGGCGGGTAAAATTCACCTGAAAGATTTTAATATCACAACGGATTTAGGCCCGGCGTCTCAGGACGTTGAGCTGATTATTTCCGTTGAGGGTGTGCAGCAGAAATCATAATAGATTCGCCCGGCAGGCTTTTGCCGTGCCGGGCGTTATTATCATTCCGGGTCGGGGATACCCAGTTTGGTATTCAGACGGCCGCGTGATTTATTGAAAATCTTGTTGCCGTTTTCACGTCCTGCGCGGCGGCGACGCTGCTCTTCTTCCGGCAGGATGCTCTCTTCGCTGCACAGCTCGCTACAGCAGCCGTTAAACTTCTCGGCACAGGCCGGGCACTGAATAAACAGCAGATGGCACCCGTCGTTTTTGCAGTTGGTATGGGTATCGCACGGCGCGCCGCACTGGTGGCACTGGGCAATAACGTCTTCCGAGATACGCTCACCCATACGCTCGTCAAAGACAAAGTTTTTCCCGATAAAGCGTACCGGTAAACCCTGCTCGCGGGCGCGGCGGGCGTACTCGATAATGCCGCCTTCAATATGCCAGACCTTATTAAAGCCGTTGTGCTTCATCCATGCGCTGGCTTTCTCACAGCGGATACCGCCGGTGCAGTACATAACGATCTTTTTATCTTTATGTTCCTGCATCATCTCAACCGCTTTGGGCAGCTGCTCGCGGAAGGTGTCGGCCGGAATTTCCATCGCGTTCTCGAAATGCCCCACTTCGTACTCATAGTGGTTACGCATATCAATGAACACGGCATCCGGATCGTCCAGCATCGCATTCACTTCCGCAGCCTTCAGATATTCACCGACATCCGCCGCGTTAAACTCAGGATCGTCGATACCGTCCGCCACGATGCGCTCACGCACCTTCATGCGCAGCACCCAGAAGGATTTCCCGTCGTCGTCCAGGGCAATGTTCAGGCGCAAACCGTCGAGGGCCGGATCGAACTGATAAAGCACGTCGCGGAAGGCGCTGACTTTGCTTTCCGGTACGCTAATTTGCGCGTTAATGCCTTCACGGGCAAGGTAGACGCGGCCGAAGACGTTCAGCGCCGTGAACGCCTGATAAAGCGCATCGCGGGTCGCCTGCGGGTCGTTGATGGTGAAGTATTTGTAGAAAGAGATGGTTGTGCGCGGTTCGGTTTCAGCCAACATGCGCGCTTTTAACATCTCATTCGACACGCGGTTGTGTAACACTGGCATGGTGTACAGTCCTGGAATCGTTAGAGAGAATGAAAAATCGGTCGGCATCATATAGCAAATAAAACCAATTTACATCCACACAATTTACGCTACATTTCACACACCCTGATTAATCAGGATTAACAATTGCTGTATTCGTGCACGCTTCGAAAGCAGATATTTTGGCTACGTCTCAAAAAATGAGACACTAGCAAAACAGGACGTTTGAAAACAGGAATGACATGACCCAGTTACCAAAATTTACTGCCTCCCTTTTGCATCCCCGTTATTGGTTGACCTGGCTTGGCATCGGCTTTTTATGGCTTCTGGTACAGCTTCCCTACCCTGTTATTTTTTGGTTGGGTAAATTTCTGGGCCGTTTCGCGCAGCTGTTTATGAAGCGTCGCGCCAGAATCGCGTACCGCAATCTTGAGCTGTGTTTTCCGCAGATGAGCGAGTCAGAGCGTCACGATATGGTCTCGAAGAATTTCGAATCCGTCGGGATGGGGCTCATGGAAACCGGTATGGCATGGTTCTGGCCGGACAAACGCATGGCCCGCTGGAGCGAGGTGACGGGGACCGGCATGGAGCCGGTGCATACGCTTCAGGCCAATCAGACGGGCGTTCTGCTGATCGGCGTCCATTTCCTGACGCTGGAAATCGGGGCGCGCATGTTCGGCATGCAGGCGCCCGGCATTGGCGTTTATCGTCCTAACGATAACCCGGTCATCGATTTAATCCAGACCAACGGCCGCATGCGCTCCAACAAAAGCATGATCGACCGTAAGGATCTGAAGGGGATGATCCGCGCGCTGAAATCCGGTGAAGTGGTCTGGTATGCCCCCGACCACGACTATGGCCCACAGGCCAGCGTATTTGTCCCCTTCTTCGCCGTTGAAGAGGCCGCCACAACGACCGGTACCTGGATGTTGGCGCGCATGTCCAAAGCCGCCATCGTGCCTTTTGTTCCCCGCCGAAAGCCGGATGGTTCAGGCTACGAGCTGATGATGCTGGAGCCGGAACTCGCGCCGCCGCTTGACGATGCAGAAACCACCGCGCGCTGGATGAACAGCGTTGTGGAGAAGTGCATCATGCTGGCGCCTGAGCAGTATATGTGGCTGCACCGCCGTTTTAAAACGCGCCCGCAAGGGACGCCGTCCCGCTATTAATCCTCATGCGGTCCTCAGGGCCGCATGCCGTTTTAGCTTTAAAAGCTCCTCCTCATTGCGGCAATCATAACCCAGGCGCATAATTAGCAGGCTTATTACTTTATGCTTCAGGTGCTTTGCACCTCATTATGCGGATAGTTATGTCACCCTCAGATGCCCCCATAAACTGGAAGCGTAACCTCACGGTTGCGTGGCTTGGCTGTTTTCTTACCGGCGCGGCGTTTAGCCTGGTCATGCCCTTCCTGCCGCTCTACGTCGAACAGCTTGGCGTGACGGGCCACAGCGCGCTCAATATGTGGTCTGGCCTGGTATTCAGCATCACGTTTCTCTTTTCCGCGATAGCCTCGCCCTTCTGGGGCGGCCTTGCCGACCGCAAGGGACGTAAAATCATGCTGCTGCGCTCGGCGCTGGGGATGGCCATTATCATGGCGCTGATGGGCGTGGCGCAGAACGTCTGGCAGTTTCTGATCCTGCGCGCGCTGCTTGGCCTGCTGGGAGGATTTATTCCCAACGCGAACGCCCTGATAGCCACGCAAATTCCCCGCCATAAGAGCGGCTGGGCGCTAGGGACACTCTCCACCGGCGGCGTGAGCGGTGCTCTGCTGGGACCGCTGGCCGGCGGATTACTGGCGGATAACTACGGCCTGCGTCCGGTCTTTTTCATCACCGCCAGCGTGTTGTTCCTGTGCTTTATTGTCACCCTGCTCTGTATTCGTGAAAACTTCACGCCTGTCGCCAAAAAAGAGATGCTCCACGCCAGGGAGGTGCTGACCTCGCTTAAAAATCCCAGACTGGTGCTGAGCCTGTTCGTGACGACAATGATTATCCAGGTGGCTACCGGGTCGATTGCCCCTATTCTGACGCTGTACGTTCGCGACCTGGCGGGTAACGTCAGCAGTATTGCGTTCATCAGCGGGCTGATTGCCTCCGTACCCGGCGTGGCGGCGCTGCTGAGCGCCCCGAGGCTGGGAAAACTGGGGGACCGGGTGGGGCCGGAAAAAATCCTGATCTGCGCGCTGGTGATTTCCGTCCTGCTGCTTATCCCGATGTCGATGGTGCAAACGCCATGGCAGCTGGGCGTCCTGCGTTTTTTGCTGGGTGCCGCCGACGGCGCGCTGCTGCCCGCCGTACAGACCCTGCTGGTCTACAACTCCACGAACCAGATTGCCGGGCGTATTTTCAGCTATAACCAGTCATTCCGGGATATTGGTAACGTCACCGGACCGCTGCTCGGGGCCGGGATCTCCGCCAGCTTCGGTTTTCGCGCCGTCTTTATCGTGACGGCGGGCGTCGTGTTGTTCAATGCCATTTATTCGTGGTTCAGTTTATCCCGCGCGCTACGGCCCGTGACGGAATAAGACGAACGCCTGACGGCTTATTTTCGCATTCATACTTGCAGAATCTTATATTCAGCTATTCTTTCCCTGAAACCTTCTGGAAAACAGGGAGACACCAATGACCATGTACGCCACGCTGGAAGAAGCTATTGATGCCGCTCGTGAAGAGTTCCTCGCCGATAACCCCGGCGTTGAAGAAGAAGATGCTGACGTGCAACAGCTTAATATCCAAAAATACGTTCTGCAGGATGGGGATATTATGTGGCAGGCCGAATTCTTTGCCGATGAAGGTGAAGAAGGGGAATGTTTGCCGATATTAAGCGGTGAAGGTGCGCAGGCCGTCTTTGATGGCGACTATGACGAAATCGAACTTCGGCAGGAATGGCTGGAGGAGAACACCCTGCACGAGTGGGATGAGGGCGAGTTTCAGCTCGAGCCACCGCTGGATACGGAAGAAGGTCAAACCGCTGCCGATGAGTGGGACGAGCGTTAATTTACGCTATTCGTAAGGGCCGTGGCTGGCATCGATCGGCAGCAACAGCGTGTCGAAAATCAGCGAGAACGGCAGATCGAGCACGGTCAGATAGCGCCATGCGGAATCACGGAGATCCCATTTCACGCCGGGGTAATACTGATTTCCGTGGCCTTGCCCTGGAATGGTGCGACTGATGATACTGCCGCAGCCGCTGAGCAGGCATGCCATCATGACGACGATGATTATTCTCATCTCTAGCCTCTAAAAAAATACCGGCCTCACAGCCGGTATTTTATCTGGCTGGTGGCGCTTCGCCTACCCGCCCTGCTTAACAACTTACTTCGCCTTCAGTGCGAGCGGATTCAGCTTCACGTCCTTATAGTAGTTCACCCACGAAGAGTATTTCTCCGGAGCGGACCACACGCGGTAGTGAAGACGCGCCATTGTCACCGGGTCGCTCAACAGCACCAGTCGACGGTCGCGGTTGAGTTTTTCCGGGGTCTCGTTAAGCGCCTGCTCAACGTGACGATCGCGAGCAATCTCCAGCACCTGGCTGGCACGGTGACGCGCGGTTGCCATTGCCGTTGCCAGGGCGTTGAATGACGGGTTAAACACGGCGTGCATGAAGCCGTCATCCAGCGAGCGACTGCGGTTCTGTTCCAGGTAACGATCGGTATCCACCAGCACCTGCGGTGGGGAATACTCTTCCGGGATCAGGAACAGTTTCCAGCGTTTGGTTCGCAGCCCCACCGTTGAACGGCTGGAAATCACGGACACAAACGGCGACAGGATCAGCGAGAAGACAATCGGCGCCAGCCAGAACAGGAAGCGCAGATCCAGCCAGGCCATTCCGGCCGCCCACACCAGACCTAGCAGCAGCTGAGAACCGTGGCGCATAAAGGCTTCACTCCACGGCGTGGAGTCGTCATCACGCTGCGGCGAATTCCAGACCACTTCCCAGCCCAGGAATGCACTGACCACGAACACGGTGTGGAACAGCATACGCACCGGCGCCAGCAGCACGGAGAACAGCACTTCCAGCAGCAGAGAAAGGGTCACGCGGAAGAAACCGCCGTACTCTTTCGAGCCTTTGCACCAGATCAGAATGATACTGAGCAGCTTAGGCAGGAACAGCAGCACCATGGTGGAGGCAAACAGCGCAATCGCCAGCTCCGGACGCCATTGCGGCCACACCGGGAACAGCTGGCGCGGTTGCAGGAAGTATTGCGGCTCCGTCAGGGCATGGACGACCTGCAGCGCAGTGGAGAGCGCGAGGAACATAAACCACAGCGGTGCGGAGAGATAAGACATCACGCCCGTCAGGAACACCGCACGGTGAACCGGGTGCATCCCTTTGACAAGGAACAGGCGGAAGTTCATCAGGTTACCATGACACCAGCGGCGGTCACGCTTGAGCTCGTCCAGCAGGTTCGGCGGCAGCTCTTCGTACGATCCCGGCAGGTCGTAGGCAATCCAGACGCCCCAGCCAGCACGACGCATCAGCGCCGCTTCAACGAAGTCATGCGACAGAATAGAACCGGCAAACGAACCCTCACCCGGCAGCGGCGCCAGCGCACAGTGCTCAATGAACGGCTTCACGCGGATAATGGCGTTGTGACCCCAGTAGTGCGACTCACCCAACTGCCAGAAGTGCAGGCCCGCCGTAAACAGCGGCCCGTAAACACGGGTGGCGAACTGCTGGCAGCGCGCGTAAAGGGTGTCCATGCCGGACGCTTTTGGCGAAGACTGAATAATGCCCGCGTTAGGGTTGGCTTCCATCAGACGCACCAGACCGCTCAGGCAGTCTCCGCTCATGACGGAGTCAGCATCCAGCACCACCATGTAGCTGTACTGGTTACCCCAGCGACGGCAGAAGTCATCGATGTTACCGCTTTTACGCTTCACACGACGGCGGCGGCGGCGGTAGAAGATCTGGCCTTCGCCCTGCACTTCTGCAATCAGCTCCATCCACGCTTTTTGTTCTGCAACGCAGATATCCGGGTTGTAGCTGTCGCTCAGGATGTAAACGTCAAAATGCTCCGCGTTGCCGGTCGCCTTTACGGACTCCCAGGTCGCACGCAGGCCCGCAAATACGCGGTCAACGTCTTCGTTACAGATAGGCATAATCAGCGCGGTACGGTGCTCGGGATTGAGGGGTTCATCCCCGACCGTTGACGCCGAAATGCTGTATTTGTCACGCCCCATCAGCAGCTGCAGGAAGCCCATCAGCGCGGTCCAGAAACCGGCAGAGACCCAGCAGAAGAGGACCGCGAACAGCAGGAGAATGCCGCTCTGCAGGATATACGGCAGCAGCTGCATGAAGGAGACCCAGAGATCCTGGCCCATCATGTCCGTCGGGTTGATAAACGCCCAGCCCTGGTAAGGCAGGATGGTTTTCATATACCAGGTCGCGACGACGGTCTGCGCCAGCGTCAGAAGCAGCAGGATATAGCGACGAATTGTCCCCACGGTACGCCATTTCTGTTCGGACGCCTGCTCTTCTTTCGTCAGGCGAGACAGATAGCGCGGCGTCACATCACGCCCGCGCAGGCGATCCCAGAAGCGGCCCACCGGGTTGGTGCGCCATGGGTCGGGGAACATAGAGGAACGCGTGGCCTTCGGCATCGCCTGAAGCTGATCGCGTCCTTCATCGTCTTTAATCAACTGCCCTTCCGCCAGCGAGTCCGGCCAGGCCTGCTCCAGACGCGCCTTGACTGACCCGAGCGGCGTATCATCATCACGGGAAAACGTATGATGTTCACCATCCAGCGCGGTGTGAACCGCGCGGATGTCGCTCTTAGGCAGTGCCGCTTTTTCGATATCCGTCAGCGGCATGGCATCAATATATTCAGATGTATTATTCATTGGCAGGTAGCTGATAGCTCCAGGTTTCACTCAGCGGCTGATCGTTACTGACCAGCGCAGCACGCATTTCAGTGGTCTGTTTCGGATCTTTCACTTTCACGCGCAGGGTCAGACGCCAGCCTTTGGTTACCGGGTTGTAACGCACGGTATTCTCAACGATTTCACCGTTATCACCGATGCTGGCCTGAGCGGCAACGGCGGTGTCCGGTGACAGTTTCTTCATATCCTGGCCCGTGAAGTCCACAACGAACGCCACGGTACCGTCAGGCTGACGGATAAGATTTGACTGCTTCACATCACCCGTTGAGCGGCGAGTCTGCATCACATACGCGTTATCCGGCGCATGCAGCTTATCTTCGTCGCGGCTGAAGGTAATGGTGTACTTGAAGTTCATCTCTTTACCGGCTTCCGGCAGCTGATCCGGCGTCCAGTAAGCGACGATGTTATCGTTGGTTTCGTCGTTGGTTGGAATTTCTACCAGCTCGACCTTACCTTTACCCCAGTCACCGTTTGGCGTGACCCAGGCGCTTGGACGCTGGTCGTAGCGATCGTCCAAATCTTCAAAGCGGGAGAACTGACGACCACGCTGCAGCAGGCCGAAACCTTGCGGGTTTTCCATTGCGAAGCTGCTAACCGCCAGATGTTTCGGGTTATTCAGCGGACGCCAGATCCACTCACCGTTACCGGCATGAATAGACAGACCGTTGGAGTCATGCAGTTCCGGGCGGAAGTTGGTAGCCGGAGACGGCTGGTTCGGCCCAAACAGGAACATGCTGGTCAGCGGTGCAACGCCCAGTTTGCCCACTTTATCACGCAGGTAAACCTTGGACTGCACGTCAACTACCGTGTCACGACCCGGCATAATCACAAAGCGATAGGCGCCGGTTGCACGCGGGGAATCCAGCAGCGCATAAATGGTCAGACGTTTATCCGTTGGTTTTGGACGCTCAATCCAGAACTCACGGAAACGCGGGAACTCTTCACCTGATGGCAGCGCGGTATCAATAGCCAGACCGCGCGCAGAAAGCCCGTATACCTGCCCCGCGCCAATGACGCGGAAATAGCTGGCACCCAGCATGCTGACGATTTCGTCGTTTTTATCTTTGCTGTTGATCGGGTAAAGCACCTTAAAGCCTGCGAAGCCCAGGTCTTTCACCGTATCTTTGTCGTGTTGTACATTGCCAAAATTGAAGTAATCCGGGCTGTACTTAATCTTACGTACCGCTGTCGCCGTCACTTCATTGATGGCAACAGGCGTGTCGAAGTACATACCCTGATGATAAAACTCAAGCTTGAACGGGGTCTTTATATTGCTCCAGTACGCTTTGTCGTGATTGAACTGGATCTGCTGATAGTCCGCATACTTCATGTCGCGGAAAACGGAGGGCAAGTTACTTTTCGGCGCTTCGTAGCTCTTGCCTGCCATCGATTTTGCCTGTTTTGCGACATCGTCGATGTTAAAGGCCAGTGCCGATGAGGTATACAGTGATAACACCACTGCAGCACCCAACCAACGCATTTTCATCATCTGTGGTTTATGTTTCATAATAAGTAAGCACTTCCCCCTTTGTGTGCTTATATCGATCCGATCCATTTTAATGGAAACTCAGGCAATCCGACAACATTATCACTGCTTTGTTCAGCTGCTGGCTCATGGAATAAGCAAATGAAAGAACCCGCTTTTCACTTTGCGTGCTTATCCTGGAGACAGGGTGTCGGTCTTGGTGTAGGGTTGGCTTCGAATGTAACCATTATGAGTCTTAGGGATAAGACGAAAAGTCTGAGAATGCACAACGTTATATGAGCACAACACCAACAGAACGTGAATATTTCCTCGACTCGATCCGGGCATGGCTGATGCTATTGGGGATCCCCTTTCACATTTCACTGATTTACTCCAGCCACACCTGGCACGTGAATAGCCAGATGCCCTCCTGGTGGCTGACGCTGTTTAATGACTTTATTCACGCCTTTCGTATGCAGGTGTTTTTCGTCATATCCGGCTATTTCTCTTACATGCTGTTTCTGCGATACCCGCTCAAGCGCTGGTGGAAAGTGCGCGTAGAGCGCGTGGGGATCCCCATGCTGACCGCAATTCCGCTGCTGACGCTGCCTCAGTTCATTATGTTGCAGTACGTGAAGGGCAAGGCGGAGAACTGGCCGAATCTGACGCTGTATGAAAAGTACAATACGCTGGTCTGGGAGCTGGTATCTCACCTGTGGTTCCTGCTGGTTCTGGTGGTGCTCACAACGGTGAGTCTGTTGATTTTCAGCCGCCTGCGCCGCCATCTGAGTACGAGAGCCGACACCTTTTTCAACAGCGTTACGATGGGCAAACTGTCTGTGATCTTCTTGCTATTGGGGATTGCCTATGCCGCCGTGCGACGGACCCTGCTTATCGTCTACCCGCCGATTTTGAGCGACGGGCTATTTAATTTTGTGGTGATGCAGTCCCTGTTCTACATTCCGTTCTTTTTAATCGGGGCGCTCGCCTTTATTCATCCAAAGCTTAAATCGCTGTTTGTCACCCCGTCACCCTGGTGCGCGCTGGGAGCCACCCTCGCGTTCGCGGCCTATCTGCTGAATCAGCGCTACGGCAGCGGCGACGCCTGGATGTATGAAACGGAAAGCGTGATCACAATGCTGCTGGGCCTTTGGATGGTGAACGTGGTATTCGCGCTGGGCCACCGCTTGCTGAACTTCAAGTCCAGCCGCGTGACCTATTTCGTTAATGCTTCGCTGTTTATCTATCTGGTGCATCACCCGCTGACGCTTTTCTTCGGGGCTTACATCACACCGCACATCGCCTCCAACACCCTGGGCTTCTTTACCGGGCTGGTGTTTGTGGTGGGCGTAGCGATCGTACTCTACGAGATCCATCTGCGGATCCCGCTCCTGCGTTTTCTCTTTTCAGGAAAACCACCGGCGAAAGCTTCATAAACCACGCGGCGCACTCGATGCGCCGCGTTTGCTTCAGCTTTCCAGCTCTTGTCTGCGCTGAGTCAGAAGCCGCTGATAAAGATGCGTTGTGTCCTCGTCAAAACAGACAAAAATCACCTTCTCCGGCAGCGGTTTTAACGACAGGTAGCGGTAAACGGTTTCGACGGCGATCGTTGCAGCGGCGGCCTTAGGGTAACCATAGACGCCGGTGCTGATGGCCGGGAACGCCATCGTTTTATAACCGTTGTCGGCGGCCAGTCGCAGACAGTTCCGGTAAGCCTCTTCGAGAATACTCGCTTCGTGCTGGTCCCCGCCATGCCAGACGGGCCCTACTGCATGAATAACCGCTCTGGCAGGGAGATTACCCGCCAGCGTAATCACCGCGTGACCGGGAGGACATTCGCCCTGCTGTTGCCGCACGGTTTTACAGGCTTCCAGCAGCTGCGGTCCGGCAGCCCGATGGATAGCCCCGTCTACGCCCCCTCCCCCCATCAGGGATGGATTGGCCGCATTGACGATAACGTCGACGTGCATAGTCGTAATATCGCCATGAATAATCTCAATTTGCGGTTTCATAAAGCCCCTCTGCAACCCGCCATTTTCTTAAGTGTATCGCAGAGGAGACCGGGAGAAAAAACTATCAGAAAAAATCCTCTTCCAGCGCAGAGCGGAAGAGTGCGCACTAGCGATACTGGATTTCGACAACCGCGAGCGTTTTTTCAGGATTAAGGTATTTCATATTGAGCGTCGCCAGGCTTGAGTCGCTCACTTTCCCGTTAAGCGCCTCTTCGTAGCTGACCATACGCGTTTGCATACGGTTATTTTTTGGACATGACATTGCAAACTGTTGCTTCTGGGGAGTGACTTCACAGGGGTCTGCGACAATGGCACCGCGAAAATGAATGACACCACCGTCAACAACCGTGGCCGAATAAGCCGGGATACTCAAAGCAGAAACGACCAGACCCAGACCTGCCGCGAGTCGAGCAAAATAGTTGTTCATTATAGGTACTCCTCAATGAAAATCGTCCATGAGGGGTAAACGCGCTTCATTTATTACGGCAAACGAAGTTTCACGTTACGGAACATAACGACCTGGTCCCTGATATCAGCATAGCTCAACGGCACAGACCCGCCACATTCTCAACCTATTGATTTCATGAATGTTTAGAGCGAACGTTCCGCTGGCGACCACTGTTGTGATAAATGCAGCGATTTACCGTCTGAAACGGTGACAACGATTTTTACCGTGTCTCCCGCGCTAATATTTAAACTCAGGCGCATTAAATCAATCGTCTGATTAGCGGGTATAAAAAGGGTATTTTGCTGTCGGGAAGAACTTTGCCCCCCCTGCCCTTCCCTCACGGAAACAATCTGAACCTGACAATCGCACGATTGCGCCAGAGTGACCTGCGGAATAATGGTGGTCATATTTTCCTGCTGTGACGTTTTGAAGGTTATCTGGCTGGAAAGCGCAGCGAGGAGAATTAAGGTATTCATGATGAACTCCCGAAAAAAAACAGGGCTGATGCCCTGTTTTTTTGTAGCACAGATTTCAGTATTAATACTGATAAGCTGATGCGTGGTTACCTAAACCAATCTGGGTAACGTTGACAGTAGAATTAGAGGCAGTTTGGTCAACAACTGCGCCGTTAAATCCACCGTACTGGCTCACATTCATAGTGGAGTCGTGACTGTTCCACTGGTCAAGTGTTGCGCTGTTGGCAAAACCATTCTGGGTCAGAGAGATGGTGCTGTCATCGGAGCCTTGTCCAACATCCGCGCCATTACCGCCACCGCTCTGGCTAATAGACAGAGTTGAATTTCTGGCATTAGTCTGCAAGGCGACAGCTGAGTTACCGCCACCGCTCTGGTAAATATTCAGGGTTGAATTTGGGCCATAACCGCCATGACCATGACCGTGTCCATGGCCCCAGCCGCCTTGATCAATAAGACCGGCCATAGCACTACCAGAAACTACGATTGCTGCAAGAGCTGCCACTTTGATAAATTTCATGGTAAAACCCCCATCGGATTGATTTAAGTCGCCGCGAATAACTAACGTTGAATAACGCGAATGGCCATTTGCGACTGTTTTTGCACTACAACTGCGGTTTTCTGTGTACCGTACTGCGTGATGCTTGCTCTATTACCCGACCCTTTCTGGATAATTTTCGCACTATTTCCAAATCCGTCTTGCGTAATATCAGCATCATTCGCGAAGCCGCTCTGAGCGATATACGCAAAATTATAAGTCCCTGATTGATCAACTCGCGCTCTGTTACCTGACCCATCCTGGGAAACGATGGACAGTAATTTTGAACCGCCCTGGCGAACCTGCGCATCATTTAATACGCCCTGCTGACCAATAATGGCTGCCTGATTTAATGACAAACGGCTTAATTCATTAACCGCAAAGTTATATTCAGCGTTAGCCAAATCTGTATTCGCTGCGGCTACAAACCCAGGCACCCCCAGTAATGTAAACATCATAAATAACGATGTGTTTTTCATGTTGTCACCCTGGACCTGGCTATTTTAAATTTCCATCACCGTATAACTATGGCTGCATGTTAGAACGACTTGTATTTTGTTAACGCGTCGTTACGGTGAAGAGTATGTCCGCTGAAACATTTTAAATATCTCACCCGCGCGGCTTATTTTTATTTATCAGGTCACCACAAAGTCGTAATTTTCAGAAAAAAACACTTTAATCAGGCCAGCTTATTTTTTTATTACTCATTTTCTGAGAGCGGGTTGTACAACAGGGGAAAGGCTGTCCACGCTTCTTCCCGCGTTGTTTAAACGTAACGGCACCAGAACATTTTTTCTCATCGCGTGACACGTGACTAGTTTTCTTAAGCCCAAGGCTCGCTCATTAGAGGACTTAGAAATAATCTGTAACTCATACTTAACTAATGCTACTTAAAAATATAAAATGATGTTAAAAATCAAGCAAATAAAAATATTTGTATGATTTTTAAAAACTGTGCATCTATATTTGTGTGTACAACTTTTTTATCAAATCCTGCCATTCAACACGAGGCCATTTTACAAGTTAATATTGATTATTACATTTAGTTACATGTTTAACACTTGCTTTAAACTTCGTAAAAGCTAGATTGAAATTAGATGTACGAAATTGGTTTTATATTTACCTCCCTGCGGAGGATATGGTTTGTTTCTACACACAGCAGTGCATCATCTGTCAGTATTTCTGGGGTCCTCTTTTAAACAGGAGGACAGCTGCCAGGTGCCAAAAAAAAGTGGGGTTTCATCATGTATAATGAAGTCCATAGTTTACATGGTCATACATTACTGTTGATCACAAAACCTTCTTTGCAAGCGACCGCTTTATTACAACATTTAAAGCAAAATTTATCATTGAACGGGAAATTGCATAATATTCAACGTTCTTTCGATGATATTGCACCTGGCAGCATCATTCTTTTCGATATGATGGAAGCTGATAAAAAGCTTATCCATTACTGGCAGGATATTTTAAGCAGGAAAAACAATAATATCCGCGTGCTATTATTGAATACGCCTGACGAGTACCCGTTCAGAGATATTGAAAGCTGGCCGCATATCAATGGCGTTTTCTACGTCACTGAAGAAGAAAATCGGGTGGTAGAGGGCCTGCAAGGTATATTACGCGGAGAGTGTTATTTTTCGCAAAAACTTGCCAGCTATCTCATCACGCACTCCGGAAACTATCGCTACAACAGTTCAGAGTCAGCACTGCTCACGCACCGCGAGAAAGAGATCCTGAACAAATTGCGCATTGGTGCTTCAAATATTGAAATCGCCCGTTCGTTATTTATCAGCGAAAATACGGTAAAGACACACCTTTATAATCTTTTCAAGAAGATAGCTGTTAAAAACCGAACTCAGGCGGTTTCATGGGCAAACGATAACCTCAGGCGTTAATCACATGAAGCGCACCTTGAGTTGGATTGCCGCAGCGGGCTTTCTGCTCGCTGCTGGGAACCTGAAGGCCGTCGAGGTCGAAGTTCCCGGATTGTTAACAGACCATACTGTCTCATCGGTCGGGCACAGTTTTTACCGTGCTTTTAGTGATAAATGGGACAGTACATATACCGGAAATATAACAATCAACGAGCGGCCCAGTGCACGATGGGGAAGTTGGATAACAATAACGGCTAACCAGTTCGTTATATATCAAACGTTTTTATTCCCCACGAAAATAGACTTCGATAAAAACGTAGCCTTAGCGCTGGCACAATCAGAAGACGCTATTAATCGCCTGCAAATAGATAAAGCCCTATTAAGCACCCGCGATTTAGCAAAAGACGAGTTCTAGCGAACCGATATCCGGAGGCTGTCATGCGTATTGCATATGCAGTTGTTTCGATAATGCTGATAACCCCTATAAGCTGGGCAGGGAACATGACATTCCAGTTCCGTAACCCCAACTTTGGTGGTAACCCTAACAACGGCGCGTTCCTGCTGAATGAAGCTCAGGCGCAAAACTCCTATAAAGATCCCAGCTTTAAGGATCTTGGCGTGGATACACCCTCCGCGCTGGATAACTTCACTCAGGCTATCCAGTCGCAGATTTTGGGCGGTTTGCTGACCAACATTAATACCGGCAAACCCGGCCGAATGGTGACGAATGACTTTATTGTCGACATCGCTAACAGGGACGGGCAGCTCCAGTTGAACGTTACCGATCGTAAAACCGGAAAAACCTCCACCATTCAGGTTTCCGGCCTGCAAACTAACTCAACTGACTTCTAAACAACCACAAAATAAGGACAACGATCATGCAGCGCTTCCTGATATTTGTTGCAGTGTGCTTATTGAGCGGTTGTTTAACTGCTCCACCTAAAGAAGCTGCAAAACCAACATTGATGCCTCGGGCCCAAAGTTATCGTGACTTAACGCATTTACCTTCCCCTACGGGGAAAATATTTGTCTCCGTGTACAACATTCAGGATGAAACCGGACAGTTCAAGCCTTATCCGGCAAGTAACTTCTCCACGGCAGTGCCGCAAAGCGCCACCGCCATGCTGGTTACCGCGCTCAAGGATTCGCACTGGTTTATTCCTCTGGAACGTCAGGGGCTGCAGAACCTGCTGAACGAACGGAAAATTATTCGTGCCGCACAGGAAAATGGCACCGTCGCGGACAATAACCGGACGCCTCTGCAATCCCTGGCGGCGGCAAACGTGATGATTGAAGGTTCGATTATTGGTTACGAAAGTAACGTTAAATCGGGCGGTGCGGGTGCACGTTACTTCGGTATTGGTGCTGACACCCAGTATCAGCTCGACCAAATCGCCGTAAACCTGCGTGTGGTCAACGTCAGTACGGGCGAAGTGCTCTCTTCGGTGAACACTAGCAAAACCATTCTGTCTTATGAAGTGCAGGCCGGGGTGTTCCGCTTCATCGATTACCAGCGTTTGCTGGAGGGTGAAATTGGCTACACCTCTAACGAGCCGGTCATGATGTGTCTGATGTCAGCCATTGAAACCGGCGTGATCTTCTTAATCAACGACGGTATCGACCGCGGGCTGTGGGATCTGCAAAACAAAGCAGACGTGCAGAACCCGATACTGGTGAAATACCGCGATATGTCAGTCCCTCCGGAATCCTGACAGGAAGCGCATAAAAAAGGCGAGATGATTATCTCGCCTTTTTTTATTCACTCACCGCAGTGATGTTTTGCGCTTTTTCCCTCCGCGACGCCAGCCAAAGACCGCTGTTTTTCATGGCATAGCCAAACAGCAGCCCCAGCGCCAGCGAGGGGACTACCAGCTTCCAGTCACCCTGCCCTGCAAAGGTCGCGCACGCCCCCATAAAGGTTCCCGGCACAAATGAAAGCAGCAGATGTTTAGCCTGGATGCACATCAGGAAGGCGACAACGCCCGTCATGATGTATCCCAGGATTTCCAGATGCGGCGCCAGCGCGCTGCCTTTCATGATCACCAGCGCCCAGATAACACCGCTCATCAGCGTGCAGCCAGAGATAAAGAGCCCTCTGACGCCCCCCTGCGGACAGGCGAAATAGGCGGTACAGCCGAGGAACCCGGCCCAACTGAGCAATCCGAGAGACACGGCTACCCATCCCCAGAGCCCGGAGAGAATGCCTGTCGTAATTGCGATACAAAGTAATATGTTCATGGCGCGCATCTTAGCAGAAGCGCACCATAGAAATGCGATCGGCAGCACATTACGTGCAAGTTGGAATGTTGAGTTGCAGAATTTATGTGACCTAAATCACTCTTCGTTCTCTTCTTCCAGCTCATCCCACATTGCCGCGATAGCGTCGCGGGTCAGCGGCGCCAGCGTTCTCCAGAATGGCGAGGTGGCATGCGCTTCAACTTTACCCAGGAATGTCCCGACCCACGGCAGCAGGTACGTTTCGAACAGGGTTCCGATGGCTTCGTTCTCATCATCACTGGCGTTGTCTTCGATCCAGGACGCCGCCAGCAGCAGCGTACCGATATGGTCGGCTGGCGTATCGCTCAGCGGCATGCCGCGCGTGGAGAGGAAAGCACGGACTTCTGCTTCCGTTGCCCCTTCCTGCCAGGCTGAACGGTATGGCGAAACGCGGCACTCATCGCCGACGAACAGCGCATTGTAGTCCGTCGCAATCTGCTGCATGTCGCAGCTTTTTTGCAGACGCTCCAGTAAATCATCCTGTTCCAGCGGCCAGTTCTGCGCCAGCTTACCTTCACGAATTAACGTAAAGAGCGGCACCAGCAGCGGATCTTGCGGCTGGCGATAATAGAGCGTACCCAGCACGCGACAAAGGATGGAGAACTCATTCATTTTTTTATTCCATTACACAATTAAAGATCGGCAAATTCGGCAATCGGCTCCATTCCGCGCGACTCGAGGAAATCGAGCATGCGGCGTGGGGTTACGTTCAGGATTTGCGCTTCCGGGAAGTTAACATCATTCAGCACTTTCAGACACTCGCTGAAATCACCCAGCGTAAACGCGGTATGAGAATCGGACCCCAGCGCCACCATCCCGCCCGCATCACGCACGGCGGCCGCCACGGCGCGACAGTTGTCTTCGCTGCCCTTACGCGAGTGAACAAAGGAGGAGTTATTAATCTCCAGCGCCACGCGGTGCTTCGCTGCCGCCTGCGCGACAGCCTGAATATCAATCGGGTACTTCGGGTTACCGGGGTGGCTGATAATGTGCACATTGCCGCTGGCAATGGTGGCAATCATCGCCGCGGTGTTGGTCTCTTTATCCTGAGGCGGGAAAACCGGCTCATGGAAACCGGCGAGAATAAGATCAAGTGAGGTCAGCATCGGGCCGGTGCAATCGATCTCACCATCGATATTTTTGATGTTCGCCTCAATGCCGCGCAGTATCCCAATGCCGTCCACCAGACGTGGCCAGATCCGCATATTCACAAAATGCCAGTAGTGCGGCGCATCCGCCATGTCCGGGCCATGATCGGTGATCGCAAAAAGCTTGATGCCTTTGAGCTTCGCCTGGACGATATAATCATGGAGGTTGCTGTACGCGTGGGTGCTGGCGACGGTGTGCATATGCAGGTCAACGGGATACATCTCTTTCTCCTCTGCGGTTTTTCCAAAGGATAGCAGTTATCAGCGGCGAATATTAGCAAAAACCCGGCGAACGCCGGGTTTCTCTCAGTAGCCGCGCTGTCTGTCGACCTGTCCGGTGACCGCGTGACCCTTTTCCATTTCGCTGATGGTATGGGAGATATACGCCACCGCTTCTGCCGGACGCGTCACGGCGGCCACGTGCGGAGTCATCGCCACGCGCGGGTGCGCCCACAGCGGGCTTTCCGCGGGCAGCGGCTCACGGCTATAGACATCCAGCATGGCGCCTTTTAGCTTTCCGCTGTCCAGCGCCTTCAGCAGATCGCCTTCCACGACATGGACCCCGCGCGCCAGGTTCATCAGGTAGCTCTGGTCGACGAGCTGATTGAGCAGGGCTTCATTGATGATCCCTACCGTTTCCGCAGTGTTTGGCAGCAGGTTAATAAGCACGCGTGTGCCTTTCAGAAAAGCAGGAAGCTCATCCGTTCCGGCAAAGCTTTCTACGCCGGGATAATCCTTACGGCTGCGGCTCCAGCAGCGCAGCGGGAAGCCCCACGGGGCGAGCGCTTCTGCCACCTTCGAGCCGAGCACACCCGCGCCGAGGATGCCGATTGTAAAATCTTCATGTCGATAATCCGGCAGCGGCTCCCAGTGAGCCTGCTGTTTAAAGGCTTGATAATCGTCGAAGCGGCGGAACCAGTGCAGCACCTGGCTCACGGCATATTCCTGCATTTGCTGCCCCATTCCGGTATCTTCCAGGCGGAACAGAGGGATCTCTTCCGGCAGCATTTCAGGGTGAGCCTTCAGTTTGCTCAGAATGGAATCTACCCCAGCTCCCAGGGCAAAAACGGCTTTCAGTTTACGCCCCTGGAGCATCTCAACCGGCGGGTGCCAGACCAGCGCATAGTCGGCATGTTCATTATCGCCACGCTTCCACTCGCGAACGCGTGCGCCGGGCAGCGCCGCCGAAAGTGCATCAATCCAGTAAGCGGTATCAAATGTAGGGTGATAGAAGAGAATATCCATGGTCATTCCTGCCTTTTATTGCGCTGTTTTGTTTTCATTTTCAAGTGGATTGCCAGCATAACAAATTTATAAGGAAACCGCGTTGCTGATAAAAGAGGCGCTTTGTGCACATTTAGGAGTCAGGTTGCTTGAAGTTTGTCTAAACGCGCTAAATTACTGAAAAAGTGAGTTGACGGCAGTTCGGCTTTTCCTTACATTAGCGCCCGTCCCGACAACAACGGGATGATAATATGGTGAGGTGTCCGAGTGGCTGAAGGAGCACGCCTGGAAAGTGTGTATACGGCAACGTATCGGGGGTTCGAATCCCCCCCTCACCGCCATATTTAAAGAAGAGCTCGCATGAAAATGCGGGCTTTTTTTTCGCATGTTGCACGCCTGTGGGGGGATGAGAATCCCCGACCGGGGTTCGACAACTGGCGACAGCCAGTTGGACAGACTGAGAGCGTAGCGAACAGGCTGCCCGCAGGGCGAGCGAAGCGAGTCAATCCCCCCCTCACCGCCATATTTAAAGAAGAGCTCGCATGAAAATGCGGGCTTTTTTTTCGCATGTTGCACGCCTGTGGGGGGATGAGAATCCCCGACCGGGGTTCGACAACTGGCGACAGCCAGTTGGACAGACTGAGAGCGTAGCGAACAGGCTGCCCGCAGGGCGAGCGAAGCGAGTCAATCCCCCCCTCACCGCCATATTTAAAGAAGAGCTCGCATGAAAATGCGGGCTTTTTTTTCGCATGTTGCACGCCTGTGGGGGGGATGAGAACCCCCGACCGGGGTTCGACAACTGGCGACAGCCAGTTGGACAGACTGAGAGCGAAGCGAACAGGGTGCCCGCAGGGCGAGAGAAGCGAGTCAATCCCCCCCTCACCTCCATATTTGATACAAAATCAATTACTTACAACGTAAAATTGGTTTTGTCCTGCATAAAATGCAGCATAAAAAAGCTCGTGCGAACGGGCTTTTTTTGTATCTGAACTTCTTGTTTTTGCTGTGATTTTCCTGATGAAAGGTTTGTTTTTGGACCTTTGGTTGCGACACCAAACTTACTATAGATTGTGTAAAAACAGCCCCACTCCCCTACCTGAAACGCTTTAGAAAAGTTTGCATAAGTATCTTTCGGCAGCAAAAGAACACCGGGTTCCTCTATCTGATGCTGTTGTTGCTCTGCTAAAAGATTTACCACGATTGAAAGATAACAATCATGTATTCCCTGCCCCTCGCGCGGAAACCTTTCTGATATGTCGTTATTGGCTGTATTGAAACGAATGGGACATAGTGTCTTAATGCAGCATGGCTTCCGTTCTACTTTCCGCGAGTGGGCTGGTTAAACAACGGACTATCAACGTGAGTTTATTGAACATGCGTTGGCGCACCAGTTGGCAGATAAGGCTGAGGCAGCGTATCAGCGTGGGACCTTGTGGCCTAAGCGGGTGGCGTTGATGGATGATTGGGCGGGGTATTGCTTTGCCAATACATGACCAACGACGGTTGATGTAAACCGCAACGGGATGATTAGGTCGTTTAAGTTTGCTTAAAAAAAGATTCATTAATTCAAGACACAAGGATATGCCTTGGTGATATCCTTTGTCGCAGGAAATCATTACATAACTACTTGTTGAGGAATCTATGAGTATTAGTGTTTTTTTAAGCCATAATCACAATGACAAACCATTTGTCAGAAAGCTAGCACGAGACCTTGAAAATCATGGTGTTCGTTATTGGCTTGACGAAGCAGAAATGAAAATTGGCGACTCTCTGATTCAAAAAATCAGGGAGGGAATTGATGGTGTTGATTACTTTGCTGTTGTTCTATCACCTGACTCAATTAATGCACCTTGGGTAGTAAATGAACTTGATGTAGCAATGAATTATCAAATAAGCGGTAAAAAAATAAAAGTATTACCTATTATGCTGAAAGAATGTGAGCCTCCGGGTTTTCTAATTGGGAAACTGTATGCAGATTTTACAAATGAAGATAACTATGTTGAGGCGTTTAAAAAGTTAATTCAAAGCATAGGGGTGGTTTTTAATAAAAACATCATGAGCGACAAGAACACATCTGATAATCTTGGTACCGCTTTAGATAAAGCATCTCATGCAAATATCCCTATGATGTGTAAACCATTTCATAGACCGTTTCAATACATGGGAATGCAAGTTCCACAAGCAGAAAAAATCTTTGAATGTAAAGGTAATGAAGTTGGAAGCATTATTATTGAAGACGATGATTGTCGTATGTACCTTGAAGCAGAAGGTAATTTCATTAGTTATATAGAAGTTGATTTCAAAAAAACCGCCCCACATTATCAAAAAAAAGAATTCGATTCAGAAATTTTCCTTGGCGCGCTGAGCATAGGCTTATCAGAACTAGATCTAGTCGGCAAGAAAACACATAGTCATGCATATTATGATCATCGACGGAAATTAAAAATAACTGTAAGTTGTTTATACGATGAAGCCCCAATAACCGTATCCTTTAGTTCTAAATATTACGGAATGTAATATTTAGCATGTAGGCATTCAATTTTGCAATTGGATGCCATTATATTTACATACAAATATTAGAACTCTTATACCTTATGACCTATAGATTAGATATTTCATATAATGTATCGTTGAATACCATTTTTAAATACAATAGAGATGAGGTATATTAAATGAGTATTACCATTAGAGGTGAAGATGCAACATGTTTATTTGAAATGTTATCTAATCCTAAAGCGATTTGTATCGAGGGACATACAGGCTCCGGGAAAACAACGGCTGGAAAGAAAATAGCACAAAAGTTTGGAGCCAAATTTTTCGATACAGATAGCTATATAATTAAAGATCCGGCTTCAGATGTTATTAAACCATATGAAGATATGGTAGACATCGCAAAGCTATCAAAAGAACTAAATGAGGAAAAAGGTAAAAAGATCATTGCTGGTATATGTCTTCGGAAAATATTAAGATTAGCTAAAACATCTGAACAACCAATATTTATTTACATAAAATGTATATCAAGAACATCATCTCAATGGATAGAGGAAAATATATTAGATGATCTTAGGGAGGGAGTCATTGGCATAGACAACATCCCTGAGCCTCATGCAAGTGATTATCGATATATTTTGGAAATGAATCCTCAGCATAATGCAGATATTGTTTTCGAACGATTGGAAGAAAATAGCTAACCGCATATAATACATACTCATGCTTGGAAAGGGGAATATATATCCCCTTTATAACTATCACTAATACATTGAGTTAATAGAATATCCACATGTGCGAAGCTCTTTTGAGACACTCATTTTCCAAGCACCATAAGGATCTAATGGGACATAAACAACCCCGCTAATATCATTAGGTGTTTCAATGTTATCTTTAACTAAAGCGCAAACATTTTCCCTACCTAATTTAGCCATTAAATATCCGTGCTCAAATACTACATTCTGCCGAGCACGGTTATGAGGAGGGTTAGGTTCATCAATAGAACGACCTAAATCACAAGCAGTATACAAAACCAATGCGAAGTCAGCATCATTTGAATATCGTTCTATTTTCTCTATTATCGTCATGCCTGAACTTGCTTGTTCATGAAGGATAATAGGTTCGAGCCCCAAATCAGTAATAAACCTACTAACCTCCTGCTTAGCTTCATTATTTCTTCCATGAACAATAAAAACTTTCCTTTTATTTCTCATAACTGTGTTAGCCGTTCCACTGACAATCATATTTTTTTGTTCTAAAGGAGTGTTTTGTTGTAATGATTCACCGAATTCTAGGTAATCTAAAAGAGGTGTAAATTGCTCAGAGATGAAGGCTCTTCGATCTGCGTACGTGCTAAATTTGGGTTGAATAAAAGACCAAAAAGAATCCAGTGTTCTATTGTGTCGGACAAAAGATGGAATTTTCTGTGATATTGTTGGATTTTGTAAAAGTTGGCTACGTAAACTGGTGTACTCATTATTATCTGGCGAACCACCAGTGGCTCTTGTCGTTAACAGATTAGCCAGATAGCTAACACGATCAAAATCGGTCATTAAATATCCAAGATTGGACATCTTATCGATTCCCTTGTAAATTAAATATAATAACCCTTAATTATACATCATGTATAATTAAGATAGCAAGAAAATAATCATTTAAAAAATTATCACAAATGAACTTATTTAGTTCGTAATGAACAATTTCAAACACAAGCATAAAAATATTTGGTATATGTCCTACAGTGATCGTTCTTACCACCACTACATGACTGTTGTGAATCCGTATTTATTAAAATACTGTTTAGACCTGATAAACAAGAACAACCACCTGTTGCACCGGGGCAGCATTCTGAGCAATGCCACCGCCGCATCAGACAACGGAACACGATGTTCTTTACTGGCTTTCATCCTTTCTGCCGGAATAATCCACGTTTTCGCATCCAGATCGATTTCACTCCATTCTGCTCCCCGAATTTCACCGGAACGGGCCACTGTAAGTATGGAAAATTCCAGTGCTCTGGCCGATACACCTGTCCGGGTACGGAGTTCAGCCATAAACGCACCAAGTTCACCATACGGCAATGCAGCATGATGTTTTTTATTCTGCACCTTACATGGCATTGGTAACAGCGGCTTCAGCATCCCTTTCCACGCAGCTGGGTTATCCCCTTCAAGGTATTCTTTCGCTTTAGCGTAATCCAGCACAGTTTCAATACGACCACGCACACGGCTGGCGGTTTCGTTTTTGGTTAACCAGATGGGTTCAAGTATCGCCAGCAGATCGGTCTTGGTAATCTCACCCACTCTTTTCTGACCAATAACCGGATAAGCATAGGTCTCCAGTGAAGAGCGCCACTGTGCGACATGCTTTTTGCTCTTCAGTTCACGCCCCTTAATTTCCAGTACGGCTTCCGCACATTCGTGGAACGTCTTCTGTTTACGGGCTGTTTTTTCCTGATGTGCTTTTTGGGCATGTTTTTCTTTGAGCGGATCAATGCCATTACGGATCTGCCTGCGCAGTTCACGGGCCTTATCACGCGCTTCTGCCAGTGAAACTTCCAGATACGGGCCAAGACCCATATTCAGTCGCCGGGGAACGGTCTTACCTGCCCTGTTTATTCGGGTGCCCATCGCAACGCAAAGGACCCATGCGCTTGAGCGCCCGGCGATCCGCAAATACAATCCGTCAACACCACCCACAGCATAACGACCTTCCGCTTTAAGTCTGGAAACGGCTAAGGCGGACAGTTCTCTGGCTTTCTTTGGCATAATCACCACTCTTCTGTAATGCATCCCGTACTGCATAAAACGACGGATTTACGAAAAGATAGCAATACGCCAGCGAACAAAGAATAATGACAACACTTTGTATATAAAGAAATAATTATGATTAACGTGAATGATAATGAACGTAAATATGGCAGACTCCCTCACCGCCATATTTAAGATGAGAGCTCGTACGAAAGTACGGGCTTTTTTCTTTTATATTCTCCGAAAGGGGGGATTCGAACCTTGAGACTCCCTGCGCTCTTTATGTCGGGTGGCGCTGCGCTTACCCGACCTTGTATTATCCTCCCGTACAGAAAGAACCGGCCAGTTCTTTCTGCCATGCAGTCCACATGCCGTACCCGGCCTTAGGCCACGAGCCTGTGCTGTAGATCCCTGCAGTGGACTGCTCCTTCTCCACAAGTGTCAAACCGGACAGTATCATGGACCGGTTTTCCCGGTAATCCGCATTCACAAGGTTGGTTTCACTATGGAACAGGAACTTCACTTTATTGGTATCGACGTTTCCAAAGCTAAGCTGGATGTCGATGTGTTGCGACCTGATGGCCGTCACCGCAGCAAAAAATTCGCCAACACCCCCGGAGGCCACGAGGAGCTGCTCAGCTGGCTCCGCAGCCATTATGTGGCCCCGGCACATGTCTGCATGGAAGCGACCAGCACCTATATGGAAGACGCAGCAGCGTCCCTCAGCGATGCCGGCTTCACCGTATCCATCATCAACCCGGCTCTGGGTAAAGCCTTTGCGCAGAGCGAAGGGCTGCGCAGTAAAACGGATGCTGTGGATGCCCGTATGCTGGCAGAGTTCTGCCGGCAGAAGCGTCCGGCAGCCTGGGAGGCACCTCATCCGGTGGAGCGGGCGTTGCGGGCTCTGGTGCTGCGCCATCAGTCCCTGACGGACATGCACACGCAGGAGCTGAATCGCCGGGAAACAGCGCGGGAGGTGCAAATGCCGAGCATCGATGCGCACCTTCAGTGGCTGGAAGCGGAGTTGAGGCGGCTGGAGAAACAGATAAAGGACCTGACGGATGACGACCCGGACCTGAAGCACCGGCGAAAACTGCTGGACAGCATACCGGGTATAGGTGAAAAGACGTCGGCGGTACTGCTGGCTTATTTGGGGCTGAAGGACAGGTTCGGTCAGGCGCGACAGTTAGCGCCGTTCGCAGGGCTGACACCGCGGCGGCATGAATCCGGAAGCAGCGTAAACAGGGCAAGCCGGATGAGCAAGGCTGGTCATGTCTCGCTCCGCAGGGCGCTGTATATGCCCGCGATGGTGGCGCTGTACAAAACGGAGTGGGGAAAAGCGTTCAGGATGCGCCTGGAAAAGAATGGCAAGGAAGCGAAGCTGATAATCGGAGCGATGATGCGTAAGCTGGCGCAGGTGGCGTATGGCGTCCTGAAATCAGGACGCCCGTTCGATGCCACGTTGCATCAGGAAAATGCTTGCGTGGCATAACAGTATCTACAAAGAACTACTCTTCCACCATCCGCGCATACTCTTCGGTGAGAAAATCCACCAGCGTCCTGACCGACGGCAGCAGACCGCGCCGCGAAGGATAAACCGCGTGAATCACTTCCCGTCGGGGTTCCCACGCGTCCAGCACCCGTACCAGTTCCCCTGACGCAAGCTGATCCTTCACCATCAATATCGGCAACTGTACAACGCCCACGCCCGCCATCGCCGCTTCCCGCAGTGCCAGCATGTCGGTGGTAATAAAGCGCGGTGCGTAGTGGATCTCCGCTTTCGCTCCCGCAGGACCACTGAGTTCCCATTTATGCACCTGTTTACCGGCCCCCATACTTAAGCCAGGCCATTCACTGAGCTCAGAAGGCATTCGAGGTTTCCCCATACGTTCAATCAACTGCTGACTCGCCACCAGGCAGTGACCCCTGTCAGCCAGCACCCTTAATACCAGATCGCTGTCATCAAACGGACGCGGACGCACACGGATTGCCACATCAATGCCTTCGCCAACAAGATCGACCCGCCGATTGGTGGCCTCAAGCTGGAGATTAATCCCGGGGTAGCGCGCCATAAACCGCGCCAGCATCGGTCCCACGTGGACGTGCAGTAACGTGACGGGACAGGTGATCCTGACTACGCCGCGCGGCTCAGCCTGCAGCGCAGCAACGGCCTCTTCTGCCGCTTCTGCTTCTATCAGCATCGCCTTACAGTGCTGATAGAAGGTCTGACCGACCTCCGTCACCGTAAACTGCCGCGTAGTGCGCTGTATCAACCGCACGCCAAGCCGCTCCTCCAGCAGCGCGATCCTGCGGCTCAGTTTGGATTTGGGTTGGTCGAGCGCCCTTCCCGCCGCCGCAAAGCCACCGTAGTCCACCACCTTCACAAACCAGACGAAGTCATTAAGATCCTGCATAAATCCTCATCGTTCTATTTTCGGAACAGTGAATGCCATTTTCACTATCTACCGGGATATTAACTCTAAATATAAGCTAATTACATCAACAGAACATCAGGAGTTAATCATGAAAAACGTAACAGGCGTTTATACCGCTCCGCGTCAGCACTGGGTTGGCGATGGTTTCCCGGTTCGTTCGATGTTTTCTTACCAAACCCACGGCGAGCCGCTGAGTCCGTTCCTGCTGCTGGACTACGCGGGTCCGTATACCTTTCCGGCAGATGGGGCGAAACGCGGCGTAGGGCAACACCCTCACCGGGGTTTTGAAACGGTCACCATCGTCTATTCCGGTGAAGTGGAGCATCGCGACTCCACGGGCAAAGGCGGCGTTATTGGCCCCGGTGACGTGCAGTGGATGACTGCTGGCGCAGGCATTTTGCATGAGGAGTTCCACTCCAGCGCGTTCTCGCAGAAAGGCGGGGAACTGAAAATGATGCAGCTCTGGGTCAACCTTCCGGCGAAAGACAAAATGGCGGCACCGGGCTACCAGAGCATCACCAAAAGCGATATCCCGGTTGTAACGCTACCGGATAACAGCGGCACCCTGCGGGTGATTGCCGGTCGCTACGACGAGGTTACCGGCCCGGCGCACACCTTCTCACCGCTGAACGTCTGGGACATTGCGCTGAACCAGGGAAGCCATCTGACGCTCAATCAGCCCGAAGGCTGGAGCACCGCGCTGGTCGTGCTTGAAGGCAACATCACGGTGAACGGTACAACGCAGGCCGGTGAAGCCCAGCTGGTGGTACTGAGTCAGGAAGGCGACAAGCTGCACCTGGAGGCGAACAGCGATGCAAAAGTGCTGCTGATGGCCGGCGAGCCGCTGAATGAACCCATCGTGGGCTATGGCCCATTTGTGATGAACAGTAAAAGCGAAATCAACGAAGCCATTCGTGATTTCAACTCCGGCCGCTTCGGCCAGATCTGAACGTAATAAAGGAGAAGAACATGTCTACACCTGCGAATTTTAACGGTACCCGTCCGGTTATTGATGTGAACGATGCGGTGATGTTGCTTATCGATCACCAGAGCGGTTTGTTCCAGACCGTTGGAGATATGCCGATGCCGGAACTGCGCGCCCGTGCGGCTGCGCTGGCAAAAATCGCGACCCTGGCGAAGATCCCGGTGATCACCACCGCGTCCGTCCCACAGGGACCGAACGGACCGCTTATCCCGGAGATCCACGCCAACGCGCCGCATGCGCAATATGTTGCCCGTAAAGGTGAAATCAACGCCTGGGATAACCCGGAGTTTGTTGCGGCAGTAAAAGCGACCGGACGCAAGACGTTGATTATCGCTGGCACTATCACCAGCGTCTGCATGGCCTTCCCGTCAATCAGCGCGGTGGCGGACGGCTATAAAGTGTTTGCGGTGATTGATGCCTCCGGCACCTACAGCAAGATGGCGCAGGAGATCACCCTGGCTCGCGTGGTGCAGGCCGGCGTGGTTCCGATGGATACGGCGGCGGTGGCCTCTGAGATCCAGCGAACCTGGAACCGTGAGGACGCGGCTGAGTGGGCTGAAGTTTACACCCACATCTTCCCGGCTTATCAGCTGCTGATCGAAAGCTACGGCAAAGCACAGGAAGTGGTTAAAAACAGCGAAGTGCTCGATTCACAGCGTTAATCGCCCGCTCCACGGCGTAAAAACCGTGGAGCTGATTAATGCTTAACCGAACAGGCACTAAAGCTGAAAATCTGCTTGACCGTGTCAGCGCAACTCCCTATAGTAGCGCCCCGTTGCCCCCCAAGCGGTCAGGCAGCAAAACAATATGGTGAGGTGTCCGAGTGGCTGAAGGAGCACGCCTGGAAAGTGTGTATACGGCAACGTATCGGGGGTTCGAATCCCCCCCTCACCGCCATATTTAAGATGAGAGCTCGTACGAAAGTACGGGCTTTTTTCTTTTATATTCTCCGAAAAGGGGGGGATGAGAACCCCCGACCGGGGTTCGACAACTGGCGACAGCCAGTTGGACAGACTGAGAGCGCAGCGAACAGGCTGCCCGTAGGGCGAGCGAAGCGAGTCAATCCCCCCCGGTGCGGACTGAGCCGCCTCAGCTATATAAAAAAGCCCGAACTAATGCCCGGGCTTTTTTATTCGATTCCTCAGCTATTCAACTTCCCTGCTGGCTGATTTCTTTCAAGAGACGATATCTGCTCAGGCTGAACACCATCCTCATCCTTACGCCCATCAAGCCAGTAATCCGCATTTTTAATCCCCAGTCGAATCGGGTCAAACTGTGGATCCAGCCCCTGCGCATTCTGGGTTTCATAATCCTTCAGGCTGGCAAACGCTTTTTTATGCAACAGAACAATGGCAATAATGTTGAGCCATGCCATCAGCCCTACCCCAATATCCCCCAGCCCCCATGCCAGATCCGCGGTGCGAACCGTGCCATATACCGTCGAAGCCATCAGACATAACTTAAGCAGGAACGTCAGCCATGGACGGTGAATTTTGCGGTTGATGAAGGCGATATTGGTTTCAGCAATATAGTAGTAGGCAATAATTGTAGTGAAGGCAAAGAAGAACAATGCAATGGCAACAAAGTAATTACCAAAGCCCGGCATCATACTTTCCATCGCCGTCTGCACATAGCCAGGACCTGCGGCTACGCCCGCAATCCCAGTATAAAGCGCTGCACCGTCAACGCCCTGCACGTTATACAGGCCGGTGATCAGCAGCATAAACCCTGTCGCAGAGCAGACAAACAGCGTATCAATGTAGACCGAGAACGCCTGAACCAGCCCCTGCTTCACCGGATGGCTTACTGCCGCCGCAGATGATGCATGCGGCCCAGTCCCCTGCGCCGCCTCGTTGGAATAGACGCCGCGCTTAACGCCCCACATGATGGCCTGACCCAGGATGGCACCGAAACCAGCTTCAAGGCCGAACGCACTTTTCCAGATCAGCAGAATAACCGAAGGGAGCTGGTTAATATTAATGGCGATAATCACGCAGGCGACAATAATATAACCAAGTGCCATAAATGGAACGACCATACTGCTAAAGCTGGCGATCCTTTTCACACCGCCGAAAATAATAAAACTTAACAGCACAGCAAGTAATGCCGCCGTAACGTTCGGACTCAGACCAAACGCAATATCCAGGCTCGCCCCAATCGAGTTTGCCTGCACGCCCGGAAGTAATAATCCGCAGGAGAAAATAGTCACAATAGCAAATAACCATGCGTACCACTTAACGCCTAAACCTTTTTCAATATAAAAAGCAGGACCACCGCGATATTCACCGTTAATTTTTTCTTTATAAACTTGTCCCAGGGTGGATTCGACAAACGCAGAGCTGGCCCCCAAAAACGCCACTATCCACATCCAGAAAAGCGCGCCCGGACCGCCAAAGGTAATTGCCGTGGCCACACCGGCGATATTTCCTGTCCCCACGCGGCCTGCCAGCGTCATCGTCAGCGCCTGAAACGACGATACGCCTGCATCGGTAGGACGCCCCTGGAACATCAGGGTAATCATATGTTTGATATGGCGTAGCTGCAGGAAGCGACTACGCAGTGAGAAATAGAGGCCGACACCCAGACATAAAAATATTAACGCAGGGCTCCAGATTACACCATTAATAGCACCAACCAGTTCGTTCATGTATGACCCTCAGCGTGATGTTTCGTGGGAACGGATCCCCTGTTGTGTTTCTTCTTAGAATTTTTTGTTCGAGCAAGTACGAAACATAGATAACTCACCTGAAGACACCAACTTAATTTTTACTTCGTAGTAATGTTCTGTGACAACATTCACGTTTAATTTTTACCTGACAATTAGCGCGATCATAATATTCATAGATATTTTGTGGGTATTATAAACACACGTCACACTTCTACCGCTCAATTAAAAAACAGCCGTTAAATAATTAATCCTAAAATGATTAATTATTTAAAACAGGTGAGTTATGCATTTAATAAAAGAAGCTTCCCGGCATTACGCCGGGAAGAAATTACAGGAAAGAGGCAAAACGATAATGCTTTACCTTTAGTCGGAATAGACTTGCAGCGTGCGCTGGCAGAGCGCGGAGCGCACGCAGTCATCTTTGGTGAAGCGTACTACCCCAATCATCTCATCTTCTTCAAAACGTGACATGGCGTCGCTCAGCCCGGATTTCACGCCGGATGGCAGGTCACACTGGGTAATATCGCCGTTAACGATAACCGTCACGTTCTCCCCGAGGCGCGTTAAAAACATCTTCATTTGCGCAGCGGTCACGTTCTGAGCCTCGTCAAGAATGACGACCGCATTTTCAAATGTACGTCCGCGCATATAGGCGAACGGCGCGATTTCCACCTTGCCAATCTCTGGCCGCAGGCAGTACTGCATGAAGGATGCACCCAATCGCTTCACCAGCACGTCATAGACGGGCCTGAAGTACGGGGCAAACTTCTCCGAAATATCTCCGGGCAGGAAGCCGAGATCTTCATCAGCCTGCAGTACCGGACGGGTAACAATAATTCTCTCCACGTCCTTATGGATCAATGCTTCCGCCGCTTTGGCTGCACTGATCCAGGTTTTCCCGCATCCGGCTTCACCGGTTGCAAAGATGAGCTGTTTACTCTCGATAGCATTCAGGTAGTGCGCCTGAGCCTCATTGCGCGCCACAATTGGAGAATTATCACGGCTGTCTCGGGCCATGCCAATTGCTTCTACGCCACTCATCTGCACAAGCGAGGTGACCGATTCTTCTTCACGCTGTTTATGGCTACGTGAATCCCGTCTCAGCACACGTTTTGCTTCGCGACGAGCTTTGATCACTGCTTTTTGTCTTCCCATGGATAGCACCTTGAGTTGTTGGTATTCATCACACGCGCCAGCTTCGGCACGATTATGCGCACGAACATCAGAGGGTTGGCTTCCTTGTAAGCCATTGCTTGCTTTATCGGATGACGATACGGAACAGCTACGCGCACCGTTCTGCACGTCGGTCGAATCAGATTCTTGAGGAAGGGGGGAGAATTTAGTGGTGAGGAAATCGCTGCCGGAGTCTGAGCCTCCGCGCCGGGTGCTGCGGTTGTTATGTTTACCTTGTCCAGTACAGGACGCAACCATTCGCGATCTCCATAGTGATACAGCATCACTGCCGGGAACTACCGCTGTCTTATCTTAAGTACATCAGGACTTATCATAAATGCAACATTTATTTTACCTGAATGCAACTTTTAAGACTGTCCCTACAGGTGGAATCAGTCTCATATAGAAATATTACAGAAATATAACAGGAGGATAGTCATATGAAAAAATAATGTCCCCGCGAACTGTTGCGGGGACAATTATCAGGCTTCAATAAGACCTTGAGCGAGGTACGCGTTCCGGTCGCGCGGACCAGGCAGAGCAAAGAAATAGCCGCCGCCGATAGGTTTTATATACTCTTCCAGCGCTTCGCCGTTGAGCCGCTTCTGTACGGTCAGGAAGCCTTTCTCCAGATCGTGCTGATAGCAGACAAACAGCAGCCCCATATCAAGCTGGCCGGAGTTGGTCACGCCCAGCGAATAGCTGTAGCCCCGACGCATCATCAGGCTGGACTGCGTCTCTTTGGTGCGCGGGTTAGCAAGGCGGATATGGCTGTCGAGCGCGATGACGTCGCCATTCGGATCGCTGGCGTAATCGGGCACGTCGTGCTCGTTCTTCATGCCGAGCGGTGCACCGCTTTGCTTATCCCGACCAAAGATCGTCTGCTGCTCTTTCAGCGGCGTGCGGTCCCAGAACTCCACGTGGAACTGAATAATACGCACCGCCTGGTAGCTGCCGCCCACCGCCCACGCCGGTTCGCCCTGATCGGCAGTGACCCACACCACGTCTTTCATCAACGCCGCATCGCTGCTGTCCGGATTGGCCGTACCGTCCTTAAAGCCCAGCAGGTTCACCGGGGTCTCTTTGCCTTTGCTGCGGGCGGCATGGTCAGAGATAAACCCTTCCCGCTTCCAGCGCACGCTCAGCAGATCCGGCGTGTGCTTGATAATATCGCGCAGGGCGTGGATCACCGTGTCCTGGGTATTGGCACAAATTTGCAGGAGCAGGTCGCCGTGGCACAGCGCCGCGTCGAGGGAGTCATTCGGGAAACGCGTCATTTTCTGCAGCGCTTTCGGCTTCTGTTTTGCCAGACCGTAGCGCGCATCAAAGAGCGATTCACCCAGCGAAACGGTAATGGTCAGGTTATCCGGGGCGATAAACGGCCCCAGAATGCCGGAGTCCATTGGCGGCAGACGCGGGTTCGGCGTATCGGGCGCCGGTCCGCCCGCGGTGAGAAACGCAATGCGCGTCGTCAGCAGGCGGAACAGACGCTCCAGATCGGCTTTATCGCTGGCCAGCGAATCAAAGGCCACCAGCATCATGGACGCCTGCTGCGGCGTCAGGATGCCCGACTGATGCTCGCCATAAAACGGCTGCGTCTCCATGCGGGCGTTGGGTGACAGCGTGCCGGGCGCGCTTTGCGGTTTTGCCGCATGCGCAACAGGGCAGCCACCGGCCAGGGCAAGCGCGCCGCCCAGCGCCCCTACCCCTTTTAACAATCGACGACGTGAAGGCTCAACCACGTCGTTCTCGTTATGCTTATTCATCGTGCTTAGTCCAGACCCAGTACGCCGCGCAGCAGAGAGAGATCTTCCGCCAGGGCGGTAATCGGGCCTTTCAGCGCGTTACGGTCGGCATCGGTCAGCTTGTCGTAGGTTTCAAACCCGTCTTTGGTCCGGTACTTCGCCAGAATGGTGTCGACTTTTTTGAAGTTGGCATCCACTTTGGCCAGCAGTTCGCCGTTCTCTTTCTGCAGCTGAGGACGCAGCAGGTTAACAATTTTCTGCGCGCCGTCGACGTTGGCCTGGAAGTCCCACAGATCGGTATGGCTGTAGCGATCCTCTTCGCCGCTGATTTTACTCGCGGCCACTTCTTCAATCAGGCCGGCCGCGCCGCCCACCACTTTTGACGGCGGGAAGGCCAGCTCGCTGATGCGCTTTTGCAACTCCAGCACGTCGCCGTTCAGCTGGTCGGCGTATTTCTCCATCCCTTTGGTGGAGTTGTCGCCAAACAGGGCTTTCTCCAGACGGTGGAAACCGGTGAATTTCGGGTCGGCAGCTTTCTGCTCGAAATCATCTTCGCGGGCATCAATGCTGCCATCAAGATCAGAGAACAGCTCGGCAATCGGCTCGATACGCTCGTAGTGCTGACGGGTTGGCGCATAGAGGGATTTTGCTTTTTCGATATCACCGGCCTTCACCGCATCGGTAAAGGCTTTGGTTGCCGTCGCCAGGTCCGCCGTCTCATTCGTGACGTAGGCTTTATACGCGGTTATCGCGTCACCCAGGCTCAGCACCGCAGCGCCTTTCGCCGCATCGGCCGTCGCTTCACCTTTGACGATAAGCTTCCCTTTAGGGTTGGTCAGCAGGCCGCAGGTCATCTCATACTCGCCCGGCTGCAGGTTGGCGGTCATCTTCTGGCTGAAGCCAGGGGCGATATTTTCACGCTCCTCCACCACCAGAACCCCTTTCAGGATCTCCCATTCCAGCGCCTTCTGGCTGTGGTTCTGAATAATGAACTGGGTTTTGCCACTGTTCACCGTGAGGGTCATCGGCTCACACTGCTTGTCATTGACGGTGACTTTAACCTGAGGAACATCCGCGCCCCAGGCGGAGAATGCGGAAGCGAACAGCGCGGCAATGCCTGCGCATAACGCACTACGACGGAACTGAATTGCCATGACTCTTCCCTTTAAAAGTATGTTGTAACTAAAACAAAAATTATGGCGTAACGCGCGACGCCTGCGAGCCGGTACGCGGCGGCATTGCGAAAAGCACCAGCGCCGGAACCAGATAAATAAAGTACATCGCCACTTCGCTGACGCTCGGCGTTTCCTGATAGCCGAAGATGCCTTCAAGCAGGGTGCCGGTCAGAGAATGGGTGGAGAGCACGTTGCTGAGATCGAACGCCACGTCCTGGAAGTGGTTCCACAGGCCCGCCTCGTGGAAGGCGCGGATTGCGCCCGCCGCCAGCCCTGCCGCCACCAGCAGAATAAACAGGCTGGTCCACTTGAAGAACGCGCCCAGATTGAGACGAATGCCGCCCCAGTAGAGCAGAAAGCCCAGCACAACGGCGGTTGCCAGCCCGAGCATCGCGCCAACCGGCGGCCAGATACCCACGTCCTGCTGAAACGCCGCCAGCAGGAAGAAAACAGACTCCAGGCCTTCACGCGCGACGGCGAAAAAGACCATCATAATGAGCGCCCAGCCGTGGTTATTGCCCTTTTGCAGCGCGTTATCCACCGCCTGCTCCAGCTGTACCTTCACGTTGCGTGAGACTTTACGCATCCAGAACACCATCCAGGTAAGGATCACCACCGCAATCACGGCGACGATCCCTTCGAACAGCTCCTGCTCTTTCTGCGGGAACTCCCCGGTGGTTTCGTTGATGAGGATACCGAGGCCCAGACAGAGCGCCGCGGCAAGGAATACCCCGACCCACATGACGCCAATCCAGCGTCCGCGCTGGGTTCGCTTCAGATAACTGGCGATGAGGCTCACGATGAGGGCAGCTTCGAGCCCTTCACGTAACATAATGAGAAATGGAACAAACATGCCGACACCTTAAATGTTTATCGCGGTCAACTGATGCAAAGAAAGGTAAATTCTTGTGATAGTGATTATCATTACGGCGAAAAGAAACACAAGCGAAATGTGTGGTGTTTTGATGACGAGTTGTAAACGCAAAGCCTGTTAATAGTTGCCAGCGTTACCGTTAAGTTTATAAGTTATAATAAAATTGCCCATTTACGGTTAACCAGCGCTGTGGCTAAATATCCTCCTCAAAAACCAACTGAAAATAACCCATGTTTAAGATTGTCCATTTCCTGCTGGCGCTGGTGATTATTCTTGCGCTCGCCTGGCTGGTGAGTTTCGACCGCCGAAAAATTCGCATTCGTTTTGTTTTACAGCTGATTGTCATTGAAATAGCGCTGGCGTTCTTTTTCCTGCACGCAGAAAGCGGCCTGTTTATTATTAAATATGTCTCCGGTTTCTTCGAATCGCTGCTTAAATTTGCGGCCGAAGGGACCAATTTCGTCTTTGGCGGAATGGGAGAAAAAGGGCTGGCGTTCATTTTCCTCGGCGTGCTTTGCCCGATTATTTTTATTTCCGCGCTGATTGGTATTCTTCAGCACTGGCGGATCCTGCCGATTTTTATTCGGGTCATCGGAACGCTGCTGTCAAAACTGAACGGTATGGGCAAGCTGGAATCCTTTAACGCGGTGAGCTCGCTGATCCTCGGCCAGTCGGAAAACTTCATTGCCTACAAGGGCGTGCTGGGGGATCTCTCCTCTCGTCGTCTTTTCACCATGGCGGCCACGGCAATGTCGACGGTCTCTCTGTCAATTGTCGGCGCCTATATGACCATGCTCGACGCCAAATTTGTCGTCGCGGCGCTGATTCTGAACATGTTCAGCACCTTTATTATTCTCTCGGTCATCAACCCGGCGCGTCCTGAAGCGGAGCCGGATATCAGGCTGGAAAAACTGCACGAATCGCAGAGCTTCTTCGAAATGCTCGGCGAGTATATTCTGGCCGGTTTTAAAGTGGCGATGATTATTCTGGCCATGCTGATTGGCTTTATCGCCCTTATTAGCGCCGTTAACGCCCTCTTCTCCAGCGTATTTGGCATGAGCTTCCAGCAGATTTTGGGCTATGTGTTTTATCCGCTGGCATGGCTTGTCGGTATTCCGCTGAGTGACGCCCTGAACGCGGGCAGTATTATGGCGACCAAGCTGGTGGCGAATGAATTTGTGGCGATGATTGAGCTGCAAAAAATCGCGCATCAGATGTCCCCTCGCGGGCTGGGCATTTTGTCCGTCTTCCTGGTGTCCTTCGCGAACTTCGCCTCCATCGGCATTGTGGCGGGGGCGATTAAGGGCCTGAACGAGCAGCAGGGGAACGTGGTGTCGCGGTTTGGTCTGCGTCTGGTGTACGGCGCGACGCTGGTGAGCCTGCTGTCGGCGAGCTTTGCGGGGCTGGTACTCTGATGCAATGCCGGGTGGCGCTGCGCTTACCCGGCCTACAAAACAACAACGGCGGGTTATCCCGCCGTTTTTATTAGAACTGCACGCACACCGGCTGGTCGACGCGCATCACCGACTCCTGCGCGAAGCGTGATTTATAAATGCCGCGCAACGCTTCGATATTCTTCTCGCTCTGCGCATCTTTAGCGTGGATCAGCATCAGCGCCTTGCTCGGCTCACGCGCCACTTTCCCGTCGTTCCCCAGCCACTGCCCGCGCGCGTCAAATACCGTTAAGCCATCGCGAAAGCGCGGCGTCACGTCCTGGTCAACAAACTGCTGCCACTCGTTGCCGGTGATCTGCGCCCCTGCCGGGCGATTTAAGCCAAAATAGAGCGTGGTTTGCTGCATCTGGTTATCCGCTTTGCAGGTCTCTACCGCCGCGTGTTGCGATGGCGCGTTGCAGCCAGCCAGCATCAAAAATGCCGCTGCCATTACCCCTGTTTTGATTGTCATGTGTCGCTATCCTCATTGTTATAAGTGCAGCGATATCAACGTAATTCTGAAAAATTTGCAAGAAAAAGCCGGGTGGCGCTAACGCTTACCCGGCCTACGGTGTTACGTGGGAAAATTATTCCGGCTGCAGCTTAGACGGCGGCGCGGAGTGGTAGTGCGCGTCTGCTTCTGCAAAGCGTTTCTGCATGGAGGCAGACGGTGCTTTACCCAGCAGGCTGAAGACCACGATACCGATGCTGCCGAAGATGAAGCCCGGAATGATTTCGTACAGGCCCAGCCACGCGAACTGCTTCCAGACAATGACGGTCACCGCACCGATGATCATCCCCGCCAGCGCGCCGTTGCGGGTCATGCGTGACCACAGTACGGAGAACAGCACCACCGGACCAAACGCGGCACCGAAGCCCGCCCACGCGTAGCTCACCAGGCCCAGCACACGGTTATCCGGGTTGGCCGCCAGCGCGATGGCAATCAGCGCCACCACCAGCACCATAAAGCGCCCTACCCACACCAGCTCTTTCTGGCTCGCGTTTTTACGCAGGAAGGCTTTGTAGAGGTCTTCGGTGATCGCACTGGAGCAGACCAGCAGCTGGCAGCTCAGGGTGGACATCACCGCCGCCAGGATCGCGGAGAGCAGAATACCGGCAATCCACGGGTTAAACAGAATTTGCGCCAGCTCGATGAACACGCGCTCGGCGTTCTGGTTCACCGCGCCCGCCTGCGCCGGGTTGTTGTTGAAGTACGCGATACCGAAGAAGCCGACCGCACACGCCCCTGCCAGACACAGGATCATCCACGTCATGCTGATGCGACGGGCATGAACGATGGTGTGGTGAGAATCCGCCGCCATAAAGCGCGCCAGAATGTGTGGCTGACCGAAGTAGCCCAGGCCCCACCCCATCAGGGAGACGATGGCCACGAAGTTCAGCCCTTTCAGCATGTCGACGTTTTCGATGCTCTTCTGCTTGATCACTTCAAGCGATTCGCCAAAGCCGCCAACGGTGAAAATCACAATCACCGGGGTCAGGATCAGGGCGAAGATCATCAGGCTCGCCTGCACGGTGTCGGTCCAGCTCACCGCCAGGAAACCGCCTACGAAGGTATAGAGGATGGTCGCCGCCGCACCGGCCCACAGGGCGGTTTCATAGCTCATGCCGAAAGTACTTTCGAACAGACGCGCGCCAGCCACAATGCCGGAGGCACAGTAGATGGTGAAGAACAGCAGAATAACCACCGCGGAGATAATGCGCAGGATGCGGCTGTTATCTTCAAAACGTCCGGTGAAGTAGTCCGGCAGCGTCAGGGCGTTATTGTTAGCCTCGGTATGCACGCGCAGACGGCCTGCCACCAGCTTCCAGTTGATCCACGCGCCGACGGTCAGACCGATGGCGATCCAGCTTTCAGAGATACCGGAGATGAAAATCGCGCCCGGCAGCCCCATCAGCAGCCAGCCGCTCATGTCGGATGCGCCCGCAGAGAGTGCGGTCACCATCGGGCCTAAACTGCGTCCGCCCAGAATGTAGTCGTCAAAGTTCTTTGTAGAACGCCACGCCAAAAACCCTATCAGGATCATGCCAAAAATATAAACGAGAAATGTCACCAGCATCGGTGTGCTAATAGCCATTCAAATTCTCCAAAATGTCGAGCGACAACCATCCGGGCTGCCTTGTTATATGATCACCGGAACGAGGTGAATGTATCTTGTGTTTCGGTTGGGCGCGCTATCCTGCCGTATGCGCCTTCCGCTGACAAACGATTTAACACTGCATTTACATCAATTTCATCCCCGGTTTGATACGAGTTTCCTATAGGTTGCACTCGCTCACGCTTTTACGGGTTGCACCTTTGAAAAGTGTTAACTGCCGCATAAAACCAGGCTTTCCGCACAAAAGCCAGCGCGTTTTTCCAGCTAACCATTCGTTAACAATCCATTCATTTTCCGGGTTGCAAACCAGGTCACATTTAACACGGTTGCACAAAGTTGCAACATGGGGGATATTTCACGCTATCTACAGAACGCTATTACAGAACAACAGGAGCTTTGGCATGGGTATGACCACCATGGGGGTTAAGCTGGATGACGCCACCCGCGAACGGATTAAGACCGCGGCAACCCGCATTGACCGCACGCCGCACTGGTTAATTAAGCAGGCGATTTTTAACTATCTCGAAAGACTCGAGAGCGATGAGGGCCTGCCGGAGCTGCCTGCCCTGCTGGCCGGTGCAGCGAACGAAAGCGAGGAAGCTCCAGCCGCTGGCGACGAGAACCATCAGCCGTTCCTTGAATTTGCCGAGCAGATCCTGCCGCAGTCCGTCAGCCGTGCCGCCATTACCGGCGCCTACCGCCGTGCCGAAACCGACGCCGTGCCGATGCTGCTGGAGCAGGCTCGCCTGCCGGAAGCCATTGCCGCACAGGCGCACAGCCTGGCGTATCAGTTAGCCGACAAGCTGCGCAACCAGAAAACCGCCACCGGCCGCGCCGGGATGGTTCAGGGTCTGCTGCAGGAGTTTTCCCTTTCGTCTCAGGAAGGCGTGGCGCTGATGTGCCTCGCGGAAGCGCTGCTGCGTATTCCGGATAAAGCCACCCGCGACGCGCTGATCCGCGACAAGATCAGCAACGGCAACTGGCATTCCCACATTGGCCGCAGCCCGTCGCTTTTCGTCAACGCGGCAACCTGGGGCCTGCTGTTTACCGGCAAACTGGTCTCCACCCATAACGAAGCCAACCTCTCCCGCTCCCTGAACCGCATCATCGGTAAGAGCGGCGAGCCGCTGATCCGCAAGGGCGTAGACATGGCGATGCGCCTGATGGGCGAGCAGTTCGTCACCGGGGAAACCATTGCCGAAGCGCTGGCGAACGCCCGCAAGCTGGAAGATAAAGGTTTCCGCTACTCCTACGACATGCTGGGCGAAGCGGCCCTGACCGCCGCCGACGCGCAGGCCTACATGGTCTCTTACCAGCAGGCGATCCACGCCATCGGTAAAGCGTCCAACGGTCGCGGTATTTATGAAGGCCCGGGCATCTCCATCAAGCTCTCCGCCCTGCACCCGCGCTACAGCCGCGCGCAGTACGACCGGGTGATGGAAGAGCTCTACCCGCGCCTGAAGTCTCTAACCCTGCTGGCGCGCCAGTATGACATCGGCATCAACATTGACGCCGAAGAGGCAGACCGTCTGGAGATCTCCCTCGATCTGCTGGAAAAACTGTGCTTCGAGCCGGAGCTGGCAGGCTGGAACGGCATCGGCTTCGTTATCCAGGCCTACCAGAAGCGCTGCCCGTTCGTCATTGATTACCTGATTGACCTGGCCAGCCGCAGCCGTCGTCGCCTGATGATCCGTCTGGTGAAGGGCGCCTACTGGGACAGCGAAATCAAACGCGCCCAGATGGACGGGCTGGAAGGCTATCCGGTTTATACCCGCAAGGTTTACACCGACGTCTCTTACCTCGCCTGTGCGAAAAAGCTGCTCGGCGTGCCGAACCTGATCTATCCGCAGTTCGCGACCCACAACGCTCACACCCTGGCGGCGATCTACAGCCTGGCCGGGCAGAACTACTATCCTGGCCAATACGAGTTCCAGTGCCTGCACGGCATGGGCGAACCGCTGTACGAGCAGGTCACCGGTAAAGTGGCGGACGGCAAGCTGAACCGCCCGTGCCGTATCTATGCTCCGGTGGGTACCCACGAAACCCTGCTGGCGTACCTGGTACGTCGTCTGCTGGAAAACGGCGCGAACACCTCCTTCGTTAACCGCATCGCCGACACCACCCTGCCGCTGGACGAGCTGGTGGCCGACCCGGTGCAGGCCGTTGAGAAGATGGCGGCGCAGGAAGGTCAGATTGGCCTGCCACATCCGAAGATTGCCCTGCCGCGCGAGCTGTATGGCAAAGGCCGCGTCAACTCGGCGGGTCTGGATCTCGCTAACGAACACCGTCTGGCATCGCTCTCCTCTGCCCTGCTCAACAGCGCGCTGCAGAAGTGGCAGGCCAAACCGATTCTGGAGCAGCCCGCTGCTGACGGCGACATGCAGCCGGTTATTAACCCTGCAGAGCCAAAAGATATCGTCGGCTACGTGCGTGAAACCACCGAGGCGGAAGTGGATCAGGCGCTGGACAGCGCGGTGAATAACGCCCCTATCTGGTTCGCCACCCCGCCGCAGGAGCGCGCCGCGATTCTGGAACGCGCCGCGGTGCTGATGGAAGATCAGATGCAGTCGCTCATCGGCATTCTTGTGCGCGAGGCGGGTAAAACCTTCAGCAACGCCATTGCCGAAGTGCGCGAGGCCGTCGACTTCCTGCATTACTACGCGGGGCAGGTTCGCGATGATTTCGATAACGAAACCCACCGTCCGCTGGGTCCGGTCGTCTGCATCAGCCCGTGGAACTTCCCGCTGGCGATCTTCACCGGCCAGATTGCCGCCGCCCTGGCCGCAGGCAACAGTGTGCTGGCAAAACCGGCAGAGCAGACCCCGCTGATTGCCGCTCAGGGTATCAACATTCTTCTGGAAGCCGGCGTGCCGGCGGGCGTGGTTCAGCTGCTGCCGGGCCGCGGTGAAACGGTCGGTGCCAAACTGACCTCCGATAACCGCGTGCGCGGCGTGATGTTTACCGGTTCGACCGAAGTGGCGTCTCTGCTGCAGCGCAACATTGCCACCCGTCTGGATGCGCAGGGTCGCCCTACGCCGCTCATCGCGGAAACCGGCGGGATGAACGCCATGATCGTTGACTCCTCCGCGCTCACCGAGCAGGTGGTGGTCGACGTGCTGGCCTCCGCGTTCGACAGCGCCGGTCAGCGCTGCTCCGCCCTGCGCGTGCTGTGCCTGCAGGACGACGTGGCGGACCACACGCTGAAGATGCTGCGCGGCGCGATGGCGGAATGCCGCATGGGCAACCCGGGTCGTCTCACCACCGACATCGGGCCGGTGATCGACGCGGAAGCCAAAGCCAACATCGAAAACCACATTCAGACCATGCGCGCGAAAGGCCGTCCGGTGTTCCAGGCGGTGCGTGAGAACAGCGAAGATGCCCGCGAATGGCGGACCGGCACCTTTGTGCCGCCAACGCTGATTGAGCTGGCAAGCTTCGACGAGCTGAAAAAAGAGGTCTTCGGCCCGGTGCTGCACGTGGTGCGCTACAACCGTAACAACCTGAACGAGCTGGTTGAGCAGATCAACGCCTCCGGCTATGGCCTGACGCTCGGCGTGCATACCCGTATCGACGAGACTATCGCGCAGGTGACCGGCAGCGCCAAAGTGGGCAACCTGTACGTCAACCGCAACATGGTCGGCGCGGTCGTGGGCGTACAGCCGTTTGGCGGCGAAGGTCTCTCCGGCACCGGTCCGAAAGCGGGCGGTCCGCTTTACCTGTACCGTCTGCTGGCGAACCGTCCGGAGAACGCCCTGGGCGTCACCCTGGCACGCCAGGATGCGGACTATCCGGTGGATGCGCAGCTGAAAGCCGTGCTGACGCAGCCGCTGGAGGCGCTGATCTCATGGGCGGAAAAACGTCCTGAGCTGCGTGCCGTCGCCCGGCAGTACGGCGAGCTGGCGCAGGCGGGCACGCAGCGTCTGCTCCCGGGGCCAACCGGCGAGCGCAACACCTGGACGCTGATGCCGCGCGAGCGCGTGCTGTGCGTGGCCGATAACGAGCAGGACGCGCTGGTGCAGCTGGCCGCCGCCATGGCAACCGGCTGTGAAGTGCTGTGGCCGGAAGATGCGCTGCATCGCGATCTCGCCAAACAGCTGCCGAAAGCGGTCTCGGCCCGCATTCGCTTCGCGAAGGCCGATGCGCTGCTGACGCAGCCGTTTGATGCCGTGATTTACCACGGTGATTCCGACCAGCTGCGCGAACTGTGCGAGCAGGTGGCGGCCCGCAGCGGGGCGATTGTTTCGGTACAGGGCTTCGCCCGCGGTGAAACCAACCTGCTGCTGGAGCGTCTGTACGTGGAGCACTCGCTCAGCGTCAACACGGCGGCGGCAGGCGGTAACGCCAGCCTGATGACAATCGGCTAACGCTGTGCTAATAAGGCTCCGGAGACGGAGCCTTATTTTTTGGGGAGAATATGAAACGATATCTTATCGCCAGTGCAGCGCTGCTGCTGAGCGCCAGCGCCCTGGCCGACGAGTGCGACAAAGCGACCACCCAGCTTGAGCTGAATACCTGTAGCGCGCAGCAGTACCAGGCTGCCGATAAAAAGCTCAACCAGACCTATCAGGCCGCCATCAAACGCGCGGCAGCCCCCCAGCGCGACCTGCTGAAAAAGGCGCAGCAGGCGTGGATAACCCTGCGCGACGCGGACTGCGCGTTTATCGGTTCGGGGACGGAAGGCGGGAGCGTCCAGCCAATGATTGTTAACCAGTGCCTGGCGGAAAAAACCGTGGAGCGCGAAGCGTTTCTGGCTTCGCTGATGCAGTGTGAAGAGGGCGACTTAAGCTGCCCTCTTCCGCCGGGAAACTAGCGCAGGCGGATCCCTTCGATAATCATCCGCTGCACGTTTTCCAGCGTGCTGTGGAAAAACGCCTCGTCCTGGAGCGTTTTGCCGGTCACCGCCTCAACCTGGGCCGCAAAGTCAGCGTAATGCTGGGTGGAGGCCCAAATCATAAAGATCAGATGATGCGGGTCGACCGGGGCCAGCTTTCCGCTGGCAACCCATCCGGCAATAATGGCCGACTTATCGTCCACCAGCTGTTTTAAATCTCCGGTCAGCTCCGCCTGCAGCAGCGGCGCGCCCTGCAGCATCTCAAGACAAAACAGCCTTGATGCCTGCGGGTAGTCGCGCGACACCTCCAGCTTCAGGCGAATGTACTCTTTGATCGCCACCAGCGGGGCCAGCTCTGCGCGGAAGGCCTTCAGCGGCGCCAGCCAGATATCGAGGATCTGCTGCATCACCGCGATATAGAGCGCCTCTTTTGACGGGTAGTAGTAGAGCAGATTGGTTTTGGATACCCCGGACTGCTCCGCCACCTGCTCCAGGCGCGTGCCGTGAATACCAAACTGCGAAAAGGTCTCCAGCGCCGCGCTGAGGATCGCCTGTTTCTTAGCGCTCACCGCCTGCGAACGTTTACCTGGTGTTTTCACTGCGCCTTGTGCCATTCCCGCTCTCCTTATTCTGCGTTGCCCTCAGCATAGCAAAACCCCCGTCTCGCCACGACATCCTGCACTCCGATCGCGCATGAATGCCTGTTTTCTGTGCAAAGTTTTTGACCATTTAGTCCACATTTAGCCGCATCAAACCACCAACTTCTGGTTAACACATTAATAACACTGTCATTTTCAAAACTGGCACTGCCTTTGCAAAAACACCGTTACACCTGCGACGTAATGAAGAGAGGTTCGTGATGAAAATTGGCGTATTTGTACCCATCGGCAACAACGGCTGGCTTATCTCGACCACTGCACCGCAATACATGCCGACCTTTGAGCTGAATAAAGCCATCGTGCAGAAGGCGGAGCACTACCATTTCGACTTTGCGCTTTCGATGATCAAGCTGCGCGGCTTTGGCGGCAAAACCGAATTCTGGGATCACAACCTGGAGTCCTTTACCCTGATGGCCGGGCTGGCCGCAGTCACCTCGCGTATTCAGATTTACGCCACCGCCGCCACGCTCACCCTCCCCCCGGCGATCGTGGCGCGCATGGCCTCCACCATCGACTCCATCTCCGGCGGGCGCTTTGGCGTTAACCTGGTCACAGGCTGGCAAAAACCCGAGTACGAGCAGATGGGGCTCTGGCCGGGTGACGACTACTTCTCGCGTCGCTACGACTACCTGACCGAATACGTGCAGGTGCTGCGCGACCTGTGGGGCACCGGCAAAAGCGATTTCAAGGGTGACTTCTTCACCATGAACGACTGCCGCGTCAGCCCGCAGCCGTCGGTGCCGATGAAGGTGATTTGCGCCGGGCAGAGCGACGCGGGGATGGAATTCTCGGCGAAATACGCCGACTTCAACTTCTGCTTCGGTAAAGGCGTGAACACGCCTGCCGCCTTCGCCCCGACCGCCGCGCGGATGAAAGAGGCTGCCGACAAAACCGGACGCGACGTGGGCTCCTACGTGCTGTTTATGGTGATTGCCGACGAAACCGACGACGCCGCGCGCGCGAAATGGGAGCGCTATAAGGACGGCGCCGACGAGGAGGCCCTGAGCTGGCTCACCGAACAGAGCCAGAAAGATACCCGCTCCGGCTCAGATACCAACGTTCGCCAGATGGCCGACCCGACCTCTGCGGTCAATATCAACATGGGCACCCTGGTCGGCTCGTACGCCAGCGTCGCCAGAATGCTTGACGAAGTGGCGGCCGTCCCCGGCGCGGAAGGCGTCCTGCTGACCTTCGATGATTTCCTGACCGGCGTGGAGACCTTCGGCGAGCGCATCCAGCCGCTGATGCAGTGCCGCGCCCACATCCCTGCCGTCACGAAGGAGGTGGCGTAATGACGACCCTTAACGCACGCCCGGAAGCCATCACCATCGCGCCACAGCAGAGCGCGCTGATCGTGGTGGACATGCAAAACGCCTACGCCAGCCAGGGCGGCTATCTGGATCTGGCGGGGTTCGACGTCTCCGCCGCCCGGCCGGTGATTGAGAACATTAAAACCGCCGTCGCCGCCGCGCGCGCCGCGGGCATGCTCATCATCTGGTTCCAGAACGGCTGGGATGACCAGTACGTCGAGGCCGGCGGCCCCGGCTCACCCAACTTCCACAAGTCGAACGCCCTGAAAACCATGCGTAAACGGCCCGAACTGCAGGGCAAGCTGCTGGCCAAAGGCGGCTGGGACTATCAGCTGGTTGATGAGCTGGTGCCGCAGGCGGGCGACATCGTCCTGCCCAAACCGCGCTACAGCGGCTTTTTCAACACCCCGCTCGACAGCCTGCTGCGCAGCCGGGGCATTCGCCATCTGGTGTTCACCGGGATCGCCACCAACGTCTGCGTGGAGTCGACCCTGCGCGACGGCTTTTTCCTCGAATATTTTGGCGTGGTGCTGGAGGACGCGACCCATCAGGCCGGGCCGGAATTCGCCCAGAAGGCGGCCCTGTTCAATATCGAAACCTTTTTTGGCTGGGTCAGTAACGTTGCAGATTTCTGCGACGCCCTGAATCCCCCGCTTGCCCGTATCGCCTGAGGAGACACCTGATGCCAAAATCCGTGATTATTCCGCCGGGCACCAGCACGCCCATCGCCCCGTTTGTTCCCGGCACCCTCGCCGACGGCGTGGTGTATGTCTCCGGCACGCTGCCGTTTGATAAAGACAACAACGTGGTGTTTATCAACGACCCAAAGGCGCAAACCCGCCACGTGCTGGAGACGATCAAAACCGTGATCGAAACGGCGGGTGGCACGATGGAGGACGTGACCTTCAACAGCATCTTTATCACCGACTGGAAAAACTACGCCGCGATTAACGAGATTTACGCCGAATTTTTCCCCGGCGATAAACCGGCCCGGTTCTGCATTCAGTGCGGGCTGGTGAAGCCAGAGGCGCTGGTTGAGATCGCCACCGTTGCGCACATCGCGAAGTGAGGCAGGTATGAAACTCTCCGTCTCGCCGCCCCCGTACGAGGGCGCGCCCGTGGTGGTCTTTATTTCCGGTCTCGGCGGCAGCGGCAGCTACTGGCTGCCCCAGCTGGCCGCGCTGGAGCCGGAGTATCAGGTGGTGTGCTATGACCAGCGGGGAACGGGCAATAACCCTGACACCCTACCGGAAGGGTACAGCCTTGCGCAGATGGCGGACGAGCTGGCCCAGGCGCTGGCGGATGCCGGGATTGCCCGCTACTGCGTCGTGGGTCACGCGCTGGGGGCGCTGGTCGGCCTGCAGCTGGCCCTCGACAGGCCCGACGCCCTCACCGCGCTGGTGTGCGTCAACGGCTGGTTGACCCTCAACGCCCACACCCGCCGCTGCTTTCAGATCCGCGAGCGCCTGCTGCATTACGGCGGCGCACAGGCGTGGGTCGAGGCGCAGCCGCTGTTTCTCTACCCCGCGGACTGGATGGCCGCCCGCGCCCCTCGCCTGGAGGCAGAAGAAGCGCTGGCGCTGGCTCATTTCCAGGGCAAATCCAACCTGCTGCACAGGCTCAGCGCCCTGAAAAAGGCCGACTTCAGCCGCCATGCCGCGCGCATTCGCTGCCCGGTACAGATTATCTGTTCCGCCGACGACATGCTGGTGCCCTCCGTCTGCTCGTCGGAACTGCAGGCGGCGATCCCGCACAGCCGCAGCGCGGTGATGCGCCAGGGCGGGCACGCCTGCAACGTCACCGAGCCGGATACCTTTAACACCCTGCTGCTGAACGGGCTTGCCAGCCTGCTGCACAGCCCGGAACCCGCTTTATAAGGAGCTTTAATGAGCGAAGCCATTACCCCCGCCGCGCTGGAAACGCTGTTTACCGGCGCCCGCACCCACAACGGCTGGCTGGATATGCCCGTCAGCGACGAAACGCTGCGCGAAATCTACAGCCTGATGAAATGGGGGCCAACGTCCGCCAACTGCTCCCCGGCGCGGATTGTGTTTGTGCGAAGCGCAGAGGGGAAAGAGAAGCTGCGCCCGGCGCTCTCCAGCGGCAACCTCGAGAAAACGCTCACCGCCCCGGTCACGGCCATTGTCGCCTGGGACGGTGAATTCTACGAGCGCCTGCCCGAGCTGTTCCCGCACGGTGATGCAAAGAGCTGGTTTACCACCAGCCCCGCGCATGCGGAAGAGACCGCCTTTCGCAACAGCTCAATGCAGGCCGCCTACCTGATTTTCGCCTGTCGCGCCCTGGGGCTGGACACCGGCCCGATGTCGGGCTTTGACCGCCAAAAGGTCGACGAGGCCTTTTTCACCGGCACCACGCTTAAAAGCAATCTGCTGATCAACATTGGCTACGGCGATACCGGCAAACTTTACGGGCGCCTGCCGCGTCTGGACTTCGACGATGCCTGCGGGCTGGCGTAAGGAGCGATTATGACGACACCGGATAAACAAACCTTTCGCGACGCCATGGCCTGCGTTGGCGCGGCGGTCAACATCATCACCACCGATGGCCCGGCGGGGATGGCAGGCTTCACCGCCAGCGCGGTGTGCAGCGTCACGGATTCACCGCCCACCCTGCTGGTGTGCCTGAACCGCGGCGCGTCCGTCTGGCCAACGTTTAGCGAAAACCGCACCCTTTGCGTGAATACCCTGAGCGCCGGGCAGGAGCCTTTATCTAACCTGTTTGGCGGGAAAACGCCGATGGCGGAACGCTTTGCCGCCGCCCGCTGGCAGACGGGCGACACGGGCTGCCCGCGCCTGGAGGATGCGCTGGCCTCGTTTGACTGCCGCATCAGCCAGGTGGTGAGCGTCGGCACCCACGACATTCTGTTTTGCGACATTGTTTCGATTATCCGCCACCCCGCGCCGCAAGGGCTGGTGTGGTTTGACCGCGGCTACCACGCGCTTATGCGCCCCGCCTGTTAACCCGCTTTAAGGAGACAGACCATGTTCGGATTTCCCCACTGGCAGTTGAAATCGACCTCCACAGAAGCAGGCGTGGTCGCGCCGGATGAACGCCTCCCGCTCGGGCAGACGATGGTGATGGGCGTCCAGCACGCGGTTGCGATGTTTGGCGCCACGGTGCTGATGCCGATGCTGATGGGGCTGGACCCCAACCTCTCAATTCTGATGTCGGGTATCGGTACGCTGCTGTTCTTTTTCGTCACCGGCGGGCGCGTGCCCAGCTATCTCGGCTCCAGCGCCGCCTTTGTCGGGGTGGTCATCGCCACCACCGGGTTTAACGGTCAGGGGATCAACCCCAACCTGAGCGTGGCCCTCGGCGGCATCATCGCCTGCGGTCTGGTGTACACCCTGATTGGTCTGGTAGTGATGAAAATCGGCACGCGCTGGATAGAGCGAATGATGCCCCCGGTCGTGACGGGCGCCGTGGTGATGGCGATTGGCCTGAACCTCGCCCCGATTGCGGTCAGGAGCGTCTCCGCCTCGCCGTTTGAAAGCTGGATGGCGGTGATCACCGTGCTGTGCATCGGCCTGGTGGCGGTGTTCACGCGGGGCATGATCCAGCGGCTGCTGATCCTGGTTGGGCTGATTGTCGCCTGTCTGGTCTACGCCCTGCTGGCCAACGTTTTCGGCCTGGGCAAGCCGGTTGATTTTACCCTGCTGCATCAGGCCGCCTGGTTCGGCCTGCCGAAGGTGACCTCACCCACCTTTAACACCCAGGCGATGATGCTTATCGCACCGGTGGCGGTGATCCTGGTGGCTGAGAACTTAGGCCACCTGAAAGCGGTCGCCGGAATGACCGGGCGCAGCATGGATCCGTACATGGGCCGCGCGTTCGTCGGTGACGGGCTGGCGACCATGCTCTCCGGCTCCGTGGGCGGCAGCGGCGTCACCACCTATGCCGAAAACATCGGCGTGATGGCGGTGACCAAGGTCTACTCGACGCTGGTCTTCGTGGCGGCGGCGGTGATGGCGATGCTGCTCGGCTTCTCGCCGAAGTTCGGCGCGCTGATCCACACCATTCCGTCGCCGGTCATCGGCGGGGCATCGATTGTGGTGTTTGGGCTGATCGCCGTGGCCGGGGCGCGCATCTGGGTGCAGCATCGGGTCGATCTCAGCCAGAACGGCAACCTGATTATGGTGGCGGTCACGCTGGTGCTGGGCGCGGGCGATTTTGCCCTGACGCTGGGCGGGTTTACGATTGGCGGGATTGGCACGGCAACCTTCGGCGCGATCCTGCTTAACGCCCTGCTGAGCCGCCGGAAAGGGGATGAAGCGCAGGCGGAAGCCATCACCCCCACTACCTGAAATAAGTGCCGCTTTCTTGCCGGGTGACGCTACGCTTACCCGGCCTACAATGAGCATGTAGGCCCGCGCAAGCGTAGCGCCGCCGGGCAAAACGGGCAGCGCGCGCGTTGTTAGCTATCTGCCCCTTGTTCAGCGCTCACCACGGCAATCGCCTTGCGTCGTTTTTTGAGCTTTAACTCGCTCACCAGCACCCCGGCGACAATAAATGCCGCGCCCACCAGCGCGAGCAGCGGTAAACGCTCACCTGCAATACGTCCGAAAATCCCCGCCCAGACCGGTTCACCGGTATAAATCACCGTCGCGCGGGTTGGCGATACGCTGCGCTGCGCCCAGTTCATGGTGACCTGAATAATGGCGCTGAAGATCCCCAGCCCCAGTGCGACCACCACCAGACCGGTGGACATCGGCGGTACGGACTCGCCTGCCGGAACCATCGTCGCAAATGCCACCAGCGACGCGGTGGCGAGCTGTACCACCGTCACCCGCTTGACGTCGACCTTTCCCGCCCAGGCGCTAATCAGAATAATTTCCGCCGCGATGGCAATCGCCCCAATCAGGGTGATGATTTCGCCCGGCCCCAGCGCCAGCAGGTTATTTTCCGGCCCGGCCAGTAGGATCAGGCCGATAAACGCCAGCACGATGCCGATGCAGGACATCAGGCCCGGAATTCTGCCGAGACAGAGCCACTGTAATAGCGGCACCAGCGGCACATACATCGCGGTGATAAACGCGGATTTGCTGCTGGAGATGGTCTGCAATCCCCACGTCTGCAGGCTATAGCCCATCGCTATCGCCACGCCAATCGCCACGCCGGCCTTAAGCTCTGTAAGCGTCAGCCCCCGCAGCGTTTTAAGCGAAATCAGCCCTACGGCAAGCGCCGCCGTCGCAAAGCGCAGGCCAACAAAAAAGAACGGATCGCTGAGGGTCACCGCGTACTGAACGGCAAGAAACGTCCCGCCCCAGAACATGGTGATGAGAATGAGGATGGCTTCCTGCGGTTTAACGGAGAATTTGAAGCGTGATACAGACATGCGGCACTCGCAATTAAGAACAATTCCCTAGTGTGCGTTGCCTTTGGTTACAGTTCAATGTTGCAGAAATAAAAAAACCGCCGGGAGATCCCGGCGGCAGGGTTCAACCCGGCGTGTTACTTACTGCTGCTGCCGTGGCTGTTTTTGCCCCCTTTCTTGCCAGCTTCAGATGCGCGCTGCGGGTCATTCTTGAAGTTGCCCCCGCTATGCTGGCCACCTTTACGGCCTGCTTCTGATGCTCTTTCACGGTCTTCTGCGAAATTACCTGAACCACCACGATGGTTTGCCATCTCTAACCTCCAGAATGTGAAACATTAGACATCATATTGCATTCAGTAAAAGAGGATTCTTTCACCTCGCAACACAAGGACAGTGCCTTTATCTGTGCCGCGTGAAACTAAGCTTAGTGGAATGCCGCTATCCGGCAAGCCGCAGGTAATATTCTGCAACATGAACTCAGCCTTTCGGGTGAGATGACGCGACGGCGATTCATAAACCTTTCTTATCATTTCAAAAATCCGCCGTCGAAAAGTTGTTTCATTTTGCTACAACGCCTTTTTGTAACCATATTGTTATAAATCAAAGAAATGCCGTTCATTTTTGCAGTCTGGCTGTGATGGCATATCTTTAAAAGAACGCAGCGATCCGCTGTCAGAAAAACCAACGAGGAGTGATGCAAAATGGCAAAAGTTCTGGTGCTCTATTATTCCATGTATGGACACATTGAAACCATGGCTCACGCGGTAGCAGAAGGTGCGAACAGGGTTGATGGCGTTGAGGTTGTGGTGAAACGCGTACCGGAAACCATGCAGGCGGAAGCCTTCCTGAAAGCCGGGGGGAAAACGCAAAACGCTCCGGTCGCCACCCCGCAGGAGCTGGCGGATTATGATGCCATTATCTTCGGCACCCCGACCCGCTTCGGCAATATGTCAGGCCAGATGCGCACCTTCCTCGATCAAACCGGCGGACTTTGGGCATCCGGGGCGCTCTACGGCAAACTCGCCAGCGTATTCAGCTCTACCGGTACCGGCGGCGGTCAGGAGCAGACGATTACCTCAACCTGGACTACCCTTGCTCATCACGGGATGGTGATTGTGCCGATTGGCTACGGGGCGCAGGAGTTGTTTGACGTTTCCCAGGTGCGCGGCGGTACGCCGTACGGCGCAACCACCATTGCCGGTGGGGATGGCTCACGTCAGCCAAGCAATGAAGAACTGTCTATTGCCCGCTATCAGGGTGAATACGTCGCGGGTCTGGCCAAAAAACTGAACGGCTAACACCCAACAGGAGGACAAGCATGCCAACTCAAGAATCCAAAGCTCACCACGTGGGCGAATGGGCAAGTTTACGCAACACCTCTCCGGAGATTGCCGAAGCTATCTTTGAAGTCGCGAAGTACGACGAGAAGCTGGCCGAGCAGATTTGGGAGGAAGGTAACGATGAGGTGCTGGTGCGCGCCTTCGAAAAAACGGATAAAGACTCGCTCTTCTGGGGCGAGCAAACCATCGAACGTAAAAACGTCTAAGCGTTTCCCCCCGCCGCAGCGGGGGGTTCTCCTTTACTTCGCCGCGTTATTCATAACCGCATTGAATTTATCGACAGGACAGAAGCCGTTCGCATCCACCGGGCAGCCTTTCAGCTCCAGCGTCACGCGCTGCGCAGGGGACTGCAGCGACAGCACGCTGGCGTTACGCAGCTGCTCTGAGCTCTGGTAGACATACTCAATTTTCATCAGCTCCTGGTTGGCGTTTTTGTCATGCCAGCGCTGGAAAACAATTTTGCCGCCAATCGGGGTGCGCTCCTGCTGGTCGTGCAGCTGGTACGGTTTGAAATCCAGGGCAGTCAGCAGGGAAGCAATGTTCGAGTCATGCCCCACCAGCAGGGTGATTTTCGGCGCTTTCGCCTGTTCGGTGACCAGGGTTTTATCGATATATTTCACCAGCGGTTTCGCCACGTTTTGCGCCACCTCGGTAGAGGTAAACAGCGAGTCCTGATAGCCGTTCTTCAGCTTCGACAGCACGCGCCACTGCTGGTCGGTTTTGATTTCGCCCCAGGCCACCTGGTCGGCCGGGAAGCCTTCGTAATACTGCAGCGTGAACGCGTCCACCAGCGAGTTGCCCACCTTCAGCGGCCCGGAGACGCCAGGCTCTTTTTCATAGTCGGCGCTGAAGGTATCTTTCGCGTCTGCCAGCGAGCAGACCTTTTTCTCCTTGCAGGACGGAGAATCCGCGTAGTTCGTCAGCTGCTCCAGCAGCTTATAGCTTTCGCCAAGCTGCATTTTCTGCCGCTCGGACTCCATCGCCTTGAGCGCTTTTTCGCGGAATTCCGGCGAGTTATCGGTAATCACCGGATTGAAGGTCGGATCCATGGTGCCCATTTTTTCCTGATGGTGCACGGGAACGTCGCAGCCCGGGAACGCGCCGGTGATAAAGAACTGCGCGGTGGCGACGGTCCGCTGCAGGCTGTTGGCGTAAGCATAAACGCTATCCGCCGCTGGACATTCTCCCGTATTCACCATCCCCTGCTGCGCCAGCCACTCGCGCATGTAATGGCCCATATAGACTTCCAGCACGCCACCCTTGGTAGTGAGCTGACCGCCCGGCACTTCCCACTCCGGCCACTGCTTCGGCGTGGACTGCTCCAGCACGCTGCCGTTATTGGCGAGCGGCGCGCGCAGGTTATGGCGACTCATGATTAAAACTTGCTCCAGCTGATACCCTTCCGGCGTCTCTTGCGCCTGCACGCCAAACGTTGCTGAAATGGAACCGGCGACTGCCAGCGCGAGTAGTGCTTTTCTCATCCCTAATTCCTCACTCGTTTTAAAATGTCGCACTCAGTGTGACAGATTGGTGACAATTTTCCGGGAAGCATTTCTCAAACTGATGATTAACGTGCTTACGACGCGCGCAGATTAGTTTTATAATAAAACCACACCCTACCGGAGAATTGACCGTGAAACGTACCCGCCTCGAAGAGAGTACCTGCCCCGTCGCCCGTTCGCTGGATATCATCGGCGACTGGTGGTCGCTGCTGATCGTGCGCGACGCGCTGCGCGGTGTTAAACGCTTCGGCGAGTTCCAGAAAAGCCTCGGCATCGCGAAAAACATGCTGACCACGCGGCTAAAACTGCTGGTTGATGAAGGGATCCTCCGGCTTCAGCCCGCGTCCGACGGCAGCGCCTGGCAGGAGTATGTTCTGACCGAGAAAGGGCGCGCCCTGCAAACGGTGCTGGTTGCATTGTCCCAGTGGGGCAATGAATTTTTGTTTGCTGAAAACGAATGCGGCACCGTGCTGGTCGATGCCGAACAGCGCAAACCCCTGCGCAAGCTGGCGCTTATCGCCGACGATGGGCGCGAACTGACGCCTGAAGAGATCGTGGCTAAACTCCCCTCCTGATCGTTCCCGACGGCAAAAGCACAAAATGCCCACCAAAATGGTTGCATTATAAAACCAAATAGCCGAGAGTTAATTCAGTTTCATCTTGAAACCAAATAATCCACTTTGCCTTGAGGTAACACACGATGACTACGCAAATCACCACCGCCCTGATTACGGGCGCCTCTTCCGGGATCGGTGCCGTCTATGCCGATCGTCTTGCCGCGCGCGGTGCCAACCTGGTGCTGGTTGCCCGTCGCGAGGATCGTCTGAAAACCCTCGCTGCCGACCTGCGCGCGCGCTATGGCGTAGCCGTCGATATTCTGGTCGCCGATCTTACCGATGAAGCCGGGATCCGCGCCGTGGAAGAGGAGCTGCGCAGCAATACCGCCATTGATACGCTCGTTAACAACGCAGGCACCGCGCAGATGGCACCGTTCCTCGCGGGCGAAGTGGCGCAGCATCAGGCTATTAACACCCTGAACACCACGGCGCTGATGCGTCTGACCTACGCCATCCTGCCCCGTCTGGCGCAGAACAATCGCGGCACGCTGATCAATATCGCCTCGGTGTTAGCGCTGCACGTCCGCGCCGGTAGCGCCCTCTACAGCGCCACTAAGGCGTGGGTGCTGAGCTTTACCCGTGGGTTACAGGAAGAGTTTGCCGACAGCAGCGTGCGCATTCAGGCCGTGCTGCCCGCCGCGACGGCGACCGAAATCTGGAGTCATTCGGGCGTCACGGTGAACGAACTGCCGGAAGGATCGGTGATGACCACCGACGATATGGTGGATGCGTCACTGGCGGGTCTGGATCAGGGTGAACCGATCACCATCCCGCCGATGCACGATGCCGGCCTGTGGGATCGCTACGAAGCGGCGCGACTTGAGCTGTTCAACAGCGCGCGCACCGGCATTCCGGCACCGCGCTACGTAAAACAGTAGCCTAACGCTCCAGCTGGTCGCCGTACTCGCTCATCCAGGCGGCCAGCGGCGAGAGTGCGTCCTGCAGGGTTAGCCCCAGCCCGGTGATCTGATACTCCACGCGCGGCGGGATCTCTGGGTAGACCGTCCGCGTCACCAGCCCGCGCTGCTCAAACAGGCGCAGCTGCTTCGTCAGCTCTTTCTGCGTGATGGGGGCAGCGGCACGCAGCAGATCGCCAAAGCGTACGGGCGTGTTGAAGACAATCAGGCGGTAGAGAATGGGGATCGCCCACTTACCGGATATCAGGTTGACAAACTGCGTCATCGGGCAGGTATACGCCTCAGATTTTTTTTCGCAGCACACCTCCAGCATTTCTGCCATAGCACACCTCTTGCCTCGTTAGTATCCATTTGGTACCTGGTTTCCTTTCGATACTAACGTTTCTATAGTGCTTTCTCCAGTGACATTTCAGGAGAAGAACATGGGTCGTTTAACAGATAAATATACGCTGATTACCGGCGGCACCAGCGGCATCGGCCTTGCCACCGCGCAGGCGTTTATCGCCGAAGGCGCGCGCGTCGCCGTGACCGGACGCAACCCGGAAACGCTCGCCGAAGCAGAACGTATTCTTGGCGATAAGGCCTGGGTGATCCCAACCGATGCGGGCGATATCGCGTCGCAAAAAGCGCTGGCGGAAACCCTCGCCGCCCGCTGGCAACGCCTGGATGCGGTGTTTCTCAACGCGGGCGACGTCACGCACGCGCCGCTGGAAGCCTGGCAGGAGGACGCCTGGGACCGCCTGATGGGCATCAACCTGAAGGGACCGTTCTTTTTAATTCAGGCGCTGCTGCCGCTGCTGAATAACCCGTCGTCGGTGATCCTCTGCGGCTCCGTGAGCGCGCGCATCGGCCTGCCTACCAGCAGCGTGTATGCCGCGAGCAAGGCCGCCCTGCTGTCGCTGGCGCGCACGCTCTCAGCGGAGCTGCTGCCGCGCGGGATCCGCGTCAACGGCCTGAGCCCCGGTCCGGTGGAAACCCCGGCGTTTACGAAGACGGGCCTAAGCGACGAGGCGCTTAACGCGATGATGGCAGAGGTCATCAAGCTGGTGCCGCTCGGCAGAATGGGCTCGACGACGGAGCTGGCAAAAGCCGCGCTCTATCTGGCCTCCGACGAGTCGAGCTACACGGTGGGAACGGAGCTGCTGGTGGACGGCGGAATGGGGAGTTTGTAACTCAAAAGGCGCTGATGCCGGTGACGATGCCGACATACAGCGCCGCCCATGCGCAGGCGGAAAGCAGGCTGACGGCGTAGACCTTTGCTGCATTCAGCCTGAGCATTCCCGCCACCAGCGGGACGATGTAGCGCAACACCGCCAGAAAACGCGATGTAAACAGCACGATGACGCCGTTCTTTTGCAGCTGATGCTGTACCCGCAAGAACTTATCGGCATGCTTTGAGGTGAAACGCGTGACCAGCCGGGAGTGCCCCATTAGCTGGCCGATATGGTAATTCAGCACCGAACCCGCCGCTGCTCCCATCATCACGGCGAGCCACGCCAGCGAGGGAGGCATGGTCGCCTGGCTGACGGTAATGCCCGCCAGCAGCATCACCGAGGCGGGCGGCAGCACGGAGGAGATCAGCACCGTCGATTTACTCAGCGCCATCACAAATAACAGCGCGAAAAGATGTGCCGGATAGAGCGCAAAATGATTCAGCAAATTATCAAACCACGCCATTTTCCTCTCCTCCGTTGATTATATAATCCTCCATTAGAAATGAATTACCTTAAATAAACCGTCAACGCCTTATTAATAAGATTCTCCTAAACCGTTCTTAAACATTATTTAATTTCCCGAGCGGCAATATCAAATAAGCGTATTATTTCTCTCGTTTTACAACGATCTCGTTATGGCGAGGCTCCTGTACAAATACACGTTATCGCTCTGGTGGGTTCGAGAGAACCGGCACAGGGTAAAACAGGCACTGTCGAATCAAGGCTTTGTCAGTATAACTTCCCTCACGGGATACGGTGTACAGTGCTGAACCCAGGACGTGGGGATCTCCTCTTCGACATGCCCTGTCTTGCTCGCCCCTGAGAGATGTTATTATTCAAAGGGAATTCACTATGTCTTACGCTATTCACAACCAAAACCTGGCATTCAATGACAGCGCGATCGCGCAATATATGAATACCGATTTTATTGTCCTCGATATTTCATTATGCGTGGCGCTGGCGCGCGAGCAATTTTTCGAAAAATTAAAAGACGACGATATTCCGTCTCATATTTTTATTGAAGACAATGGCCGCCTGGCGGGCATGATTGCCGTGCGTAAATTGCTGCAAACCGCCGACACGGTACAGCCGGTGAAATCGCTGATGATTTCGCAGTTTTTGCAGGTCAAACCGGAGGATGAACGTGCCGACGTTGCCGGACTGCTGGCGCACGGCGGCGCGGACGTGGTGCCCGTTGTCACCCACGGCAAGCTCGTCGGCTGCCTGACCGAGCGCGAAATCGCCCATCTGCTGGAAGATGACGTCACCGAAGACGCTCAGCTTCAGGGGGCGACGCTGCCGCTGGAGAAGCCCTATCTGGACACCAGCCCGTATAGCCTGTGGAAGAAACGCTCCGTCTGGCTGCTGCTGCTGTTTGTCGCAGAGGCCTACACCAGCTCGGTGATCCAGCATTTTGAAGAGGCGCTGGAGTCCGCCATCGCGCTGGCGTTCTTTATTCCGCTGCTGATCGGCACGGGCGGCAACAGCGGGACGCAGATCACCTCCACGCTGGTGCGCGCCATGGCGCTGGGGGAAGTCCGTCTGCGCGACGTGGGCCGCGTGCTGCGTAAAGAGATGACCACCTCGCTGATGATTGCCGCCACGCTCGGTATTGCCGGGTGTATCCGCGCCTGGATGATGGGGATTGGGCTGGAAATCACGCTTATCGTCAGCCTGACGCTGGTGTGCATTACGCTGTGGAGCGCGATTGTGTCGTCCGTCATCCCGATGGTGCTCAAGCGCTGCGGCATTGACCCGGCGGTCGTCTCCGCGCCGTTCATCGCGACGCTTATCGATGGCACCGGGCTGATTATCTACTTTAAGATTGCGCAATATACGCTGGGGCTGGAGTGATGTGATTTCTTGCCGGGTGGCGCTGCGCTTACCCGGCCTACCCATCCCGTTGGCCCGTGCAAGCGTAGCGCCGCCGGGCACTACTCAGGCCGCACCAAGCGATCTCACCGCCCGCCCAAACGCCTCAATCGCCAGGGCAACATCCTCAGCCATCACCGATTCCGCCGGATGGTGGCTGACGCCCCCCTTGCAGCGCACAAACAGCATGCCGACCGGCCAGCGTTCTGCCAGCGCGATGGTGTCATGCCCGGCACCGCTCGGCAGCGATAATGAGCGCCCCTGCACCGATTCAACGGCCTGCCCCAGCAGATCCTGCAAACGCGCATCGCATGGCGTGGCGGCGATACGGTAAAACTCCTCGGCGCTGAAGCTCAGCCCGCGACGAGCGGCAATGGCCTGCGCCTGCGCCAGCAGTTCCGCGAGCAGCGCGTCAAGCGGGCCATCCTGCGGGCCGCGAATATCCAGCGAGAGCGCAACCTCGCCCGGAATAACGTTGACCGCACCGGGCAGGCAGCGCAGCTCCCCGACCGTCGCCACGCGATTACCGCCCTGCTGTCGGGTGGTGTTTTCGATCAGCACCATCCATTCGGCGGCGGCGGCCAGGGCATCCTTACGGTGACTCATCGGCACGGTTCCCGCGTGTCCGGCCTCTCCGGTGAAGCGGCAGTTGAGGCGGCGCGCGCCGTTAATGGCTTCCACCACGCCCAGCGCCAGACCTTCCTGCTCCAGACACGGCCCCTGTTCGATGTGCAGCTCCAGACAGGCGCTGAAATCGTCCTGATGGCGTGCCGCGAGCGCCACGCGGGCGGGATCGAGCCCCGCCTGCACCATCGCCTGCGCCACGCTGATGCCGCTGGCATCGCAGGTCTCCAGCCAGCCCTGCGGCCAGGTGCCCGTAATGCCCCGGCTGCCTAGCAGGGTGATGCCAAAACGGGTCCCCTCTTCGTCGCCAAACCCGACAATCTCGATGGCCTGCGCCAGATGCAGCCCCTGCTGATGCAGGCTGTCCACTACCTCAATGGCGGTGAGCACCCCGAGCATGCCGTCGTAGCGCCCGGCGTTGCGCACGGTATCCAGATGCGAGCCGAGCAGGACCGCCTGCGCCCCTTCCTGCGCACCCTCATAGCGACCGCAGATATTGCCCACGCTGTCCTGCCAGACGGTCATTCCCGCCTGGCGCATCCACTCTCCGACCAGCTGGTTGGCCTGAAGATGCTGCGCCGAGAGGTACACTCTCGTCAGCGCATCCGGAGTTTCGCTGATGGCGGCCAGCGCGTCGGCGCGCGCCATCACCCGTTCTGCCGCCGGGCTCATTGCGGCGTCTCGCGGCGATAGTGGTCCCACGCGGCCTGCATGGCGGCACCCTGCGTGGTGGTGAATTTCAGGTAGTTCAGCACCGACTCCAGCGCGCTCAGGGTGGTCATCACGCAGTCCTTGCGCGCGTTGTAGCCCATGGTGCCAATGCGCCACACCTTGCCGTGCAGCGGGCCAAACGAGGTGCCGATTTCAATCCCGAAATCCTCCAGCATCAGCTTGCGCACCTGGTCGCCGTTGACGCCCTGCGGGATAACCACGCCCAGCACGTTGTTCATCTTGTGCTTCAGGTCGCCGAAGGTCTCCAGCCCCATCGCCTGAATGCCCTCCAGCAGCGCATCGCCGTGCAGCTTATGACGCGCGATGCCGTTATCCAGCCCTTCCTGCAGGATCAGCCGCGCGCACTCGCGGGCGCCAAACAGCGCGGTCGTGGCTTCGGTGTGGTGGTTCAGCCGCTCCGGCCCCCAGTAGTCCATCACCATGCCGAGATCGAAATAGTTGGAGTAGATCATCTCCTCGTCGCCGTCGCGGTGAGCGTCGGTGCGAATGCCCTCCTCAACGCATTTGCGGCGGCGGATCGCCTCCTCCATGCGCGCGCTCAGGGTGATCGGCGACGTGCCCGACGGGCCGCCGAGGCACTTCTGCATTCCGGCCGAGACGGCATCCAGCTCCCAGGCGTCGGTCTCCAGCGCGTTGCCGCCGAGCGACGCGGTGGCGTCGGTGTAAAACAGCACGTCGTAGCGGCGGCAGATGGCACCCAGCTCCGCGAGCGGCTGCAGCATGGTGGTGGAGGTGTCGCCCTGCACGGTCAGCAGCAGGCGCGGGCGAATACGCTTAATCGCATCCTCAACCTGGTCCGGGGTAAACACCTCGCCCCACGGCACCTCGATGGTATGCACCTCCGCGCGGCAGCGGCGGGCAATTTCGCACAGCAGATGACCAAAGCGGCCAAAGACCGGCACCAGCACCTTATCTCCCGGGCGGATGGCGGAGACCAGAATGGCTTCAATTCCCGCGCGGGAGGTGCCGTCCACCAGCATCGTCCAGCGGTTCTCGGTGCGGAACACCCCGCGATAGAGCGCCATCACCTCGTTCATGTAGTGGGTCATGGCCGGATCGTACTGGCCGATCAGCTGGCTCGACATGGCGCGGAGCACGCGCGGGTCGGCGTTGATCGGGCCCGGCCCCATCAGCAGGCGCTGGGGCGGATTGATTTGCGGAAAGCGTGCGATATCCATTGTTAAGTCCTTATCAGTTGAGGCCGCGCACGGAGGAGATGAACTGCTTCAGTTCCGTGGTCTGCGGGTTGGCAAACAGCGTTTTGCTGTCGCCCTGCTCCCAGACTTTCCCCTGGTGCATAAACACCACGCGGTCGCCCACTTCGCGGGCAAAATTCATTTCATGGGTAACCAGTATGAGCGTCATCCCCTCGGCCGCCAGCTGCTCCAGCACCTTGAGCACTTCGCCCACCAGCTCCGGGTCGAGCGCGGAGGTGATCTCGTCACAGAGTAAAACTTTAGGCGACATGGCCAGCGCCCGGGCAATGGCCACGCGCTGCTGCTGGCCGCCGGAGAGGCTCGACGGGTAGTAATCCAGACGATCGCCTAAGCCCACTTTCTCCAGCATCTGCTGCGCCAGCGCCCGACATTCGGCGGCACTTTTCTTCAGCACCCGACGCGGGGCGAGCATCACGTTTTCCAGCGCCGTCATGTGCGGGAACAGGTTGAAGCTCTGGAACACCATCCCGACCGAGCGGCTGATTTCCCGCGCCTGAGAATCCCGGTCGGTAATGGTCATGCCGCCCAGCTTGATGCTGCCGTCCTGATAGCCTTCCAGTCCGTTGATGCAGCGCAGCAGCGTGCTTTTTCCCGACCCGCTGCGCCCGATAATGGAAATCACCTGGCCCATGTCGATATCGAGATCGACGCCCTTGAGCACGTGGTTATCGCCGTAGTACTTCTGCACCTGATTAATGGTGATGAGAGGCATTGAATTTCGTCTCCAGATAGCGGCTGTAGCGCGACAGCGGATAACACAGAATAAAGTAGCCGAGCGCCACCAGCGCAAAGACCTTAAACGGCTGATAGGTCACGTTGGTCAGCATGGTCCCGGCCTTGGTCAGCTCGATAAAGCCGATGATCGACGCCAGCGCGGTGCCCTTGATCACCTGCACGGCAAATCCGACCGTCGGGGCGATGCCGATGCGCAGCGCCTGCGGGGCGACAACGCGAAACAGGGTCTGGCCAAAGGTCAGCCCCAGGCAGCGCGAGGCTTCCCACTGCCCTTTCGGCAGCGCGCGAATGCTGCCGTTCCAGATATCGAGCAGAAACGCGCTGGTGTAAAAGGTTAACGCCAGCGAGGCGGCGGTCCACGGCGAGACGTCGATGCCGAACAGCGCCACGCCGAAGAAGGCCAGAAACAGCTGCATCAGCAGCGGCGTGCCCTGAAACAGCTCAATATAGCCGCGGATGATGCGCTTCACCGTGCGACCGCCCGTGAGGCGCAGCAGCAGGAGCGGCAGCGTCACCGCCGCCCCGCCGACAAACGCCACCAGCGACAGTAGCACCGTCCAGCGCCCGGCCAGCAGCAGATTGCGAATAATGTCCCAGTCGGTAAAGGTGGTCATCATGCCTGCACCCCCAGCCATTTGCGTCCTGCCGCCATCATCAGCTGGCGCAGGGTAATCGACAGCGCTAAGTAAATCCCGGTTGTCACCAGATAGACCTCAAAGCTCAGAAACGTTCTGGACTGGATCAGGTTGGCGGCGAAGGTCAGCTCTTCATACGAGACCTGCGATACCACCGACGAGCCGAGCATCACGATGATGCACTGGCTCACCAGCGCCGGATAAATGCGCTGCAGCGCGGGCGGCAGCACCACGCGAATAAAGGTCTGCAGGCGGGTCAGCCCCAGCACGCGTCCGGCTTCCCACTGTCCTTTCGGCGTGACCTGAATGCCCGCGCGGATAATCTCGGTGCTGTAGGCGCCCAGGTTCACCACCATGGCCAGCAGCGCCGCTTCCCCCGCCGTCATCTTCAGCCCGAGATTCGGCAGGCCGAAGACGATGAAAAACAGCTGCACGACAAACGGCGTGTTGCGGATGATTTCCACGTACGCGCCCCAGATACGGCTGAACCAGGTGGAGCGTCCGCTGCGGATCGCCGCCCCGAAAATCCCTATCGCCAGCCCGCCAACGGTCGCCATCACCGTCAGCTGAACGGTGACCCACAGCCCCGCCAGCAGCTCCGGCCAGTGCGGCCAGAGCGCGGAGAAATCAAGTTGCTCCGTCATCGGCTCAGGCGCCAAGGTTTGCCGGCAGCGGGGCCTTCAGCCATTGCTCAGACAGGCCATTCAGCGTGCCGTCCTTGATGCCCTGCTCAATCAGCGCATCCACTTTTGCCTTCAGGGCCGGTTCGTTTTTCTTCAGCCCAATAAAGCACGGCGAATCTTTCAGCATAAAGCTCGGCACCGGGGCTTTATCCGCGTTCTGGCGCGAAATGGCCGCCACCACGAGGTTGCCGGTTGCCACGTACTGCACCTGTCCGGAGAGGTAGGCGGAGAGCGTGGTGTTGTTGTCTTCGTAGCGCTTGACGTCCGCGTCTTTCGGCGCCAGGCCGGTCAGCACCATGTCCTCCACCGCCCCGCGCGTCACGCCGATGGTTTTTCCGCTCAGCGCGGCGGCGTCCTTCAGCTCGGCCCCTTTCGGACCAAACACGCCGAGGAAGAACGGCGCGTAGGCGCGACTGAAGTCGATCACCTTCTCGCGCTCCGGGTTTTTACCGAGGCTTGAAATGACCAGATCCACCTTATCGGTTTGCAGGTACGGCACGCGGTTGGCGCTGGTCACTGGCACCAGCTGCAGCTTGAGCTTCATCTGTTTGGCCAGATAGCGCGCCATGTCGATGTCATAGCCCTGCGGCTGCAGGTCGGTTCCCACCGAGCCAAACGGCGGGAAGTCCTGCGGCACGGCAATACGAATGGTGCCGCGCTTCTCGATATCCTGAAGCTGGTCAGCCTTTGCCGGCAGCTGTGTGAAGAGGCATGCGGCCCCGGCCAGTGCAATCAACAATTTTTTCATGGTGCTTCCCCGTAACGTTAACATGAAACAAAAGATTCTTTGAATGTGATTTTGCAACTAATGTGCCAGATAAGGCGAAGCGGGGAATATTCTTGTAACGCCTGATAAAACGCGGACGGGTCGAAAAAACCTGCGTTTTTCCGACCCGCCATATGCACCATTTTAATGCAAAGCACCAGCCTGATGCCCCATTATCGCTGTTCGAGTTCGTCCAGCTGTAGGTAGAGGGAGGCAATGTCGTGAATGCGCGGACGGCCTTTATCGAGAATTTCATGCAGGAAGGCGTTCGCCAGCAGGTTGATTAGGCTGTTGACCGAGGAGTAGCTGTCATAGGCCGAGACGCTGTCCAGCGGGGCGCAGAGCTGCCAGCTCGCCAGCGGAAACAGGCTGTGCGCCTGCGGCTCGCACATCAGCAGCACAGGAATGCCGCTGCTCTGAAGCTGCTGCATCAGCGGGCGGATAATGCGCGGGCGGCGGCGAAAGGCCATCATGACCACCAGATCGTCCGGCGTTAAATCCACCAGCTCTTCGCCCAGGCTCTGCCCCGGCTGCGGCAGAACCAGCACCTGACCGCGCGCCTGCAGCAGCTGCTGGCGCAGGTGCAGCGCCGCCGGATAGGCGTTACGCATGCCGATAATGACGATGCGCCGCGCCTTCACCATGCAGGCCATGGCGTCGGCAAACTGCTGCGCGTCGAGGGCATTGACCCACTGGGTCAGGTTCGCCATCTCCTGCTTATAGTGGCGCGCCAGCAGCGTATTGCCCTGCACCGCGTCGCGGTTATCGGTGAGCGGCATCCCGCTCTGGCGCAGGGTGCGCAGCTCGTCGCGCATGTCCTTATATTTCTCATAGCCCAGACGCTTAAACAGACGGCTGACCGTGGCTTTCGACACCCCGCTCAGCTGCGCCAGCTCGGCGCTGTTGTAGCTAATCAGATCGTCAAAATGATCGAAAATAAAGTCCGCCACCCGCTGCTCCTGCGGCGACAGCGACGGGTACTGTGCTTTCAGACGTTCATCCAGTTGTTCCATAGCGCCTCTGTAACTTTTGTTTCATCATATTTTGCCTTTCATTCTACCTTTCATTATACGTGCCAGTTTACTGAAACTTTTCTTTCAGAACTGGAACAGCTTTTGCAGCACCTTGTGACTTTCAGGGTTACGAGGACGCTTCATGCAAAGTAATGTCTCCACGCACGGCATGGCCGTTGCGCCCCACCATCTTGCCAGCCAGAGCGCGCTGGCAGTGCTGCGCGAAGGCGGCAGCGCCATAGAGGCAATGGTCGCCGCGGCGGCCACCATTGCCGTGGTTTATCCGCACATGAACGGGCTGGGCGGCGATGGCTTCTGGCTTATCGTGCCGCCGGAAGGCGAACCTGTCGCCATTGATGCCAGCGGCGCGGCGGGATCGCGCGCGACGCTCGCCGCCTACGACGGGCTGGCGCACATCCCCCATCGCGGACCACAAGCGGCGCTGACCGTCGCCGGCACGGTGAGCGGCTGGGACGAGGCGCTGAAGGTTTCCCGCGAGATGACCGGCAAGGCGCTACCGCTGGCCCGCCTGCTGGCCGACGCCATTGAGTATGCGCAGAACGGCACGCCGGTCACGGCCTCTCAAGCCCACGCCACGGCCAGCAAATTCGACGAGCTGAAGGCCATCCCCGGCTTCGCGGAAACCTGGCTGGTGGACGGTAAGCCGCCGCCGGTCGGGAGCCGCTTTTACCAGCCCGCCATGGCCACGACCCTGACGCGCCTGGCGGAGGACGGTCTGGACAGCTTTTACCGCGGCCCGCTGGCGGACGTGCTGGCGCACGGCATGGAGACGCTGGGCCTGCCCGTGACGCTGGCCGATTTACACGCGCACGCTGCCCGGCGCACCGCGCCGCTGAAATTGCAGCATCAGCAGGGGGAGATCTTTAACCACGCCCCGCCGACGCAGGGGCTGGTCTCGCTGGCGATACTCGGCATCACCGACCGCCTGAATATGGCGGAGGCCGACGACGCCGACACCGTTCACCGCATCGTTGAAGCCACCAAGCTGGCCTTTGGCCTGCGCGATGCCCACATCACCGACCCGCGGGAGCTGAAAACCGATATTCAGGGTCTGCTGGATCCCGCCGCTCTGCAGGCGCTTGCCGACAGGGTTGACGACGGCCGCGCCGCGCCGTGGGGCACCGGAAAAGGCCCCGGCGATACGGTGTGGATGGGGGTAATGGATAACAGCGGGCTCGCCGTGTCGTTTATCCAGAGTATCTATCACGAGTTCGGCAGCGGCGTGGTGCTGCCCGACACCGGCATCGTCTGGCAGAACCGGGGCGCATCGTTCAGCCTCGATCCGGGGCATCTTCTGGCCCTCGCGCCGGGCAAGCAGCCCTTCCATACCCTGAACCCGGCGGCGGCGCGTCTCAAGGACGGGCGCGTAATGGTCTATGGCTCCATGGGCGGTGACGGACAGCCGCAAACCCAGGCCGCGCTCTTTACCCGCTACGCGATTCAGGGCGTGCCTTTACAGGAAAGCATTTCCCGCCCCCGCTGGCTGCTGGGGCGCACCTGGGGACAAACCTCGGACACGTTAAAGCTGGAAGGACGCTTTACCGCTGAGACGGTCTCGCAGCTCCGCGCGCGGGGACATGAGGTGGAAATATTCCCTGACTTCAGTGAAGCGATGGGCCACGCGGGCGCGATTGTTCGCCACCCCAACGGGCTGTTCGAAGGGGCATTTGACCCGCGCAGCAACGGCGCGGCCGCCGGATTCTGAGGAGAAAACAATGACGACACCACAACCCGACTGGCAGGCGTATCTGGCGCAAATGGAGTCCGTGCTCGGCGTAGAGCTGGACGATGCCCGCCGCGCCGAGCTGCAATTGCAGTTCAGCCGCATTGCCACCCTGGCCGCCCCGCTGATGGCGCTGCCGCTCGACGACCGTCTGGAGATCGCAGGAGTGTATAAAGCATGAGGCTACACGAGATGAGTATCAGCGCGATCCAGCATGCGCTGAGCGCAGGCGAGCTGAGCGCTCGCGAGATTGCCGGCCAGACGCTGGAAGCGATTGCTCGCGTGGACCCGCAGATTAACGCCTGGACCGCCGTGACGGAAGAACGCATGCTCGCCGAGGCCGAGAGCATCGACACCCTGCGCCGCGAAAAGCGCCCCCTGCCGCCGCTGGCGGGCGTGCCCTACGCGGTAAAAAACCTGTTCGACGTTGCCGGTCACACCACCCTTGCCGGGGCAGAGCTGTTCAGCCAGCGCCCCGCCGCGGCCGCTGACAGCTTCGCGGTGCGCCAGCTGCGCAGCGCGGGCGGGCTGCTGACCGGGATGGTGAATATGGACGCCTACGCCTACGGCTTCACAACCGAAAACAGCCACTACGGCACCACGCTTAACCCGCACGATCTGGCGCGCATTGCGGGCGGATCGTCCGGTGGTTCAGCCGCCGCCGTGGCCGCCGGGCTGGTGCACTTTTCGCTCGGCACCGACACCAACGGCTCGATTCGCGTTCCGGCCTCCCTGTGCGGCATCTATGGCCTGAAGCCCACCTTTGGCCGCCTGTCGCGATCCGGCAGCCATCCGTTTGTCGCGAGCCTCGATCATATCGGCCCCTTTGCCCGCCGCGTGTGCGACCTGGCGTCCGTATACGACGCGCTGCAGGGGCGGGACAGCAGCGACGGTTTTCAGGCAGAGAGCTCGCGCGAGCAGACGCGCCCCCTGCTTGAGCGCGGGCTTGACGGCCTGCGCTGCGCGGTGCTCGGCGGCTACTTCACCACCTGGTGCGACGCGGATGCCCGAGACGCCGTGGCGCGGGTGGCGAAGGCGCTCGACGTGCAGGATGAGCTGCAGTTTCCGGACGCCGAGCTGGCGCGCTCCGCGGCGTTTATCATTAGCGCCTCCGAAGGGGGAAATCAGTACCTGCCCGCGCTTCGCCGCGAGCCCGAGCGTTTTGAACCGCATTCCCGCGAACGCCTGCTGGCCGGGGCGATGATCCCCTCAGCCTGGTACGTTCAGGCCCAGCGGTTTCGCGCGCACGCCCGGCAGGCGTTTAAAACCCTGTTCGCGCAGGCCGACGTGCTGATCGCCCCGGCAACGCCGCGCAGCGCGACGCTCGCGGGTGAGCAGACCATGGAGATTAACGGCCAGCCGCTCCCCATTCGCGCCAGCATGGGGATGCTGACCCAGCCGATTTCGTTTTTGGGCCTGCCCGTGACCACCGTTCCGCTGCGCACCGCCCAGGGTGCGCCGATTGGCCTGCAGCTGATTGCCGCGCCGTTTAACGAGCAGGCCTGCCTTCGCGTCGCGCGCGTGCTGGAGGAGAGTGGCATCACCGATGCCCGTCCGGCGGAGGTGGCCGCATGATGAATCACGATGACATTAACCTGCCGTGGGTGGTTGCCGAGGTGACCGCCGCGTTTTACCGCTATGAAGACGCGCTGGTCAGCAACAACGTTGCGGTGCTGGACGAGCTGTTCTGGCACGACAAAAACACGGTGCGTCTGGGGGCGGGTGAAAACCTGTACGGGATTGATGAAATCCGCGCCTTTCGCGCGGCGCGCCCGTCCGCCGGGTTACAGCGGACGTTGCGCCACACCGTCATCACCACCTTCGGGGAGGATTATGCCGTGTGCAGCACCGAGTTTACCCGCGAGGGCACGGAACGCACTGGACGCCAGCAGCAGACGTGGGTGCGGTTTGCCTACGGGTGGCGGATCGTAGCGGCTCAGGTGAGTTTGATGTCGTAACGCCACCGGGAATACGACGTCCTGTAGGCCGGGTAAGGCGCAGCCGCCACCCGGCTAATCACGGCACACTTACTTCTGAAACGGATGCACTTCCCGCCAGTGGTCGGCAATCTGCTGGCGGGTACAGACCCACACCCGCTCGTGCTGCTGAATATAATCCAGGAACCGCTGCAGCGCGCGAAAACGCCCCGGCCGCCCCAGCAGACGACAATGCATGCCGATGGACATCATCTTCGGCGCGCGTTCCCCCTCTTCGTACAGCACGTCAAAACTGTCTTTCAGATAGGTATAAAACTGCTCGGCGGTGTTAAACCCCTGCGCGGTCGCGAAGCGCATGTCGTTCGCATCCAGCGTATAGGGCACAATCAGGTGTGGTTTTTGGGTGCCGTCGCCGCAGGCCACTTCCGTCCAGAAGGGCAGGTCGTCGCCGTAGTAGTCGCTGTCGTAGTCGAAGCCGCCGTGCTCCACCACCAGCTGGCGGGTATTGGGGCTGTCGCGCCCGGTGTACCAGCCTGTCGGGGGCTTGCCGAACAGGTCGGTCAGCACCTGCACCGCCTTGTGCAGGTGTTCGCGCTCCTGTTGGATATCCATGTGCTGATAGTGGATCCAGCGCCAGCCGTGGCTCACCACGTCGTAATCCGCCGCCCTGATTGCTTCGACGATCTCCGGGTGACGCGCCAGCGCCATCGCCACGCCAAAGACCGTCAGCGGCAGGCCGCGCTTTTGAAATTCACCGTGGATCCGCCAGAACCCGGCGCGGCTGCCGTATTCGTAGAGGGAGTCCATCGACATGTGTTTATCCGGGTAGCTGGCCGCGCCGATGATGTCCGACAGAAACTGCTCGGATCCGGCATCGCCGTGCAGAACGTGGTTTTCCGCCCCTTCCTCATAATTGAGCACAAACTGCACGGCGACGCGCGCCTGATTTGGCCACCGCGCGTGCGGCGGGTTGCCCGCGTAGCCGCGCAGATCCCGCGGGTAATTCTGTTCAAAAAGCGCCATTACGTCTCCCCTCACCTCAAAATGGATTCAATGCCTGAAACTGTCCGCTTAACGCTTTTTTCTCCGGGAAGGCCAGATCCCCGTGCTTGCTGGTCGACAGCCCCAGCGCCACCAGCGATTCCACCATCTTCACCGCCGCGCTGACGCCGTCGATGACCGGCACGCGCAGCTCGCGCGTCAGCTCCTGCGCCAGGGTCGCCATGCCGCCGCAGCCGAGCACGATGGCGCCGCAGCCGTCCTCTTTCAGCGCCTGAATACAGCGCGCGCGCACTTTTTCCTGTGCCAGGCCGCTGCCGTCTTCCAGCGCCAGCACCGGGAGATCGATAGCGTGCAGCGCCGCGCAGCGATCGTGAAAGCCATACTGGTGCAGCAGATGACGGGCAATAATCAGCGTGCGCGGCAGCGTGGTCACCACCGAAAAGCGCGTCGCCACCAGCGTCGCCATATGCATGGCGGCTTCGGCGATGCCGACCACCGGCCCCTGCGCCAGCTCGCGCGCCGCCAGCAGGCCCGGATCGCCAAAGCAGGCGATGACGTGACCGTCCACGCCCTGCTCTCTGCCGAGTTTGACCTGTTCGAGAACCCCCACGGCGGCGATGGCTTCATCAAAGTGGCCCTCGATAGACGGCACGCCCGCGCTCGGGCAGACCGCGAGGATCTCCGTTCCCGGCGCCGCCACCGCGCGGGCCGCCGCGCCGATGGTTTCCGTCATCGCGAGGCTGGTATTGGGGTTAATCACTTGTATACAGACAGAGGACATTACGACTCCTTGTGGCCGGCAAACAGCCGGGCAAAATCAGGCAGGCACTCGCCCGCCCGCTCGAAGCAGAGGCTGGCGATGATATGTTCAAAATGGTGCATTAAGGCATCGCTGAGCGGCTCAAGCGCCTTCTGGCGCAGCAGATCCACAAGCTGTTCGTGATCGTTGCAGCGGCAGCCCTGACGCCACGGCGCGCCCCAGGTGGCAATTACCAGCGAGGAACGCTGGCTCAGGCCGGTCACCATCTCCGTCAGCACCTGGTTGCCGGAGATGGCCTGCAGCTGTATGTGGAAATTGGCGGAGTGGCGGATCGCCGCCGGGCCGTCGTACGCCTCGTGCGCCTGCTGCTCCTGGCGAATGATCGCCTCCAGCGCGGCAAGGTGCGGCGGCTGGCAGCGGGCCAGCACGTCCGGCAGGTTGGCGACCTCCAGCAGGGCGCGGGTGCGGAAGATGTGCTGCGCCTCTTCCACCGTCGGGCTGGCGACGTGTGCACCACGCTTGGGCGTTAAGGTGACCATTTGCACAGCGGCGAGTCGTTGCAGCACCTTACGGATGCCCGTGCGGCTTACGCCAAACACCTCGGCCAGCGCCTCTTCCGGCAGTTTGCTCCCCGGCAGCAGCTGATGTTCGACAATCGCGGTCATCAGCGCCTGAAAGATCGATTCGTCTTTGTCATGCAGGTCTGGCGCGGTCTGCAGGGCGTTTATGTTGTTCATTCACCACTCCGTCTTTTACTCTTCGTTATCGAATCGTATACATAAAAATAAAATATTGCATACAAGATTTATTATTTTGGCCTGAATCCTGCAACACCGTCTGCACTCCCACTCAACGGGTTTTCATTCACAGGAGCAGGTTTCATGCCAAACAGTCAAAACGCGCAGCAGGGTACGGCCGCTGATTCCGGTGCGGTTTACAGCCCACGTCTTTGCAATGAGGATCTGGCACCGACGCGTGACCAGAACTGGAGCTGGTACAACATCTTTTCGTTCTGGATGTCGGACGTTCACAGCATGGGGGGTTATGTTGTCGCCGCGAGCTTCTTTACGCTCGGGCTGGCAAGCTGGCAGGTGCTGCTCTGCCTGCTGGTGGGGATTTGCATCGTGCAGCTGTGCGCCAACCTGGTGGCAAAACCGAGCCAGATGGCGGGCGTGCCCTACGCGGTGATCAGCCGTCAGGCGTTTGGCGTCTTCGGGGCCAATATTCCGGCGGTGATCCGCGGGCTGATTGCCTTCGCGTGGTACGGCATTCAGACCTATCTGGCCGCCAACGCCCTGATGCTGGTGGCGCTGAAGTTCTGGCCGTCGCTCTCTTCGCTCACTACCGGCGCGTTCCTGGGCCTGTCGCATCTGGGCTGGATCTGCTTTGCCATCATGTGGGTCCTGCAGGCGATGGTCTTCTGGCACGGCATGAGCGCCATCAAGCGCTTTATTGATATCGCCGGTCCGGCGGTTTATGTGGTCATGCTGGCCCTCGCAGGCTGGATTGTATACAAGACCGGTTTTGACGGCATCTCCTTCACCCTCGCCAGTAAATCCCTGAGCGCGGGCGAGCAGACCTGGCAGATGATCACCGCGACCGCGCTGGTGGTGTCTTACTTCTCCGGCCCGCTGCTCAACTTCGGTGACTTCTCCCGCTACGGCAAAAGCATGGGCGAGATCCGCCGCGGCAACCGCTGGGGCCTGCCGTTTAACTTCCTGCTGTTCTCCATCGTCACCGTGGTCATTGTCTCCGGCACCCAGTCGCTGTTTGGCCGCATGATCACCGACCCGATTGAGACCGTCAGCCGCGTGGGCAACGATCTGGCCGTGGCGATTGGCCTGCTGACGATGATCACCGCCACCATCGGGATCAACATCGTCGCGAACTTCGTCTCCCCGGCGTTTGATTTCTCTAACTGCTCGCCGCAGAAAATCAGCTTCCGCACCGGGGGCATGATTGCCGCCGTCGGCTCGATCCTGCTCACCCCGTGGAACCTGTTCAACTCGCCGGAGCTTATCCACTACACCCTGGACGTGCTCGGGGCGTTTATCGGCCCGCTGTTCGGCATTCTGATTGCCGACTTCTACCTGATTAAGCGCGGCAAGGTGTCGGTTGACGACCTGTTCGACGACACGCCAAAGGGCAAATACTGGTACCGCAACGGCTTTAACCCGAAAGCCATTGGCGCGCTGATCCCGTCCGTGGCCGTGGGCCTGGTGATCAGCTTCATCCCGGCCCTGCATGAGGTGGCGAACTTCAGCTGGTTCATCGGCGTCTTCCTCGGCGGCGTGACCTACCGCTGGCTGGCGCGGGAAGATCGCGAGACGGCGGGCGCGACATCGTTCAGCTCCCGCGTGGCGACGCAAAAAGAGTAACCCTCTCCTTCCGGCCGCAGCGCGTCTGCGGCCCGTTCATTCTGGCACCGTTCTTGCTGCGCCGTATCACCCCGCTACGCAAACACTAAGGCAGGAACCATGATGGATTACCAGACAGCGATCCGCGGTGCATTTTTTGATATTGCCCAGGTCTGCGACAGCGCAGACGCGATTGCCCAACACGCGCGCTACCTTGAGGACGGGCTGCTGTTTATACAGAGCGGGAAAATTCTGGCGCAGATGCCGTGGCAGGAGGGCGAGCAGTATCTTGACCCTCATAAAGGCTATACCGACCTGCGCGGCAGGCTGCTGCTGCCCGGTTTTGTCGACACCCACGTCCATTACCCGCAAACGGAGATGATCGGCGCTTTTGGCGAGCAGCTGCTGGAGTGGCTGACCACCTACACCTTCCCGGTGGAGAGCCAGTTTGCCGATGAAGCCTACGCGAAAGAGATCGCCGAATTTTTCATTCACCAGCTGGTGAGCAACGGCACCACCACCGCGCTGGTGTTTTGCACGCTGCATCCGGAATCGGTCGAGGCGCTGTTTACCGAAGCCCTGCGCCTCAACATGCGCCTTATCGCCGGAAAGGTGATGATGGACCGACACGCGCCGGACTACCTGAGCGAAGACGCGAAGCAGAGCTACAGGCAGACGCGGGCGCTGATCCAGCGCTGGCATCACCGGGGACGGCTGGGCTACGCCATTACGCCGCGCTTTGCCCCGACCTCATCCCCCGAGCTGCTTGCCGCGGTCAGCCTGCTCAGAGAGGAGTTCCCGGATACCTGGATGCAGACCCATCTGAGCGAAAACCCCAACGAAGTGGCCTGGGTGAGCGACCTCTGGCCGGAGCACGAGCGATATCTGGACGTGTATCACCACTACGGCCTGACCGGCGAGCGCAGCGTGTTTGCCCACGCGATTCATCTTCACCACAGCGAGTGGCAGTGCCTGCACGACACCGGTTCGGCGGTGGCGTTTTGCCCCACCTCTAACCTGTTTCTCGGCAGCGGGCTGTTTCGCCTGCCCGCCTGCTGGCAGCACAGGGTGCGGATGGGCATCGGCACCGACGTCGGTGCGGGCACCACCTTCAGCATGCTGCGCACCCTGGGGGAAGCCTACAAGGTCGGCCAGCTTCAGAGCTACCGCCTGCGCGCCAGCGAGGCCTTCTACCACGCCACGCTGGGCGGCGCGCACGCCCTCCGGCTGGACGATAAGATCGGCAACTTCGCGCCCGGTAAAGAGGCGGATTTCGTGGTTATCGACCCTGACGTAACGCCGCTGCAGCGCCTGCGCAATCGCCGCTGTCAGGATATCTACGAGCAGCTTTTCGTGCTGATGACGCTCGGCGACGAGCGCAACATCAGCGAGACCTGGGTCAACGGCGAGCGGGTATGGTCAACTGCCACGGTAGGTTGACCACCCGCCGGGCGCAATCACAAACGGCAGGTGGAAGTGCTCGCCTGCCGTTTCTCCCGTCACAAAATCAATTTGCGCGCAGGGGTAGAGCGTGTCGCGACCGGTTTCGCTAAACCACGCGCCGATCTCCGCCACCAGCCGATAGCGGCCTTTTGGCAGGAAAGGGACAAATTCGGTGATGCGACCGTTTACGTTGGTCACGCCCGTCGCCATGATTTCGCCCTCCCGTTCGAGGTGAACCGTCACGCCAACTGCGGGTTTGCCCGTCGAGATATCCAGAATATGGGTGCTGAGTGTGCTCATTCGCTAATGACTCCTTCCAGCCGTAGCAGCGTAATTTCCCGCAGCTGTTCCAGCGCGGCACGGATTTCCTGCGCGTCGCTGTTCTCCAGCCGCGCGTGCAGCGCCTGTAAAATCTCCTCGCCGCTGCGGCCCTTCGCGCGGATCAGAAAGACGCGCCCGAAGCGGGCCTCGTAGCGGGCGTTGCCCTCGCGCAGCGCCTGGGCAAGCGCCGCATCGCGGTCATTCACCGCGCCCTGCTCCTGGCGCGACAGCGCCGCCTCCGCCTGTGCGCCCGCGGGCTTTTCCCCGATGCGCGGATGGGCGCTCAATGCCTGCGTTAATGCCGCTTCGTCCCAGTTTTGCGTCAGTGCGTTTGCCGTACTGAACAATTCGTCCCGGCTGGCGTAGGGCCGCCCCAGAGCCAGCGCGTCGGCCCAGCCGGGGAGCGCCACGCAGGGGTGAATCAGCGCTAACGCCTTTTCGTGGGAAAGATGGTTGAACTCGTGCAGTGCGATCATAGCGTCTCCTTTATTGTCATCCTCCGGGGTGTTGCACAAACCACGCCACTCTGAGCGCGGGCGTGAAACAGTCGATTCCGCATAGCTCAACTGGAAATTTTTGATTCAAAAAAAGGCACGTTCACCGCGTTTGCGCACCTTAGCAGTGCACACTCACCTCTCACAACGCCGTTTTCGCCACTCTGCAGCCTGGTACGCAAATTGCTGAATGCCTTTACACCCTGCAAAAGGAGAGAAGCATGAAAGCAATCGTTATTGGCGCGGGTATTGGCGGCCTGAGCGCCGCCGTCGCGCTGAAGAAAGCGGGCATCGACTGTACCGTATTTGAAGCCGTAAAGGAGATCAGGCCCGTCGGGGCAGCCATCTCCATCTGGCCTAACGGCGTGAAATGCATGCAGCACCTCGGCATGGGGGACATCATCGAGACCTACGGCGGGCCGATGCGTTTTATGGCCTACAAGGATTACCGGCGCGGCGAGACCCTGACCCGCTTTAGCCTGGCCCCGCTGGTTGAGCGTACCGGCGGGCGTCCCTGCCCCGTCTCGCGCGCCGAGCTCCAGCGCGAAATGCTGGACTTCTGGGGGCGCGACAGGGTGCAGTTCGGCAAGCGCGTGGAGCGCGTAAGCGAAGACGACGCGGGCGTGAGCGTGACCTTCACCGACGGCACCACGGCATCCGGCGATTTTCTGATTGCCGCCGACGGCAGCCACTCGGCGGTTCGCCCGTACGTGCTGGGATATACCCCCGAGCGCCGCTACGCCGGGTACGTGAACTGGAACGGGCTGGTGAGGATTGACGAAGAGATTGCCCCGGCGCACCAGTGGACCACCTTCGTTGGCGAAGGCAAACGCGTGTCGCTGATGCCCGTCTCCGGCGGTCGTTTCTACTTCTTTTTTGACGTGCCGCTGCCCGCAGGCCTGGCGGAGGATCGCACCACCCTGCGCGCCGACCTTACGGGCTACTTCCGCGGCTGGGCGCCGCCGGTGCAGAAGCTTATCGCGGCGCTGGATCCTGAAACCACCAACCGCATTGAAATCCACGACATTGAGCCGTTCGACAGCCTGGTGCGCGGCAACGTCGCGCTGCTCGGCGATGCCGCGCACAGCACCACGCCGGATATCGGTCAGGGCGGCTGTGCGGCGATGGAAGACGCCGTCGTGCTGGGGGAGTGCCTGCGCGAAAACCACAGCATTACGCTGGCGCTGCGGCAGTACGAAGCGCTGCGCTGCGGCCGGGTGCGCGACCTGGTGCTGAAGGCGCGTAAACGCTGCGACGTCACCCACGGGAAAGACATGGCGTTGACCCAGGCTTGGTATCAGGAGCTCAAAGAGGAGACCGGCGAGCGCATCATCAACGGTCTGTGCGAGACCATTCAGGGCGGCCCGTTAGGCTGAACGCAGGAGGGACAACGATGAAAAGAGAACCGACTCCACCCGCCCACTGCACGTTTGAGCCAGAGGACTGGCTGCGCCTGGCGAAATGCTGGCATCCGGTCGCGCGCGCCTGCGACGTCGGCCCGGCGCCGGTCAAGGCGACCCTGCTGGATGAACAGCTGGTGATTTACCGGATCCACGACCAGGTCGTGGTCGCCCGTGACGTCTGCCCGCACCGCGGCGTGCCGCTGACGCTGGGCTTTCACGACGAGCACGGGATTATCTGCCCCTACCACGGCCTCCGCTTTGGCGAGGACGGGCGCTGCAACCGTATTCCGTCCAGCCCCGACCAGCCCGTTCCGGCGAAGCTGAACCTGATTAACTACGCCGTGGAGGAGCGCTTCGGCCTGATCTGGACCTGCCTGGCGTTTGATCCGGAAAACCCCGCGCCGCTGCCCACCATGCCGCACTGGGATGACGACGGATTTCAGCAGATCAACTGCCCGGCGTTTGAGGTGAACGGCTTCGCCGGGCGTCAGGTGGAGGGGTTTCTGGACGTAGCGCACTTTGCGTGGATCCACACCGATACCTTTGCCGATCCCAATAATCAGCTTGTGCCCGCCTATCAGCCGCAGGAGACCGAATTTGGCTTTGTTGCCGATTACTGGAGCTCCGTGAGCAACTATCCCGCTGGTTCACCCGTGCAGGCGCCAGAAGGGTTCCAGTGGCTGCGCCATTTTGAGATGCATCTGCCGTTTACCGCCACCCTGACGATTCATTTTCCGGGAGAGTCGAGACTGGTGATCATGAACGCCGCGTCGCCCGTGTCATCGCGCGTGACCCGCATGTTCGCCCCTATTGCGCGCAACCTTGACCTGCATATTCCGGTGGAGGACGTGCATGCCTTTAACCTGCGCATCTTCGAAGAAGATCGCCTGATGGTGGAAACCCAGCGCCCGGAAAGCCTGCCGCTGGATCTGACGCTGGAAGCCCATATTCCCGCCGATAAAAGCTCCATTGCCTACCGTCGGGGTCTGAAAAAAATGGGCTTTGGCGAATTTTTCCTGGTATGACGGAGGCCGATATGCTGAGCGTAATTGTTGACGGGCTGTGGCGTGAGGGTGACAAAAGCCTCGCCGTCAGGCTGGTGTCTGAAGACGGTGAAGCGCTGCCGCCGTGGCAGCCAGGGGCGCATATTGATGTCCACCTGCCCTGCGGCGTGGTGCGCCAGTATTCCCTGACCGGGGCATGTCAGGACGAGAGCTATCTTATCTGCGTGGGGCGGGAAACCGCCTCGCGCGGCGGGTCGCGCTACGTTCACGAGACGCTGCGGCCCGGACAGACGCTGACCATCTCTGCCCCGCGCAATCTGTTTCCGCTTGGTCAGGCCGAGCGGGTTTTGCTGCTGGCGGCGGGCATTGGCATTACGCCGCTGTATGCGATGGCCCTGCAGCTTAAGGCGGCCGGAACGCCGTTTACGCTGCACTATTACGTCAGAAACCGCGAAAGCGCGGCGTTTGCGCGCGAACTCTCGCAGTGCGGTGAGTGCATCATTCATACAATAAGCCCGCGCACAGCGCTGGCAGAGCATCTCCCGGCGGCCGAGGCGGGGCTTCACGCCTGGATCTGCGGTCCGGCAGGTTTTATGGAAAAAGTGCGTGAGGTCGCCACGGCGAAGGGCTGGGAGGACGCCCATCTTCACAGCGAGGCGTTTCAGCCCGTAGCCCCTCTTTCTGCGGGTGACGCGGGCGAGATTTTTACGGTCAAACTGGCCTCCACCGGCGAGCGCTGGCCGGTGCCTGCGGATAAGACCATCGCCCAGGTGCTGCAGGCAAACGGCGTGGACGTGCCGCTGTCCTGCGAGATGGGGATCTGCGGCGCCTGCCTGACGCCGGTGATTGACGGCGTGGTGGATCACCGGGACAGCGTGCAGTCGGAGGCGGAAAAAAGCGCGCCGGAGCAGCAGGTGGCGCTGTGCTGCTCGCGGAGCCATTCGGGGGAGCTGGTGATCGGGCTGTAAACCACCTGCACAGTCTTTCTTGCCGGGTGGCGCTGCGCTTACCCGGCCTACATTGCGCATACTTTTCAATTGGTTGCACGTTTTATTGTAGGTCCGTGCAAGCGTAGCGCCGCCGGGCGAAACTCACATATCGCTCTTTGCCAGCCCGTAAACGGGCTCGCTATCCTGCCATGCGTACTCAATATGGCTGGCCTGCTCTTGCGCCAGTGCCCCATCGCCCTGCAATCGCGCCGCCAGGGTAAAGGCGAAATCAAACACGTTGCCCAGCCCGCGGCCGCTTAGCAGATTGCCGTCTTCCACCACGTCGGCATTGACGTAAATGCCATCGCTGACCGTTTTCCACAACTCGCCGGAACAGACATAGCGGCGCCCTTTGAGCAGTCCGTTGCCGCCCAGCACGCGGGCGGCGGCGGAGCAGATCGGGCAGACATATTTGCCCGCTTCATCATGGCGGCGAACGAAGGCAATTACCTCCGCGCTTTTCGCCAGGTTGACGCTGCCTTCCGGGCCGCCCGGCAGCACCACGGCGTCAAAGGTCCGATCGAGGCTGGCCTTCAGGGTGCTATCCGCCACCATTGGGATGGCGTGATAGCTCACCACTTCGCGACTCTCGCCGCAGGCAATCGTCTGCACCGTAATATTCAGGCGGCGCAGGATATCGATAGTGACAATCGCTTCCCCCTCTTCAAAACCGGGGGCTAATAGCACGGCTACGCTTTTCATCTTGCTCTCCATTGCTTAAGGGTTACCAGTACGGATGCCAAATCTGTCGCAGCCGCGCCAGCAGCTCAAGATAGAAATAGTCGCCCCAGCTACAGCACTGATCGACGCCCTTACCGCTGCCCATGTGATAAACCGAATGCTGCAGCAGCCCTTCGGTCGGATCGTCGTCATGGGCAAGGTAGTTATCGGTCAGCGACTGCGCAATACGCAGCGCCATCTCTTCATAATACGCGCGGTGTGCGTCGAGCGTCGGCAGCGCCTTGACCAGCTCCAGCAGGCCACAGGCGGCAATCGCCGCCGCTGAACTGTCGCGCACGGCGTCGGTACCGAGCAGGGCCAGATCCCAGTGGCAAACGTCATCTTCCGGCAGACGGTTGAGGAAGTAATGCGCCAGGCTGCGCGACAGCTCAACCATCTGCTTATCGCCGGTGTGCTGATAGCTGAGCAGAAAGCCGTAAATGCCCCACGCCTGGCCGCGCGACCAGCACGAGGTATCGCTGTAGCCCTGATGGGTGTTGCCAAAGCGCGGCTCACCCGTCTGCACATCCATATACCAGGTGTGGTACGTCGAGGCATCCTCACGCACGATATAGTTCGCGGCCTGTCCGGCGTGCGCCGTCGCCGCCTGCGCATAGCGCGGATCCCCGGTCTGTTCGCTGGCCCAGTACAGCAGCGGCAGGTTCATGTTGCAGTCGATGATCATTCGCCCCTGCTGCTCCGGGTCGTTTAAATCACCCCACGCCTGAATAATGTTGGCCGTCGGGTTAAAACGCTCCATCAGGCGTTCGGCCGCCAGCAGCGCCGACCGGCGAGCGGCTTCGTTGCCGGTGAGCCGCCAGGCGCTGATGCAGGAGAGCGAATAGAGGAACCCGAGATCGTGCGTTGCTGTATCGATACGCTGCTCAATACGCCGGGCGAACGACGGTAAATAGCGCTCGGCGGCTTCGCGATAATGCGCTTTGCCGGTCATCTCCCACGCCAGCCACAGCTGGCCAGGCCAAAAGCTGGTGGTCCACTCCACGTTATCGGTGCGCGGCCAGACACCCTTCTCACAGGCTTCGCCGGGGAACTTATCGCCGAAGGCGACAATATTGTTGTCGAGCTTGCGCGTTACGCGGGTTAAGGCCGCTTCCAGCTTCTGGCTCAGCGCCAGGCGATCGACCTGATGCAGTTCGATCGGCCGCAGCGCTTCGGTGATAACAGATTTGGTCATAACAACTCCTGAATTAATGTTTGGCCGGTTCAACCGGGGCGGTATCTAAAGCCGGAGCAAAGGGTCGTGAGGCATCGCGATTCGACTGACAGCGCGACAGCGTAAAGGCGGAAATCAGCGTAAATATCAGGGCGCAGCAGCCCATCAGCAGATAGGTATGCTCAAAGCCTATCCTGTCGTACAGGTAGCCGGCGGGTGGGGCGACCACAATCGAGCCAACGTAAATCATCGCCTGGTAGCCCAGCAGGTACATCGTGGCGTTAACCCGACGATGGAAATGTTCGGCGATGTATTTGAAGACCGAAATCAGCAGCAGCGCGATCTCGACGCCATAAAACGGTTTGATGATGGAGATAACAATCGGGTCGTTGGTCAGTCCGGAGGCAATCAGCCGTGCTCCGACCACGCAGCCGCAGAACAGCAGGCCGCGCTTAGCGCCGTAGTGGTTCACCAGCCACGGGATAAACATCATCATCACGAACTCCATCCCCGACTGGACGGTGCTCAGGTAGCCGTACCAGGCATTTCCCTGCTCTTTGGTGGCGAAGAACGACACGAAGTAGCGCGGGAACTGCTGCTCGGCGATAAACATCATCCACGCCACCCCGGCAACGTAGAGGCTGAACATCCAGAATTTGCGGTTTTTCAGCAGCATCAGCACGTCGGCAAAAACGATCTTATTGGCGGAGATGACGCTGTTGTTGCGCAGCTGCTCGTCGCCGATTTTGAGGCAAATCAGCACCAGCAGCATCACTACCGAGGTACCGCTGCTGAGCAGAAAGTTGGCCAGCGGCGTGACGTTAAACAACAGCCCGGAGACCGAAGCCGCCATCGCCCAGCCCAGCGAACCCCACATTCTGATGCGTCCAAACTCCAGCCCGTACAGGCGGCTAAAGCGGTCGGCGTAAGATTCAGACGCCGCCACGCCGGCGTACCAGCCGAGGCTCAGATACAGCGCGCCGATGATAATCCCCGCCATCGCATGGCTTTGCAGCAGCGGCTGATACACCAGCGCGAAGAACGGCGCCATCAGCGCAGAAATGGCGCAGACAAAATAGAGCAGCCACTTGCTCATGCCGATTTTGTCCATGATGTAGCCGTACACCGGCTTCAGGACCACCGCGAAGACGCCGTTGATGGCGAACACGCTGCCGATGGTGATGCTATCGAGGCCCACTTTCTGGCTCAGCCATAGGGCGTACAGGCCAAAGCTGGATGACCAGGTGAAGAAGTAAAGAAAAATAAAGGTACTCATTTTGTACTGTGCGGCGCGTACGGACGATGATGTGCTCATAGCGATGCCTCCGGGGCCAGAACGAGCGTCGTTTCCTGTCGTGCCGTCACGAAGCGTACCGCGTCATCGCTAATGATGGCCTGTGGGCAGCGCTGCGGATCGAAGTCGGCGGCATTTCCCGCCCACACCGCGCTTATCAACAGATGCTTGCCGGGGTCGAGTTCACCGCGCAGCAGCGGCACCGCCGCGCGCTCGGCGAATAGCAGATTACTGTTTGGCGGCGTCAACACCGTCTCGCCGCAGCGGGCGTGCGGGTATAGACAGAAAATGGCTGATACATCTTGGGCATTGCGTAACCAGCAGGCGCTGTCGCTCTCGTGGACCTGCGGCTGCGGGCGGTTTGCCAGGCTAAAGCCACCCTCCGCGCAGTCCAGCGCGCGCCGGGTATTGATACGATGGACGCGCAGCTGCCAGTCGCCCAGCGACAGCAGCCAGCTCTCAATCACCACGTCGCGCCACGGCAGCCAGAGGCTGTAAATGGTGCCGTCAGCGGTGACCACGCGCTGGCATTCGCGGCGGCCACGCCAGTAGTTATCCTTTTCGGCCAGCAGCAGCATCGAATCGGGCGCGGCATGGTTCAGGCCGTAGCGCCCGCGTTCGATGGTGAAGCCAAAGCGGGTGGAATAGGCAAATTTGCAGTATTTCGCTTCGGTATTGACGAAGTTGTTCAGCTCCAGCTGGCCGGAAGTCAGCATCCACAGGTGATCGGCCTGATGCACCACCACCTGATCCGCGTGGGCTATCGTGTGCCGGGCGGGCAGCGGCGGCAGCGGCTGCTCGGCCGCCTGCCAGAAGGCATCGCCCTCTTCTAATGCCAGCACCAGCAGGGTCTTCAGGCCCCAGTATGGCGAACCCGGCGCGTTGTAGTCTTCCGCCATCGCCAGATTCGGGTAGCTGTAACCGACGCTGAGTACGCCGTCGCGGTCGAACATCGGCTGCTTCAGCCACCAGCGCAGATGGCGCAGAACGATGCCCTTAATCACGCCGGGCGAACAGACCTCCAGCCCGGCGAAGGCCGCCGCACTCCAGAACGCCGCCTCGGCAAAGCGGTAGGTCAGGCTGCGGCCAAACGGGATCGCCGCGCCGTCTTCGGCAAAGAAATGGATGAAGTCAGAGGAGAAACGCGCGGCGCGGTGACGCAGCGTTGCACAACGCTCTGGATCGACCTCGACCATAAGCTTCGCGTAAATCAGGCCATAGAAATGAAAGCCCATCGAGATGTAATAGTCGCGCGGCCGCCCCGGACCATCGGAGTACCAGCCATCGCCGAGATAGTAGTGCTCCATGGCAGCAAAATGATTTTCCAGCACCTGCGGGTTGGTCGGCATGCCGCAATAATGGAAGCCAACCTGCACCAGAATCGGAAAGAAGTGCCAGTTGTTATCGGGGATCTCCTGGGTCTCGCACTGCTTTAGCCAGCGCCATAAGTTCGCTTTCTCCGTCTCGGTGAAGTGCGCCAGCACGGTATCGCCCGCCAGCGCCAGCAGCAGCCCGTAGGCCGCCATCTCGACGATTCGCTGATCGTACGGTTCGACGTCGCCCCAGTAATCGGCATGCTGCGGATTGGTGCCGTTTTTTATCGCCTGTAAATAGAAGGAGAAGCGCTGCGGCTCGCTGCCGCCGGCCAGCAGCGGGGTGACGCCCCACAGCAGACGGGAAAAGGTTTCCATGCTTGCGACCTGCTGGCCGTAGTGAGCGGTAAAGTTCGCTAAATCAATGCGGCTGGCGTCGTTTTTAAACCAGGGCGCCACCGCGTTCAGCATGTCGTTGACCAGCCGTTGCACCTCTTCCCGGCTTGTCAGTGGATTATCCAGATGAATATTTTCAGGTTGCACAGGGTCCTCCCGCATTACACGAGGGTAGAGATAAGTTATTGTTATTTGGCTTTTTAAAGCCACGAGTGCGACGTCTGGATGAAGAGTAACTGCTTTTATTCCCGGCGCTGAGTGAGCAGACTCACAAATTTGAACCGCTATTTCATTTTTTCTGGATTTTGTCGGTCGCGAAGGGGATAAATTACAAATGATGGCCTAAAAATTTAAATCTGTTGTCCTGGAGGTAAAATGGGTGAAACGCAGCTGCTGGAACGCATTACGCTCGATCGGCAGGCCATTTCTTTTAACCGCATGTACGCCACCAGCGCGATTTACTACCACTGGCATCAGTGCGTTGAATTGCTCTATATTTCCAGCGGCTACGGCATCGTGGTGGTGGATAACCAGCACTACACCGCCCGTCCGGGGCGATTATTTATCTTCCCGCCCTTCCGCTTGCACAAAGTGCAGGTCGATCATAGCGATAAGAACCCCTATCACCGCACCACGATGCACATTGAGCAAGCGGTCGTCGAAAGCGCGCTCAGCGCCTTCCCGCGCCATCAGGCTCGGTTCGCCGCGCTGGCCGCCAGCAATCTGCCCGCGCAAATCTACGATCTCAGCGAGCACGCGGCGTTTATCGAGAGGATCCTTGAGCAGTTTCAGCGTCTTGAGGGCAGCGAGCAGACCGAGGCCTGCGAGGTGGCATTTCTGGTGATGCAGCTCATGACATTTCTCCCCGAGCAGCCGCAGCCCTACCCGCCGCGCCAGCAGACCGTCGCCTCGCGGATTATGAGCTGGATCGAAGCCCACTATGCCAGCAAGTTTTCGCTCGACCAGCTAGCGCACGACCTGGGGCTTTCGCGCAGCTATACCTCACGCATCTTCCGCCAGCAGACCGGGGGCAGCATCCACGAATATTTGCTGACCCGGCGGATAAAAAGCAGCTGCGATCGGTTACGGTACAGCGATGAGACGATTGACGCGATTGCCCTGGCCGTCGGGTTTAGCGAGGTGACCTACTTCATCACCTGCTTTAAAAAAATGATGCGTCAGACGCCGCTGCAGTATCGACGAAGTCACCTCAGCGCCAGAACGTCTTGTTCCCGTATTTGAACGTCATTAACACATCGAAAGGGGTTTTCTGTGCATAAAAAAGCCCAGGTCGCATAACGACCTGGGCTTCAAATTTGGCGGAAGCGTAGAGATTCGAACTCTAGAACCCTTTCGGGTCGCCGGTTTTCAAGACCGGTGCCTTCAACCGCTCGGCCACGCTTCCAAAGTGAGGCGCACTATAAACATCTATTAGCGCCTTGTAAAGCAGGAATTTTTCTAATTTTACCCACCGGCGTTTGACTGCGCAAAAATCACCCAGGCGCTGACGGTGCATCGGTCTCTGCTCGCTTGTACATACCGTAACACAGCAACGCTCATCCTTTTAAATCGCTCTGGTATAGAATGCCACAAAAATAGACGGTCATTTGTTGTGTAATTGTTATAAATCTGAGTGCCCACAGATTTTAGAAATTACTGCCATGCAGTGTTACTGGTTGATGATGAAAATCAAAAATACGCTTTGCTTACATATCCTGATGGCGACCCTGGCCATTTTGTTCCTTTGTGTTCATCCGATAGTGACGAGCGTCAATCCGCCGCTCACCTTCCAGCCGCTGATTAAATCAATGGACGGCACGCCGAAAGAACAAGCGGAAAAAATTGCGACTATTTCCCACGCCTTAGAAGGGAATGCTATTTTCTTCATCGGCGCGTCTGAGGTTGCCACCTCGGAAGATGAACATTACGCGGTATATAATTACTTTAATAAGCAATTGCACACGCCCGTCGTGGCGTATGGCGATGCGTTTGTCGATGACGAAACGCAATTTTTACTCTTCTCACGTTTTAAAAACAGCCTTAACGCAAACAGTAAAGTGGTTTTGCTTCTGGCACCTGACAGCTTTTACTCAAAAGGGCTGCCACCTGCCATCTATGCCGATAATTTCCCCGCTTCTATTTTTAATCCGCTGATGAAGGATCCGCAGGCGCGCCCGCTGCTAGTTAATTACTTAAAACATATTGATGCGAAAGAAATAAGCCATTTAACCTTTGGCCAAATGCGCGTCTTTGGCTGGCACCCCGATCTGATGTGGGACGAGCTGAGCTTCCAGTTTGCGAACGTCTGCACCCTGATAAAAAACGACTGGCTGGCGTTGCTCAACGTCACGCCCCGGACGGTACAGCCCTGGCCGCAGCAGCCAGCCACCCACATCGTCCCGGACTGGGATAAAGAGCTGGCGAACGCGCGCGAGTTAAATAAAAAACGCCAGCAGAGCGCGGCCACGCTGTGGATGGACAAAACGATTTACGAAGAGGACGGTAAGCCACAGCAGTGGGATGACACGCCGGTCGTGCCTGCGCAAATCGCCGCGTTCAGTAAAACCGTTCAACTGCTGAAAGAACGTCACGTGCAGGTGATTGCTATCGTCGACCCGGTTAACCCCTGGGCGCTTTACAATACCGATACCTTCCGCCCGGTTGATAAGCAAATTAAAACCATTCTGGAAAAGAACCAGATCCCTTATTTAGATATGTACGCCATGCCTTATCAGAATGGCTGGAACTGGGATCGTTTGCACCCTTCCGAACTGGCCTGGGTTCCTATGATTCGCTTTATTGCACAGAGTTTTAAATGATGAAAATCGCGATCCGTCTTTTTTTCCTTTATCTCCTGCTGGCGATCACCATCGTCGCGTGGACCTCTGTCGATGACAGCATGAGTATGCAGCTGCATTTTGAATATCAAAAGTTCTGAGGCCGAATGATGTATAGCTCAGGCATGTTTTTTGTTTATTTGTTTTCCTCCGCCCTGGCGTTTGCGCTGGTCAATCGCGTATTACGCCATCGCCTGACCTGGTTATCTGCGCTGTCGGTGCTGACGGCGCTGGGATGGGGATATATATTTCAGGGGGATTATATTGTCCCGGCGGCCGTATTTATCACCTTTTATGTGCTCGCGACCTTTAAAGAAAAAGGCTGGTTAAAAACCTGGCAGGCAATCATTTTAACGTTGCTGCCCTTATTTTTAGTGAAGCTGCATTTAAATAACCACTGGGGCATGATCGGCCTCTCTTTTATGACGTTCCGCGCGGTGGACGTGCTGCTCTATCGCAGTAAAAAAGAAGGTCAGAATTTCCTGCACTATTTCTGCTATCTGTTTATGCCCTTTATCATCCTGGCCGGCCCCATGTACCGCTGGCGGACATGGATGAGCGATGTCAGCAAGCCCGTATTTGCCCTTAACCGTGAACAGTTTTTAGTCGCGTTAGAGCAAATCATTACCGGCATTGTCCAGAAGTTCCTGTTTGCCATGCTGATCGATTCGCTTGTCGTGCAGCCCTGGAGCCATAAGCCGTTTACGCTGACCGTGGGCGTGGTGATGTCGATTGCCTATAGCACCTACCTGTACTTTGATTTTGCGGGCTACAGCAATATGGCCATCGGCGCGGGCCGCCTGTTTGGGCTCAACATTCCGGCAAACTTCAACATGCCGCTTCTGGCAAAGAACCCTCAGGATTTCTGGCGCCGCTTCCACATCAGTTTGTCTGAATGGCTGCGCGATGTGATCTTTATGCCCGTTTACATGAACCTGATGAAGTTCAACTTTTTCCGTCAGAACAAAACGCTGGCGCAAAATATCGGTATTTTTTGCACCCTGTTCTGCATGGGGGCATGGAATGGCCTGGAGCGCCATTACGTCACCAGCGGCGCGCTGTTTGGCGCGATTTCCGTCACCCATAACATGCTGCTGTGGTCAGCCAAACGCAGCCCGGCATTGCACCGAGGCTTGCAGTATCCGGCCGTTGCATTTTTAGGGCGAATTCTGACGCTGGGAAGCGCCGCGGGATCCCTTTACATCTTTAGTGGAATGTCACCTCTATGAAAAATCACTCCGATCTTCAGGAACTGCAGGATTTCTTACGTGCGGCATTACGCGATCCCGCCTCTCCGCAGCAGCTGGCCATCAGCGGCAGCGACGAAGCCTTAAGCTGGCTACAGCTTTCTGCTGCCGTGACGGACTGGGCACAGCGCTATCAGCGTTGCCAGCCTGCTGCCGGTACGCCGGTTGTCCTGTACGGACACCAGCAGGCCGAGTTCGCCGTGGCGATTTATAGCTGCCTGCTGCACAACATTCCGTACATCCCGGTGGACTGCATTTACCCGCAGGAGCGCCTGCGTGAGATCTGCCATCTGGCCAACGCCCCTTACTATTACGACGTCGCGACCCGGCAGTTTATCGCCACCGGTGAACCGGGCAAGGTGCTGGAGGAGCAGGATCTGGCCTACATCATGTTTACCTCAGGCAGCACCGGTAAACCTAAAGGTGTGCAGATTGGGCGTGAAAGCGTATGGCACTTCATGAAATGGGTCAGCCAGGACTTTTCACTGCCGGAAAAACCGGTCCTGATGAACCACGCGGTATTCAGCTTTGACCTCTCCCTGATCCCTTTGCTGGCGAATCTGGCGATGGGCGGGCACATCGTGCTGAATGCCAAAGAGGATATTCAGAAAGAGAACTGGCTGGAGCGACTGAAAAGCAACGCGGTCTCCGCCTGGGTTTCCACCCCCTCTTTTGCCTACCAGCAGCTGCTTTCCCCGCAGTTCAACAGCGAGTATTTGCCCGCGCTGAGCGTCTTTATCTTCATTGGTGAAGTGTTAAATAAGGCGCTGGTTAAACAGCTCCGCCGCCGTTTCCCGCAGGCCAAAATCATCAACTCCTATGGTCCAACGGAAGCGACCATCGCGACGACCGTGGTTGAAATCACGGATGAGATCCTGAACAGCGACAGCGCCGTGCTGCCGGTGGGGGTCATGATGCCTGAGAGCAAAATGGAAATTTCCGCCGACGGCGAGCTGATTATCTGGGGTAAAAACGTCATGCGCGGCTACCTCGGCCTGCCGCAGGAGAACGCGGAAAAATTACTCCGCCGGGAAAATGAAGCGTTTCGCGGCTACCGGACCGGCGATCTGGGCTACGAAGCGGGGCTTATCTATTGCCAGGGCCGCAACGATAGCCAGGTCAAACTGAATGGCTACCGTATTGAAATCAATGAGATTGAAAACCGCCTGCTGGCCATGTCCGGCATCAACGAAGCGGTGGTTCTGCCGCTGATGAAATCCTGCGGCAGCGTGCTGCGCATTGCCGCGTTCTGCGTGACGGAGATGGCGCCGGATACCATCAAAACGTCGCTGTCGAAGGTGGTTCCGCACTATATGGTGCCTTCACAAATTATCGTAAAAGACGCTTTGCCGCTGAATCCTAACGGCAAAATTGACCGCAAGCTGCTGGACGCTTACGCCCGCACAAATTAATGACCCCAGGAAAAATTATGGAACAAGAAATTCTCGCCCTGTTCGAAAAAGTGTTATCCCGTAAGGTGGGCTTTCAAGATGAACTGATTGAATCCGACATTCTCGACTCCATCCTGGCGGTGGATATGGTGCTGGAAGTGCAGGACGTTTACGGCTGTATGATCCCGCCAACTGACGTGGCGACGGTGCTGAAAACTCCGGCGGACCTGGCTCGCTATATTGAAGAAAACCGCTAAACGCCCCTGCTGTTAATGCTGCCCTGAAGGCTTTGGAGGATCCAGAGCCTTCATTTGTTCCCTCTCCCGCCTGAACGCTGTCTTGCTCCCTTTAACAGGAATGAAACCAACCGCTTTTACTATTTCTCCTACACTTTAGGAGTACTGTCGGTACGGGAAACAGAAAAAAGCCAACTTAATTAAGGCATTACTGATTCGCTGTGCGCTCAGCCGGGGAACGTTTTGCCTTTAACAGAGGAGTCTGCGGTATGGCATTCGTAACAACGAAAGACGGCGTCAATATTTACTACAAAGACTGGGGCCCAAAAGAGGCTCAACCCATTGTTTTCCACCACGGCTGGCCGCTGAGTGCCGATGACTGGGATAACCAGATGCTCTTCTTCCTCTCAGAAGGCTATCGCGTTATCGCTATCGATCGCCGTGGTCACGGGCGTTCGGACCAGGTGAGCGAAGGCCACGATATGGATCATTATGCGGCCGACGCGTCGGCCGTGGTTGAAAGCCTGGATCTGCGCAATGCCGTACACGTCGGTCACTCCACCGGCGGCGGCCAGGTCGCCCGCTATGTTGCCCGGTATGGACAACCGCAGGGTCGCGTCGCCAAAGCGGTGCTCGTCAGCTCTGTCCCACCTTTGATGGTCAAAACGGACGCGAACCCCGGCGGAACGCCTATTGAGGTTTTCGACGGCTTCCGCAAAGCGCTGGCGGCTAACCGCGCCCAGTTTTACCTCGACGTCGCCAGCGGTCCTTTCTACGGCTTTAATCGGGAGGGCGCGGACGTTTCACAGGGCACGATCCAGAACTGGTGGCGTCAGGGGATGATCGGGAGCGCTAAGGCCCACTACGAGGGGATTAAGGCGTTTTCAGAGACCGACCAGACGGAAGATTTAAAAACCATCACGGTTCCCGTTCTGGTGATGCAGGGCGACGACGATCAGGTCGTGCCGTATAAAAACGCGGCCCTGCTGCAGGACAAGCTGCTGGCGAACAGCGTACTGAAAATTTATCCGGGCTTCCCGCACGGGATGCATACCACCCATGCGGACACCATCAACGCGGACATTCTGGCCTTTATCCGCTCTTAAACGTCGCCTATATTGCCGGGTGGCGCTGCGCTTACCCGGCCTACATTTGCATAATTCAATGCATGAACGCCACCCGAGGGTGGCGTTGTTTATGACCTCTTAGCGCTTCTGCGCAACCAGTTGGATCATGTTGAAATAAGCACCGGCGCCCGCGTCCATAATGGGTACCATCATCTCCTGGGCGATCTCGCATTGCATAAACTCATCCCACGCCTGCTGGCAGGTATCCATCTCCCGCACGGTGGTCAGAACCGAACCGGGCTCTTTTTCCCACAGCGCTTTCCACCAGGAGAGCGGATAGAAATACCACTCTGGCGTCCAGAAAGGCTTAACCACCTCCGGAAGATGCGTTTCGCTGTATTCACCGATAAACCCGGGAACGGCAACCGCAATATGTCCTTCAGGTTTCAGGAAAGGTAGCAGCGTGCCCAGCATGGCGTCATTGTTGCCAAAGTATTGATACGCATCCACGCTCACGATCAGGTCGAAGTAATCATGCGCGAACGGGATCGTTTTCGTGGCATCAACCCGTAGCGGAAAGATTTTTCCGTCCAGACCCCGTTCGCTGAAACGCGCTGCGTTTTCGCTCGGCGTAATCCACAGATCGGCGGCAAAAACCGTGGCGTCATATTTCTCGGCGAGCAGGATAGAAGAGATCCCTTTCCCGCAGCCGAGATCGAGTATGCGCATCCCTGGATCAATCTGCAGTTGAGCGACCAGCTCCTCGGTAAGCCGCATGGCGTTTGGGCCCATCATGGTATCGAGCAAAAAAGCGCGGTCGTAGCTATCTGTGTAAGGTGTATTCATCACTTCTCCTTAGCGATTATCCAGCTGGGCGCGAACGTTGTTCAGCCCGGTGGTGTTGATGCGGTAAGGCTGCCCGTTCACGGATCGGATCAGCTTTTTGGTACGGAGTTTTTTAAAGACGCTGAGCGTGCAGTCGCTCAGCACCAGCCCTTCACGGGTATAGCACTCAACGGACGTGACGCGGCCAGAACTGTCGCGGACGTGCACAATACGTCCACCTTTGGCGAGAACGTGTAAGGTACGCTGTTCCTGACGGGATAAATTCATACTGGAAAACCTGTGTAATCATCATGCGTAAAAACGAGCCCACACCCGCGGGTGCGTGCGTAAGGTTTAAGCGCAGCGATAACCAGTCCGTCCTGAAAAGGGCGGGAAACTGATTATCTGATGAAAACATTCTCCAGCATCAAAGCCTCGGTGAGAGATGAAAAGATATTTACGGGGTGAATGATAACGCCTGGTTTTTGCAGGGGAATAGCGGGGTTTTAAAAGTGTGAGGCGGATCGGTCAATCCAAAAGAAAAACCCCAGGTTAACGAGTAACCTGGGGTTTATGTTTGGCGGAAGCGTAGAGATTCGAACTCTAGAACCCTTTCGGGTCGCCGGTTTTCAAGACCGGTGCCTTCAACCGCTCGGCCACGCTTCCTAAGTGAGGCGAACTATAAACACCTCACCGCGTGCTGTAAAGAGTGGCTGCACTCGTTCGCTGTAAAAATAGTCAAAACGTGTTTAATCGGTTGAACTGACGACACATCGACGATTTTATCAGCACAGGCTTAGTGTTTTTTGATGTACATGTCTTTCGTGAAATAGTACCCCAGCTTATCCGGCGTAAATCCACCGACCCACGGTTTCACCAGGTGCGTGCGGACGTAGTGATAAACCGGAATGGCCGGCACGTCACGCCCCAGCAGATCTTCCGCCTGCTGGTAGTACCTACCCCGCTCTTCCGCCGTTTTGGCTTTTGCGGCATTCACCAGCGCGCTATCGTAGTCCGGATTGCTGTACTGGCTGGTGTTTTCGCTGTCTCCCGTGCGGAAGTTGTTCAGGAAGGTCGCCGCATCGTCGTAATCGGCAATCCACGCGTAGCGCACCGCGTCAAAGTTGTGGGTGTGCATGGTGTCCAGCATGGTTTTCCACTCCTGATTTTGCAGCTTCGCGTCCACGCCGAGGTTTTTCTTCCACATGGAGCTGGCCGCAATCGCGATGCGCTGGTGCGATTCAGAGGTGTTATAGAGCAGGTTGAAGCTCAGAGGATGGCTGGCGTTATATCCGGCCTCGTTCAGCAGCTTTTTCGACTCCGCGATGCGCTTGTCCAGCGGCCAGCTGGCGTAATCCGGGTTCTGGAGCTTAACGCCGCCGATATCCGGCTGGCTGATGAGCCACGCCGGGCGCTGCCCCTGCCCCAATACTTTTCCGGCAATGATGTCTTTATCCAGCGCCATGTTCAGCGCCTTACGCACGCGCGCGTCGTTGAACGGCGGACGGGTGGTATTGAATTCGTAGTAATAGGTCGCAAGCTGAGGTGAAACGTCCAGCTGGCTGCCCAGGGTTTTCTTGAGCTGGGCAAACTGATTAATCGGCACCGTGTACACGATATCAATTTCGCCCGCTTTATAGCGGTTCACATCCGAGGCCTCGGACGTGATGGGCAGGTAGGTGACCTTGTTAATCACGGTGTGCGCGTTATCCCAGTAGCGCGAGTTGCGCTCCGCCACGATGCGTTCGTTGACCACCCACTGCGACAGCTTGTACGCCCCGCTGCTGACGAAATGCTCCGGCTTGGTCCACTTATCGCCGAAACGCCCAATCAGCACTTTATCCACCGGCACCAGCGACGGGTGCGCCAGCATCGCGAGGAAGGCCGCGTTTGGCTGCGTGAGCGTCACTTCCAGCGTGGTGTCGTTAATTGCTTTTACGCCCAGCGTGTCGGGCGCTTTTTTCCCCTGGGCGATATCGGCCGCGTTGGCGATATGCATGTTGCCCGGATAGCTCGCATAAGGCGAAGCCGTTTTTGGATCGATCAGGCGCTGCCAGCTCCAGACCACATCCTCTGCGGTAATCGCCGTGCCGTCGCTCCAGGTGATGCCCGGACGCAAATGGAACGTCCAGACGGTGTTGTCCTTGTTCTCCCATTTTTCCGCCAGTCGGGGCTGGACTTCTCCTGCTGGAGAAACGCTGACCAGCCCTTCGAATAAATCACTGATAATATTGAATTCGACATCGCTTTCGACTTTATGCGGGTCGAGCGAAGCCGGTTCACTGCCATTATTCCTGACCAGTTCCTGTTTATCGGCCAGCGCGGTTCCTGCCGGCACGTTAGCCGCCCAGGCTGCCGTGCTGGCGCACAGGATCCCGGCGGTTAACAAAGAGAGCGTAAAGTTCGTGCGTGTTTGTGGTTTCATTTCCTTCGCCTTATTGTCTGTTTTATGACGATCCGGAAATAACTCTTAGCGTTCGAATGGTAATAACGCAATATTTTTCAGTAACCTATAAGAGCTTGATCTGGTAAATTGTCGCAAACCGCTGTTCATACTGGTGAAAGGGTCTTCTGCAGAAGAAATAACCACCTCCTGCGCTAACGTGCTGAGTAAAGATGGGTAAAACCACTTTGAGACTGGCGTACCGTTTCCTATTCTTTCCACTAATTACATCTGTCATAAGAGAGTGACTCATGGATCGTATAATTACTTCTTCACGCGACCGCACATCGCTACTCAGCACCCACAAGGTGCTGCGCAATACCTATTTCATGCTCAGCCTGACGCTGGCATTCTCAGCGATCACCGCAACCGCCAGCACCGTGCTGATGCTGCCGTCTCCGGGGCTGATCCTGACGCTGGTGGGTATGTATGGTCTGATGTTCCTGACCTACAAAACCGCTGACAAACCGGTCGGTATTCTGTCCGCGTTTGCTTTCACCGGCTTCCTGGGCTACATCCTGGGGCCGATGCTGAACACGTATCTGTCTGCCGGTATGGGCGACCTTATCGGCATGGCGCTGGGCGGTACCGCGCTGGTGTTCTTCTGCTGCTCGGCCTACGTGCTGACCACCCGTAAGGACATGTCCTTCCTCGGCGGTATGCTGATGGCGGGTGTCGTGGTCGTGCTGGTGGGTATGGTGGCAAACATCTTCCTGCAGCTGCCGGCCCTGCATCTGGCGATCAGCGCCGTGTTTATTCTGATTTCTTCAGGCGCGATCCTGTTCGAAACCAGCAACATCATTCGCGGCGGTGAGACGAACTATATCCGCGCCACCGTGAGCCTGTACGTGTCGCTGTATAACATCTTCGTCAGCCTGTTGAGCATCCTGGGCTTCGCCAGCCGCGACTAAGCACAACGGATAAGAAAAAGGAGAATGCCACCGGCATTCTCCTTTTTTTATGCCCTACTCACCCCGGCAAATATAGGTCGGGTATCGCCGGTCCTGAATCAGCCACACGGAAGGCGCGAGTTCAGAGATCGTCAGGTAGTAGCGTGCGGTCGGATTAGCAAAGCTACCCCATTGGGCATCGGGCGTATTGTCATTGTGCCGACGCCAGGTTTTGGTGTAGCTCAATACAATGACGTTATCATCGTCCCGCTGCTCCCAGGTAAAGTCCACATCCCTGTCAACGATCAAGTTTTGCCCGCCAGCCCTTGCCGCGCCTTTATAGGTGGTCAACCCGCTACCGTCCCGATGAAAATAGAACTGAGCCACGGCATTGACCTTCACCTCACTGGCTTTTCCCTCATTGCGCGTAAAGTTAAATTCCGTACTGCAGGCCAGCACATCCTTTTTAACCGCACACCCGGAATAGTAAAACAGCGCCAGGGCGCTGCCGACCAGCGCACCGCCCAGCCCAAAAAGAAGTTTTATTTTCATTTTTGTGCCCCGCTTTTATAACGTATGGTTTTGCACAGGCTGGTATTGCTAGCCGGGCAGGCGCCAATGAACACCTCATCTGCATCGGAAATAGAAAAACGGGCGCTGAAATAATAAATGTCGTACGCCTCACGTCCGCACGCCACATTATTAGCCTCCAGCCGCTCCGCTAATTTCGATAACACCAGCGGCCTTCCGTGATCGTTGATAATCCAGATGCTGCAACGCGCGATTTTTTCCTTAACCGGCTTGAGCTTCGCCGGAACGAAAATGCCCTGCTGTCGGCTAAAGTAGAGGCTCGCCCCCAGCACCGCGACAATCAATACGGCCACAACCGCCCATATTTTAAGAGGCGCGCGTCGAGGCTTTACCTCTTGTGGTACGGACGAGGGCTGAGGTGCGGCGGATTGACTATTCTCTCCGGGCTGAAAAATCACATCGGCCTCAAAACGAAACCCGTAACGGGGCACGGTCACGATAAATTCGTGCCCTTCTCCCAGTGACTGGAAGCTTTTACGTAATTCGCTAACCGCTTTATTGAGGTTATTTCCCGATGGCGTAAAGCCAAATTCCTCCCACACGCGAGCGATCAATTCCTCCCGACTCAGGTCGCGTCCTTTGTGTTTAATAAATTCCTGCAAAAGCCGCACGGCGGGTGCCGAAAGGGTTAATACAGATTCTGGTTGTCCAACAAGACTTATTGCATGTGCTTCAGGATCGAATAACAACGAATTATTGCATATAAAAAACATCTTTTATTCTCGGCTGTTACCGCATGTTTTTTTATCCCTGGTACATCGACATGAAAACCGCCTCCTGACCTGCTTATTTTTTCATCAGAAGGAATTTTCTTTCCATCCCTGGTAGCGGTATTTTCGCTTAACTATACAACCTTAAAGCCAGAAAATCAGGATAAAAAACTGTATTTAATGAGTTAATTAATACAAATTTTCACAAACCGCTGTTCTGGTTAAAGTTTCCCTGCCCTGAAGCAATACGTAAGCAGACGGTGTACTGGTGTTAACGCGCCGCCGATGAACTCAGAGCAGGCAGACTGAATGTGAAACAGAAAAATAGAGTGAACGTGAAAGCAGCCTTTTATGTCGCCGCGCTGTCATTGCCATTTTTCTCAGAAATGACAATGGCCAATATGAGCGTGTACCCAATGGAACTTAACGTGGATAAGTCCGGTGCGGCGCAAATTAAGGTGGCGTCGAAAACGGATGATATTCAGTTCATTCGGGTGAGGCAAAAGAAAATTCTTAATCCCGGCACTGCCCAGGAAAAAGAGATTGATGTGGCCTCGTGGAAAGAAGGCGGCGTTGTTGTCACGCCCGAAAAATTTGCTCTTGCGGCAGGCGCAATGCGCGTGGTTCGCCTGGTCTCGCTTACGCCACCGGAAAAAGAGACCACCTGGCGCGTCTATTTTGAAGGGGTAAAGCAACCTGACAGCATTATTCCCGGCAAGGCAGAAAGCCCGGCTGCGACGGCGACACTGGGCGTCAACGTAATCTGGGGCGCTCTGATCCACCTCGCACCGGAAAAAAGCGTGGTTTCACTCTCGATAGACCCTCGCAGGGGTACGTTAAAAAACAACGGGACGCTGCGCGTACCGCTGAGAGAGCTCGGTATTTGTGACGCTGATTCGTCGTGTAAATGGATTAAAGAAGACGCGACGATTTATCCGGACACCGAACGGGCATTAAAAACGCTCACAAAGACACAAGGCCAGAAATATAAATTCCGCTACTTCAACTGGGTGAATAAAACCGCTGAAGAAGCTGATTTACCCGTCGTGCAATAACACGACGTTACCGTAAAGACCCCAAAGGGTTTGTTTAAAGAGCCAGGGTGCTCATTTGTAAATATGGAGATATCAATGCGTAAGTACTTTAAACCTCTGATGATTGTTGCCGCGATGACCACATCCGTTAGCGTGCTGGCAATTCAAAAAGATATTACCGTCAACGCCAGCGTTGATTCACAGCTGGATATGACCCAGGCCGATAACACGCCGCTGCCGGCAAGCATCGATATGCAGTACCTGCCTGGCCGTGGCCTGGAAAGCTACCGCCTGAATACCAAGGTATGGTCTAACTCCGCCACCAGCAACGTGAAGGTCCGTCTGGTGAGCGCCGCGAAGCTGGCAAATGCTGACGGTGCGGAGACCATCCCAATGACGGTGATGCTGGGCGACAAAACCCTCTCCACCGCCGATGTTGAATATACCGGAACCGAACTGTTCCCGGGGAGCATCGAAAACGGTTCAGCGGTTCTGCCACTGACCATTTCTCAGACCACCAAAGGCATTCTTAAAACCGGTCAGTACAGCGGCGTTGTCAGCCTGATGCTGACGCAGGCGACTACCACGGAAGGCGGTGCGTAACACCACAGCACCTAAGGAATAACGTCAGAGGGTGCCCACCCTCTGACGTCAGGATGATGTCGAGGCTCGTTCATGGCGTTTCACAGAAATACTCTCCTCTTTGTTGCTTTGTTACCCGCATCCATCCAACTCGCCTGCGCCGGGATGGCCGTCCCGGCGGGTTTTGAAGATCTGGCGAAAACGCAGCGTCTGTGGACGGAGGTGAACCTCTACGGCGAATCGCTTGGTCTTTTTGAAACGGATATCACGCTTGAAACGGTCAGTTTCGTCGCACCTGAAACCGTGGTTGCGGCCATCAAACGACGGTTCAATGACGCCCCTGCACTCGTTGCCACCGTGTCTGCCACGTTGGCCGTTCCGCTTGCCCGTAACGGCAACCTGGCCTGCAGCAGCAACGGCTCCGCAGCCGGCTGCGATTACATTGATACCGACCGCGCGGCCATTATCTATGACGAGAATAACGCCCGCATTACCCTGTTTTTGGACAAGAAATATCTGCCTAAAGCCACCGCGGAAAATCAGTGGTATCAGCCCACACAGGACACTGAAAATGCGCTGATCCATCAGCAGAATATTAACTTCGTTGCCGACAGGGATTATCAGTCGGCTACCGTGCAGGGCAACGGCGCGCTGGCGCTCACGCAGGACGGCTATGTTAATCTCGACTGGACCTGGCTGGGACAGCGTTCACGGCGTCAGCAGCAGCAGGAGATAACCGTCAACAACGCCTGGTTCCGCCAGGATATCTTGCGTCAGTACTATGTCCAGATAGGCGAGATGGATACCCGCGATCTGTTCAGTAATGCCGGCGGAAATATCAACCTCAGCCAGCTGCCTCTGGGCAAAATTCGTGGTCTGCGCACGGGTTCAACAAGAGCGTGGATGAATCCGGTTCAGCAGTCGAAGGGAACCCCTGTCACCGTGCTGCTTTCCCATGACGCGCGTATCGACGCCCGCCGTGGCAATCAGCTGCTGGCGAGCTTTTATCTGAATGCCGGTGCACAAACCCTGGACACGCGATCGTTCCCGGACGGGAGCTACACCGTGACGCTCTCCATCTATGAAAATAACCGGCTGACGCGCACAGAGCAGGTACCGTTTACCCGAACCGGCATAACGCCATTCGACCGCGTCGAGTGGTTCCTGCAGGCGGGTGAAACCGACAATAGCGATCAAAACGAAGAACGTAGCGCGGTTGCGCAGGCGGGCGTACGCCTGCCCGTCACCCCGACGCTGGCGCTGACCAGCGGTGCAACGATAAAGAAAAACCAGCGTTTCCTGGAAAATGCGCTCGACTGGAGCCGGGGCTTCAACGCGGGCCCGATCGACGGCGTGCTGAGTACCCGGTTTAGCTACCTTTACGGCAGCGAAGGTCAACGCGGCAATATTCAGCAAATCAGCTACAACGACGGCTTTTCACTGAGCCTCTATCGCAACGCGCTATCAGCGGAAAACTGCAACACCCGAAGCGCGGGGTTTGACGCCGTGAACGGCTGCTATCGAACCCTCTCGGTGATGTTTTCCGTCCCTGTCGGCGCCTGGTATGCGAGCCTGGGGTATTCGGATAACCGCAATGAAGGACGGTACGTTTCACGCCGGGAGCTGCCGGACAGCGACGATCGCCACGATGCGGGTTTGCCGTGGGAATCGATCTATATGACCCGCACGCGCACGCGGGCCTGGCAGGGAGGCCTGAGCAATGCCTTTAGCACCCGAGGCCTGAACATTAACAGCAGCATTAACCTGTTCATGCGTAACGATGACTCCCGTGAAGGCAGGGACAAAGGCGGCTACCTGAGCGTGAGCCTGTCCATGGCGCATAACCGTCAGGGGGATGCGTCGAGCTATACCTCTCTGGGCGCAACATGGCAGCACCAGCAGCGTGAAAAAAATCAGCTGAGCTACAACGTGGCGCATAACTGGTACGCCGATGCACGCGGTGAAAATGAGTACGGTCTGAGCGCGTCGGGCATTAACAGCGATTCGCTCAATACTTCAGCCTATACGCGCCAGGGCGGACGATATGGCAACGGCAGCCTGACCGTCAGCGACGCCTGGGATCGTCAGGATCGTCGCCATACGCTGAGCAGTAGCGGCAACTACAGCTCGACTCTTGCGCTGTCGCGCTCTGGCCTGTGGCTGGGCCGCTGGAGCGACGGACGTCCTGCTTCCGCCGTCGCGGTTAACGTTGCCACCCCGGAAGAGACTCTGGGTCCGAGCGTCGCCGTGTCGCTGGATAACGGCGGTAGTGCAGACATTCCGGGCAATAGTCGCGCCCTCTTCGCAGTGCCGGGCTATCAGCAGTCAACGTTGACGATTAACGAATCGCTGGACGTCTCGCGAGGAGCCAGCAGTGAGATTACGCAAGGTTCAGGCAGCAGAACGCTGTTTATGGTGCCGGGCAAACTGCTGCGTCGGGATGTGCAAACCACCGCAAGCTACACCTGGCTCGGCCAGTTAACCGACGAGCGTCATTCGCCGTTTATCGGCGGCGTACCGCTGAACGTGAACGGCTGGAGCGATCTTGGCAACGGCGGGTTTAGCGCCCAAAGCGACGCCCTGCTGCATAACCTCTACCTGGTGCGCCAGCAGCAGTTTTATCAGTGCGCGCTGAACGTGAAGAGCATGCGCGACGTGGTGCGCTACGTCGGTTCCATTCCTTGCCGGGAGTTAACCTTCTCCGCCCTGCCGGATGCCGTCCAGCAGCAGGCACAGCTGATGCTGGCCGGACGAACGACCCCAGCCAGCCCGACCGCCATGAACGCCGACAACCTCGCTAAAGGGAAATGATGTGATTAAGTACCTCTTTATTTTACTGTTTTTAAGCCTGTGGACAGACCAGACGCTGGCGGGCGCCCCTGCGGGACGAAACACCAGCGTTGGGATCAGCTTCGATCGCACGGCACCGCCCGCGCGTTTCGATATCTGGCTTCATGAATCGGGCGGCTATGACGCAGCCGACCCGCAAAAGTGGGGGCGCAATACCCTGACCTGTTTATCCCGCACCGACACCACCTACGGAGCCTGCATGACCGCCCCGGTGTGGTTCTCGGGTAACCCGGCCGCGCCCTATGCCATCAATGTACGTTTCACGCATGCCCTTACCAGCAAGACGGTGGATATCAAGGTGTATGGCGATCACTATATGTTTATCAACAATAAAGTATTTACCTTCGCCAGCTTTGTCACGGGTGGAACGGGCGATCTTAGCGCCTGGAACAGAGAGCCCTACTTCGATTTCTATATTGTGAAAAGCGAACTGGATAAGCTCGCCCTGCCGGGGATCTGGACCGCAACCCTGAAGCAGAACCTGCGTCAGTGGGGGAGCGCCGACTGCGGTGGGAACTTCAATGACGTAAACGTCGGATGCCCTGGCTATCTCACCATCGCCACCTGGCAGGCAAATATTCGCATTGAAGTGGTCGATCCGGGTAATCAGCAGATCTATCTGCCGGCCTTTCCGCACTCAACGCCCGTCGTTAACCTCAACCTGACCAACTTCCCGGGGCGGCCCGGGGGCAGTGAGATCCAGGGTGAAAATTCGCTGGATATGTGCCTTTACGACGGAAAAAACAGTACCAGCACCCGCGCCTATCTTCGCTTTGAGGATGACGGACTCCCCTCAGCGGATCGTGCCGAAGGCGCGTTTTCTATCAGGCGACGTGGCGGTAGCCAGACCGATGCGCGGGATCGTCTCGATTATCGGGTCTCCGTCACCAATCCAATCACAGGCGCAACCGAAGCCGTCGCGAACGGTAAAACCCTGGTCTGGCAAGGCACAAACGATCCGCAGTATCTGCGTCAGGTCGTGCTGCCCGGCGGACGCGAGAGCGTACTGTGCATCCCTGCCCCTATTATCCTGAAAACCCCCGCGTTTGCCGCCAGCAGCAAAAACGCGGGCGACTACACCGGCACGCTGCGCGTTATCTATACGCCCAGCACGTTATAACGAGGTCACCGTGAGTTACGCCATTCTCGACAACAATCGATTTTACGCCGAAGGGTTGCGCTACGCGCTGCTGCGTCGGGGCGTCCAGCCAGAGGTCATCAGCGATACAGTAAAATGGCAGCCAACCCTGCTTACCCGCCGCGTGGTTGTCGTACGCTGTCGGTTTTCCGTTGCGGGTACGCATCAGGCGCTGATTAACATTTTACTCAGACTGGAAGCCGCCCGGTGGCAAGGCAGCCTTTATCTGGTCTGCAATGAAAAAGGGTGGGCGCTGGCGACGCATTTACGCAAGCGTTTCAGTACGCTAACGCTTTATATCATCGACGACAGAATCGCCGTTGCCGATGCGGCGTATCTGCTGGCCAAAGAGCCCCGTCGCGTTCGAAGCCTGGACTGCTGTCTTACCGGCCTTGAATTCAACGTGCTCGATCTGATGCTTACGGGGTTGCCGGTACGCCACATTGCCATCGTGACGCGTATGTCTGAGAAACAGGTTTCGACCCATAAATGCAACGCGCTGAAAAAGCTTAACGCCAACAATCTGCTGCAGCTGCTCCTGTAGGTCACGGCTTATCCTGCGGCCGCTTTTTTGCTACACTGTCGCCGATTTTTTCACACACGACAGAAGATTATGTTCATTTTTGCAGGCCAGGAAATTGAGACCGATAGCGAAGGCTATCTGAAAGATACAACGCTCTGGAGCGAAGCTCTGGCGGAGAAAATTGCGGAAAACGAAGGGATTACCCTCTCTCCCGAACACTGGGAAGTGGTGCGTTTTGTGCGCGAATTCTATCTTGAATTCAACACCTCTCCGGCCATCCGCATGCTGGTTAAAGCAATGGCCAATAAGTTCGGCGAAGAGAAAGGCAACAGCCGCTATCTGTATCGTCTGTTCCCGAAAGGCCCGGCAAAACAAGCCACCAAAATTGCTGGCCTGCCTAAGCCGGTGAAGTGTATTTAATACCGAATCCCGAAGTTTACGTATTCGCGCCCGGGTTGATGCGGTTCCGTTAACACCTTATCAACCCGTGCGCTGCGCGGCCCGCCCGCTTTCAGCCACGCCACCAGCTTGTCGACTTGCTCCGCTTCTCCGCAGGCGACCACCTCAACGCTGCCGTCGTCCATATTTCGCGCGTATCCCGTTAGCCCAAGCTCAACCGCTTCGCGCTGGGTGCTGTAGCGGAACCCGACGCCCTGAACAACGCCGTGAACCCAGGCAATGGTGCAGACTTTTGACATTTTTCTTCTCCTTAACGTAGCGTTTTCGGCAAACAGCCATAGTGCTGCCGGAAACGGGCGGTGAAACGAGAGCTGGAAAGATACCCACATTGTAATGCGATTTCGCCAATTGGTAATCGGGTTGACTGGAGCTGTGACAAAGCAACGGCCATCCTCACCTCCTCCACGATCTGGCGAAAACTCTGCGACTCGTCACGTAAGCGTCTGCGCAGCGTCGGCACGCTTAAGGCCAGACGGCTGGCGACGTCCTGCGCGGTCCAGGCTCTGGCGGGCGACAGCATAATGAACTGCCGCACCTGCTCGCTCAGGTTACTGTTTCGCTCAATAAGCAGCGGACCTGCCACACCGTCATGCAGCAAGGCCAGCAAAAGACCGAAAGCCTGATGCTTTTGTAGCGCCTCCGGTAAATCCTGACGGACGGCGTGCAGCAGGTTGTCCCACATAAACGCCAGCCCCTCGCTCAGCGGGGCGCAGAGCGAATGCAGCGTCGTGCGAGGCCAGGATTTCAGGTAATGCGCTTTAAACTCGGCGACGATCTCCGGGGACAACATCAGCAAATCCGAGTGAAACAGCCCGTTTACAGGCTGATTGATAATCTCCATCGCCGTATTGGCAGGGATAATGATGAGCTCATCCCGTGTCGCCTCCAGGCGGTTATCATCCTGAACTATCACCTTACTGCCGTGAGTGATATGACAAATAGCCGGAAAAAAGAGTTTAACCTGGTGCAGGCGATGCATTTTGCTGGCAGTCACTTCACCCGCCGTAAGATGTTTATGTCGAAAATGGAACTCCTGCACCCTGTCATCCTTATCTGCTGTAGGTTGCCGTTAACTGAGCCTTTGCCAGAGCGTGACTATTCAGCATAAAGCCGACCAGCGCGCCGCTGGCATTGTTGTCGAGGGGCAGTTTATCCACGTCCAGGGCCCAGACGGTAATCTGATAGCGGTGGGGCTTGTCCCCGGCGGGTGGACACGCGCCGCCAAATCCAGAATAGCCGAAATCATTACGCCCCTGCACAACCCCCGCGGGTAATTTTTCGCCGTTCGGGTTACCGGCATCGGCGGGCAGAGTCAGTGTATTCGCCGGAATATTGGCTACGGTCCAGTGCCACCAGCCGCTGCCGGTAGGCGCATCCGGGTCATATACCGTAACGGCAAAACTTTTCGTACCGGCGGGCGGATTTTTCCATGCCAGCTGCGGAGAGATATTCCCACCGTGGCAGCCAAATCCCTCAAATACCTGCTGTTGCGCTAGCCGGCGTTCGCCGGAAATATCCTGGCTGGTGATGCCGAAAGGCGTTGCCGCTAAAACCTGAAAACTCATCGCCGCCAGAGCGGCTATTGCGATTACACTGCGCTTTTTCATGGGTGCTCCCTCTGCTGTACCGGAAGCCCCACTGTAAAGCCTGCTGCAATGTCGTAATGTGCCTAAGCGATTTGATTTTGTGCCGAAACGCTCAACGGCATCCGCAGATGATTGCGCCTTGCTGAATGTGGTAATCTACGCGCCATTTCCTGAAATCGACAGAACAGCAAATTATGAGTGTACGTTTAGTGTTAGCCAAAGGGCGCGAAAAATCATTACTGCGCCGTCATCCCTGGGTCTTTTCCGGCGCGGTTGCCCGTATGGAAGGCAAAGCCAGCCTCGGTGAAACCATTGATATCGTTGACCATCAGGGGAAATGGTTAGCGCGAGGCGCCTACTCGCCAGCGTCCCAGATCCGGGCTCGCGTCTGGACGTTTGATAAAGATGAAACCATCGACATCGACTTCTTCGTCCGCCGCCTGCAGCAGGCGCAGCAGTGGCGCGACTGGCTGGCAAAACGCGACGGGCTGGACAGCTACCGTCTGATTGCCGGTGAGTCCGACGGTCTGCCGGGCGTGACCATCGATCGCTTCGGTAACTTCCTGGTGCTGCAGCTCCTGAGCGCCGGAGCGGAATACCAGCGCGCCGCGCTGATTAGCGCGCTGCAAACGCTGTTCCCGCAGTGTGCCATCTATGACCGCAGCGACGTTGCTGTACGCAAAAAAGAAGGTATGGAGCTGACTCAGGGGCCCGTAACGGGCGAATTGCCACCGGCCCTGCTGCCGATTGAAGAGCACGGCATGAAGCTGCTGGTGGATATTCAGGGCGGGCACAAAACCGGTTACTACCTCGACCAGCGCGACAGCCGTCTGGCTACGCGTCAGTACGTTGCCGACAAACGCGTGCTGAACTGCTTCTCCTATACCGGCGGTTTTGCCGTTTCGGCGCTGATGGGCGGCTGTGCCCAGGTAGTGAGCGTGGACACCTCCCAGGAAGCGCTGGACGTGGCAAAACAGAACGTCGAGCTCAACAAGCTGGACTTGAGCAAAGCGGAGTTTGTGCGCGATGACGTCTTCAAGCTGCTGCGTAAGTATCGCGACCAGGGCGAGAAGTTCGACGTCATCGTGATGGATCCACCAAAGTTTGTGGAAAACAAAAGCCAGCTGATGGGCGCGTGCCGCGGGTATAAAGATATCAACATGCTGGCTATCCAGCTGCTGAACCCGGGCGGGGTTCTGCTCACCTTCTCCTGCTCCGGCCTGATGACCACAGATTTATTTCAGAAAATCATCGCCGATGCCGCAATAGATGCTGGCCGTGATGTACAATTTATAGAGCAGTTCCGTCAGGCAGCCGATCACCCCGTGATTGCTACCTACCCGGAAGGACTGTATCTGAAAGGGTTTGCCTGTCGCGTCATGTAACTTGAAAAGAGAAATATTGCCCGCACATAACGTGTAAGTAGTGTTTCCCGGGAGGTGACTATGATTGCCAGCAAATTCGGTATCGGCCAGCAGGTCCGCCACACTTTGCTAGGGTATTTGGGTGTGGTCGTGGATATCGACCCGGAGTATTCCCTTGATGAACCGTCAGCAGACGAGCTGGCGGTGAACGCAGAGCTTCGCGCCGCGCCCTGGTACCATGTGGTGATGGAAGGTGATGATGGACAGCCCGTTCACACCTATCTGGCCGAAGCGCAGCTGAGTAGCGAGCTGCAGGAAGAGCATCCGGAGCAACCCACAATGGATGAGCTTGCTCAGACTATCCGCAAACAGTTACAGGCTCCGCGCCTGCGGAACTAAGCGTGTAAAAAAAGCCCGATGAACGGGCTTTTTTTTATTACTTCGCCAGCCCCAGACGGGGGATGTCGATCGCCGGACAGCGGTCCATGACGACCTTCAACCCCGCATCCCGCGCCAGCACGGCGGCCTGCTCGTTAATCACGCCAAGCTGCATCCACAGCGTTTTCGCGCCTACGGCGATAGCGTCCTGAGCCACTTCCCACGCCGCCTCGGAATTACGGAAGACATCGACCATATCAATTTTTTCCGGCACGTCAGCGAGCGTGGCATAGCCCTGCTGGCCCAGCAATGTTTTCCCCGCCACTTTTGGCGAGACCGGGATGACGTGATAACCCTGATCGAGAAGGTATTTCATCACCCGATAGCTTGGACGATCGGGTTTATCGCTCGCGCCCACCAGCGCAATGGTACGCGTGGATGTCAGAATCTCGGCAATATCGTTCTCTTTCATGGTTTTCCTCCTGGCTTTTTTAAAAGTGTACGCCAAACCGCACATCTCAACCATCCATCCCATACAGATGCATGAGGGCAAAACGGCGAAATATGTCTATATGTTAGTAAACGTGATTCTCGAAAAATCCAGATACATTAATGCGGCGACAGGATTTCTAACGGGAGCCTTCTATGAAAACCGGTATTGCCACTGCTCTGATTGCGTTAGTGATGCCGGTTTGCGTTTTTGCTACCACGCTCCGGCTTTCTACCGACATTGACCTTCTGGTCCTGGACGGGAAAAAGGTCTCCAGTTCGTTACTGCGGGGTGCAGACAGCATCGAGTTAGATAACGGACCGCATCAGCTGGTCTTCCGGGTAGAAAAATCGATCGGTCTGGCTAATCACGAGCAAAGAATGTATATCTCCCCGCCGCTGATCGTCAGCTTTAATACCCGGCAAATCAGTCAGGTGAACATCACCCTCCCTCGCCTTGAAACGGAGAAGGAATCCGCGGCCTTCGACGCTTCGCCCCGCATTGAACTGCTGGACGGGGATGCGATGCCGATTCCGGTGAAGCTGGATATTCTGGCGCTGACGGCCTCACCGAAAGGCCCGGATTACGAGGCGGCGGCCCAGACCTATAACAAAGCGGGTAAACGCGCCTCGCTTCCGCAGTTTGCCACCATGATGGCGGACGACAGTACGCTGCTATCCGGCGTCTCGGAACTGGACGTTTTTCCTCCCCAGTCCCAGACCCTGACGGAACAGCGCCTTAAATTCTGGTTCCAGCAGGCCGATCCCGACACGCGCGCCCGGTTTTTACAGTGGGCAAAACAACAACCTTCATCATAAGCCACATTTTTTACGCCTTTCTCTTGCAGCGTCAGGCGGTTCCCGTCATCGTGTAGTCAGTTAACCTGATGGATATGATTATGGAACTGACAACACGCACGCTGCCTGAACGCAAACACATTGCTCTGGTGGCGCACGATCACTGTAAACAAATGCTGCTTAACTGGGTTCGCCGCCATCAGTCTTCGCTGGAGAAGCACGCCCTGTCGGCGACCGGCACAACCGGTAACCTGATCCAGCGCGAAACGGGTCTGCAGGTGAATGCCATGCTGAGCGGCCCGATGGGCGGCGATCAGCAGGTCGGCGCGCAGATTTCCGAAGGGAAAATTGATGTCCTGATTTTCTTCTGGGATCCGCTGAACGCGGTTCCGCACGATCCGGATGTTAAAGCGCTGCTGCGCCTGGCGACGGTGTGGAATATTCCGGTGGCGACGAACCTCTCCACGGCGGATTTCATCATCGAATCGCCGCAGTTTAACTCGCCGGTTGATATCCTTATTCCGGACTATCAGCGTTATCTTTCCGACAGACTGAAGTAGCTTTTTTGCCGGGTGGCGGCTGCGCCTTACCCGGCCTACAAATCTTGCCTGACATCGTTATGGTTTACGCGCTACCGGCACATCAATACTCTTCAGGATATCGACAAACACGGATGGCTCCTCTTTATTGAACAGCAGCCACACGCGATGCCGCGCGCGGGTGATGGCCACATACAGCAAACGCCGCTCTTCGGCATCCGGGAAGTCTTCCGGCACCGGCAGTAAGGCCTCTTCCATTACCGACTCGCGGGCCGGGGCCGGGAAACCGTCGCTGCCCTCTTTCAGCCCCACCACAATCACATAATCGGCCTGCTGCCCTTTGCTCGCATGAATGGTCATAAATTCAAGCTGCAGTTTCGGCCAGCGGGTGGCGGCTTTTTCCAGCGCCGCGGGTTTAAGGTGATGGTAGCGCGCCAGCACCAGAATACGTTCATCAGGCTTTGCATAGCCGCTGAGCTTGTCCAGCAGCGGCTCCAGCTGGTCATCCGCCAGCAGGGTGACCGCTTTTTTATCCCCTGGGCGCAGGCTGTTGAGCGGCTTGGCCAACTGATGCGGGTTCTGCTGGATAAAGCGGTTGGCGATCTCACCAATGCGTGAATTGAAGCGATAGGTGGTGTCCAGATCGCTGCGGTCTCCTTCGCCAAAATAGTGGTGGAACGCGGTCGTCAGGGAGAGCTGCGCCCCGCTGAAGCGATAGATGGCCTGCCAGTCGTCCCCCACCGCAAACAGCGACGTATGTTTATTTTGCGCCCGTAGCGCCGAGAGCAGTGCTGCACGCTGCGGCGAGATGTCCTGGAACTCATCCACCAGAATATGTTTCCACGGGCTGACAAAACGTCCCTTCTCAAGAATGATGATGGCCTGATGGATCAGACCGGAGAAATCGACGGCGTTTTCCTCTTTCAGCGCGGTTTTCCAGGCTTTCAGCATTGGAGCCATCAGCTTGACCCGCTTCGAAAACAGATCGCGGATCGCCTCCGGCGCGCTTTCAATCATCTCTGCCTGCGATCCACCGTGCATTCGCATCAGGCTGACCCAGCGGTCAAGTCGCGAACCCAGCCGACGCGCCAGCTTATCATCCTGCCAGAAGCTGCCCTCTGGCACCTCCCAGTTGAGCTCTTCCTCCAGCCACTGACGCCACCCTTTCGCCTGCGCTTTTTTCTCACTGCACTGCTGGCGCCACGTTTTGATGAACAGCGCCTGACGCGCCTGCGCGTCGTTTTCCAGCTTACTGATGGAAGGCACTTTTTTACTGCCCTGCTGGATAATATGCAGCGCAAGGGCATGGAAGGTTCTGGCCGTGATGTCCCGGGTGTGCAGGCGCTCCTGGATACGTTCGTCCATCTCCTGGGCAGCCTTGCGGCCAAAGGCCAGAAGCAGAATTTGGTCGGCGACCGCTTCCCCGGTCGTCAGCAGCCAGCCGGCACGCGCCACCAGCACCGACGTTTTACCGCTACCGGCCCCCGCCAGCACCAGCAGCGACTGCTCGCCGTTGACCACCGCGCGCGCCTGGGCCGGATTGAGCGGTGAAGATTCTACCGTACTGAAAAAGTCGGCGTATTGGGTGAGCATGGCGTCCGTCCACGCCTGGTTATGGGCAAGACGGCTTTTATCCTTATCGCTCAGCCAGGCCTGACACTGGCGCCAGGCGTCGCGACAGTTGTCAAACTCGTCGAGACGCGTCACGGAGAGCGGCAGCGCCGAAAGTGCCTGTCGGATCTTTTGCTGCAGCCCGGCGGTCTGCTGACGAGTCAGCCACGCATGTTGCGCGTTGCTTTGCGCGATATCGTCCAGCACCTGCTGGAGCACCTGGGCGGCAATCACGCTCATATCCTGGCTCCACTGCTGCCAGAGCGCGTTCAGGTGATGGTGGAAACGCTGAGTTTCCGCCCACTCGGTGCCGTGGAGACGCACGACTTTATCGTCAGGCAGAACGAACTCCAGCTCGCCCCACACCAGCCCGCGTTTGCAGTGGATAGCCAGAAGCTGGTTAAACGGAATAAGGTATTCGTGGCGTTCCCCGGAGACTTTCACCCCGGCATTAAGGAGAACAACCCTGTCGTAAGGGTGTTGCGCCAGGCGTTTGCCTAACGACGTTGCTTTCAGTTCCATGTTCCGCCAAATCCACGAAGAGATAATTTACCTGACAGTTTAACTGCCAGTTTTAAGGTGCTCCAGCCTAAAAAAACGTTACAATCATTGGGCGTTAATTTTATCGAAAGGAAGTGAGGGTTTATGCGTACCGTTCTGAATGTGTTGAATTTTGTGCTGGGCGGTTTTGCCACCACCCTTTCCTGGCTTTTTGCCACGCTGGTGAGCATCGTCCTGATTTTCACGCTTCCCCTGACCCGGTCCTGCTGGGAAATCACAAAACTCTCCTTAATCCCCTACGGGAATGAAGCCATCCACGTTGACGAGCTGAATCCGGAGAGCAAAAACACCCTGATGAATACGGGCGGAACCCTGCTGAACATTCTGTGGCTGATTTTCTTCGGCTGGTGGCTGTGCATCATGCATATTTTTGCCGGTATTGCGCAGTGCATCACGATTATTGGTATTCCGGTGGGGATCGCGAACTTTAAGATTGCCGCCATCGCCCTTTGGCCCGTCGGCCGCAGGGTTGTTCCGGTAGAAGTGGCCCAGGCGGCGCGTGAAGCAAACGCTCGTCGTCGTTTTCAGTAAATAAGGACCGGCCGCGTTTATGCTAAGCCCACTGCTTCGCCGTTATACCTGGAACAGCACCTGGCTATACAACGTCAGGATATTTATCGCGCTTTGCGGCACGGTTGCCCTGCCCTGGTGGCTGAATGATGTCAAGCTCACCATTCCGCTCACGCTGGGGGTGGTGGCCGGGGCGCTGGCGGACCTGGACGATCGTCTGGCCGGGCGTTTACGTAACCTGGTCATTACGCTTGTCTGCTTTTTCATTGCGTCAGCGTCCGTTGAGCTGCTTTTCCCGTGGCCCTGGCTGTTTGCCCTGGGCCTTACGCTCTCAACCAGCGGGTTTATTTTGCTGGGCGGCCTTGGGCAGCGCTATGCCACCATCGCTTTTGGTGCATTGCTGATCGCCATCTACACCATGCTGGGCGTTTCCCTGTACGACCAGTGGTACCAGCAGCCGGTTCTGCTGTTGCTGGGTGCCATCTGGTATAACCTGCTGACGCTAACCGGTCATCTGATCTTCCCGGTTCGCCCTCTGCAGGATAACCTTGCCCGCAGCTTTGAGCAGCTAGCCCACTATCTGGAACTGAAATCCCGCCTGTTCGACCCGGATATCGAGGAAGAAAGCCAGGCTCCGCTCTACGATCTGGCGCTGGCAAACGGCCAGCTGGTCGCCACCCTTAACCAGACAAAAGCCTCTCTGCTTACCCGTCTGCGCGGCGATCGCGGCCAGCGCGGAACCCGAAGGACCTTACACTACTATTTTGCCGCCCAGGATATTCATGAACGCGCCAGCTCTTCGCACGTTCAGTATGCTGCCCTGCGCGAGAAGTTCCGCTACAGCGACGTCATGTTTCGCTTCCAGCGCCTGCTGTCCATGCAGTCCCAGGCGTGCCAGCAGCTCTCGCGTTCCATTCTGCTGCGTACCCCCTATCAGCATGATCCCCGCTTTGAACGCGTATTCAGCCATCTTGATGCGGCGCTCGATCGCGTTCAGGCCAGCGGAACGTCACCGGAGCACATCAAAGCGCTGGGCTTTCTGCTGAACAACCTGCGGGCGATTGATGCTCAGCTGGCGACAATTGAGTCCGAACAGGCGATGGCGCTGCCGGGTAGCGAGGTGGAAAACCAGCTTGCTGATGACAGCGTGCACAGCGTTAGCGATATGTGGCTACGGCTGAGCCGCAACTTTACGCCGGAGTCAGCGCTCTTTCGCCACGCGGTGAGAATGTCGCTGGTGCTGTGCGTGGGTTATGCCTTTATTCAGATAACCGGGCTGCACCACGGCTACTGGATCCTGCTGACCAGCCTGTTCGTCTGCCAGCCGAACTACAACGCCACCCGACACCGTCTTGCGCTGCGTATTATCGGCACGCTGGTTGGCGTTGCGATCGGCCTTCCGGTGCTCTATTTCGTGCCCTCCGTTGAAGGTCAACTGATTCTGATCGTGATCACCGGCGTGCTGTTCTTTGCGTTTCGCAACGTGCAGTATGCCCACGCCACCATGTTCATCACGCTGCTGGTGCTGCTCTGCTTTAACCTGCTGGGTGAAGGGTTTGAAGTCGCCCTGCCCCGCGTGATCGATACCCTGATTGGCTGCGCGATTGCCTGGGCCGCGGTCAGCTTTATCTGGCCGGACTGGCGTTTCCGCAATTTGCCGCGCGTGGTAGACAGGGCGATGAACGCCAACTGTCGATACCTTGACGCTATCCTGGAGCAGTACCACCAGGGGCGCGATAACCGCCTGGCTTACCGGATAGCACGTCGCGACGCGCACAACAGTGATGCAGAACTGGCCTCCGTTGTCTCTAACATGTCCACGGAGCCTCGCGCCACGGCGGAGATCCGTGAGACCGCGTTCCGCCTGCTCTGCCTGAACCATACGTTCACCAGCTATATTTCGACGCTGGGTGCCCACCGTGAGAAACTCACCAACCCGGGTATTCTCAACCTGCTCGATGACGCCGTCTGCTATGTCGATGACGCGCTTCATCACCGGCCGGCCGATGAGCCCCGCGTTGAACAGGCGCTGGATGAACTGGCTCAACGCATTGCGCATCTTGACCCAGGAAACGACAGCAAAGCGCCGCTGGTTCTTCAGCAGATAGGCCTGCTTATCGCTCTGCTGCCTGAAATTTGCCGGCTGCAACAGCAAATCGCTACCTGGAGGAGTGATTCTCCTGTGGCTCAGGCAGCGCATTAAACCACTCCGTCAACTCCCGGCGTATGCCTGCCGGGAGTGCCGCCTCATGCAGCCCTTCGATAGCCCCTTCCAGCGCGAAGAGTACTTTAATACCGAGCGCTTTGTTTTTTGCCCGCATCTTTAGCCAGCTCGCTCTGGCACCCAGCTCCCGCAGCGTTTCCTCGTTAGTGATGCCTGCTTCAAAGAGCAAGACCTCAAGCTGAAAGGTCAGGTTTGGCAGATCCTTGAGTCGGTTTCGCTGATGGCGCTGATAGCGCTCTTTTCTTGCCGCACTGAGCGCAAACGAGGAGAGCTGAAGCAACCGCTCTCTGTCCTGCCATAATCCGTCATCCACACGGTAATAGTTGAGCAGCACCGGGCGGCCTCGCTTCATCAACGTCAAAAATGAAGAGGCATTCTTTACACAGTATTTCGCACTCTCCTCACAGGCGCGAAGATAAAGCTCGCCATCGGACACCATGGCAAAAACCGCATCATCTACCGCCAGGGTGTAGCCTCCAAACAGCGCGCGATGATGTATCTCGCCCAACGGGGAGAGGTATTCCTGGGATTTATAAATCCGTTCATAAGATATCTTTTTCATGATATTTCCCTTAAAAATCATAACGTAACAACGAAATTTCTTACTAGCGGATCCGTTAGCAGGAAAATAGGCAACTTATCGCCGTTGAGCAAGATGATTTTACGAGGGGCATCAAGATTGAATGAATTTTGCGAGTCGCTTTCCGAAAATGAGGTTGATCTTTATGCATACAGGGGTTACTGTATATCCATACAGTAACTACAGGGCTGGAATGAATATGCACACTTCAGGCTATGCAAATCGCTCAACCTCTCTCTCTTCTACCGCAGGCAATGTCGCGCAGAATTCCGTCGAGCGTGTTTCCACGGGGCTTATCAGTGAAGTGGTTTATCGTGAAGACCAGCCCCTGTTGACGCAACTTCTGCTGTTGCCGTTATTGCAACAGCTTGGTCAGCAATCACGCTGGCAGCTTTGGCTCACGCCTCAGCAAAAACTGAGCCGTGAGTGGGTTCAGTCCGCAGGCCTTCCGCTAACTAAGGTCATGCAAATTAACCAGCTCTCGCCGTGCGATACCGTGGAGTCGATGATCCGCGCGTTACGCACCGGAAATTACAGCGTGGTGATTGGATGGTTACCGGAAGAATTGACGGAAGAGGAACATTTCCGTCTGACTGAAGCAGCTGAAGAAGGGAATGCGATCGGGTTCATTATGCGTCCGGTTCGATCGGATTCTTACCGCAGAGGACAACTTTCTGGGCTAAAAATTCACTCGAATTTGTATCATTGAGTGAAATTAAGATTTTTCCTGGAATTTTTTTTGACTACAAGATGGCATTAAAGTTCCCTGACTGAAAATTGCGGCAAGGCTTGTCTGGTGCGGTTCTCCTTAATTTTATTGCACAAAATTCGTTCGAAAAATGTTAAATAATCGGTATACGGAACTTTTTTTTTCATATGCCTGACGGACTTCACACTTGTAAGTTTTCAGCTACGTTGTAGACTTTACATCGCCAGGGGTGCTCGGCCTAAGCCGAAGATATCGGTAGATTTATATTTGACCACGCCCCCCGGTGAAGGATTTAACCGTGATTCTCTCCTGAGACTTTCATGGCGAATTTTGGATGATAACGAGGCGCAAAAAATGAAAAAGACAGCTATCGCGATTGCAGTGGCACTGGCTGGCTTCGCTACCGTAGCGCAGGCCGCTCCGAAAGATAATACCTGGTATGCAGGTGGTAAACTGGGCTGGTCTCAGTTCCACGACACCGGCTGGTACAACAGCAGCCTGAACAATGATGGCCCAACTCACGAGAGCCAGCTTGGTGCAGGTGCGTTCGGTGGCTATCAGGTTAACCCGTATGTTGGTTTTGAAATGGGTTACGACTGGTTAGGTCGTATGCCATACAAAGGCGACACCATCAACGGCGCTTTCAAAGCACAGGGCGTTCAGCTGACCGCTAAACTGGGCTACCCAATCACTGACGATCTGGACGTGTACACCCGTCTGGGCGGCATGGTATGGCGCGCAGACTCCAGCAACAACATCTCTGGTGACAACCATGACACCGGTGTTTCCCCAGTATTCGCTGGTGGCGTTGAGTGGGCTATGACCCGTGACATCGCTACCCGTCTGGAATACCAGTGGGTTAACAACATCGGCGACGGCAACACCGTTGGTGTTCGTCCAGACAACGGCATGCTGAGCGTAGGTGTTTCCTACCGTTTCGGCCAGCAGGAAGAAGCAGCACCAGTTGTTGCTCCAGCGCCAGCTCCAGCTCCAGAAGTACAGACCAAGCACTTCACTCTGAAGTCTGACGTTCTGTTCAACTTCAACAAAGCGACTCTGAAACCAGAAGGCCAGCAGGCACTGGATCAGCTGTACACCCAGCTGAGCAACCTGGATCCTAAAGACGGTTCCGTAGTGGTTCTGGGCTTCACCGACCGTATCGGTTCTGACGCTTACAACCAGAAACTGTCTGAGAAACGTGCTCAGTCTGTTGTTGATTACCTGATCTCTAAAGGTATCCCAGCTAACAAGATCTCCCCACGTGGTATGGGCGAATCTAACCCAGTTACTGGCAACACCTGTGACAACGTGAAAGCTCGCGCTGCACTGATCGACTGCCTGGCTCCAGATCGTCGCGTAGAGATCGAAGTTAAAGGCATCAAAGACGTTGTAACTCAGCCAGCGGCATAAGTTATCGTCTTATAAAAAAACCCCGCCATGCGGGGTTTTTTATTGTCTGCAGAAAAATAAAGTCTATTTTTTACCCAACAGAGCCTGAAGGTCGTTCTTCAGCGTCGACATCTGATTGGCGTACTTCTCTTTATGTTCGGCATCCTCAATCAGCTGCACGATGGTTTCCGAAAGCGTTTTGCCCCGTCGTTGTGCCAGCCCGGCCAGGCGTTGCCAGACAACGAACTCCAGGTCGATTGATTTTTTGCGGGTGTGCTGATGCTCAGCATTAAAATGCCGTTTGCGTCGCGCGCGGATAGTTTGCTTCATCCGGTTTAACAACGCGGGATTGATGTGTTTCTCAATCCAGCTGTTAACCTGTACCGGTTCATTTTCGAGGGTCAGCAAAATATCCACGGCTTCTTGCGCAGCGCTGGCTTCGATGTAGCAGGTGATCAGCTCCCCTTCACGGTGCTTTTTGACCAGGTACTTCCATTTCCAGCCGCTTTCGAGATTTTCCAGTTGTTGATATTTCATTGCGATCTCAGTGTTACCACGTAACTCTGTTCAGAATATCAGTTTTTTAGCAATCTGCTGAAAAGAAATCATATCCTGTGAGTGAATGCAGCCAATCGCCCTGTCGAAATACCCAATCCTGCTTGGGTACAGCCCCCCGCTTACGGTATACTCCACGCTTTTACATCTGACTAAAAAACATCAACTTTGACCATTACGAAACTTGCATGGCGTGACCTTGTTCCGGATACCGAAAGTTACCAGGAACTGTTTGCACAGCCCGAACTCGCAAAAGAACACGAATTCATCCTTAGCGATACGCAGCCTCGTTTGCATTATGCGCTGGAGCAGGTGTTAAGCCCGTGGGCAACAGCACCCTTCATGCTGCTCAAGGCCCCGGAAGAAGCGGAATACCTGACGCTGCTCGGAGATGCCGTGCGCCAACTGAAGCCGGAAGCGAACGCTGTTTTTGGCGGCCAGTATCGTATTGCGGGACATGATGTCACTTTCGAACCGGCGGCGCAGGCCGATGGTCGTTTTGCCGCTAAGGGCGAAGTGATTACCGCTAACTGGGCCGAGGCGGAACAGCTCTTTGGTTGTCTGCGCCAGTTTAACGGTGAACTTTCGCTGCAGCCGGGGCTGGTACATCGCGCAAATGGCGGTGTTCTCATTATCTCACTGCGTACCCTGCTCTCGCAGCCGCTGCTGTGGATGCGTCTGAAAACCATCGTACACCAGCAGCGTTTCGACTGGGTCGGCTACGATGAGTCTCGTCCTCTGCCTGTCTCCGTTCCGTCTATGCCGCTGTCGCTGACCGTCGTGCTGACGGGCGACCGTGAATCGCTGGCGGACTTCCAGGAAATGGAGCCGGAACTCGCTGAGCAGGCGGTGTATAGCGAATACGAAGACAACATCCAAATTGCTGACGCCGATGATATGGCACAGTGGTGCCAGTGGGTGATGGCCGTTGCTGAACGTTTGGCGCTGCCTACCCCTGCGGCTGACGCATGGCCGGGCTTAATCCGCGAAGCGGTGCGCTACACCGGTGACCAGGAAACGCTGCCGCTTTGCCCGCTCTGGATCGGTAAACAGCTGCGTGAAGTGGGTGCGATCAGCGGTGACGGATCGTTCACCGGCGAACAGCTCACTCAGATGCTGGCTCAGCGTGAGTGGCGAGAAGGCTATCTTGCCGACCGTATGCAGGATGAAATTCTGCTGGAACAAATTCTGGTGGAGACCGAAGGCGAACGCATCGGGCAGATCAACGCCCTGTCGGTGATTGAATTTCCCGGCCATCCGCGCGCATTCGGGGAACCGTCCCGTATCAGCTGCGTTGTGCACATTGGCGATGGTGAGTTCACCGATATCGAACGGAAAGCCGAGCTGGGCGGCAACATTCACGCGAAAGGCATGATGATCATGCAGGCGTTTTTGATGTCAGAGCTGCAGCTTGAGCAACAGATCCCCTTCTCCGCCTCGCTGACGTTTGAGCAGTCCTACAGCGAAGTGGATGGCGACAGCGCCTCTATGGCCGAGCTGTGCGCCTTAATCAGCGCCCTGGCGGAAGTGCCCATCAATCAGAACATCGCGATCACCGGTTCGGTGGACCAATTCGGTCGTGCCCAGCCAGTAGGAGGCCTAAACGAAAAGATTGAAGGCTTCTTCTCTATCTGTCAGCAGCGCGGTTTAAACGGCAAACAGGGTGTGATTATTCCTGCTCCCAACGCACGCCATTTGAGCCTCAGTCAGGATATTCTGGATGCGGTTGAGCAAGAGCAATTCGCCATCTGGGCCATCGAAGGGATTGAGGATGCGCTACCCTTACTGACAAATCTGGTTTGGGATGGCGAAGGGCAAACTACCCTGATGCAGACTATCCAGGAGCGCATAGCTCAGGCGACACAGCAGGATGCTCGTCATCGTTATCCATGGCCGTTACGCTGGCTGGGCTGGTTTAGTTCGAACTGATCGGACTTGTTCAGCGTACACGTGTTAGCTATCCTGCGTCCTTCACTAAAATAAGGCTTACTGAGAACATGGTAGATAAACGCGAATCCTATACAAAAGAAGATCTTCTTGCCTCTGGTCGCGGCGAACTGTTTGGCGCAAAAGGCCCACAGTTACCGGCCCCTAACATGCTGATGATGGACCGTGTCGTGAAAATGACCGAAACCGGCGGCAACTTCGATAAGGGTTACGTAGAAGCAGAACTCGATATCAACCCGGACCTGTGGTTCTTCGGTTGCCACTTTATTGGCGATCCGGTAATGCCTGGCTGTCTGGGCCTGGATGCCATGTGGCAACTGGTTGGCTTCTATCTGGGCTGGCTGGGCGGCGAAGGTAAAGGCCGCGCGCTGGGCGTGGGCGAAGTCAAATTCACTGGCCAGGTTCTGCCTACAGCGAAGAAAGTGACCTATCGTATTCACTTCAAGCGCATCGTTAACCGCCGCCTGATTATGGGCCTGGCTGATGGCGAAGTGCTGGTAGACGGCCGTCTGATCTATAGCGCAAGCGACCTGAAAGTTGGCCTGTTCCAGGACACTTCCGCGTTCTGATTGTGCTTTTCGCACCTCCAGAAAAGCGAAACCTCCGCATTGCGGAGGTTTCTTTTTTGAAAGAGACGTTATCAGGCTATGAGTGCCCTGTCGCCGATGGCTTCTCGCCAGCCTCCAAGCCATTGTGACCTTTGATTTATCGTCTGATAAGGACACATTTCTTTAGAACGTCCAGCGATGCCGGCCTGATAACCACGTTGATGAGCCCGTTCCAGGCGATCTCGTTTCTGTCTCTTCATGCCTCGTTTCCCTCATTCTTTTGTCTGGTGGAAAGAAAACAGTGTCTGCGCTCAATGCACAGGCACAGATAACGAATACCCCGAATTAGTCGCATCGTCAATGTTCAAAATTCATACGGGTGTCATATTTGTGAGCTAGCCGGAAGTTCATTTGTACAAAAATTGTGACGTGGCACAAGTAACAATCTGAAGTGAAAACGAAAAAAAAACCGCAATCAGCAACGAGCCAACTGCGGTTTTTGATAATGAATTTTACTTATGGCAGCCGGGAAATTTCTCTCGCGATGCTGGCCGACTCCTGTGCCCAACCCTGAGCCAGGACTTTCACCATTTCGTCATAGCCATCTTTCTGCTGCTTCAGCTCCAGATGGAAAGGACGCTTAATCAGCTGCCCCTGATGGTTCAGCAACCACTCCCCGCTGATCACCACCGCACCGTCGTAACGGCCGTGGAAGGCCGTTACCGTGACGTTCAGCGTATCCTGGTCGTTACCCAGCGGCTGCGACGCGACAACCCACCCCGGAAGCTGGCTGCCCAGATTGGCCACCAGCGTGTGGCGCAGCTGCTGATCCAGCGGGCTGGCCCACAGGTTATTCGTCGCAATCACGTATTTAACATCGCTGGTCTGATAGACCACGCCGTTTCCTGCCAGATAATCCGGCACGGCAACCTGCTCAACCCACAGCTGACGGTTTCCCTGGCTGGCCGTGCTTTGCCCACCGCTGTGGGTAGCCACAGGCAGCTGATAGTAGCTTTTATTATCTACCCCTGAACTGCACGCCGTTAACAGCAGAGCGCCAACCATCAATAGCCACTTTTTCATTCTTTTGCCCTCTTCGGCTCAGGATCCTTTTTATCTTTCGCTTCGAACACCAGCGCATTGCTCTTCTCGTTGAGCGTTTTCAGCACCGGCTGCAGTTCACGTAAGACCTGATCAAGACGCTGCATATCTGCCACCATCTTGTTGTAGGCCGCTGAACCCGGCTGGAAGCCCTGCATACTGCGGTTCAGCTCACGCAGCGTTTTCTGCATGTCCTGCGGCAGCTGCTGCATACTCTGGCTGGCAGTGATCTTATTGATATTATCCAGCGTGGTCTGCAGGCGTTGCATTGTCGCCTGGCTTTGATGCAATGAACCTGTCGCTGCTTCAATCATTGGATTCAGTGGTAGATTGTTAATCTTATCCAGTGTTTCCATCAGACGCTGCTGGATCTGTGCCAGACCGCTGCTCACCGTTGGGATGATCTTGTAGCCACCAAATTCACGAATTCCGGTTATCGGCGGTGCTTTCGGATAGAAGTCCATATCCACATACAGCGCACCGGTCACCAGGTTACCCGTCTTCAACGATCCACGCAGGCCGCGTTCCATCAGTTGACTGATATGGGTGGCAATATCCTGATTCTCGCCAATCTGGTTGATCAGGCGTTCGGGTTCAATACGAATCAGCACCGGTATACGGTAATCATCATCCAGCACCTGCTGCAGGCCAGGCACAAAGAACGGCACCTGTCCAACCGTACCGAGGCGAATGCCGCGGAACTCAACAGGCGCCCCCGGCTGCAGACCGCGGACGGAATCTTTGAAGAACATCAGGAAGTCAACGTGATCGGTGTAGAGAGCATCCTGAATGCTTTTTTGATCGTCGAACAGGCGGAAAGCGGTGTTCTCAGCCACCGGCTGCCCGAGGTCAAGCCCTTCCGGCACGTCAAAACTCACGCCGCCGCCAAAGAGGGTTGTCAGTGAGCCCATTTCAACGCGCATGCCTGCCGAGGTCAGATCCACCGCGATGCCACTGTCCTTCCAGAAGCGAACGTTACTGGTGACCAGACGATCGTTAGGCGCATTGATGAACAGCTGATAGCTGATGGCTCTTTTCTGAGGATCGAACGTACTTTTCTCCACCGACCCCACGCGATAGCCGCGAAACAGAACCGGGTCACCCGCCGTAAGCTGGCCCGCTTTTTTGCTGTCGAGGATCACGCGTATACCCTTGGCATCAGGCGGCGCAAGCGGCGGTGAATCCAGAAGCTGGTATTGCGCTGGCTGGTTGCCTTTTGCGCCCGGCTGCAGTTCGATGTAAGCCCCTGAGAGCAGCGTCCCTAATCCGCTGATCCCTTCGCGCCCTACCTGCGGTTTAACCACCCAGAAAACGGAATCGCCATGCAGCAGTTTTTCCATGCCGGCATTAAGGCGCGCCTTAATCTCCACATGGGTTAAATCGTCGGTCAGGGTTGCGCTTTCGACCACGCCCACGTCCACGCTACGGCTTTTGATGGTCGTTTTACCGCCCTCAATCCCCTCGGCATTGGTGGTTATCAGCGTGACTTCCGGTCCCTGATGGCTGTAATGATAAAATAGGATCCATGCACCGATCAGCGCGGTCACGATGGGAAAAATCCACACCGGCGACCAGTTTTTGACCTTCTGCACTTTCGCCTCTCCACTCTTATTTTCCATGCTCTTACTCTTCCTCATGGCTTGATTCAGGCTCACGATCCCACGATAAACGAGGGTCGAAGGTCATGGCCGCAAACATGGTCATAATCACAACCAGTGCAAACATTAAAGCCCCCATCGCGGGATAAATACTCATCAAACCGCCCATCCGCACCAGCGCAGAGAGAACGGCGATGACAAACACGTCAATCATTGACCAGCGTCCGACAAACTCGACCACTTCATAAATCAGGTGCATGCGCTCGCTGTCGCGTTTCCCATGACCTTTCGCATCCCAGCAGAGCCAGGCGATGGCGATCATTTTTAAGGTTGGCACCATAATACTGGCGATAAAAATGACGCCAGCGACCGGATAAGAACCTTCGCCCCAGAGCAATATCACCCCGGCAAGGATCGTGGAGGGCATTTTGTCGCCGAGCAAATCGGTGATCATGATCGGCAGAATATTGGCGGGCAGATACAGCATGATGGACGTGACCAGCAGCGCCATCGTCCACTGCAGGCTATTTTTACGGCGTACGTGACCTTTCGTTTCGCAGCGCGGACAAACGTCAAGATCGGCGGGCAGCACGGCGGTACAGCATGGGCAAGAACGCAGCCCCTGACGAATACCGGGCACGCCGACCTTCACCGTCTGCGCAAGCGTCGGTGCCGGAGCGATATCATCCCACGCCCAGCGCCTGTCCACGCACTGGAATGCGCGCAGCTGCAGGACGCAGTACAGGCACCACGGAATAAAGCTGCTGCCGATCCCCACATCGCCATACGCCATCAGCTTCACGAAGCTGACCAGAATGCCCGCCAGAAAGATTTCGGCCATGCCCCAGCTTTTAAGCTGAAAAAGGATACGCGCAAGCCGGATTTTCAGTGATACCGGCATCCTCACGCGGTTCACCAGCAAAAGGATGACGACCAGGCACAACGCCGGGACTATCTGGACAAACAGGAGAAAAAAGGTGCCGAGGCTGGCGTAATCTTCCGAGAACATCACGCCCGGGATTTCAAGCAAATCCACCTGGCTGGTTATCCCCCCCACCTTCATATAGATGAAGGGGAAGAGATTGGAGAGCAGCAGCATAAACAGTGCTGCCAGAGCGTAAGCAGTGGGACGCTGCCGCGGCGCGTCCCACTCGGTTGTCAACGTCGCACCGCAACGTGGACACAGGGCTTTATGTCCGTGACCAAGCTCTGGCAACGCCACGAGCATATCGCATTGCGAGCATAAAATATGCCTGTCGGCATGGTGCTGGTCACACATATGTTATCCCTGTTTATGCGCCGTTCTTCAGAGACTCAAGGTACTCCCAGCGCTCAAATGCTTCTTCCAGGGCTTTTTCAGCCGCGGACAGTTCAGACAGTACTTTCTGAGTATAGTCATGCGATTGGCTAAAGAATGACGCATCAGCAACCTGTTTTTGCAGATCCTCAAGCGCGGCCTCCAGCTCTTCCAGACGCTGAGGTAGCCCCTCCAGTTCGCGCTGCAGGTTATAACTCAGTTTAGCCGAGCTTTTCTTGACAGTTTCTGCTTTTGTTACAGCAGGTTCAGAACTTGTTTTGGACTTTGACTGTTTCTGCGCCAGGGACTGCGATTGCTGCCCTTTTGCATCATGATAACCGCCTACGTATTGTCCAATTCGTCCTTCACCTTCGAAGATCCAGCACTCGGTCACGGTGTTATCAACGAACTGACGATCGTGGCTGACCAGCATCACGGTGCCCTGATAGCCGTCGATCAGCTCTTCGAGCAGTTCCAGCGTTTCGACATCCAGGTCGTTCGTTGGTTCATCGAGAATCAACAGGTTACTTGGTTTCAGGAACAAACGCGCCAGCAGCAGACGATTACGCTCTCCGCCAGATAGCGCACGCACCGGGGTCATTGCACGTTTCGGATGGAACAGGAAGTCCTGCAGATAGCCCAGCACGTGGCGCGGCTTGCCGTTAACCATCACCTCTTGCTTACCTTCAGCAAGGTTATCCATCACCGTTCTGTCTGGGTCCAGCTCTGCACGGTGCTGGTCAAAGTAGGCGACTTCCAGCTTAGTCCCGCAGTGAACACGGCCGCTGTCAGCCTGCAGCTGACCGAGCATCAGCTTAAGCAGCGTAGTTTTACCACAGCCGTTCGGGCCAATGAGGGCAATTTTATCGCCACGCTGCACCTGAGCGGAGAAGTCTTTCACCAGAACTTTTCCATCAACCTGGTAATCGACATTTTCCATTTCAAAGACAATCTTACCTGAGCGGGATGCCTCTTCGACCTGCATCTTCGCACTTCCCATCACTTCACGGCGAGCACTACGCTCGTTGCGCATCGCCTTCAGGGCACGCACGCGGCCTTCGTTACGGGTACGGCGGGCTTTGATACCCTGACGGATCCAGACCTCTTCCTGTGCCAGCTTGCGGTCAAACTCCGCATTTTGCAGCTCTTCCACGCGCAGGTTTTCTTCTTTTTCCAGCAGATAGGTATCGTAATCGCCAGGATAGGTGACCAGCTTGCCGCGATCGAGATCGACAATACGCGTCGCCATATTGCGGATAAACGAACGGTCGTGCGAGATGAAAATAATGGTACCGTTGAAGGTCTTCAGGAACCCTTCCAGCCAGTCAATCGCTTCGATATCCAGGTGGTTGGTCGGTTCATCCAGCAGCAGCACCTTCGGGCCGCTGACCAGCGCGCGGCCAAGCGCCGCTTTACGCAGCCAGCCGCCGGAAAGCGCCGACAGCTCCATATCCGCATCCAGACCTAACTGATCCAGCACTTCGGTGATGCGGCTTTCAAGCTGCCACAGACCGTGATGATCCAGAAGCTCCTGCAGACGCGCCATCTCATTGAGATTTTTTTCACTTGGGTCGGTCATCACCAGATGTGAAATTTCGTGATAGCCCTTCAGATATTCAGCCTGCTCAGAAATCCCTTCTGCAACGAAATCATAAACGGTACCCGCAACGTTACGAGGAGGGTCCTGCTGCAGACGGGAAACAATCAGATCCTGTTCATAAACAATGCGCCCGTCATCCAGGCCCTGTTCACGGTTGAGGATTTTCATCAGCGTGGATTTACCCGCGCCGTTACGGCCTACAAGACAGACGCGTTCGTTGTCTTCAATATGCAGCTCAGTATCATCGAGAAGTGGCGCATCGCTAAAAGAGAGCCACGCGCCGTGCATGCTAATTAATGACATTTATTTTTCCTTTCAGACCGCGGTAATCAACCAGCAGTTATGAATTTGACGGTTACGGGCAAAGTCCTGAGACAGCGTTTTTTGGCTGATTTCTTGTGCTTTCAGTCCCAGGGCTGCTAAACCGTCATGATCCATACGGAAGCCGCGTTTGTTGTTCGAGAACATAATGGTGCCGCCCTTGCGCAGCAGGCGCTTCAGGTCGGTCATCAGGCGCAGGTGATCGCGCTGTACGTCAAAGCTGTCTTCCATACGCTTGGAGTTGGAGAAGGTCGGCGGATCGATAAAGATCAGATCGAACTGCTCGTCGGTATCACGCAGCCAGCCCAGCACGTCGGCCTGCATCAGGCGGTGCTGACGTCCGGTTAAACCGTTAAGACGCAGGTTGCGCTCCGCCCATTCCAGATAGGTGCGGGACATATCTACCGTGGTGGTGCTCCGCGCGCCGCCCAGACCCGCATGCACGCTCGCGCTGCCGGTATAGGAGAACAGGTTAAGGAAATCTTTGCCCTTGCTCATCTGGCCCAGCATGCGACGGGCGATACGGTGGTCAAGGAACAGGCCGGTATCCAGATAGTCGGTCAGGTTTACCCACAGGCGGGCGTTGTACTCGCCCACTTCGATAAAATCGCCCTTCTCATTCATCTTCTGGTACTGATTTTTCCCTTTTTGGCGCTCGCGGGTTTTCAGCACCAGCTTGTTCGGCGTGATGCCGAGCACGGCGATGGTCGCCGCAATGACGTCCAGCATGCGCTGACGCGCTTTTTGCGCATCGATGGTTTTCGGTGGCGCATATTCCTGAATCACCACCCAGTCCGCGTAGCGGTCAACCGCCACGTTGTACTCCGGCAGGTCGGCGTCGTACAGGCGGTAGCATTCAATCCCTTCCTGCTTCGCCCACTTCTCATATTTCTTTAGGTTTTTGCGCAGGCGGTTGGCGTAATCTTCCGCCACGCCGGATGGCTTGCTGTCCGCCGCTTTCTCCGCCAGATGGTAGTTCTTCTGCACGCAGTCCAGCGGGCCGTTTTTCGCCTTAAACTGGCGATCGGCACGCAGCTGCAGGCAGCTCAGCAGCTCCGGCGAGGCGCTAAACAGAGAGAGGTTCCAGCCGCCGAAGTAGTCCTTCATATTGCGGCCCAGCAGGCTGTGCAGGGCAATCAGCGCCGGCTCGCTGTCCAGACGCTCGCCGTATGGCGGGTTGCTGATCACAGTACCGTACGGGCCTTTTGGCAGCGGGTTGGTCAGGTTCGCCACGTCTTTCACCTCGAAGGTGACCAGCTCGCCGATACCGGCGCGACGGGCGTTGCTGCGCGCGCGCTCAATGACGCGCGGGTCGCTGTCCGAACCGTAGAAGTGGGAGGTGTACTCTGCCAGACCTTTGCGCGCGCGGGTCTGCGCGTCGTCTTTGACCTCTTTCCAGATCGCTTCGTCGTGCTGCGCCCAGCCTTTAAAGCCCCAGTGGCCGCGATGCAGGCCCGGCGCGCGGTCGGTTGCCAGCATAGCCGCTTCTATCAGCAGCGTACCGGAACCACACATCGGATCGAGCAGCGGCGTGCCCGGCTGCCAGCCGGAGCGCATGACGATGGCGGCAGCCAGCGTTTCTTTAATTGGCGCCATACCGGTACGATCGCGGTAGCCGCGCAGGTGCAGGCCCGCGCCGCTCAGATCGAGAGAAATACTCGCCGTGTCGCCGTTCAGCCAGACGTTAATACGCAGATCCGGATTTTCGCGATCAACGTTCGGACGTTCCTTATTTTTACGCGTGAAGCAGTCCACGATGGCGTCTTTTACGCGCAGGGCACCGTACTGGCTGTTGCGGATCTCGTCGTTCACGCCGTTGAAATGCACCGCAAAGGTGGCGTTTGGCGTGAAGATCTCTGTCCAGTCGATCATCTGTACGCCGGTATAGAGGTCCAGGTCGCTATAGACCTTGCACTCCTTCATCGGCAGCATGATGCGCGACGCCAGACGGCTCCACATCAGGCTCTGGTAAATAAGCCGCGTGTCGCCCTCAAAATGGACACCACCCTGAACCACCTGGCACTCTTTCGCGCCCAGGCTTTCCAGTTCAGTTTTTAACAGCTCTTCCAGCCCACGGGCCGTACTGGCAAACAGAGAATTCATATCGTCACTTTTACTCTTAGAAAATTGTCGCGCATTATAGCTAATATGGCGTGTATGTCATAAAGTTGAAGGCTTATTTTCATTTGTGGGAGTGTGCAGTGGCGACGTTATCCAGGCTTTTTATCCATCCGGTGAAATCCATGCGCGGTATAGGCGTCTCTCACGCGCTGGCCGACATGAGCGGATTCGCCTTCGATCGTATTTTTATGGTCACCGAGCCTGACGGCACGTTCATTACCGCACGCCAGTTCCCGCAGATGGTTCGCTTTACCCCTTCCCCGCTTCATGACGGCTTGCACCTTACCGCGCCGGACGGCTCCAGCGCGGTCATTCGCTTTGCTGATTTTGCGCCTGTCGATGCGCCAACGGAAGTGTGGGGCAATCATTTTACCGCGCGCATCGCCCCGGATGAAATTAACCGCTGGCTGAGCGGTTTCTTCTCCCGCGACGTGCAGCTGCGCTGGGTTGGGCCTGAACCGACGCGTCGGGTGAAGCGCCATGACGCCGTTCCCCTCTCCTTCGCCGATGGCTTCCCGTTCCTGCTGACCAACGAAGCCTCGCTGCGTGATTTACAAGGCCGCTGCAAAGCGAGCGTTCAGATGGAACAGTTCCGTCCGAACCTGGTGGTGACGGGTGTCGACGCCTGGGACGAAGACACCTGGAAGGTGATCCGCATCGGCAGCGTGATTTTTGACGTGGTTAAGCCCTGCAGCCGCTGCATTTTCACCACGGTGAGCCCTGAGAAAGGCCAGAAGCACCCTTCCGGTGAACCGCTGAAGACGCTGCAGTCGTTCCGCACCGCGCAGGACAACGGCGATGTGGATTTCGGCCAGAACCTGATCCCGCGCTCCAGCGGCGCAATCCGCGTCGGTGATGAGGTAGAGATCCTTGCCCGCGGGCCTGCAAGAGTGTACGGCTCAGGTCAGGAAGAAGAAATGGTCGACGTTGTGACGAATGTTGCCTCGGCGGTAGATATTCACTGGCAGGGCAACGTCATCCGTGGCAACAACCAGCAGGTATTACTGGAGCAACTGGAGCAGGCAGGTATTCGCGTACCCTACTCCTGTCGCGCAGGCATTTGCGGATGCTGCCGCATCAAGCTGGTGGATGGCGAGGTCAGTGCGCTGAAAAAATCGGCAATTGGAAATGACGGCACAATTCTATGCTGTAGCTGCATACCGAAAACGTCCGTACAGCTGGAAGCTTAAACCGCCTGTTCAAGGCTGAAGGCATCGACGCGCAGCTGCGGCTTCAGCCTGTCGTTCATCACTTTAATGGCATCGCCAAGCTGCATCGTCCGCCCGGCAATGGTTACGCCGGGCTGTGCCAGCAGGCAGAGCGCAGCATTTTCGCCTGGCTCAACCACCAGCAGGCTCACCTCTTCTGCGGTATCGCTCAGATTTACGCTGGCTGCGTCACCCGTTGCCGGCGTCCAGCTCATACCGTGCGCAAGAAAATGCCAGCTTTTTGGCATTTGCGGTTTCAGGAAGCGGATAGCCACCAGCGCATTTAATACCAGCTCGGCGCGCTGCTCTTTCGAGAGCACCAGATCGCGGCATTTTTCTTCAAAAGAGAAATAAAGCGCCGCATCGTCAACGCAAAAGCCCGACGGGGAAAACGCGTCCGGGGTTAACATTCGGCGGGCAAAACGAGAACGAAACAACATGCCATTGGCTAAATCGAGCATCATGCGATCGTGCTCGTCGCAAAAATACCAGCGCCAGTTATCGTCAGGCTTAATTCGCATGTGTCTCTCCCGTCCCCAAACGTCCTGTACTAAAAATGTCCTGTTTGCCGCCTCGTTTATAACACCATTAATAAAAGACTATAATGACTAAATAAGCAACAGTGACGGAATATAAAACAACCAGGGCTGGAAATAAAGCCCTGGTTGTCTGATTAAGAGAAAAGATTAGATATGAGTAACGATTTCTTTAATCAGCGGCGGTCCTTTAAAAATAAAGCCGGAATAGATTTGCACCAGTGATGCACCCGCTGCCATCTTCTCGCGCGCAGCAATCACTGAGTCAATGCCGCCGACGCCAATAATCGGCAGACGTCCTTTTAATTCCGCAGACAGGGCGCGAATAATTTCGGTGCTTTTTAATTGTACCGGACGTCCACTTAACCCACCCGCTTCGTCACAGTTTTTCATTCCCTGCACGAGGGAGCGATCGAGGGTGGTATTGGTTGCAATCACACCATCAATATTATGGCGAACTAAACTGTCGGCAACCTGGATCAATTCTTCGGCAGAAAGATCCGGGGCGATCTTAACCGCGACCGGAACATATTTATGGTGGATCGTCTGGAGTTCATTTTGTTTATTTTTAATGGCACTCAGAAGATCGTCCAGCGCTTCGCCATATTGTAAGGAACGCAGACCCGGGGTATTGGGTGAAGAAATATTCACCGCGATATAACCGGCATAGGCGTAGACTTTTTCCATACAAATCAGATAGTCATCTTTACCCTGCTCAACCGGCGTGTCTTTATTTTTGCCGATATTGATGCCTAATATCCCGTCAAAATGGGCTTTTTTTACGTTCTCAACCAGGTGATCAACACCGAGGTTATTAAAGCCCATGCGGTTGATCAGCCCTTCGGCTTCAACCAGGCGGAACAGGCGCGGCTTGTCATTTCCCGGCTGCGGACGCGGCGTGACGGTGCCGATTTCAATGGAGCCAAAGCCCATCGCGCCCAGGGCATCAATGCACTCGCCATTTTTGTCCAGACCCGCCGCCAGACCCAGCGGATTTTTAAAGGTCAGACCCATGCACTGCACAGGTTTTTCCGGCACATTCTGACGCACCAGAGCGGCCAGCGGCGTTCCGGTAATACGACGTAATTGCTGGAATGTAAATTCATGAGCGCGCTCAGGGTCGAGCTGGAAAAGGGCTTTACGAACGAAGGGGTAGTACATGAACTCTCCTGGATTCCCGGTGTGCAAACCGGGAGGGGATTATGGGCGATCCACGCGCGAAAGGGAATTGACCTGCGGCAAAAAATCAGCGCAAAACGCAATCGTTTACCTTCCCGTCTATTTCTTATGCACTTTTTCGCATTTTAATTGCAGATAAATCATTTAGTGGAATAACCACGCGGTGTCACACTCCTGAAATTGTTATGAATGTTAGATAAAAGCAAACAATTGGTTATAAGGAGGAAGTATGCGCGTCATTACCCTGGCCGGAAGTCCACGATTCCCTTCGCGCTCCAGCGCCCTGCTGGAATATGCCCGCGAAAAACTCAATGCCCTGGATGTGGAAGTGTGCCACTGGAATCTGCATAACTTCGAACCTGAAGATCTGCTCTATGCCCGTTTCGACAGCCCTGCGCTTAAAACGCTCATCGAGCAGCTTAACAGCGCTGACGGCTTAATAGTGGCTACGCCCATTTATAAAGCCTCTTTTTCCGGGGCGCTGAAAACCCTGCTCGATCTGCTTCCGGAACGCGCGCTGGACGGCAAAGTCGTGCTGCCGCTGGCAACGGGCGGTACGGTTGCCCATCTACTGGCCGTGGATTATGCCCTGAAGCCGGTGCTGAACGCGCTGAAAGCGCAGGAGATCCTCCACGGCGTTTTCGCAGATGACTCTCAGGTTATCGATTACCAACATAAACCTCATTTTACGCCTAACCTGCAAACCCGCCTCGATACTGCCCTGGAAACCTTCTGGCATGCTCTGCACCGCCGGGATATCCAGGCGCCGGCGTTTGGTCAGCCTCAAGGAGTCGCACATGTTTAAAACGTTAACCCGCATCGGCCTGGCAGGTCTGATGGCGCTTACCTCGCTGGCCCATGCCGCAGAAACGGCTCCGGAAAGTTTACGCATTGGCTATCAGAAAGGCAGCGTCAGCATGGTGCTGGCGAAAAGCCACCAGCTTCTGGAAAAACGCTTCCCGGACACCAAATTCTCCTGGGTGGAGTTCCCGGCTGGCCCGCAGATGCTGGAGGCCCTGAACGTTGGCAGTATCGATCTCGGCAGCACGGGTGATATTCCGCCAATATTCGCCCAGGCGGCGGGAGCGGACCTCGTCTATGTTGGCGTTGAGCCGCCCAAACCGAAGGCCGAAGTGATTCTGGTGCCTGAAAACAGCGACATTAAAAGCGTCGCCGATCTTAAAGGGCATAAAGTTGCTTTCCAGAAAGGTTCCAGCTCACACAACCTGCTGCTGCGCGCCCTGCAAGAAGCCGGGCTCAAGTTCACTGACATTCAGCCTGTTTACCTGACGCCTGCCGACGCCCGCGCCGCGTTTCAGCAGAAGAACGTTGATGCCTGGGCCATCTGGGATCCGTACTACTCCGCCGCATTGCTGCAGGGCGGCGTTCGCGTGCTGAAAGACGGTACCACGCTGAAGCAGACCGGCTCGTTCTACCTGGCCGCGCGTCCATATGCGGAAAAGAACGGCGCATTTATTCAGGGCGTACTGGATACCTTTACCCAGGCCGACGCGCTGACCCAGACCCAGCGTCAGGAGAGCATTGCCCTGCTGGCGAAAACCATGGGCTTACCTGAGACGGTGATCGCGAGCTATCTCAACCACCGTCCGCCGACCACCATTACGCCCGTGGACGCCCACGTCGCCGCGCTTCAGCAACAAACGGCTGACCTCTTCTATCAAAATCACCTGGTTCCTAAGCAGGTGGATATTCGTGAACGCATCTGGCAACCCGCAGGCAAAGAAGGAGCTAAATCATGAGTCTGAATCTTTTCTGGTTTTTACCCACCCACGGTGATGGACACTATCTTGGTACAGAAGAGGGCTCGCGCCCGGTCGACCACGGCTACCTGCAGCAGATTGCGCAGGCGGCGGACCGAATCGGTTTCACCGGGGTGCTGATCCCGACCGGACGTTCATGTGAAGATGCCTGGCTGGTGGCCGCGTCGATGATCCCGGTCACCCAGCGTCTGAAGTTCCTGGTGGCATTACGCCCGAGCGTAGTTTCCCCCACCGTGGCGGCGCGTCAGGCGGCAACGCTGGACAGACTGTCCAACGGTCGCGCCCTGTTTAACCTGGTGACGGGCAGCGATCCGCAGGAGCTGGCGGGCGATGGGGTATTCCTCGACCATACCGAGCGCTATGAAGCCTCCGCCGAGTTCACCCGCGTCTGGCGACGTCTGCTGGAAGGTGAAACCGTTACCTTTGAAGGCAAGCATATTCACGTTCGCGACGCGAAACTCTACTTCCCGCCGGTGCAGCAGCCGCGCCCGCCGCTCTATTTTGGCGGATCGTCGGATGTGGCCCAGGATCTGGCGGCAGAGCAGGTCGATCTCTATCTGACCTGGGGCGAACCGCCTGAGCTGGTGAAAGAAAAAATTGCCCAGGTCCGCGCTAAGGCGGCCGCCCATGGCCGCAAGGTGCGCTTCGGCATTCGCCTGCACGTGATTGTGCGCGAAACCAATGAAGAAGCCTGGGAGGCCGCCGACCGCCTGATTTCCCATCTGGACGATGAGACCATAGCGAAGGCGCAGGCCGCGTTTGCCAAAACCGACTCCGTCGGACAGCACCGAATGGCGTCCCTGCACAACGGCAAGCGCGAAAATCTGGAGATCAGCCCGAACCTGTGGGCGGGTGTTGGCCTGGTGCGCGGCGGCGCGGGTACGGCGCTGGTCGGCGACGGTCCGACCGTAGCCGCCCGGATTAATGAATACGCTGACCTGGGTATCGACAGCTTTATTCTCTCCGGTTATCCGCATCTGGAAGAGGCGTACAAGGTGGGCGAGCTGTTGTTCCCGCATCTGGATGTTGCCATTCCGGAAATTCCGCAGCCGCAGCGGCTTCAGCTTCAGGGCGAAGCCGTGGCGAACGAGTTTATTCCACGCAAAGCCGCGCAGAGCTAAGGAGTGACCATGTCTGCCACCTCACAAAAATGGCTGCTGCGCGCCGCACCGTGGTTTTTACCCGTCGGCATTGTGGCTCTCTGGCAGCTCGCGTCGTCCACCGGCTGGCTGTCGAGCCGCATTCTGCCCTCTCCGGAGGGCGTCGTAGAAGCGTTCTGGTCGCTGAGCGTGAGCGGTGAGCTGTGGCAGCATCTGGCGATCAGCTCCTGGCGTGCCGTGATTGGGTTTTCCATCGGCGGCAGCATCGGTCTGGTTCTGGGCTTGATCAGCGGCCTTTCCCGCTGGGGCGAGCGGCTGCTGGATACCTCCATTCAGATGCTGCGCAACGTGCCGCATCTGGCGCTGATCCCGCTGGTTATCCTGTGGTTTGGCATTGATGAGAGCGCCAAGATTTTCCTCGTGGCGCTGGGCACATTGTTCCCGATCTACATCAACACCTGGCACGGCATCCGCAATATCGATCGCGGTCTGGTCGAGATGGCGCGCAGCTACGGCTTATCGGGTTTTTCTCTCTTTATACACGTGATCCTGCCAGGCGCCCTGCCCTCCATTATGGTCGGGGTGCGTTTTGCGCTCGGCCTGATGTGGCTGACGCTGATTGTGGCGGAGACCATCTCGGCCAATTCAGGCATTGGCTATCTGGCGATGAACGCACGCGAATTCCTGCAAACGGACGTGGTGGTGGTTGCCATCATTCTGTATGCCCTGCTCGGCAAACTCGCCGACGTTAGCGCCCAGTGGCTGGAGCGCATCTGGCTGCGCTGGAACCCGGCCTATACCCTTCAGGAGGCGAAAGCATGAACACTGCACGACTGAACCAGGGAACGCCGTTACTGCTGAACGGCGTGACCAAACGCTACGGCGAAAACACCATTCTTAACGGGCTGGATCTGCATATTCCCGCCGGACAATTTGTGGCCGTTGTCGGGCGCAGCGGGGGCGGCAAGAGTACCCTGCTACGCCTTTTGGCCGGACTGGAAGCCCCCAACGGCGGTGATATTCTGGCAGGAACGACGCCGCTTTCGAATATTCAGGACGATACCCGCATGATGTTTCAGGACGCGCGCCTGCTGCCGTGGAAAACGGTTATTGACAATGTCGGGCTCGGTCTTAAGGGCAGCTGGCGGGATGAAGCCCGCCAGGCGCTGGCCGCCGTTGGGCTGGAAAATCGTGCGGGTGAATGGCCGGCAGCCCTCTCGGGTGGGCAGAAGCAGCGCGTGGCGCTGGCGCGCGCGTTGATTCACCGTCCGGGCCTGCTGTTGCTTGATGAACCGCTCGGCGCGCTCGACGCCCTGACGCGGATAGAAATGCAGGATTTGATTGGATCCCTGTGGCAGGCGCACGGCTTTACGGTACTGCTGGTGACGCATGACGTAAGCGAAGCAGTCGCGATGGCTGACCGGGTGCTGCTGATAGAAGACGGGAAGATTGGCCTGGATCTGACGGTGGATATCCCGCGCCCTCGCCGCGTGGGGTCGGCAAGGCTGGCGGAGCTGGAAGCTGAGGTGTTGGATCGGGTGATGAAGCGTGGGAGTACGGAGTTAGAACGAGCTAAGGCTAATGCCTGATGCCCTCACCCCGGCCCTCTCCCACAGGGAGAGGGAGGGTTAAGCTTTCAATCAGGCCAGTGCCTTAGCAATCTTCTCGTACAGATCGCCAGACAGGTTCTCCAGCCCTTTCAACTGCTCAAGCGCGGCACGCATCTTCGCCTGACGCTTCGCATCGTAGCGTTTCAGACGGATCAGCGGCTCAATCAGGCGCGACGCCACCTGCGGGTTACGGCTGTTCAGCTCGGTCAGCATTTCCACCATGAACTGATAACCGCTGCCGTCTTCAGCGTGGAACGCCGCCGGGTTGCTGCTGGCAAACGCGCCAATCAGAGAACGCACGCGGTTTGGGTTGCTCAGGGTAAAGGAGCGATGCTTCAGCAGGCTGCGCACTTTGCTGAGCGCATCGGCTGCCGGGCTGGTCGCCTGCAGGATGAACCACTTGTCCATCACCAGGCCATCCTGATGCCACTTGTCGTCGTACTCCTGCATCAGCGCATCACGGCACGGCAGTTCGGCGGCAACGCTTGCGCCCAGCGCGGCCAGCGCGTCGGTCATGTTATCCGCTTCGTGATACTGCTTGCTCACCAGGGTGTTCGCCAGCCCGGTTTCACCAAACGCGAGATAGCGCAGGCAGGTATTGCGCAGAGAACGTTTACCAATGTCCGCGTGCTCAACGCGATACGCGTCAAGCTTATTGGCGTTATAAATGGCCAGGAACTCATCGGCCAGTTCTGCAGCCAGCGTACGGGTCAGCGCTTCACGCACCGCCACGATGGCAATCGGATCGATAATATCAAACAACTCGGCGATTTCAGTCGCTGACGGCAGGGTCAGAATTTCAGCGGCCAGCGCCGGGTCAATCTTCTCATCCAGCAGGATCGCGCGGAACGCGTCAGCCACGTGGACAGGCAGCGACAGCGGCTGGCCCTGCTGATGACGGTTTACGTTGATCTTAATGTAGGTCGCCAGCAGGCTTTGCGCCGCATCCCAGCGGGAGAAGTCGTTACGCGCGTGACGCATCAGGAACGTCAGCTGCTGATCGCTCCACTTGTACTCCAGCTTCACCGGCGCGGAGAATTCGCACAGCAGCGCAGGCACCGGCTGGAAGTAGACGTTATCGAAGATAAAGGTCTGCTCGGCCTGGGTCACGTTCAGCACGTGGTGTACCGGGTGGCCGCCCTTCTGAAGTGGGATAACTTTACCTTCGTTATCGTACAGCTCAATGCTAAACGGAATATGCAGCGGATATTTCTCTTCCTGCTCCGCCGTCGGCGGCGTGCGCTGGCTGATGGTCAGGGTGTACTGCTCGGTTTCCGGATTGTAGTCGTCTTTGACGGTAACAATCGGCGTACCGGCCTGGCTGTACCAGCGGCGGAAGTGGGAAAGATCGACATTAGAGGCATCCTCCATCGCCTGCACAAAATCGTCGCAGGTGGCCGCGCTGCCGTCATGACGCTCGAAGTACAGCTGCATCCCTTTCTGGAAGTTCTCCTCACCCAGCAGGGTGTGGATCATGCGGATAATTTCAGCGCCCTTCTCATACACCGTCAGGGTGTAGAAGTTGTTCATCTCGATGACTTTATCCGGGCGGATCGGGTGCGCCATTGGGCTGGCATCTTCCGCAAACTGCAGACCACGCATGGTACGCACGTTGTTGATGCGGTTCACCGCGCGTGAACCCAGATCGGAGCTGAACTCCTGATCGCGGAAGACGGTCAGGCCCTCTTTCAGGCTCAGCTGGAACCAGTCGCGGCAGGTAACGCGGTTACCGGTCCAGTTGTGGAAATATTCGTGGCCGATGACGCGTTCGATATCGAGGTAGTCTTTGTCCGTTGCGGTATCGGTACGCGCCAGCACGTATTTGGAGTTAAAGACGTTAAGGCCTTTATTTTCCATTGCGCCCATGTTGAAGAAATCGACGGCGACGATCATATAGATGTCGAGGTCATATTCGAGGCCAAAGCGCTCCTCGTCCCACTTCATGGAGTTGATGAGGGAGGTCATCGCCCACGGCGCACGGTCAAGGTTGCCGCGGTCAACAAACAGCTCCAGCGCCACTTCGCGGCCTGAACGCGTTTTGAAGGTGTCGCGCAGCACGTCGAAATCCCCCGCCACCAGCGCAAACAGGTAGCACGGTTTCGGGAAGGGATCCTGCCACTGCACCCAGTGACGGCCATTCTCCAGCTCGCCTTCGCCTACGCGGTTACCGTTGGAGAGCAGGAAGGGATACAGAGTTTTATCGGCGATGATTTTGGTGGTGAAGCGCGCCAGGACGTCCGGACGGTCGAGATACCACGTTATGTGGCGGAACCCTTCCGCTTCACACTGGGTACACAGCGCCACGCCTGACTGGTAAAGCCCTTCCAGCGCGGTGTTGGCGGCAGGGCTAATTTCATTCACGATGCGCAGCGTAAACTGTTCCGGCAGGTTGTCGATGACCAGCTGGTTGTTTTCTTCTTTATAGTCTGACCAGGCTTCATCATTAATATGCAGGGAGACCAGCGTCAGGTCTTCACCATCCAGACGCAGCGGCACCGCAGTTGCGCTGTGGCGCGTCACCTGGCTCACCGCCGTGACAACGGTTTTAGTGGCATCCAGGTCAAAAGTCAGATCGATTTCGCTAATCAGGTAATCCGGCGCACGGTAGTCGTGGCGGTATTTGGCTTGTGGCTGTTGTGTCATAGAAAACCTTATGCATCGTTTGTCGAGTAACGTTTCAATATATTCCTGTTGCGCAAAACGCGCTATGCAGAATGTTCATCTTTTCAGGGGCAAAACCGTTTTTTTGCTACATTTGTATAACACGGGGCACAAAATGCCCTCGACCATAAAACGCGCTTATGTTGTGATCGGGGTTCAATAAATCACTAAACAAGGTATACTCCGGAGTTGTTTATTGTACTAAACGCTCCTGTGAGAGGATGCTACTGCGCACCTATGACTCAATTCGCTTCTCCAGTTCTGCATACGTTGCTGGATACCGACGCGTATAAACTGCATATGCAGCAAGCCGTTTTCCACCATTACTATGACGTTCATGTCGCGGCGGAATTCCGCTGTCGTGGCGACGACTTGCTTGGTATCTACGCAGACGCCATTCGTGAACAGGTCAATGCTATGCAGCATCTGACGCTGCAGGACGAGGAATATCAGTGGCTTTCTGGCCTGCCTTTCTTCAAAGCCGACTACCTGAACTGGCTGCGCGATTTCCGCTATAAGCCGGAGCAGGTCACCGTGCTTAACGATAACGGCAAGCTGGATATTCGCCTTGAAGGGCCGTGGCGGGAAGTGATCATGTGGGAAGTACCGCTTCTGGCGGTGATCAGTGAACTGGCTCACCGCTACCGTTCGCCGGAAACGGGCGTCGAGCAGGCGGTCGCGGCGCTGGAAAATAAACTCGCTGCCTTCTCTACGCTGACCGAAGGGCTGGACATGTCCCGCTTCCGCCTGATGGACTTTGGCACCCGCCGCCGTTTCTCGCGTGACGTTCAGGAGGCCATCGTTAAACGTCTGCAGCAGGAGCCGTGGTTCGTTGGCACCAGTAACTACGATCTGGCACGTCGCCTCAGCCTGACGCCGATGGGCACCCAGGCGCACGAGTGGTTCCAGGCGCATCAGCAGATCAGCCCCGACCTGGCTAACAGCCAGCGCGCGGCACTGGCCGCATGGCTTGAGGAGTACCCGAATCAGCTCGGGATCGCCCTCACCGACTGTATTACGATGGATGCCTTCCTGCGCGACTTTGGTCCCGAGTTTGCTGAGCGTTACCAGGGGTTACGCCACGACTCCGGGGATCCGGTTGAATGGGGCGAGAAGGCCATTGCCCATTACGAGAAACTCGGCATCGATCCGATGAGCAAGGTGCTGGTCTTCTCGGATAATCTCGACCTGGCGAAAGCGGTCGACCTCTATCGTCATTTCAGCACCCGGGTGAACCTGAGCTTCGGAATTGGTACCCGTCTGACCTGCGATATTCCTCAGGTAAAACCTCTGAATATCGTCATCAAACTGGTGGAATGTAACGGCAAGCCGGTGGCAAAACTCTCCGACAGCCCGGGTAAAACCATCTGCCATGACAAAGCGTTTGTCCGCGCATTGCGCAAAGCGTTCGATCTTCCCCAGATTAAAAAAGCCAGCTAAGCGCTTACGGGAGCCTTCATGGCTCCCTTCTCCTTATTTATTTCTCAATTCTTCTCGTTTGACTGCGAAATTTACTTGTCTGATAGCGGATGGCAGGTAACATAGATATCCCCCCATAAGGGTGGACAAGTGTTTATTTTTTCCGACTATTAACAGAGAGAATATTATGAGCGTTGTGCCTGTAGCCGACGTACTCCAGGGCCGTGTCGCCGTTGACCAGGAAGTCACCGTGCGCGGATGGGTGCGTACCCGCCGAGATTCTAAAGCTGGCATCTCCTTCCTTGCCGTCTATGACGGTTCCTGCTTTGATCCTGTACAGGCCGTCATTAATAATTCTCTGCCCAATTACAATGATGACGTTCTGCGCCTGACAACCGGTTGCTCCGTCATTGTTACCGGCGTGGTTGTGGCATCACCGGGCCAGGGCCAGAGCTTCGAAATTCAGGCCTCTGCGATTGAAGTCACCGGCTGGGTTGAAGATCCTGACACCTATCCGATGGCGGCAAAACGTCACAGCATCGAATATCTGCGTGAAGTCGCCCACCTGCGTCCGCGTACCAACCTGATTGGTGCGGTGGCGCGCGTGCGTCATACGCTGGCGCAGGCGCTGCATCGTTTCTTCGACGAGCAGGGTTACTTCTGGGTGTCTACCCCGCTGATCACCGCCTCCGATACGGAAGGTGCGGGTGAGATGTTCCGCGTCTCGACGCTGGACATGGAAAACCTGCCGCGCACGCCTGAAGGTAAAGTGGACTATGACAAAGACTTCTTTGGCAAAGAAGCTTTCCTGACGGTATCCGGTCAGCTCAATGGCGAAACGTACGCCTGTGCGCTGTCTAAGATCTACACCTTTGGCCCAACCTTCCGTGCCGAAAACTCCAACACCAGCCGTCACCTGGCGGAATTCTGGATGCTGGAGCCTGAAGTGGCCTTCGCCGACCTGGACGATGTTGCGGGTCTGGCGGAAGCGATGCTGAAGTATGTGTTCAAAGCGGTGCTGGAAGAGCGTCCTGACGACATGAAATTCTTCGCAGAACGCGTAGACAGCGATGCTGTGGCGCGTCTGGAGCGCTTCGTGTCTGCCGACTTTGCGCAGGTGGACTATACCGACGCGGTGGCGATCCTCGAGAAATGCGGTGAGACGTTCGAGAACCCGGTTTACTGGGGCGTTGACCTGGCGTCTGAACACGAACGCTATCTGGCCGAGAAGCATTTCAAAGCGCCGGTTGTCGTTAAAAACTACCCGAAAGACATTAAGGCCTTCTATATGCGCCTTAACGAAGACGGTAAAACCGTGGCAGCGATGGACGTCCTGGCACCGGGCATTGGTGAAATCATCGGTGGCTCTCAGCGTGAAGAGCGTCTTGACGTGCTGGACGCGCGTATGGAAGAGATGGGGCTTAACCCAGCTGACTACAGCTGGTACCGCGATCTGCGTCGTTACGGTACCGTACCGCACGCCGGTTTTGGTCTGGGCTTCGAGCGTCTGATCGCCTACGTTACCGGTGTTCAGAACGTACGTGACGTGATTCCTTTCCCACGAACTCCACGTAACGCCAGCTTCTAATATTTAAAAGACTAAAATGGCCAGCATCTGCTGGCCATTATTTTATTCTGTATTGTCAGTTTTCGTCAGCGCAAAGTCAGCATCTTTAAACCTTCACCCCGTCACAACCACTACCTGTTACGTTTTGTTTCCGCGAAATATCTAGCCACAAAAAATAAACCCCATTCTTATTGCGATTATTACATCCTCACGCGATAGCACAAATTTCAACCACTTTTACAGCCATCCAGAAGTCTTTTTGGGGTCATAAGAAAAACAGAGTCGTTTAACATCTGTTTATACGAATCACCTTTATCTCAATTAATCATAAGCAATTCATATATATAGGATAGGTTTCGCCGTTTAATTCGCCAGGTGGGCCTGAAGTTTGAGGTGGTTCACAAAGTTCCCAAAAATACATATTTAGTTACACATAATTTCTTTTGGTTACTTAATCTTGAGAATTGTAGCACTTTCAGGCTAGCGAAACGCTTCGCCGAATGGAAAGATGCCTGTCAGATACATAAAGACACCAAACTCTCATCAATAGTTCCGGAAATATTTATTGACAGAATTTATTGACGGCAGTGGCGAGTGTCATAAAAAAACCAATGAGGGTAATAAATAATGATGAAGCGCAATATTCTGGCAGTGGTAATCCCTGCCCTGCTGGTAGCCGGTGCAGCTAACGCTGCAGAAATCTATAACAAGAACGGCAACAAACTGGACTTCTACGGTAAAGTTAACGCCGAGCACGATTTCGTGACTTCTGGTGATAACACCAACAATAACGACGCTACCTACGCGCAGATCGGTTTCAAAGGCGAAACTCAGATCAACGACCAGCTGACCGGTTACGGCCAGTGGGAATACCGTTTCGTAGCTAGCGATGCAGAAAACTCTGCACAGAAAAACAAAAACCGTCTGGCCTTTGCTGGTCTGAAAGCGGGCGACGCTGGCAGCATCGACTACGGTCGTAACTACGGTATCGTTTACGACGTAGAATCTTACACCGATATGGCGCCGTCCTTCTCAGGTATGACCTGGGGCGGTAACTATGTTGACAACTTTATGACCAGCCGCAGCACCGGTCTGCTGACCTACCGTAACAGCAACTTCTTCGGTCTGGTTGACGGTCTGAGCCTGGGCGTTCAGTACCAGGGCAAAAACGACCGTGCTGACGTTAAAACCTCTAACGGTGACGGCGTAGGCTACTCCCTGGGCTACGATTTCGGCGAAGGCTTCGGTGCAATCGCATCTTACAGCAACGCTAACCGTACTCTGAATCAGAAAGCTGATGGTGAAGGCGACAAAGCTGAAGCATGGGGTCTGGGTCTGAAATACGACGCCAACAACATCTACCTGGCAACCACCTATGCTGAAACCCGTAACACCACCCGTACCGGTCCTAACGGTGACGCTGGCTTCGCTAACAAAACGCAGAACTTCGAAGTTGTTGCTCAGTATCAGTTCGACTTCGGCCTGCGTCCAGCCATCTCCTACGTGCAGACCAAAGGTAAAGACCTGGCTGCCGTCAATGGCTTCAGCGGTGGCGATGCAGACCTGGCTAAATTCATCCAGGTTGGTACCACTTACTACTTCAACAAAAACTTCAACGTGTGGGCTGACTACTACATCAACCTGCTGGACAAAGACTCCGACTACGCGAAAGCTGTTGGCGGTCTGAACGGCAACGACGATATGGCTGCTGTGGGCGTAACCTACCAGTTCTAATCAGTACACCACTTTGTTATATGCTTAATGGACAGGGCTTCGGCCCTGTTTTTTTATGCGTGACAGAAAATAATGGCGACTTTTGAAAAGCCGCACGCTTTTCGTCGCAAACGGTTGGCATTTTGTAAATCTACCGTTAACCTGATAGCGGATTTCACTTCTGTAATCACAATGGAACTTCGTCATGTTTGAGAACATTACCGCCGCTCCTGCCGACCCTATTCTGGGCCTGGCCGATCTGTTTCGTGCCGACGACCGCCCTGGCAAAATCAACCTGGGTATTGGTGTATATAAAGATGAAACCGGCAAAACTCCGGTACTGACCAGCGTTAAGAAAGCTGAGCAGTATCTGCTGGAAAACGAAACCACCAAAAACTACCTCGGTATTGATGGTATCCCTGAATTTGGTCGCTGTACTCAGGAACTGCTGTTCGGTAAAGGCAGTGAAATTGTGAGCAGCAAACGCGCTCGCACAGCACAAACCCCTGGCGGTACCGGCGCGCTGCGCGTGGCGGCGGATTTCCTGGCGAAAAACACCTCTGTTAAGCGCGTATGGGTGAGCAACCCAAGCTGGCCAAACCACAAGAGCGTGTTTAACTCTGCGGGTCTGGAAGTGCGTGAATACGCCTACTACGACGCGGCAAACCACTCTCTCGACTTTGACGGCCTGCTGGCGAGCCTGAGCGAAGCGCAGGCAGGTGACGTGGTGCTGTTCCACGGCTGCTGCCACAACCCAACCGGTATCGATCCGACGCTTGAGCAGTGGGAACACCTGGCGAAGCTGTCCGTAGAAAAAGGCTGGCTGCCGCTGTTTGACTTCGCCTATCAGGGCTTTGCCCGTGGTCTGGAAGAAGATGCTGAAGGCCTGCGCGCGTTCGCCGCGGTGCATCAGGAGCTGATCGTAGCGAGTTCTTATTCCAAGAACTTCGGTCTGTACAATGAGCGCGTAGGTGCCTGTACGCTGGTTGCAGCTAACGAAGAGACCGTCGATCGTGCGTTCAGCCAGATGAAATCGGTTATCCGCGCGAACTACTCTAACCCACCGGCACACGGTGCGTCTGTTGTTGCCACCATCCTGAGCAACGATGCGCTGCGCGCTATCTGGGAACAAGAGCTGAACGATATGCGTCAGCGTATCCAGCGCATGCGCCTGCTGTTTGTGAACACCCTGGCTGAGAAAGGCGCGGACCGCGACTTCAGCTTTATCATCAAACAGAACGGCATGTTCTCGTTCAGCGGCCTGACCAAAGAGCAGGTTCTGCGTCTGCGTGAAGAGTTTGGCGTGTACGCCGTAGCGTCTGGACGCGTGAACGTTGCAGGCATGACGCCTGACAACATGGCGCCACTGTGCGAAGCGATTGTCGCCGTACTGTAATTTGCGCCCATAAAAAAAGCCTGCGCTATGCAGGCTTTTTTTTTATTCTGGTTACCAGACAGGCATTTCATCCTGAAGGAACGGGTTATGGAGCCGTTCATAGCCCAGCGTCGACATCGGACCGTGTCCAGGAATAAACGTAACGTCATCGCCCAGCGGCAATAACTTTTGTTTAATCGACTGAATCAGCTGACCGTGGTCGCCGCGCGGAAAATCGCTGCGTCCTACGCCACCTTTGAAGATCACATCGCCGGAAATCAGCAGACGGGACTGGTCATCAAAGAAGACGATATGGCCTGGCGTATGCCCAGGACAATGCAACACCTGTAAAGTCACATTCCCTACGTTAACGCGCTCTCCCTCGTTTAGCCAGCGATCGGGCGTCAGGGGCTGACACTCATCAAGGCCAAACATGCGGCTTTGGGCGGGTAACCCCTGCAGCCAGAACTCATCTTCTTTTTCCGGGCCGATCACCGGCACACCGTAGTGTTCAGCCAGTTCAGCCGCAGCACCTACATGGTCAAGATGACCATGAGTGAGCAAAATCTGCATCAGCGTGACGCCGCTTGCTGCGACTTCCTGCTTGATTTTCTCAGCGTCACCGCCGGGATCGACAAGCGCGGCCAGTTTAGTCTGTTCGCACCAGATCAATGAACAATTCTGGGAGAACGCGGTAACCGGAATAATACGATAGTTCATACTGCTCCTGTGTTTCGTTATTACCAGTGCCGAACCGGACCGGTATCAATATGCACAAAGTTGCTGCTGGGGTAATATCCTACACCACCTGCGCGCATAGATAACGCGGCTTTGCGAATATTGGCTAACGAAACGCCTTCAATATGGAAATCCATTGCCTGTCCCTTCGTGTGATAGCTTTTTTTCGCTACCCCGCGGCTGTGGGCGCGCAGTTCATTATTGGTATCAATCGAGCGATAGCCAGAGATGAGCTGCACCGGCTTGCTGGTGCCCAGCAGGCCCTGAAGGCGGAAAATCTGATCAAACAGTCCTGGATCGATGGCTTTTATTTTATTCGCGCGGAAATCACGGAAAAAATGGTTAAGTCTTGCTAATTCATCCTGAATATAGCCTCTGCCATCAAAAAACTCCGCTTTTAGCGACTCACCGGTATGAAGATTGTTGAGCGTTAAAACTCGCGGACGAGGTGTCGAGAGGGTGGCAAATGCTGGCGTCGGCAGGATGGCCGCTGCGCCAAGCGCAACGCCACCTAACGCCAGCAGTTTGCGGCGATTAGCGTCAAATTTGTCCATGATAATCAGGTCTACAGGTAAAAGAAATCGTAATATGCTTAGCGCACGAAGGGCACCTTAACTGGCAAAACCAGGTACGTCAAGGCGCCCAACCCCAGTGAATATGCGGCTTGCAGCGATATAGCCCCCTATTCACCATAACTTACGACAATCATTTTTCCCGAACTGCTTCATTTACCTGATTAATTGTTCCGCTTTTGGCAAAATTTGTGCGCCGGATCGCGCGGTGAGATCATAATTGTAAATATCTGTACGATACTGGGTACGCCCGTCCTCGCCCACAAACGCCGTCAGATAGTAAAGATTGACCGGAATATTGTGGCGAATATTAACGTAACGCGTATCCCCCTGTTTCAGGGCATCCGAGATGCGCGTATCGTTCCAGCCCGCATCCTGCAGCAGCATATTGGCCAGCTCCGAGGCTTTGTTCACGCGCACGCAGCCAGAACTCAGCGCGCGAGTATCTTTCTGGAACAGGTTGTGGTTCGGCGTATCGTGCAGGTAGATAGCTTCCGAACTCGGCATATTGAATTTGTAGCGCCCTAAAGAGTTGTGTGCCCCAGGAGCCTGCTGGAAACGGAACGGCAGATTCGACGCTGTGATCGTCGACCAGTCGACCATATAAGGATCGATGGCCTCTTTACTGTTCCATCCACGCATCACCGTATAGCCATGACGTTCCAGATAGCCCGGATCGTTCCAGACCTTCGGCAGAATATCTTTTCGCGCCAGGGTCGGCGGTACGTTCCACGGCGGGTTAACCACCACGTTATTCAGCGCGCTGCTCATCATCGGTGTTTTACGATCCGGACGCCCGACAATCACGCGCGACGCCAGCTTTTCGCTACCATCCTGATAATAGACCAGGGAATACGCCGGGATGTTAACCATAATCCCGGTAGAGAGCGTTCCCGGCAGCAAGCGCAAACGCTGAATATTGAGCGCCAGCACCCCTGCCCGCTGCGCAGGCGATACGTTCAGCCAGTCGCGCGTCGTCTGGCCAATGACGCCATCGGCCCCCAGCCCCTGAGCGGCCTGGAATTGCTTAACGGCTGCTACCAGCTCGCGATCGTAAGCCGCAGGTTTGTTGCTCAGAACAACGGCTTTCTTCTCTTTCACGGGCGCTGACGGGCTGACGGCGACGCTTTGTGGATCATCATCCAGGAGAGCAATCTTTGGCCCGCCTTCCAGAATACCGGAGCGCACCAGGATCTCGCGCAGGGCGGGCACATCGCTGCTCCGCTGCCCCGGACGCAGCGTCGCGGTACCGCGCATTTGCGGCCATGGACGCGAGTCCCCCACCAGCGCGAGGAGCGACTGGTGCAGAGTGGCATATTGTGGATGCGCCGGTGCGAGGCTGGCGATAAAGCGCGGCAGTTCGCCGTTATCCAGCGCTAACTGCCATTGGTTAATCACCGACAGCGCCGGCGTCGCCAGCTTGTACGGCTTATCGCTGTAGAGCCAGCGGTTGCCATTGACAGGAATACCCGCCACGAACTGCAGGTAGCCCATCATGGCATCGGAAAGGACCACGTCGCGCGCCTGCCCGGTGACAGCAGGATCGGTTAACAGCTCAACCCACTTTGTAAACTGCGGCTGAAATCCTGCAATCGCGACCTCAGCCAGCTGCTGCTGGAAGGCGCGCACCGCATCGCGGTTTTCCCACATCGGTTTCATATCGCGGGCAGCATAGAGGAGCGTGAGCTGATTGATATAGACAGGCGTGTAGCCTGACGGCAGCTCCGACTGCAGCTGCTGACTGAGCGATTCGGCGTCGATGCCTTCCGGCAGTGGTTTAATACCGGCCATGATAGCCGTTGCCGGAGACTGGTCCAGCGGCTGGGACAACGACGTTGGCTGCGCGCCTGTCGTTGCCGAACTGTCAGTCGGCACAATTTCAGGCTCGTCGGCCTGGGCGGTTAACAGCGGAGCAAACATCACTGCCAGGCATAAACTCAGCGCAGACAGCTGACGACCACATTCTTTCTTAAGCAACATCCCTTGCCCCCTGTTTTCACGACATGCCCATCAAATCAAGTTGGGGCTTTCTTTCATTATAGGTAGACGGCTAAGCTGTTGCCTTACCTTATGTAAAGAAGTTTAAAGATAACGCAGCCCTAAGCACAAGTTAAGTTTAAAAAAAAAGCGGCGCAGTGCGCCGCTTCGGGTCAGAAGACGCGTCAGGATGCGTCCGCCGTGGTTTCCGGCAATGACTCCGGCGGCTGCGGCGCAAAGCCACGCAGCCCCACAACGTGAACGTGTTCGCTGTTCTGGAACACTTTACGCACCAGTTTGTAGGTAGTGCCCTTCTCGGGGCTGATGTTCTCCGGCGCCGCGATAATGAGCTGCATATCGAGACGTTCGCAAAGCTCGAACAGCGTAGCAATTGAGCGGGCATCAAGACGCGCCGCCTCATCGAGGAACAGCAGTCGGCATGGCGAGATGTCTTTGCCGCGCAGGCGACGCGCTTCATCTTCCCAGCTCTGTACTACCATCACCAGAATTGACATCCCGGTACCGATCGCTTCACCGGTAGAGAGCGCCCCGGATTCCGCACGCAGCCAGCCGTCTGAGCCACGGTTTACCTCAACTTCCATTTCCAGGTAGTTACGGTAGTCCAGTAGCTCTTCACCGATGGTTTGCGGCGTACGTTGCCCCATATCAATCTGCGGGTTCAGGCGCTGATACAGCTTCGCCAGCGCTTCGGAGAAGGTCAGACGGTTGCTGTTGAACAGGTCCTGGTGCTGCTCGTGCTGTTCAGACAGCACCTCCAGCAGCGTCGCGTGGGCTTCACGCACGTTGACGTTGAGGCGCACGCTGTTCACCTGGCCAAACGACACGCTCTGCAGACCCTGGTTCAGTTGGCGGATACGGTTCTGCTCGCGCTGAATGGTTTTACGAATAATGTTCGCCACGCTGCGGGAGCTGATCGCCAGCTTCTGCTCGCGGGAGGTCAGCTCTTCCGTCAGGCGACCCAGCTCGATTTCCATCTGTTCGATGGCTTCAACCGGATCGTCGGTACGGATGATGTCCTGACGAATACGCTCGCGCAGGTGCTGGTAAACCGCCACGAAGAACTGGATTTTACGTTCCGGACGTTTCGGATCTTCCGACATACGCAGCACATCGCGTAGGTGTTCGTTATCCGCCACCGCCAGACGCAGCGCACCCAACGCCTTATCCGACATGGAACGCAGCTCATCGGCAGAGAGATACGCCAGCTCGCGGCGGTGCAGACGACGCTCTACGTTATTGTCTTTCACCATGCGCATCACCGCACACCAGCCCGCCTTGGCGGTCACGACCTGCTCGCGCATCTCAAAGTAGTCGCGCTCCAGCTTGCGCAGGCGACGGGTCAGGTTATCCATTTCCGCTTCGCAGAAGGTCAGCGCTTTTTCCAGCTGATTACGACGCGCGCGGTTATTGCTGAGCTGAGAATGCAGCTCGTCACGACGAATACGCGCGCGTTCTTCTGCCCCGCTGTCGGCACGCACGCCAATGTCCTGAAGCTCTTTCTGCAGATCGTTTAACAGCTCTTTCTTGGTGTCGAAGGAGCTTTTCAGCGAGGCCAGCACCTGGTTGTACTGGTTCAACTGAGCGGAGTGGCTGCGCATTGCTTCGCGGGCGCGAGTACGTTCCGCTTCCGCCTGCTCAAGGCGCTGACGCAGTTTTTCGTTCAGGTCGCTGTTACCGCTCAGCATTTCAGCCGAATCAGAGTAGCCAAAGTGGGCCCGACGCTGCACCACTTCCGTCAGGGCAAACGCCTGCTGACGCGCTTCGCGCTGCACCTGCTGAGACCAGGCATAATCTTCTTTTAACTGCTCGAACTGTTCCGGGTCGCTCTGCAGGACAGACACGACGGGCTCCAGCTTCGCCAGCTGATTGCCGTGCTGCTGAACGAAACGCGCGGCTTCCTGCGCTTCATCCAGACGCTCCTGGATCTCATCCACACGGTCAGCTAGCGTGTCGTCCGCCAGCAGATTCAGGCGCGGCAGGATGCGGTTAAGGGCAGCAACGCCCTCTTTCGCCTGTTCAAACTGAACGCGACTCTGCTGGTTATCATTTTCATGGCTGGCAATCGCACGTTCCAGCTCGCCACGGCGGGTATTAAGTTTGCGGATTTCGGCTTCCGGATCCGCGTCAAACGCTACGGCGAGATGGCTGCCGATAAAGCGGCTGAACGACTGATGCAGACGCTGGGTTTTCTGCACGTCAAACGACAGGGTCGCAAAACGTTCGGACAGCATCTCACGCTCGGCGTGCAGGCTCTCGATGCGGCTTTCGCGCGCGGCGCGGCCAAACAGCGGCAGCTCAGGGAAGCGGGAATAACGCCACTGACGGTCGGCGATTTTCACCACGACCGCTTTTTCCAGCTCGTCGACGCTGAATACGCTGTCATCGAACGACTGCGGATCCCCTTCGATCAGGTAGAGATCTTCCGGACAATCTTCCAGGCCGGCAAGCTGCTCAGAAATCAGGGAAAGATCCGGGACTACGATCGCGTTGCGGGATGGACCGTACAGCGCGGAGAAGTACGGGGCATCGTCAAGGCCAACGTCGTCATAAATCTCGGACAACAGCACGCCGCCAAAACGCTCGGCTAGCGCATTCAGGCGCGGATCTTCTGAACCGCCCGGCTGGCTTAAGCGCTCAATTTCTTCATCGACGTCGCGTTTGCGGGCGCCCACTTCGTCACGCTCAACAATGGCTTCGCGCTCGCGCTCCAGCAGCTGCTGCAGGTATTCGGTCACTTCCTGGCCGGATTCGAACTGCTCGCCGCACTGCTCGCTGAGCTGATTCAGGCTGCTTTGGGCCGCCAGCCAGACTGGCGCTCGCTGCAGGAGCGTCTTCGAACGGGACTGAATCTGCTCCAGCTCCTGACGCAGCGTCATACGCTGTTCGCTGGCGTTTGATACGGTATCGGACAGGGCCGCAATACGCGCTTCCAGCTCCTGATGCAGGGCCTCAAGCTCGTCGAAATCGTAATTTTTTCCCTGACGCTTGCAGAATTCCGCCAGCAGACGCTCGGCTTCCTGCTGCTCGCGCAGGCGCTGCTCCAGCTCGTTCAGACGCATACGCAGCGGCTGAACCTGCTCGGCCAGATGGCGCTGGTTCACACCGTCGCGCAGCAGTTCACGGGCAACGTCCCAGGCTTCGTTACGCGCCAGCGGGCCGTTAATTGCGACCACCAGCTGATAAGCCTGCTCAAACTGGCTGTGTGCCGTTTGCGCGACGCTCATTTTCTGTTCGAGGGACAGCAGTTTCTCGGTGGCTTCCTGCTCTTTGGCCTGGAAGGTATCCAGCCACTCGTCGGCGCTGTCCGGCGTCAGGTCAGGCAGATGGCACAGCTCTTTCGCACGCTGTAATGCCTGCAATGCCTGGGTGTACTGAATCGCTCGCGTCTGCTGCACGTCAAGTGCCTGCTGGTAATCGGCAAGCTGGCTTTTCAGCTCATCCACTTCCAGCTCGGCCGCTTCGGCGCGGGCTTCGTTCTCTTCCTGCATGTCGGCGGCTTCGGCCACCACTTCATTCTGCTCTTCGAGACGAATCTGCAGCTCATCGAGGTCCGCTTCATAGCGCTCGATTTTTTCCTGCTGACGCAGCGCGGTCTGCACCAGGTTCAGGTGATCGCTGGCGGCCTGGTAATCGGCTTCCAGGTCGCCTTCAGCACCGTTGTGCTCGCCCAGCTCGCGCGCCATTTCAACGTGCTTGTACTGCTCGGCCACCAGCTGTTTACGGGAGGTAAACAGCTCGCGGCGGTATTCTAATGCCTGATCGAGATGCACGCGGCGCTCGTTGGCGTGGCGCATGTAGTCTGCCGCCACGTAGTTGGTGGCTTCGCTGATCAGGTGTTTAAACAGGTCGCGGTCAGACTGGGTCACGCGAATCGCTTCCAGCGTCATGCGGTTTTCACGCAGCGCCGCTTCCATATCCTGGAAGGCCTTACGTACGCCGCTATTTTCCGGCAGCAGGTAGTCGCGCAGGGAGCGGGTAATCGCGCTGGAGATACCGCCGTACAGAGACGCTTCGATCAGGCGGTAGTATTTGCTACGGTCTGATGCCGTGCGCAGACGACGCGCCACCACGCCCAGATCGAACATCAGCGAGTGGTAGTCGGTAATGGAGTTGAACTGCTTGAACTGCACGCCTTCGATGGCTTCGAGCTTGTCCTTCAGCTCCTGCAGCGTCAGCACGCGCGCCTGGCGTTCGTTCAGGGTTTCCGTCAGCAGCGCCGTCGGCTGCACAGAGGTTGGCAGCCCCTGGATCGCAAACGGTTTGATATCCACTTTACGGTCGCGACCGGCGACCTGCTGCAGGCGCACGCCCACCACCACACGCTGATGACGGGAGTTAATGACGTCCAGAACCGAATAACAGACGCCGGCCTTCAGCTTACCGTGCAGACCTTTATCACGGGAGCCGCTTGTTGCCCCCGCTTCGGTGGTGTTACGGAAATGGAGGAGCGTCAGATCGGGGATCAGCGCCGTAACAAAGGCCGCCATGGTGGTGGATTTACCCGCCCCGTTACCGCCGGAGAGCGTCGTGACCAGCTCATCCAGATCGAACGTTCGGGCAAAGAAGCCGTTCCAGTTAATCAGCGTCAGTGAGCGAAATTTACCGCGTTCAATCATTACTCTTCCTCCCCGCTATCCGGCAGATTCTCTTCATGCTCATCATTGAGCTGCAAATGGTTTTCCACCGGCATCGCTTCACCGTCGCGGATCATGCGAAGCTGCGCTTCACGCGCGTCATCGCCCGCACGCACGTCGGCGCCGAAGCGGAAGACAGATTCCGTGATGCGGAATTTGCTGCTGTCGTGGCCCATAAACCAGACCATCCCCAGACGACGCAGACGGTTCAGGGAAGAGCGAACCTTTTCCTGTAACTTCTGACGGTCAAGATCCGACCCCGTGGAGCGGTTGTTCACCAGCTTGAGCAGCTTGCTCTCATCAGCCAGCGTCAACAGCTCGTCGTAAAGTTCCTGCTGGGTGAAGATCCCTTCATTCGCCAGACGTTCCGGACTGAGGTAGAGGTAGCAAAGAATTTTGCCGACCATCATATCCAGCTCGGAGAGCACGGAACGCGGAATCAGCGTCGTGGAGCGCGGGCGCAGGTAGAAAAAACCTTCCGGCGCGCGGATAAGCTCCACGTTGTAGCGTGCGTAAAACTCTTCCAGGTACTCCTGAAAGTCCATCAAAAAGGCGTGATTATCCAGCTCGTCTAAGCCAATGTGACGACCGGCACGCAGCTGGCTGTCCAGCGCCGGAAATAACGGATTCGCCAGCGCCTGTGCCAGCTTAACCGGCATCACTTGTTCAATATTTGTCAATGACATGCGCCTGTACCTTGGCTCCGTAATCGTTAATTGGCTGCCACTTCGGCGGCAGTCCGGTGAAATCTGCTTGTGCGACGCCCAGGCGCACCGCCTGGTCTACCACAATGCGGGCAATGTCGAAGTGGCGCGCGCGTGGATATTGCGCCAGATAGTCGCGCACCACGAGCCCAAGATCCAGCGGTGCTTGTCTGGTTTTGTAGACAGCAAGCTGTTCTTCGATCATCGCCGCAAGCTGCTCGCGAATTTCGTTAAATTCTTCGTATTCCAGATCCGGCGGCAGTTCACCGGTCACCTCTTCATCGCGCAGCGCCATCTCTTCGTCGCGCATATCCAGCAGACGATCGGCACTGGCGTAGGTCAGCGCCCACGGCGCATCGAAATAGGTCTGCACCGACTGACGCAGACGCTGAGCAAAGACGCGGTTTTTATCCATATCAATCGCGGTACGGATAAATTTATGCACGTGTCGGTCGTAGCCGATCCACAGGTCGATCGACTGCTGGCCCCAGCTGATAATGCGGTCGAGTTTGCTTTGCAGGTCGAAGACCAGACGATCGATAAAATGCAGATCGTCGTGCGCCAGCGTCGCGTCCTGGATGCGCAGCAGATTCGCCTGCAGCTTGTCCCCTGCGGCTTCCAGCGTATCCTGGAGCTCACGCAGCGTGCCGGAGGTTTCTGACAGCAGAAGTTCACAGCTGGAGATGGCCGCTCGCCAGTCTTTATTCAGCAGCTGGGCGATATCGTCTTTCACCTGCTGCTGCTGTTCGTCCATCAGGCGCTGGGTGAGATCGATACTGTCGAAAATCTCGGCCACCGAATATTTCAGCGGCGCGTAGACGTTACGGTGCCAGTGGAATTCGTCACCGTTTTCATCCGCCGCGTCGGCGGCACGCTTAAGCTCACCCGCCACGATCGAGAGCTGCATGGAAAGACGCAGCGTGGAAAATTCACGCTGGCGGATGTAGTAATCGGTGATGCCGATGCCCAGCGGCGTCAGGCGATAGATGGCGTTTCCTTCCGCCTGCTCGCTGGTAAAGCGGTTCAGCAGACGTTGACGCACCATATCGTTGATCGCGTTGTTGGCACGCACGCTAATGGTTTCGCTGGTTTGCTCAAACGCATCACTGACATGGCGGAACGCATCCACCAGTTCACCCTCGCTCATTTCACCGTCCAGCCGTTCGCCGTTCAGCGTGGCAACCGCCAGCAGGAAAGAGAGTCTGTCTACCGGCAGCGAGATGGAGAAATCGTTTTTCCTGGCCCAGGCAACCAGTTCGGGGACTGTCTGGGAAAATTCACTCATAGGTTATCCTTGCATCTGCGGCTTGTGCGCGGTGACGTGAATATAGCGGCCAAGGCTGATAAAAGGCTCCTGACGGCAATACCGCGTTTCTAATTCTGTTAAGGTGTCAAAACAGTCACGCTGTTTGTGTTTTTCACGCAGATAATCATGAAACACCCTGACGCCCGTCTTCCCGACGATCTGCCAGCCAATCGCTTCCAGCCAGCCATAAACCTGCTGTGGATCACGCGGATAGTCCGGGGAAAGCGTGCGCTTTTTCTTTTTGGGCATCCCGACCTGAACATAGTCGAAGTTTCCTGCAACCATGTTGTGCATCAGGAAGCCGTTAGCATTGTAGAACATCAGCGACAGCGTGCCGCCCGGGCGTAACATCGACCACAGGGTTTGTAACACGCTTTGCGGATCGGCAACCCACTCCAGCACCGCATGAAACAATATCAGATCAACCTGGGTTTCCAAATGCTGCGCGATGTCCTGAGCGGCGCATTGTATAAAAAGCATGTTGTCGCTCACACCTTTCTCTTCTGCAGCACGCGTCGCGCGGGCGACCATTTCAGCAGAAAGATCGCAAAGCGTGACGTGATGACCGCGCTCGGCCATTTTTATCGCCGTCTGCCCTTCACCGCCACCGGCGTCCAGCACGCGCAACGTTTGACCACCAAAGGTGGCCAGAATGGTGTCCAGATCCTGCCAGAGGATCGTCTGACGAAGCTGCCCTTTCGTAGTGCCGTAAATGTTGCGCGAAAACTTTTCCGCGATGTCATCAAAATTGCGATCCCGCATTGGGAGAGTTCCACTCGCTAACTGCAAAACCGCTATTTTGTCACACCCGCGCGGAGAATGAACCTCTCTGGTGTAATATCACGGGTAATCACCTGCTATATGGTCAAAAAAGGAACCAAAAAGGATGCTTTTTACCCTTAAGAAATACATTGGAGGGATGATGCTTCCCCTTCCGCTGCTGCTCATCATCATCGCGCTGGGGCTGGCGCTGGTGTGGTTCAGTCGCTTTCAGAAGAGTGGCAAAACGCTTATCACGCTCGGCTGGTTTGTCCTGCTGCTGTTGAGCCTGCAGCCAGTCGCGGATGGTCTGCTACGACCCATCGAAAACACGTACCCAACGTGGCAGGGAAATCAGAAAGTGGCGTACATCGTGGTGCTGGGCGGCGGATATACCTGGGATCCTGACTGGGCACCCAGTTCAAACCTGATCAACAACAGCCTGCCACGGCTAAACGAAGGCATTCGCCTCTGGCTGGCGAATCCGGGATCAAAAATGATCTTCACCGGCGCAGCGGCCAAAACGAACCCGGTGAGTACGGCTGAGGCGGGCGCCAGAGTCGCGGAATCACTCGGCGTGCCGCGCTCCTCAATTATCACTCTGGACAGCCCAAAAGATACCGAAGAAGAGGCTGCCGCAGTGAAGCAGGCGATTGGCGATGTCCCGTTCTTACTGGTGACCTCCGCCTCACACCTGCCGCGCGCAATGATTTTCTTTGAGAAGCAAGGCCTGCACCCGCTTCCCGCACCGGCAAACCAGATGGCCATCGACGCGCCGCTTAACCCGTGGGAACGGGCGATCCCATCCCCGGCGTGGCTGATGCATAGCGATCGCGTCGGTTATGAGACGCTCGGACGCCTCTGGCAGTGGCTGAAAGGATCGTCAGGCGAGCCAGGGCAGGAGTGATTTTGTTGCCAGATCGAAGTTTGCGCGATTAAAACGTCCGGTATTCACCAGCTGCGCGACTTCGTCCCAGAGCAGATAAAGCCAGCGCCGCCAGAGAAACGCCTCTGCAACGGGCGCGCGTTGAAGGTAGTGCCACAGCAAACCTTCCGCCGCCCCGCTGTCGCTGAGCCTGAACAGCTCGTATTCGCGCGGAGCCCAGAGCATGATCCCCGGCCCCAACATCGCGAGAAGCTGATCGCTGCGGGAGTCTTTGAGCATGCTGCGCAGGGTGAAATTACCGTGGATCAGCACGCAGTTGTCATTAAAACCGTCGAACAGCGCCGGCAGGCACTCGCGGGTGCGAAACAGAATACGCTTATCCTGCATGGTTAGACCGGTATTGTTGAACTGGTTAAGCGTCCCCCACAGGACCTCAACCCGCTGGCGATACCACAGCGGCCACAGGTTTTCCTGAGTGCTGTCGACCGGACCGACAAGCCCGCGACTATCCTGACGGTGCCAGGCCAGCAGCGCCTCGACAATCTGGTCTTTTAACTGCTCCCAGCGTTCCGGCGTGCGCGCGGGCGCTTCAACGGGCACGCCGCGCAAGCGCTCAATCAGCAGCACGTCCGGGCCGGGGTGTTCCTCGTGCGTCATCACGCCGTACACCGTCGGCATACGGACCGTTCCCTCCCGCGCCAGCATCGACATTTTCCATGCAAGCTGCCTGGCAACGCCCGGCGAGGTGAAACTTCTGGCCATCAGCGGCATAGGGTTGCCCTGACTGTCATACAACGACCAAAGCGCGGTATCGGCCTTTTCACTCACGCATTCGACCCGGCTTAATTTCTCACCCAGCAGATGGCTAAGTTCGGCACGCAGCTGTTCCATATGAGATTACCCCCATTAAGACTACTGCTTTTATAATGAGCGTCCTGAAGGAAGATGTCACCCGGAAGAGATCAATTAAGGAAAAGAAAGGGGAATTAACGGGGAGAGGACATCCCCCCGTCAGGAGGGATGCAGGCGGTATTAGCGCAGCTCGGCGCGGACGCGCTCAAGATCTTCCGGCGTATCAACGCCCGTTCCAGGCACTTCGCTGGCAACGGCAACGTGAATTTTTTCGCCGTACCAGAGCACGCGAAGCTGCTCCAGCATTTCGATATGCTCCAGCGGACTCGGCGCCCAGGTAACATATCGACGAATAAAACCGGCCCGATAGCCGTAGATCCCAATATGACGCAGGAAGGTATCACCAATGGTCTCTTTAGAGAGCGCAAAGCGATCGCGATCCCAGGGGATCGTGGCGCGCGAGAAATAGAGCGCATAGCCTTCGGCATCCATGACCACCTTCACCGCATTCGGATTGAATGCCTCTTCAGCGTGGTGAATGGGCACCGCGAGCGTCGCCATACCAACCTGACGCTGAGCCAGGTTTTCTGCCACCTGACGGATAATCACCACCGGGATCATTGGCTCGTCACCCTGCACGTTAACGATGACCGTATCATCACTAAAACCACATTTCTCAACCACTTCCGCCAGACGCTCGGTGCCGGACTGGTGATCGGCGCGGGTCATGCATACCTCACCGCCTGCCGCCTCAACCGCACGGGCGACGTCAGGATGATCGGTAGCAACAATCACGCGATCGGCACCGGATTCACGCGCACGCTCAAGAACATGCACAATCATCGGCTTGCCGTTGATATCCACCAGCGGTTTACCCGGCAGACGCGTTGAGGCATAACGCGCAGGAATAATGACAACAAAACTCATGGTTTGCTCTCTTCTGCCACCAGGGAACGAGCTTCATTTTCCAGCAGTACCGGAATGCCGTCACGCAGCGGGAAAGCCAGGCTGTCCAGCTTGCAGATCAGCTCCTGTTTGTCCTGGCTGTAGTAGAGTTTGCCGTTGCATACCGGGCAGGCGATAATTTCAAGTAAACGGTGATCCATAGTTCCTCCGTATGGGTAATCGCTAAAGCTTAACACATTCCCTTTTCAGGGAGTGCCTGTTTCCCAGCCACTTCGACAGGATGTAAACAGCCCGTCGGGCACCCGGCCCAGCGTCACGTCGCGGGCGCCCTGCCAGCGCGCGAATTCGCTAATGGCGGACGTTAACCCTTTTTCCAGGCTCGCCGTCACCCTGACGCCCTCTTCCAGATAAAGCGCAATGATTTCAAGCGTGCCGGTCTTACGGTGCATTTTGGCGTCCATGCGCCCGACCAGTTGCCCCTTATGCAGCAGCGGGAGAACAAAGTAACCATACTGGCGCTTTGGGGCCGGGGTATAACATTCCAGCCGGTAGCTAAAATCGAACAGCTGCTCGGCGCGTTTTCTGTCCCAGACGACCGGGTCGAAAGGCGACAACACCGCACTGTGGGTTGCCTGAAGTTTCCCCTCCAGGGCCTGAGGCAGTAGCGGGAGGAGATCCGCATGCAGCCACATTTCGCCCAGCGTTTCCACCGTGACGGGGATGATGCGCTGTTCGCGTTGCCATATGTCCAGCAGCGGTTTCAGCGCGGGCTGGCGAAGGCGGTAATAGTCTGCCAGCCATTGGGTGCGGAAAATCCCCAGGCTGCGGGCACTGTTCTCCAGCATGAGGGCCTCGGCCGCCTCCCGGGTAAGCAGGTCACGCTCGTCGTCCCAGTGCGGCATCACGCGATGCGTCAGGTCGTAGACGCGCTGAAAATTACGCCGCTCAATCACCATGACTTTGCCAGAGGTAAACAGCCCTTCGAGATGACGTTTATGCGGCTTCCACTCCCACCAGCCGCTGGTGCCTTTGCGCGGGTGTTCAAAATCGGCGGAGCGGACGGGACCGTTATCCTGAATATGCGCGATAAGCTGCTCAATTTCGGCCGCATGTTCCAGCATCCACGCCTGTCGGTATTTCCAGCCCATCTTTTCCGGGGCAAGCATACGGTGGCGAACCAGGGCAAAATCGCTGCGGGGCAGGAAGCAGGCTTCGTGCGCCCAGTACTCCATTAACTCCCCCTTGCTGAGCGCCTCATCCAGCCACTGCGAAGGATAATTTCCCAGGCGGCTAAACAGGACCAGGTAAGGGCTACGGGCCACAATGTTAATGGTGTCGATTTGAAGCAGCGACATGCGCTGGACGGTCGAGAGAATATCGGCAGGCTGCGCGCGGCGGCGGGGCTTTTTGAGCAGCCCCTGCGCGGCAAGATGTAAATGACGTGCGGCTGAAAGCGAGAGTTGCGGTAAAGACATGCGTTTTCCTGTCAGTCAAAGCGCCACCAGAACCGCGTAAGCCTTTACTGCACCAACGCAATCAGTTCCTGGAGCAAGTGTTCCGGCTGCTCGCCGCTGAGTTCAGCGTCAACCGGCAGATACCACCAGTGATCTTTCGCAAAGGTACGGCATTTCACCGCATCTTTTTCGGTCATGATCAGCGACTGCCCGGGTACGGTCAGGGCGTCTACCTGCCCTTCCACCAGCGCCTGGTGGTCGGCCAGCGGAACGCGTTTTTCAAGCCGGGCACCACACTGTTCCAGCGTCGCGAAGAAGCGCGGCGGATGGCCAATCCCCGCCATCGCCACCAGTGAAGGCAGCTCAGCAACCGACCGGCGTTCCCCCGTCATCAGGTTGACCGCCAGACCCGGCTGAAGGTGCATCGGGATTTCACCCGCGCGTGCCTCACCACCGTTAACAATCACCGCATCAACGGACTTAAGACGCGAAGCGCGTTCGCGCATGGGTCCGGCCGGCAGCCACCAGCCGTTACCGAAACGGCGAACGCCGTCGATAACCACAATCTCTTTATCACGCGCCAGGGCGTAATGCTGCAGGCCATCATCAGTGATAATGATTTGCACCGCGTGTTCGGCAAGCAGAGTCTGAACGGCGTCGCTGCGCACCGGGGAGACCGCAACCGGTGCGCCGGTACGCTGGAAAATCAATACCGGTTCATCACCCGCTTCGGCGGTCGTGGTTTCCGCCGTCAGCAGCAGCGGATAACGCGCTGCTTTACCACCATATCCGCGCGATACCACCCCCGGGCGGATACCGCGTTTTTGCAATTGCTCCACCAGCCAGATCACCACCGGCGTTTTACCGTTGCCGCCCGCCGTAAGATTACCGACAACCACAACCGGAACCGGCGCGCGCCAGGCGCGCTTCAGCCTCAGGCGGTATAGCAGACGGATAGCGCCGCTCACCAGGCCATATAACCAGGAGAGCGGCAAAAGCAGCAGCCACAGCGGAGATTCACCGGACCAGATGCGTGCAATCATTGTTGGCCAAACTGCATCTTATGAAGCTGAGCGTAAACGCCGCGGTGTTCCAGCAAATCGGCATGGCTTCCGCGTTCAACAATGACGCCATCCTCAACCACGACGATTTCGTCAGCCTGCTCGATAGTCGACAGACGGTGCGCGATCACCAGCGAGGTACGGTTCTTTTGCAGTTCATCCAGCGCGGACTGGATAGCGCGTTCAGATTCCGTATCCAGCGCGGACGTCGCTTCGTCCAGGATCAGAATTGGGCTATCGCGCAGCAGCGCACGCGCAATGGCGATACGCTGACGCTGACCGCCGGAGAGCAGCACCCCGTTCTCACCGATTATCGTATCCAGACCGTTATCCATCTTGTTGATAAAGTCCATTGCGTAGGCCATACGCGCGGCGTTCTCAATCTGTTCGCGGCTGTACTCATCCGTGCGCGCATACGCAATGTTGTTAGCCACAGTATCGTTGAACAGGTGCACGTTCTGGGAGACCAGCGCCACCTGGTTACGCAGCGACTGCAGGGTATACTCCCGCAGATCATGACCGTCTAACAGAATCTCACCTTCGTTAATGTCATAGAAACGGGTCATCAGGCTGGCAATAGTCGATTTACCCGAGCCGGAACGGCCCACCAGCGCAACGGTTTTACCCGCTGGAATAGACAGGTTGATATTACGCAGGGCAGGCACTTCGCGGCCTGGATAGGTAAAGGTCACGTTGCGGAATTCAACGTCTCCGTTTGCACGCTCGATCACGCGCTTACCTTCATCCTTTTCCTGTTCGGAATCCAGAATGCTGAACAGCGTCTGACAGGCGGCCATCCCGCGCTGGAACTGGGCGTTGACGTTCGTCAGTGATTTCAGCGGACGCATCAGGGCAATCATAGAGGAGAAGACCACGGTGATGGTACCCGCCGTCAGCGTCTCCATGACGCTCGGGAAGCTTGCCGCATACAGGACGAATGCCAGCGCCAGGGAGGCAATCAGCTGAATAATCGGATCAGAGATGGAAGAGGCCGAGACCATTTTCATCCCCTGAAGACGCATTTTGTTGCTGACTTTATCAAAGCGTTTGGTTTCGACGTCCTGACCGCCAAAAATCAGAACTTCTTTATGCCCTTTCAGCATCTGTTCCGCGCTGGTCGTCACCTGCCCCATCGTGTTCTGCATATTCTTACTGATATTGCGGAAGCGCTTTGAGACGACACGGATAGCAATAGAAACTATCGGCGCCAGAACGATAAGGATGATCGACAGCTGCCAGCTGTAATAGAACATCATCGCGAACAGGCCGATGATTGACGCCCCCTCACGCACAACGGTGATCAGCGCGCTTGAGGACGAGGAGGCAACCTGCTCTGAGTCGTAGGTAATACGGGACAGCAGCGTCCCGGTAGACTGCTTGTCAAAGAACGAAACCGGCATGCCCATCATGTGGCTGAACAGGCGACGGCGCATGGTCATCACCACTTTTCCTGATACCCAGGAAATACAGTAGCTGGAGATATAGCTGGTGATGCCGCGTAAGATCATCAGTCCGATAACCACCAGAGGCATCCATAGCAACACTGAGCGATCCGTTTTACCAAAACCGTCGTCCAGTAACGGTTTGAGAAGCGATAGCATAAAAGTATCGCTGGCTGCGTTGAGGATTAACGCTACACCCGCCACGATCAGGCCTGCTTTAAAGGGTGCAATCATCGGCCAGAGTCGGCGGAAGGTTTGCCACGTGGAGAGATCTTTGTCGTTATGCATTCAAAAAACCAGCATTCGTTGAAATAGCCGCATATTCTACCCGTTATCGACGGGCGCGCCAAACCACTGATGATACCAAACGGGTAAAAATTGCTCTCGCAAGCGCCGGATTTGCCAGTGATGTTGCGAGAATGTCACTGATATTTGTCCAGAATGGGGAGTATCATGCCAGATATACCCCTCTTTTCGATAACGACGGACAACTTTTGCCGACGGGAATCGCCATGCGTTATAACGTGCCGCTGAATCCAGGGCGATCTGACCTTCCACCCGCTGCACCAGCGGCAATGAAGACGAGGTATTGCTGCCATGATGGGGCACCTGTATGAGCGTGGACGTGAGATAACGCCAGTAATGGCTAAGCATAGCCTGTTCCGCTTGCGCTTCAATGTCCCCTGTTAACAGAACACTCTGCTCGCCGTCGTCCACCTTTACCACGCATGAACGGTTGTTACCCTGAGCCGGGTAATTTTCAGGGGGCCAGTGGACGGTGAAGGCAAGTCCCTGCCATCGCCATCTCTGCCCGCGAAAACAGGGGCGATGTCCCGCCTGGCGCAAGGGGCTTCTGACCCACACGTCAGGCCACGCTTTTTGCAACGATGCGAGACCTCCCGCATGGTCGAGGTGTTCATGACTGAGAATCACGCCTTCAGGCCTCAGGTGATGCCAGCGAAGCCACGGGATAATTAACCGCTGCGCGCTATCCCCGCCCGGCCAGGCGAGCCCGGTATCATAGAGAATGGCTTTCCCCTGTCGTTCAATAACCATCGCCAGCCCCTGCCCTACATCCAGCATATGCAGCGTCCAGCTCTCGCTTTTTGCCGTTCGCCAGAGAGGAAATGTCAGTAAGACACTTCCTGCAAGACACACGGCAGGAAGAGTTTTCCAGGCACGAAAGCGCCAGCCAATGATGATAAGCCAGGGCAGTAGCGTCATGTACTGCCAGCGTTGATCGACACTCTGCCAACCGTCAGGCAGGCGCATGAGGAGCCAGAACAACCCCGCAAGTGACCTATCGGCTGCGAACCAGACGACGCTTTCCAGAGTCGCCAGCGGTAACAGGTGAAGCAGCATGCCGAGCAGGATCAGCGGCACGGAGACAAACGTCACCAGAGGAACGGCAAAGAGATTCGCGACCAGGGAGGAGATGCTGAAGCCATGGAAAATCAGAACCTGTAGCGGCATCAGCAGCATCAGCATGCCGACCTGCAGATAGAGCAGGTTCAGCAGCGGCCGTATACGTCGAGCCCGCGGCCAGTCAGGAAGAGGCAGACACTGAAACCAGAAAATCAGCGCGGCGACGGCAAATGCGGACAGGGCCAGACTCTGCGAAAGTACGGCTAAGGGATCGCTTATCAGGATCGCCGCAATACAGCACACCCATACCTGCCAGGGAGTCCACTGGCGGGCAGCGATCCGCAACATAGCAAGCACAGCAAGCGCGATGACCGTTCGTAGCGCAGGAGGTTGCAGACCGGTAAGCCAGGCGTAGAAAGCGGCAAAGCATAATCCGGCCAGGAGCGGCATTTGCCAGTGGACCCGGTGGCTGGGTAATAAAAACTGGAGTCCACGCGCGAGTAACCAGACGAGGGATGCCGCCAGCGCGATATGCAGACCCGAAATCGCCATTAAATGCAGCGTCCCGGTTTCACGCATCAGGTCTTTTATTTCCCGGGGCACATCCAGACGTTCCCCCATTCCCAGTCCGAGGATAACCGCCCCCCAGCGGTAAGCCGAAAGTCGGTTTTGCAGTGACATCAGGTATTGCGCTCGCAGGCTGCAGCGCCCATCGACAAGTTCAGCACGGGTGAAGCGCCCGCTCAGCGTTTGGTGTCGGGCAAAAGCGCTGCGCTGAGAATCATATCCGCCCTCGTTCAGTTCGCCGTGAGCAGGCCTGAGCCTGAGCGTCATGCTCCAGCGCTGACCGGCACACGCTTTCTGGGGCAGATAATTTCCATACAGCGTTACGCCGGTGGAGCCCCACCAGCGCTTGCCCTCTACGCTGAGAATGTTCCCCTGATGCAGCGTTGCGCCATCTGTGGCGGTGATCTCCACCTCAGCCTGCACAGCACCCGTGGTTAAATGCTGCATCGGCCAGACGCTCTCCTGCGCGGCAAGCATACCCCATGCACAAAATAATAACGCGATCCCGACATACTTCAGTCGTACATTGCGCGTTGCGGCCAGCGCTATCCCGCCAACAATCATTAGCCACACGGTATGACGTGATGGCAGTTCAGGTAACCAGAGTAACGGGGCTATTGCCAGAATGACGCAGACGCTAAGAGCGGGAATTCCCATTTCTACCTCCCTTTTTCAGGGGGCAGTATGTAAGCAGATAGAGTGAGTTGTCAGGTGAGAAGCATGTGTTTTACGGCACGCGCTGTGCTGTTTTTATCGGTTTGCAGAAAATGAAATGAAAAATGCGGGGCACCTTCAGAATGAAAGCGACAGAGACAAAAAAAGCACCCGCAGGTGCTTTCTTTCGAACCCAGTTTAACCGGCTGGCTAAACTCAGTTGCCGTAAATATTGGCGCGATCGCGCAGTTCTTTACCCGGCTTAAAGTGTGGAACGTACTTACCTTCCAGCTCGACTTTATCGCCAGTTTTCGGGTTACGCCCGGTACGTGGAGCACGATAGTGCAGAGAAAAACTACCGAAACCGCGGATTTCAATGCGCTCGCCCTGGGCAAGAGTGGAGGCCATATGCTCCAGCATCTCTTTTACGGCATCTTCCACTGCCTTGGCAGGGATATGCGGTTGCTGACTGGCAAGTCTTTCAATCAATTCTGACTTGGTCATGATTCCTCCGGTTCCTTTCAAACCAATTAGCTGAACAGCTCATTAAACAAGGGCGGCCGTAGCCGCCCTTTGTTATTGATTACAGGACGAATCCTGCAATCTGTCAAGTTTGCTCCTCATCCTTCGCGCTGTAAATGCGTTACAGCGCAAATGATGCTGAGAACCTGATATTACTCGCCTTTAGCTGCTTTGAAAGCTTCAGCCATTGCGTTGTTAGAGAAGTTTGCATCTTCCTGTTTGTTAACAGTTGCGATTGCATCTTTCTCATCAGCTTCGTCTTTAGCACGAACAGACAGGCTGATTGCACGGTTCTTACGGTCAACACCGGTGAACTTAGCTTCAACGTCGTCGCCTACGTTCAGAACCAGAGTGGCATCTTCAACGCGGTCACGTGAAGCTTCAGAAGCGCGCAGGTAACCTTCAACGCCGTCAGCCAGTTCTACGGTTGCGCCTTTAGCGTCAACTGCAGTCACTTTACCGTTTACGATTGCGCCTTTCTTGTTCAGTGCAACCCAGTTGTTGAACGGATCTTCTGCGAGCTGTTTAACGCCCAGGGAGATACGCTCACGCTCTGCGTCAACCTGCAGAACAACTGCAGCGATTTCGTCGCCTTTTTTGTATTCACGAACTGCTTCTTCGCCTGCAACGTTCCAGGAGATGTCAGACAGGTGAACCAGGCCATCGATGCCGCCGTCCAGGCCGATGAAGATACCGAAGTCAGTGATAGACTTGATTTTACCTTCAACACGGTCGCCCTTGTTGTGGGTTTCCGCGAACTGCTGCCATGGGTTGTTTTTGCACTGTTTCAGGCCCAGGGAGATACGACGACGTTCTTCGTCGATATCCAGAACCATCACTTCCACTACATCACCAACGTTAACAACTTTGGATGGGTGGATGTTTTTGTTGGTCCAGTCCATTTCGGAAACGTGCACCAGGCCTTCAACGCCTTCTTCGATTTCAACGAAGCAGCCGTAGTCAGTCAGGTTGGTAACGCGACCAGTCAGTTTAGTACCTTCTGGGTAACGCTTAGCGATAGCTACCCATGGATCTTCGCCCAGCTGTTTCAGACCGAGGGATACACGAGTACGCTCGCGGTCGAACTTCAGCACTTTAACAGTGATTTCGTCGCCCACGTTCACGATTTCGCTTGGGTGCTTAACGCGTTTCCACGCCATGTCGGTGATGTGCAGCAGGCCATCAACGCCGCCCAGGTCAACGAATGCGCCGTAGTCAGTGAGGTTCTTAACGATACCTTTGACTTCCATGCCTTCCTGCAGGTTTTCCAGCAGCTGATCGCGTTCTGCGCTGTTTTCGGATTCGATAACGGCACGACGGGATACAACAACGTTGTTACGCTTCTGGTCCAGCTTGATTACTTTGAACTCAAGCTCTTTGCCTTCGAGGTGCAGGGTGTCACGGACTGGACGAACGTCTACCAGTGAACCTGGCAGGAACGCACGAATACCATTCAGCTCAACAGTGAAGCCGCCTTTAACTTTGCCGTTGATAACACCGACCACAGTTTCAGCTTCTTCGTAAGCTTTTTCCAGCGTGATCCAAGCTTCGTGACGCTTAGCTTTCTCACGGGACAGCAGGGTTTCACCGAAGCCGTCTTCCACTGCATCCAGAGCAACGTCAACTTCGTCACCAACCTGGATTTCCAGCTCGCCCTGGGCGTTTTTGAACTGCTCTGCCGGAATGGCGGACTCAGATTTCAGACCGGCGTCAACCAGTACTACGTCTTTGTCGATAGCAACAACAACACCACGAACGATGGAACCCGGACGGGTTTCGATTGTTTTTAAGGATTCTTCAAATAGTTGAGCAAAAGATTCAGTCATGTTTAATCTTCAGGTTAAGATAACGTCCACCTGGCTCCGTGCCGGATGGGGTTGTTTCACATACCCGCCGTCAATCCATTGCAGCGGGGGTACTACTAAATCGGTCGCGATTACGCGAGTGCCAGTTTTTGGCGCGCATATTGTAGCGCTTTTTCAATCACTTGCTCAATAGTTAAACTGGTTGAATCCAGAACTAATGCATCTTCTGCAGGAACAAGTGGGGCGACGGCGCGGTTACGATCGCGGTCATCGCGCTCTTTTATCTCGGATAAAAGGCGATCAAAGTTAACACTAAACCCCTTTTCCTGCAACTGAAGCATGCGGCGTTGAGCACGTTCTTCCGAAGAGGCATCGAGGAAAATTTTCACAGGCGCGTCAGGGAATACCACGGTTCCCATATCGCGTCCGTCAGCGATCAGACCCGGGGCTTCACGGAACGCGCGCTGACGACGCAGCAGCGCCTCACGAACGCGCGGGAAGGCCGCGACCTGGGAGGCTGCATTCGCCACTTCCTGAGTGCGGATTTCGCCGCTCACGTCTTCCCCTTCAAGGATGACTTCCAGGTTGCCATCGGTCGACACGAAACGCACATCCAGATGCGCGGCCAGCGGAACCAGCGCCTCTTCAGACGCGACATCCACGTGATGATGCAGCGCGGCCAGCGCCAGCACGCGATAGATTGCTCCCGAATCTAAAAGATGCCATTGCAATGCTTCCGCCATCGCTTTGCACAGAGTACCTTTCCCTGCGCCACTCGGCCCATCAATGGTGATTACCGGGGCAACTGCCGTCATCTTTTTCTCCTTAAATAAGGCATACCGTTTACATGAACGCCGCGCATTATACGCGCCAACGTGCGCAACTGTTACCTTTGCGTGCAAATTACGGAATGATTGAAGCAGAGTGTAGAAGAAATGAGCGGAGGTGTTCGTAATGAAGCGTAAGCAAATGCCGCATCGGGCGATGCGGCAAGGCGTTATCAGGCCAGCGTGCTAATGCGTGCCAGCTGTTCGAAGTAGTCCGGGAAGGTTTTCGCGGTACATTTCGGATCAAGAATAGTGACAGGCGTGTCTGACAGCGCCACCAGCGAGAAGCACATCGCCATACGGTGATCGTTGTAGGTGCCGATTTCCGCAAACTGCAGTTTTGCCGGAGGGGTCACGCGAATGTAGTCTTCGCCCTCTTCCACCTCGGCACCGACTTTTCGCAGCTCTGTCGCCATTGCGAACAGGCGGTCCGTCTCTTTTACGCGCCAGTTGTAGATATTACGCAGCGTGGTCGTGCCTTTGGCAAACAGCGCCGCCGTGGCAATGGTCATCGCCGCATCCGGGATATGGTTCATGTCCATGTCGATGGCGTTCAGCTCGCCGTGGGTACAGGAGATGAAGTCATCGCCCCAGGTGACAATGGCGCCCATTTTTTCCAGCACGTCAGCAAAACGGATGTCGCCCTGCACGCTGTTACGGCCAATACCGGTCACTTTTACCGTGCCGCCTTTAATCGCTCCCGCGGCCAGGAAGTAGGACGCGGATGACGCATCCCCTTCAACCAGGTAATTACCCGGAGACTGGTACTGCTGCGCCCCGCGCACCACGAAGCGCTGATAAGACTGGTTTTCCACCTCAACGCCGAAGGTTTTCATCAGGTGCAGGGTGATATCAATGTACGGTTTGGAGACCAGCTCACCTTTAATGGTGATAACCGTATCCTGCGGTGCCAGCGGCGCGGTCATCAGCAGTGCCGTCAGGAACTGGCTGGAAACGCTGCCGTCAACCTCGACATGACCGCCGGTAAAACCGCCGCGCAGACGCAGTGGCGGATAGTTTTCCTGCTCCAGATACTCAATCTGCGCGCCGCCCTGACGCAGGGCATCCACCAGGTGACCAATCGGACGCTCTTTCATGCGCGGCTCGCCGGTCAGCACGATGTTGTTGCTCCCCAGGCACAGGGCCGCCGCCAGCGGGCGCATCGCGGTACCCGCGTTGCCCAGAAACAGTTCAAGCTCTTCGCCCGAACGCAGCGCGCCGCCGTTGCCGGTCACTTCGCAGCGGGTACGATCGTCGGAGAGAGTGTAATGAACGCCCAACGCTTTCAGCGCATTGAGCATATGGCGCACGTCATCACTGTCCAGCAGGTTTGTGAGGACGGTGGTGCCGTTTGCCAGAGCTGCCAGCAGCAGAGCGCGGTTCGAGACACTTTTTGAACCAGGCAGATTAATGGTGCCATCTACCCGCGCGATAGGTTGTAACGTCAGGGATTCCATGAAAACTAAACTCTCAACTCAACATAATAAAAACCCCGCAGGAACGCTGCGGGGGTGAAAAACAGCAAATTAACCGTGACGACGTTCGAAGTCGATCATGAAATCCGTCAGGGCTTTAACGCCTTCCAGCGGCATTGCGTTATAGATGGAGGCACGCATGCCGCCAACGACACGGTGACCTTTGAGCGCATGCAGACCTGCCGCGAAGGACTCTTCCAGGAATACTTTGTCCAGGCTGCTGTCCGCCAGCTGGAACGGCACGTTCATGCGGGAACGGTTAGCGTTCGCCACATCGTTGCGGTAAAAATCGCTCTTGTCGATCACGCCATACAGCAGTTCAGCTTTCTGCTGATTCACCTTGTCCATCTGCGCCACGCCGCCGTTTTGCTTCAGCCATTTGAAGACCAGGCCGGAGAGATACCAGGCAAACGTTGGTGGGGTGTTGAACATAGAGTCGTTATCGTTCAGCACGGTGTAATCAAGAATCGACGGGCAGGATTTATGCGCTTTACCCAGCAGGTCTTCACGCACGACGACGATAGTCAAACCGGCCGGACCGATATTTTTCTGCGCACCCGCATAGATAACGCCGTAGCGGCTGACATCGATTGGCGCAGACAGAATGGTGGAGGAAAAGTCAGCGGCAACCACGACATCGCTGCCGAAGTTTGGCGTCTCGTCGATGGCAATCCCGTCAATGGTTTCGTTCGGGCAGTAGTGCAGATACGCTGCGTTATCAGAAAGCTGCCACTCGCTCATTGGCTTCACGGCGCGCAGACCGTCAACGGTCACTTTGGCATCGATAACATTCGGCGTGCAGTATTTATGCGCTTCTTTAACGGCGCTTGCCGCCCAGTAACCCGCGTCAACGTAGTCAGCCGTCGTTTTGTCACCGAGGATATTCAGCGGAATACCCGCAAACTGGCCGCGTCCGCCGCCGTGACAGAACAATACTTTGTAGTTCGAGGGAATATTCAGCAGATCGCGAAAATCCTTTTCTGCCTCTTCCGCCACCTGAATAAACTCTTTACCACGGTGGCTGATTTCCATCACCGACGTACCGAGACCGTTCCAGTCACAAAGTTCCTGCTGAGCCTGTTTAAGCACGTCTGCCGGTAACATTGCCGGACCTGAACTGAAATTAAAGACTTGAGCCATTTCCCCTCACCACGCTAAAAGCCATAAGTTATAACTGTGGATATCGGTTTTATCATTCAGTGACACGCGCCGCAATGTCTAAAACTTATGACCCGTGAAATGTGCCCCGCATCACACAAAACAATCTGCCGCCTCGCTAAGACAAAACCGACAAAATGGCTGTCAGGTGATGCGTTTGGCCCGGCTAACCTTCGTCCATTCCGGATTTGCACAGCGGGGGCATAATTGGCGATCCCCCGGCTGCATCGCGACAACATGGCTACATCTTACGCAAGCATACTCGCCGGATTCCGGTACCGTTCTGAAACGCTCAATGAGCATATCCGGCAGGATACACAGTCCCGGCTTCACCTCGTTGTCAGAATAGTAATAGACGCTGATCTGCCCGTTGGTTTCCATGATCGCCAGACGCACCTGCCCGAGCTGTTCAACGCTGTTCAGGCGCAACTCCATAAAGAACTCAAACTCGGTCATATTGGCGCTTTGTACATTTTCCCAGGCCAGCTGTCCGTCCTCGACGATAACGACCGGCTTGCCTTCAAGCAGATCTTCCAGCTTTTCACTTTTCGACATCAGCCACATGACAAGACGGTAAAGTAGCGCCAGTGAGACAAAAACGATAAACACCGGCACCATCGGCACATCGTCATAAAAGGCGACGTCCCCCGCCGCTGACCCCAGCGTCAGGATGATCAACACCTCAAAGAGGGACATCTGCCGCACGCCGCGACGGCCGGTGATTTTAAGAAACAGGAAGACGAGTACGAAGGTATACAGGCTGCGCAGCGCCACTTCGCCCAGAAATTCAGGAGGAACTTTATCAAACGCCATCCGCTGGAGATCAAATGCTTTCATTTTTCTATGCCTTAACAGTCAGTTACTGCCACTAAGCATAGCCCAGCCTTTTATTTTCGCCGAAGATAGCACCCGTCACGCAAAACCCGTATCATTGCGCGCTTTACGTACGATAAAAGTGAACGCCATGACTCAAACGTTTATCCCCGGCAAAGACGCCGCTCTGGAAGATTCCATCGCTCGCTTCCAGCAGAAACTGACCGACCTGGGTTTTAACATCGAAGAAGCCTCCTGGCTCAATCCAGTGCCTCATGTCTGGTCCGTGCATATTCGCGATAAAGACTGTGCCCTGTGCTTTACCAACGGTAAAGGCGCGACAAAAAAAGCGGCACTGGCCTCTGCGCTGGGTGAGTATTTTGAGCGTCTGTCCACCAACTATTTCTTCGCAGACTTCTGGCTGGGCGAGACTATCGCTAACGGCCCGTTCGTTCACTATCCAAATGAAAAATGGTTCCCGCTGACTGAAGATGACGAGCTGCCGGAAGGTATTCTCGACGCGCGCCTGCGTGCCTTCTACGATCCAGACAGCGAACTGACCGCCAGCATGCTGATCGATCTCCAGTCCGGTAACGAGGATCGCGGTATCTGCGCCCTGCCGTTCACCCGTCAGTCTGACGAGCAGACCGTGTATATCCCGATGAACATCGTCGGCAACCTGTACGTGTCTAACGGCATGTCCGCCGGTAACACCCGCAATGAAGCGCGCGTGCAGGGTCTGTCTGAAGTCTTTGAACGCCACATCAAAAACCGCATCATCGCCGAATCCATCAGTCTGCCTGAAATTCCGGCCGACGTGCTGGCGCGCTACCCGGGCGTAGTGGAGTCCATCGCCAAGCTCGAAGCCGAAGGTTTCCCAATCTTTGCCTATGACGGCTCGCTGGGCGGTAAGTACCCGGTTATCTGCGTCGTGCTGTTTAACCCGGCCAACGGCACCTGCTTCGCCTCCTTCGGCGCGCACCCGGACTTCGGCGTGGCGCTGGAGCGTACCGTTACCGAGCTGCTGCAGGGCCGTAGCCTGAAAGATCTCGACGTTTTCACCCCGCCAACGTTTGACGATGAAGAAGTGGCCGAGCATACCAACCTCGAAACCCACTTCATCGACTCCAGCGGCTTAATTTCCTGGGATATGTTCAAGCAGGACGCCGACTATCCGTTCGTGGACTGGAGCTTTGCCGGTACCACGGAAGAAGAGTTCGCCACGCTGATGGCGATCTTCAACGCGGAAGATCAGGAAGTTTACATTGCTGACTACGAACATCTTGGCGTCTACGCGTGCCGCATTATTGTTCCGGGCATGTCCGACATCTACCCGGCTGAAGATCTGTGGCTGGCGAATAACAGCATGGGCGCGCACCTGCGCGAAACGCTGCTGGCTCTGCCGGGCAGCGAGTGGGAGAAAGAAGATTATCTGAACCTGATCGCCCAGCTGGACGAAGAAGGCCACGATGACTTCACCCGCGTACGCGAACTGCTGGGTCTGGCGACCGGTAAAGACAACGGCTGGTATACCCTGCGTATCGGTGAGCTGAAAGCGATGCTGGCACTGGCGGGAGGCGATTTGGATCAGGCTCTGGCCTGGACCGAGTGGACCATGGAATTCAACCAGTCGGTCTTCTCTGCCGAACGCACCAATTATTACCGCTGCCTGCAAACCCTGTTGCTGCTGGCACAGGAAGACGATCGCGAGCCGCTGCAATACCTGAACGCTTTCGTGCGTATGTACGGTGCTGAGGCCGTAGAAGCAGCCAGCGCGGCCCTGAGCGGCGAAGCGCCGTTCTATGGCCTGCAGGCTGTTGATAGCGATCTGAAAGCCTTCCCGGCGCACCAGTCGCTGCTGAAGGCCTACGAAAAGCTGCAGAAAGCAAAAGCCGCTTACTGGTCAAAATAAGCGCACATAACATTACCAGCAGTAGGCGTATTCAATCGTCTGGGCTATATTACGGGGCAATTTCATTGCCCCGTTTTTTTATTTTCTTCGGCAATGATTGTTGAATGTAATAATAAAGTTAAACGTGGGTAAATATAATAATATTTACCTGGGCTTTACTGTTACTTTTTATGGTAAATACTCCATATTAATTAACTGTTTCAGAGGTGGCTGGACGAAAAAATTCAACTCTTTTCATAACTTTTAAAATTTATTTTTATACGGATAATCAAATACTTACTCCGCATTTGTCGTAAAACCATACACACTGCGGGCCTATAAGCCAGGCGAGATATGATCTATATCAATTTCTCTTCTATAATGCTTTGTTAGTATCTCGTCGCCGACTTAATAAAGAGAGAGTTAGTGTGAAAGCTGACAACCCTTTTGATCTTTTACTCCCCGCTGCGATGGCTAAAGTTGCCGAAGAAGCGGGTGTCTATAAAGCAACGAAACACCCGATGAAGACGTTCTATCTGGCGATCACGGCTGGTGTGTTCATCTCTATCGCTTTCGTCTTCTACATCACCGCCACCACCGGTACTGCCGGAATGCCTTTCGGCATGGCCAAACTGATTGGCGGCATTTGCTTCTCACTGGGTCTGATTCTCTGCGTCATCTGCGGCGCCGACCTCTTCACCTCAACGGTGCTGATTGTCGTGGCAAAGGCCAGCGGAAGAATTACCTGGGGTCAGCTGGCACGTAACTGGCTTAACGTCTACGTCGGTAACCTGGTTGGCTGTCTGCTCTTTGTTTTGTTGATGTGGCTTTCTGGCGAGTACATGACCGCCAACGGTGGCTGGGGCCTTAACGTCCTGCAAACCGCCGACCACAAAATGCACCACACATTTATCGAAGCCGTTGCTCTCGGCATCCTCGCTAACCTGATGGTCTGCCTGGCTGTATGGATGAGCTACTCGGGTCGTAGCCTGATGGACAAAGCCTTAATTATGGTTCTGCCGGTTGCGATGTTTGTTGCCAGCGGCTTTGAGCACAGTATCGCGAATATGTTCATGATCCCAATGGGCATTGTCATCCGCGACTTTGCGAGCCCGGAGTTCTGGACCGCAGTTGGTTCATCCCCGGAAAGTTTCTCTCACCTGACTATTATGAATTTCATTACTGATAACCTGATCCCTGTCACTATCGGGAACATTATCGGTGGGGGTCTGTTAGTTGGGTTGACATACTGGGTCATTTACCTGCGTGGCGACGATCATCATTGATGGTTTTCTCAGGCAGTAAATAAAAAATCCACTTAAGAAGGTAGGTGTTACATGTCCGAGCTTAATGAAAAGTTAGCCACAGCCTGGGAAGGTTTTGCGAAAGGTGACTGGCAGAATGAAGTAAACGTACGTGACTTCATTCAGAAAAACTATACCCCGTATGAAGGTGACGAATCCTTCCTGGCTGGCGCAACTGACGCGACCACCAAGCTGTGGGACAGCGTAATGGAAGGCGTTAAACTGGAAAACCGCACTCACGCGCCAGTTGATTTTGACACCTCCGTTGCTTCCACCATCACTTCTCACGATGCTGGCTACATCAACAAAGCCCTTGAGAAAATCGTTGGTCTGCAGACTGAAGCACCACTGAAACGCGCAATCATTCCGTTCGGTGGTATCAAAATGGTTGAAGGTTCCTGCAAAGCGTATAACCGCGAGCTGGATCCAATGCTGAAAAAAATCTTCACCGAATACCGCAAAACCCACAACCAGGGCGTATTCGATGTTTACACCAAAGACATTCTGAACTGCCGTAAGTCTGGCGTTCTGACCGGTCTGCCAGATGCGTATGGCCGTGGCCGTATCATCGGTGACTACCGTCGCGTTGCGCTGTACGGTATCGACTTCCTGATGAAAGACAAATACGCTCAGTTCGTGTCTCTGCAGTCCGATCTGGAAAACGGCGTAAACCTGGAAGCGACTATCCGTCTGCGTGAAGAAATCGCTGAACAGCATCGCGCGCTGGGTCAGATCAAAGAGATGGCGGCTAAATATGGCTGCGATATCTCTGGTCCTGCGACCAACGCTCAGGAAGCTATCCAGTGGACCTACTTCGGCTACCTGGCCGCTGTTAAGTCTCAGAACGGTGCAGCAATGTCCTTCGGCCGCGTATCCACCTTCCTGGATGCATACATCGAACGCGACATCAAAGCAGGCAAAATCACCGAGCAAGACGCTCAGGAAATGATTGACCACCTGGTCATGAAACTGCGTATGGTTCGCTTCCTGCGTACCCCTGAATACGATGAGCTGTTCTCCGGTGACCCAATCTGGGCAACAGAATCCATCGGTGGTATGGGCGTTGACGGCCGTACTCTGGTAACCAAAAACAGCTTCCGCTTCCTGAATACCCTGTACACCATGGGTCCTTCTCCGGAGCCGAACATCACCGTTCTGTGGTCTGAAAAACTGCCTCTGAACTTCAAGAAATTCGCCGCTAAAGTGTCTATCGATACCTCTTCTCTGCAGTACGAGAACGATGACCTGATGCGTCCGGACTTCAACAACGACGATTACGCTATCGCTTGCTGCGTAAGCCCAATGGTTGTTGGTAAACAAATGCAGTTCTTCGGTGCGCGTGCAAACCTGGCGAAAACCATGCTGTACGCAATCAACGGCGGCGTTGATGAAAAACTGAAAATGCAGGTTGGTCCTAAGTCTGAGCCGATCAAAGGCGACGTTCTGAACTTCGACGAAGTCATGGACCGCATGGATCACTTCATGGACTGGCTGGCTAAACAGTACGTCACTGCGCTGAACGTTATCCACTACATGCACGACAAGTACAGCTACGAAGCCTCTCTGATGGCGCTGCACGACCGTGACGTTGTCCGCACCATGGCGTGTGGTATCGCTGGTCTGTCCGTTGCTGCTGACTCCCTGTCTGCAATCAAATATGCGAAAGTTAAACCAATTCGTGACGAAGACGGCCTGGCTGTAGACTTCGAAATCGAAGGCGAATATCCGCAGTTTGGTAACAACGACTCTCGCGTTGATGACATGGCGGTTGACCTGGTAGAACGTTTCATGAAGAAAATTCAGAAACTGACTACTTACCGTAACGCTATCCCGACTCAGTCTGTTCTGACCATCACCTCTAACGTTGTGTATGGTAAGAAAACCGGTAACACCCCAGACGGTCGTCGTGCTGGCGCGCCATTCGGCCCAGGTGCTAACCCAATGCACGGTCGTGACCAGAAAGGTGCGGTTGCCTCTCTGACCTCCGTTGCTAAACTGCCGTTTGCTTACGCGAAAGATGGTATCTCTTATACCTTCTCTATCGTGCCAAACGCGCTGGGTAAAGACGATGAAGTGCGTAAAACGAACCTCGCGGGTCTGATGGATGGTTACTTCCACCACGAAGCGTCCATCGAAGGTGGTCAGCACCTGAACGTGAACGTCATGAACCGTGAAATGCTGCTCGACGCGATGGAACACCCTGAGAAATATCCTCAGCTGACCATCCGCGTATCTGGCTACGCAGTACGTTTTAACTCCCTGACTAAAGAACAGCAGCAGGACGTTATCACCCGTACTTTCACTCAGTCCATGTAAGTGGAATTGACTGAAATCACGCGTTAAAAAGCGTACAATAAAGGCTCCACGTCAGTGGGGCCTTTTTAGCACCCTCTCCATCCCAGTCTCTTTTGTCCGCTATCTATACTCTATGGATATCAGCCAAAACAGACTTCAACACAGCCGGCTTTGAGCTGTGCATACTCAGGCCCCGGACGGGCCGATGCTGGAGATATCACCGCAATGTCAATTATTGGTCGCATTCACTCCTTTGAATCCTGTGGCACCGTCGATGGCCCGGGCATCCGCTTTATTACCTTTTTCCAGGGCTGCCTGATGCGCTGCCTGTACTGCCATAACCGTGACACCTGGGATACCCATGGCGGTAAAGAAGTGACCGTTGAAGACTTGATGAAAGAGGTAGTGACCTACCGCCACTTTATGAACGCATCCGGCGGCGGCGTCACCGCATCCGGCGGTGAAGCCATTCTGCAGGCTGAATTTGTGCGCGACTGGTTCCGTGCCTGCCGCAAAGAAGGCATTCATACCTGTCTCGACACCAACGGCTTCGTACGCCGCTACGATCCGGTTATCGACGAGCTGCTCGAAGTGACCGATCTAGTGATGCTCGATCTCAAACAAATGAACGATGAGATCCACCAGAACCTCGTTGGCGTCTCAAACCACCGCACGCTGGAATTTGCCAAATACATTGCCGATAAAGGCATTAAAACCTGGATCCGCTACGTGGTTGTGCCTGGCTGGTCAGATGATGATGACTCCGCGCACCGCCTCGGGGAATTTACCCGCGACATGGGCAACGTCGAGAAAATCGAACTTCTGCCCTATCACGAACTGGGTAAACATAAATGGGTGGCAATGGGCGAAGAGTACAAGCTTGATGGCGTGAAGCCGCCGAAGAAAGAGGCGATGGAACGCGTCAAAGGTATTCTTGAGCAGTACGGTCACAAGGTTATGTATTAAAGAAAAGGCCCGGCGGAAACCGGGCCTTTTTCTATTCTATTTGAAGACGCCGTTAATAACGGAGGTCACAATCGCGGTACTCAGCGCGATTAAGACCAGATCATCTCCCACCACCCGCCATTCATAGCCCGGATAAGAAGGAAGCTGGCCCAGCATAGATGCTGGAACGGTTTTCTTCGCAATGCCCGGAGGCAGCGGTTTACCGCGCGCCAGGTTTTTTGCGATCCCTGGAGGCAGAGAATCATAGCCTGTTAAGCCATAATTCAGCGCCAGATGGCGGGCATGATCGAAGCTCACGCGCGCGTCGACATCGTTACCGACATCCTTACTGTTTTTAAAGCTCTTGTCCGATTTTCCTGGGTTATCCTGACCGTTATTTTGCTTATTGCCATGGTTACCAGAATTCCCGTTACCATGACTGCCGCCATTACCCTGTCCGCCACCGTTTCCGTGACCACCGCCATTCCCGTTTCCAGGGTTAGCCATGACCGGAGCCGTTGCAAACGTTAAAGACAACACTACGGCAAGAGCGGTAGTGGAAAAACGACGTATAGACATGATTGTTGCCTTATAGTGGTAGGACTCATGTGAATTATCGCCTGGCGCAATAAACAAACAATAAGTAAAACTCTTAGTTGTGACAGGGACAAAAAAGCCTGTCATCGACAGGCTTTTAATTAATCAGGCATGAGCCACAGGCGTTGGGTGTTCGCCCACTTTGCGCAACAGCATTAAGAGATAAATAAACGATACGCTGGCGATCATGATAAACAATAAATTATCAGAGTAATTCTGCATCAGCATCGCGGTAAACGTCGGGCCTAATAAGCTGCCAATGGTATAGCTCAGTAACAGCGCCTGGTTCATTGCCACCAGCTGATGATGTTCAACTTTCTCACAGGCCCAGGCCATCGCGACCGGATAGAGCGTAAAGCCGGCGGCCCCGAGAATAAACAGCGCTGGCGCCATCGCGGCGTTGCTGAGCATGGCAAGGCATCCCATGATGACTACGAAGACCTGAACGCGCAGCACCAGCAGACGACCGAAACGGTCCGCCAGACGGCCAATCGGCCACTGCCCGACGATGCCCGCACTCACCATGACCGCCATCCAGAAGCCAATTCCGGAATCGCTGACGCCCTGATGATTCAGATAGAGCGGCATCAGGCCGTAGAGCGAGCCCAGTACAATCCCCGAGATAATGCAGCCGTTAACGCCCAGACGCGCCTGGCGCAGTCTGAGCATTGGCCAGACGTGGGTCGCTTCCTGATGCTCGCTGTTCTGGTTCACAATGCGCGTGAAGAGCAGCGGCAGGATTGCGGCCAGCACCATGCCCGTGACCCACGGCAGAACGCTCATCAGGTCGGTTGGCAGCTTGCTGACCATCAGTTGACCCAGCACGGTGCCGACGTAGTAAACCATCATATAGGCCGCCAGCAGGCGTCCGCGGTTGCGGGAGGTACCGCTGCACATCAGCGCACTTTCAACCACCACCCAAATCATCGCGCAGCCTACGCCAGCGATAAAGCGCCACGCCATCCAGCTCCAGAAGCCGACCATCAGGCCCAGCCCGGCACACCCGGCGGCGAAAATCAGCGACGCCAGATAATAGCTGCGATTAAAGCCAAAGCGCTTAATCAGGCTCCCGGTCACCAGCGTACCCAGCAGGTTGCCGGTAAAAAAGGACGAGCTGACCATACCCACCTGCCAGGTCGGTAAGTTTTCATGGGCGAGCCACAGCGGGACGAGTGTATTTAACACCGCGATCGCCAGGGTCAACAGAAGCAGGCCACAGAGCAACAGAAGCACTGGCCGGGTATAGGTGGTCATGGATTAAAAACCGTGAGGAAGTTCAGATTTCGTGCGCATCATGCCACTGGCAAAAACAAAGTCAATCCACTGACTTAGCCGCCTCGCACAATATGTTCCCTGTCGATTTAAAAAACTTATCCTGCTAATGCCACGCCTGCTATAGATATTAATTATGTATCTGTTTTTATTTATTAATGGGCAAAATTAAAACAAAACGACAGTCGAAAAATTTCATGATCGAAAAAAGAAAAAGCCGGGCACTCAGGCCCGGCTTGATATAACGAAATGCAACGTTAGCTGGCGATAGCCATACCTACGGTCATATGCAACCCGTAGAACACGCCGCGGCCAATCAGTTCACCCGCCAGTACCAGCACAAAGGCCAGTGACAGCAGCGGCAGCGCGGGCTGATAACCTTTAAGCTGAGGCGCGATCCAGAATACCAACGCCGCGACCAGCAGAACGATGCGCCAGGCCATCAGAGAACCGTAGTCCGGCACCAGGGCAGAAGCCTGCTGGATAGAGCTGTGAATGGTTGCCAGTTCGGCACCCTGCATCAGGGCGACTATCGCACTCACCACCAGCGCCAGCAGCGAAACAGCGGGCAGCAAACGCATTGCCCACCCGTCTACGCCCGCCACGCGCAGCAGCAGGTAGCCCAGCAGCGGCCCGCCGATAAACATCGTCAGGAAGAAGCTCATCGGCGTCCAGACGCTGTACCAGGTAGGAACGGTATCGATAGTGTTATACACGCGCACCATCATCCACACGAACACCACGCCCAGCACCATGGTCACGATCAGCCACAGGCTGCGCAGACCCGCAGGCAATTTCTTCATCGCGGCCAGCAGCCAGCCCAGCCCACCGACGGCAAAGAAAATTGCCCCGCTGGCAATCTCGTTACTGAGGGACGATGCGCCCACGCGGTTCAGAGAATTAAACGCGCGCATCGGCGAACCCAGGTGCAGCGTGGAGGCGATAAAGCCAATTCCCATCAGCACCCACAGGCCAAACATGCTCAACACCAGACGCTGCTGCTGTTCGGCATTGAGGTTCCCTTTTAACAACGCCAGCGCGAGCACAATGAAACCGCCCGCCACGCACTGACCAAAGACCGTGAAGATCATCAGCGGCCATTCATGCCATCCACTTCCCATCTCACACCTCCTTCGGATTTGCCAAGTAGCCGGTGGTGTCACCTGTAGGACGGCTGTTGGCGTTAGGTTTAATCACAATGCTCGGCTTCGTGAAGTGCGCAGACGGCAGCGGTGCCACTGCGGCAAGCTGACCGTGTTTTTGACGCAGCTCTTCAATCGGGCCAAAGTCCAGCGCGCGCAGCGGACAGGACTCGACGCAAATCGGCTTTTTGCCATCCGCCACGCGGGTGTGGCAACCGTCGCATTTGGTCATATGACCTTTGGCGGCGTTGTACTGCGGCGCGCCGTACGGGCAGGCCATATGGCAGTACCGACAGCCGATGCAGACATCTTCGTCCACCACCACAAAACCGTCTTCACGCTTGTGCATCGCCCCGCTCGGGCAGACCTTGGTGCAGGCCGGATCTTCACAGTGGTTACAGGCAATCGACAGGTAATACGCAAAGACGTTCTGATGCCAGACGCCGTTATCTTCCTGCCAGTCGCCACCGGCGTATTCGTAAATACGGCGGAAGCTGACGTCAGGGGTCAGGTCTTTGTAATCTTTACAGGCCAGCTCGCAGGTTTTGCACCCGGTGCAACGGCTGGAATCAATAAAAAATCCATACTGGGTTGTCATCGGCTACTCCTTAAACCTTTTCAACCTGGACAAGGTTTGTGTGGGATGGGTTGCCCTTCGCCAGCGGCGACGGACGCTGCGTGGTCAGCACGTTAATACTGCCCGCCTGGTCGATGCGGTTGGCATCGGGGCTGTACCAGGCCCCTTCCCCCAGCGCCACCACGCCTGGCATCATGCGCGGCGTCACTTTGGCCTCAATGTGCACCTCGCCGCGACCGTTGAAGATACGCACGCGATCGCCATTGCCGATGCCGCGAGCTTTGGCATCCATCGGGTTGATCCACATCTCCTGACGGCAGGCGGCTTTCAGTACGTCGACGTTGCCGTAGGTGGAGTGCACTCGCGCTTTGTAGTGGAAACCGGTCAGCTGCAGCGGGAATTTCGCCGTCAGCGGATCGTTATAGTTTTCAAAACCCGGCGTGTAGATCGGCAGCGGATCGATAACGTCCCCTTCCGGCAGCTCCCAGGTCGACGCGATTTTTGCCAGCTCTTCGGAGTAGATCTCGATTTTGCCCGACGGCGTGGTCAGCGGATTCGCCTGCGGATCTTCACGGAACGCTTTGTACGCCACGTGGTGCCCTTCCGGATCGCGCTGTTTGTACATACCCTGCTTGCGGAAGGTATCGAAATCCGGCAGGTCAGGGATCGCTTTACGGGAAAGTTCATGCAGATGGCGCATCCACCCTTCCTGAGTACGTCCCTCGGTAAACTGCTGCTCAACGCCAAGACGTTTCGCCAGCTCAGAGGTCATCTCATAGATGGTTTTGCACTCGAAGCGCGGTTTGATGGCCTGGTCAGTGAAGATCACGTAGGACATGTTGCCGCAGGAGGCGTCCAGCGCGAAATCCATCTGCTCAGAAGCGGTGCAGTCCGGCAGCAGGATATCGGCATATTTCGCCGAAGAGGTCATGTGGCAGTCAATCACCACTATCATCTCGCACTTTTTGTCATCCTGCAGGATTTCATGGGTGCGGTTGATTTCAGAGTGCTGGTTGATGAGACAGTTACCGGCATAGTTCCAGATCATCTTGATCGGCACGTCCAGCTTGTCCTTGCCGCGCACGCCATCGCGCAGGGCGGTCATTTCCGGGCCGCGTTCGATCGCATCGGTCCACATAAACATGGAGATGCTGGTCTGAACAGGGTTATCCAGCGTCGGCATACGTTCAAACGGCACTTCATATGAGCCTTCGCGCGCGCCGGTGTTACCGCCGTGAATGCCCACGTTACCCGTCAGAATAGAAAGCATTGAGATGGCACGGGTCGCGATTTCGCCGTTCGCATGACGCTGCGGTCCCCAGCCCTGGCTGATATAGGCCGGTTTGGCTGAGCCAATTTCACGCGCCAGCTGGACGATACGCTCCACCGGAATTCCGGTGATGGTGGAGGCCCACTCGGGCGTTTTCGCTACGCCATCGCTGCCCTGACCAAGAATATACGCCTTGTAGTGACCGTTAGCCGGCGCGCTGGCTGGCAGGGTTTTCTCGTCATAGCCGACGCAGTATTTATCCAGGAAAGGCTGATCGACGAGGTTTTCGGTGATCATCACCCACGCCAGCGCTGAGACCAGCGCCGCATCGGTACCCGGACGGATTGGGATCCACTCGTCTTCACGTCCGGCACCGGTGTCGGTATAGCGCGGATCGATGATGATCATGCGGGCATTGGATTTGGCGCGGGCCTGTTCGAGGTAGTAGGTTACCCCGCCGCCGCTCATGCGGGTTTCGCCCGGGTTGTTACCAAACAGTACGACCAGCTTACTGTTTTCGATATCAGACGGGCTGTTGCCGTCCGCCCAGCCGCCGTAGGTGTAGTTCAGGCCAGCAGCGATCTGCGCGGAAGAGTAGTCGCCATAGTGGTTAAGATAACCGCCGCAGCAGTTCATCAGGCGCGCCACCAGGGTTTTTCCCGGCGGCCAGGAGCGGGTCAGCGTGCCGCCGAGCGTCCCGGTGCCGTAGTTCAGGTAGATGGATTCGTTGCCGTACTCTTTGATAAGGCGCTGCATATTGGTGGCGATGATGTCGTAGGCTTCATCCCAGCTAATGCGCTCGAACTTCCCTTCCCCACGCTTACCGACACGCTTCATAGGGTATTTCAGGCGATCCGGGTTGTACACGCGACGACGCATGGAGCGGCCGCGCAGACAGGCACGAACCTGATGTAACCCTTCGTAGTTATCGTCCCCGGTATTGTCGGTTTCGACATATTTAATTTCACCATCCACTACATGCATACGCAGCGGACAACGGCTACCGCAGTTTACGGTACAGGCACTCCACACCACTTTTTCCGGAGCTGAGGCTGGGGACAGAGCATCTGCCGCCGACGCCAGTCGGGTGAAAGGGAGCGTGAAGGCACTACTGGCTACGGCCAGGCCGCCAATTGCCGTGGTTTTCATCAACCCACGGCGAGTGACCTCGGCAGCCATTAATGCTTCAGGCGCGTTGATTTTCATAGAGACTCACTTTGGTTGCTCACAAAGAAAAGAGAGGCGGCATAGACCGCTATGTAGTTTTATATATAACGAATTTCTTCGTTATCAGCTTTTTATGCTGACTTTCATTCGGAGGAGTATTACTACTTTAGAGGGAGAGGTTATTGCTTCGTATCAAATCAAAGGCATAAAAAAAGCGCCCTGAGGCGCTTTTTTGTTTTAAGACAAATTATTAGCCGATGTACTGCTGGCCTTTCATGTACGGACGCAGCACTTCAGGGATCTCAATACGACCGTCCGCCTGCTGGTAGTTTTCCAGCACGGCAACCAGCGTACGGCCCACGGCCAGACCAGAACCGTTCAGGGTATGCACCAGACGGGTTTTCTTGTCAGATTTGCTGCGGCAGCGAGCCTGCATGCGGCGCGCCTGGAAATCCCAGACGTTAGAGCAGGAGGAGATCTCACGGTAGGTGTTCTGCGCAGGCACCCACACTTCCAGATCGAAAGTCTTGCAGGCGCCAAAGCCCATATCACCGGTACACAGGGCCATACGGCGGTACGGCAGACCCAGCAGCTCCAGCACTTTTTCAGCGTGGCCGGTCATCTCTTCCAGCGCGTCCATGGACTCTTCAGGACGGACGATCTGCACCATCTCAACTTTGTCGAACTGGTGCATACGGATCAGACCGCGCGTGTCGCGACCATAAGATCCTGCTTCAGAACGGAAGCACGGAGAGTGTGCAGTCAGCTTAATTGGCAGGTCGTCTTCATCGATAATCTCATCACGCACGAGGTTAGTCAGCGGCACTTCAGCGGTTGGGATCAGCGCGTAGTTGCTGCTGTCGGCTTCCTCGTCCAGAGGACGGGTATGGAACAGATCGCCGGCAAATTTCGGCAGCTGACCCGTACCGTACAGCGTATCGTGGTTAACCAGATACGGCACGTAGGTTTCGCTGTAGCCATGCTGCTCGGTATGCAGATCCAGCATGAACTGCGCCAGCGCGCGGTGCAGATGGGCAATCTGGCCTTTCATCACCACGAAGCGAGAGCCGGTCAGCTTAACCGCTGCCGCAAAGTCCAGGCCCGCGTGCATTTCGCCCAGCGTTACGTGATCGCGCACTTCGAAGTCAAACTCACGAGGTGTACCCCAGCGTTTCACTTCAACGTTGTCGTTTTCGTCTTTGCCGACAGGCACGCTGTCGTCAGGAATATTCGGGATAGCCAGGGCAATATCACGAATCTCGGCCTGAAGAACGTCCAGCTCAGCTTTCGCCTGATCCAGTTCTTCACCCAGTTTGTTCACTTCCAGGCGTAATGGCTCAATATCTTCCCCGCGCGCTTTCGCCTGGCCGATGGATTTCGATCGAGAGTTACGCTCTGCCTGCAGATTTTCAGTTTGTACCTGCAGTACTTTACGACGCTCTTCAAGAGCGCGCAGCTTATCTACATCCAGCTTAAAGCCCCGGCGTGCCAGTTTTTCAGCGACTGCGTCTGGCTCATTACGCAGCAGATTGGGATCGAGCATGCTTATCCTGTGCTTATCGAATTAAAATAGGAAAATGTGACCACAGCCTGCGGCCACAAGGTTATACCCTAAATAATTCGAGTTGCAGGAAGGCGGCAAGCGAGCGAATCCCCAGGAGCATAGAAAACTATGTGACTGGGGTGAGCGAGCGCAGCCAACGCACATGCAACTTGAAGTATAACGGGTATACATTGCCAACATTACCGCAACGATTGAACTAACGGTAGCGTTTTATAGGGCTATTTTGATCCTGTCCGGCGAGCCAGGTGAGCTTTTCACCAATCTTGCCTTCAAGACCTCTGTTTGTGGGGTGATAATAGCGCGTTTGTGCCATCTCCTGCGGGAAATATTCCTCCCCGGCAGCGTAGGCATTGGGTTCGTCGTGAGCGTAGCGGTACTCCTGCCCGTAACCCATCTCTTTCATCAGCTTGGTCGGCGCGTTACGCAGATGAACCGGAACATCGTAGTCCGGGCGTTCGCGCGCGTCGGACATCGCCGCTTTGAAGGCGGTATAAACCGCATTGCTTTTCGGCGCGCAGGCCAGATAGACAATCGCCTGCGCTATGGCACGTTCGCCTTCCGCGGGTCCAACGCGGGTGAAGCAGTCCCAGGCCGAAAGCGCGACCTGCATGGCGCGAGGATCGGCATTGCCGACATCTTCTGACGCAATCGCCAGGCAGCGACGCGCGACATATAACGGATCGCCGCCTGCGGTGATAATGCGCGCGTACCAGTAAAGCGCCGCATCCGGCGCGCTGCCGCGCACGGACTTATGCAGCGCCGAGATCAGGTCGTAAAAACGGTCGCCTTTGTTATCGAAACGCGCGCTGCGTTCACCGGCAATTTGGGTGAGCAGCTCCTGCTTCAGCACCCGCTTCCCGGCATCGTCGACTTCGGCCATATCGGCCATCATTTCCAGCGTATTCAGCGCCCGACGCGCATCGCCGTTGACCAGCTCGGCAATCGCACGACGCGTGTCGTCAGGCAGAACGATATCCTGCCCGCCGTAGCCCCGCGCTTTGTCGTCCATCGCCTGGGTGAGAACCTTTTCGATATCCTCGGTGGTCAGCGATTTGAGCAGGTAAACGCGCGCGCGGGACAGCAGCGCCGAGTTCAGTTCAAACGACGGGTTTTCGGTGGTCGCGCCGATGAAGAAGATCGTGCCGTCTTCAATATGCGGCAGGAAGGCATCCTGCTGGCTCTTGTTGAAGCGGTGGACTTCGTCCACGAAGAGGATGGTGCGCCGCCCGGCGTTGCGGTTCTGCCGCGCACGCTCGATCGCCTCACGGATCTCCTTCACGCCGGAGGTGACCGCCGAGATGCGTTCGACATCCGCGTTGGCATAGCGAGCGATCACTTCTGCAAGCGTGGTCTTGCCGGTGCCAGGTGGGCCCCAGAGGATCATGGAGTGAAGATGCCCGGCCTCAATGGCGCGCGGCAATGGCTTACCTGCAGCCAGCAGGTGCTGCTGGCCGATGTACTGCGCTAAATTTTCTGGCCGCATGCGAGCGGCCAGAGGTTGAAACGCGTTATCTGAAAAATCGAGCGACAGATTGCCCACTCACGCCTCTTACTTATTGCGTTGGTCGTCCACCGTTACGCCCTGCGGCGGGGTAAAGGTGAATTTCGATGCATCAACGGCGCCGTTCTGCTGAGATTTAAGCTGGTAGCTGCTGCGCTGATCGTCCTGCTCAACCGCGCCGAACTGATTAATGGTACCGTTGGTGCTTACGTTAATGGTGAACTGCTTCAGGTTGCCGTTGCTGCCTTTCGGCGTCAGGACAAACTCGTCACCCGTCTGTTTAATATTGTACTGCTGCCAGTCGCTGGACTGGTTGCGAGCAATCAGCATAAACGGCGTATTGCTGGTGGCATCTTTCAGCCAGGTCGCCGTTGCCTGCTCAACGAACGGGTTGAAGAACCATAAGGTTTTACCGTCAGAGACCAGGATGCTTTCATCCGGCTGGGTCATGTGCCAGTTGAACAGATTTGGGCGTTTTACCCACAAATCTCCCTGACCTTCCTGCACCGCGTTGCCGCTGCCGTCAGTCACTTTTTGCGTGAAGCTGGCGTGGAAGCTGCTTACTTTATCCAGTCGGCTTTTAAGGTCGCTGGCTGCATCAGCCCAGACGCTGCTGGCGACAAAACTGGTGAGTAATGCACAGGCGATGGCGATTTTATTCATTGTTATTCCTTAAAATACGTCTTCCCGATATGGGGTTTCCGTCTTCTATTCTGGACCTGCCCGAAGGCAGGCGACAGAAGAAAATGCTTAATTTTGGCTGATTTACCCTTCTTTGCAATCGCTGAAGGTTAATCAAACGGCGGCGGCGCCAGCACCTCACGGTTACCGTTATGCCCCTGCTCGCTCACAATGCCCTGCGCTTCCATCTGCTCGATGATACGCGCTGCGCGGTTATAGCCAATTCGGAACTGGCGCTGCACGCCAGAGATTGACGCTTTGCGTTTTTCGGTAACGAAGTTAACCGCCTGATCGAATAACGGATCCAGCTCTTCGCCGCCGTCGAAGCCACCGCCGCCGCCTTCGCTTTCCGTATCGCTGGTGATGCCGTCAACATATTGTGGACGACCGCGCGCTTTCCAGTCCTGCACGACGGCGTGAACTTCCTCATCGCGGACGAACGCACCGTGGACACGCACCGGAGAGGTGGAGTTCGGGCCGGAATAGAGCATGTCACCCATACCCAGCAGCGACTCTGCGCCGCCCTGGTCAAGAATGGTACGGGAGTCAATTTTACTGGATACGGTAAAGGCAATACGCGTCGGGATGTTCGCTTTGATAAGACCGGTGATAACGTCCACGGAAGGACGCTGGGTCGCCAGCACAAGGTGAATACCAGCCGCACGCGCTTTCTGCGCCAGACGGGCAATCAGCTCTTCCACTTTCTTACCGACGGTCATCATCAGGTCAGCGAATTCATCGACCAGCACGACGATATAAGGCAGTTTTTCCAGCACCGGATGCTGGGCATCCATGCTGTCACCCGGCTTCCAGTAAGGATCCGGGATCGGACGTCCCATGCGCATCGCCTGGGCAATTTTCTCGTTATAACCGGCCAGGTTACGCACGCCCAGCGCAGACATCAGCTTGTAGCGACGTTCCATCTCATTGACGCTCCAGCGCAGGGCGTTGGCGGCATCCTTCATGTCGGTGACCACTTCGGTCAGCAGATGCGGGATGCCTTCGTAGACCGACAGTTCGAGCATTTTCGGGTCGATCATGATGAAACGCACATCTTCCGGCTGCGCTTTATAAAGCATGCTGAGGATCATGGCGTTCACGCCGACAGACTTACCGGAACCAGTAGTACCCGCGACCAGCAGGTGAGGCATTTTCGCGAGATCTGCCACCACCGGATCGCCCGCGATATCTTTACCCAGCACCACGGTCAGCGGGGACGGGTTATCGCGGAACTTGGTGTTATCCAGCACTTCACGCAGGTAGACGGTCTGACGTTTCTTGTTCGGCAGCTCAAGCCCAACGTAAGGCTTGCCCGGAATCACTTCCACCACACGTACCGCCACGGTCGACAGAGAACGCGCCAGGTCGCGGGACAGGTTAGAAATACGCGCGGCTTTAACGCCTGGCGCCAGGTTCAGTTCAAAACGGGTGATAACAGGACCCGGCGAGTAGTTCACCACGTCCGCCTTGATGCGGAAGTCAGCCAGACGGGCTTCCACCAGACGCGCCATTTGTTCGAGCGCGAAGGTATCGACCGGCTCCACTTCTGACGGCGGCGGCGTTAACAGATCCAGAGACGGCAGCGGCGTGCTTGGACGCTGCAGCGGACGGCTGTCACCGTTACGCATCAGAAGCGGGTGAATCAGGCTCTCCTGCGGCTGAGGTGCAGGCTGCTGGAACTGCGGTGGCTGCTGCGGTTGCTGAACAGGTTGCTGCGGCTGCGCATACGGCTGCTGAACGGGCTGTTGCGGCTGCGCGTAGGCCTGCGGCGCTGGCTGCTGGCGCACAGGCTCTGCTTCCGGCATCACGCTCGGGGTAAATAACGGCTCGCTCGGGCCATCATCCACCAGATCCTTCATCGGCGAGAATTCAAAATCCGACAGCGAGAACGGATTTGCACCAGCCGGTTGTTCACCGGAATAGCGCTGCTGCTGGGTGGCGGCAAACTGGCGTGCCAGTTCTGCTTCAGCCGCGTCCTCTTCGTCTTCCAGCACCGGTTCATCGTGCTGATATTCTTCACCGTAGCGTTGATTCTGCTGCGCAGCGAACTGGCGGGCCAGCTCGTCCTGCTGCATTTCATCGGCGTCATCTTCGTACTCAGGCTCGCGCGCTTTCTCTTCGGCCATACGCTGGGAAGGCAGCTTGATACCATAAGAGGCAAGCTCACGGCGGGTTGGAACGCGAACGCGGTTAGGGCGAGGCAGTTGCGGACCAATCCCCTCCTTCACCTGAGGACGTGGCGCGCCCCCTGTTGCCAGGCTAAAGACTGGTGCAGCCACGGCAGCGGCCGCGGTAGCCTGCTTCACGCTTTCCGCTACGGGTGCGACTGCAGGCGTCGGGTCGATCGGTGGAACGGAAACAGCAGGCGCTTTCGTCACCGGCTCCTGCACCGGTTCAGGCACAGGCTGGTACCAGGCCGCCAGCTGCTCGCGTTCACGCGCACGACGCTCTTCAACTTCTTCAAAATAGTACATAGGTGGACGAGAGGGTTTTACCTCTTCCACGATTTCCGGTTCAGGCTGCGGCTCTACATAAGGCTGCACAGGTTCAACCGGCTCAGGCACATACTCCTGATAAGGTTGGGCCACAGGCTGTTCATAGTGCGGGTAATCTTGCGGTTCATACGCAGGCTGCGGCGGCTGATACGGCTGCTGCCACTGCTCCTGCTGTACAGGGATGTAGCTTTCAGGTTCAGGCGCGATAACGGGCTCCGGCGTGTGAACGCCCGGCGCCGTCTGCCAGTCAACCTGAGGCTGCTGAATAACGGATTCCGGCGGCGAAACCGGTGCGGATGGCATCACGGCATCGACAGGTGCGGCATACGCCTGCGCAGCGGTCGTCGCGGCTGCCGCCGCCGCAACCGGCTCGGTAACCGATTGGCCATTTAACAGCGGATCGTATTCGTCGAAGTCACCCGGCGTGGCCCGGCTGCCGGAGAAGAGCACATCGTCAGGATCGACGGCAACACCCGCCGCGCGATACGCCACCTGCTCGTCTTCATCCATCCGTTTACCGGAGAAGAGCGCCGCATCGGTTTTACGGCCAAGCGGGTTGGCAAATTTCTCAGCAACACGCTGACGACGCGCCAGCGCACCGCGCAGAATACGCGCACGACGAGATTCGCGACGCTGCACAGGCGCGTCATCTTCCTCTTCACCTTCGTACTCGTCTTCATCAACCCACGTATCGTCACGGCGGGTACGGTTGCTGGCGAAGGTCAGAATGGTGAGGATAAAACTGCCGATTTTCTCGGCAATGCTCACCCAGGACCAGCCGGTAAACAACGTCAGCCCGGCCGCCCAGATGCAGAGCAGTGCCAGCGTGCCGCCGCTGCTGTGCAGCATCGGCTGTAGCGCAGAACTGAGTAAGCTGCCGATCACCCCGCCAGAGGCGAAGTACCAGATATCATCCGCATTAATTGCTGCCAGCCCGCACGAGGTGAGGATCAGCGCCAGCGCGCCAATCAGGCGCAGCGACACGGCGAAATAGTCGATGTAATCATCGTTCTGACGATGACGCCACGCAAACCAGCATCCGCCAATGATAATGACGGGAAGGGTGTAGGCCATCACACCGAAAATGAAAAACAGCGTGTCCGCAAGCCAGGCACCGGGAACACCGCCTAAATTATGGATAGGCTCATGCCATGCAGTTTGTGACCAGCTGGGATCTGAGGGGTTGAAACTGAGTAAGGCTGCCATCAGCCAGACGGCAAAAAGGGCAATAACAATCAGCAAAGCCTCGAGGAGACGACGTCCGCTGCTTAGCTTCGATAGTGTGACTTCTTTGTCTTCAGTGTATTCCTGGCTCAAGAAAGGCTCTCCAGGTATCAGGCATATCCTGCCTGTTTGCTAAAACGGACAACAGCGCCGGGACTCCCCGGCACTGTTGCTGTATGGATTAACAGGAGTGTAATCAAACTACGCTGATTTTGCACCTGTTCCGTGTTAGCGCGTCTTAATAACCAGACGATTGCTCTGTTTGACCTCTTCCATCACCACATATGTACGGGTGTCGTTCACGCCCGGCAGACGCAGCAGGGTTTCCCCCAACAGCTTACGGTAGGCGGACATATCAGGCACACGGGTTTTCAACAGGTAGTCGAAATCACCGGATACCAGGTGACACTCTTGAATTTCTTCAAGTTTTTGTACAGCGGAGTTAAATTGCTCAAACACATCCGGCGCACCACGATTCAGAGTAATCTCAACAAATACCAGAAGTGAGGCATCCAGATAATGCGGGTTCAGCAGAGCCGTATAGCCCTGAATAAAACCCTGTCTTTCCAGTCGGCGCACACGCTCAAGGCACGGCGTCGGGGAAAGTCCCACACGTTTTGAAAGCTCGACGTTGGAAATACGCCCATCCTTTTGCAATTCATTAAGAATGTTACGATCGATACGGTCGAGATCTTTGCCAGGGCGCTTCTTGCTATCTACCATTATTATTGTCTCTCTGTATTCCTTCCCTACTCCTGCCTGGACCCTGTGCACATCACTGTTCAGAGCCTGTACCCGTTAGTCATCACATCGCCTGATTATGTATTAGACGCGATGCGGATTCGGGTTCTGTTGGTAAGAAGACCGTTGCCCGAAGGCAGTCACCGACATCACGTATGGCGTCTGTCCACGCCATGCGTAGATTTCACTGACCCGGTAAAAATGGCATTTACGTGCATGCCTATGCGGCATACGGTTAACGCGGTTTTTTTTCTTCCTTGAATGTTTTCGCAAAAGCGCAGGGGATTGTCAAAGCAAAACATCGTTTTTTAGTACAACATGCCGGATATTCATTACGGCAGGGTATTAATCCTCATTTTATTGCCTTACAAACGAGCGATTTTCAGGAGAAAGCGTGATGTTATAGCGCGCTATTCATCGTCCGTGGCTATTACACAGATTGATATCAAAATTGCTGCGCTCTTTTTTTACGACAACAAATTCCCTACAATCCAGCCAAATGTCTGCCAACAACAATGGGGATCTCATGGGCACGGCCAAACACAGTAAGCTGCTAATCCTTGGTTCTGGACCTGCGGGATATACCGCAGCGGTCTATGCTGCACGCGCTAACCTGCACCCGGTACTCATCACCGGTATGGAAAAAGGCGGTCAGCTGACCACTACCACCGAAGTGGAAAACTGGCCAGGGGACCCGAACGACCTGACCGGGCCGCTGCTGATGGAACGTATGCACGAGCATGCCGCCAAATTCGAAACCGAAATTCTGTTCGACCACATCAATAAGGTCGATCTGCAGAACCGTCCGTTCCGCCTGACGGGCGACAGCGGCGAATACACCTGTGACGCGCTGATCATCGCCACCGGCGCTTCTGCCCGTTACCTCGGTCTGCCATCCGAAGAAGCGTTCAAAGGCCGCGGCGTCTCTGCCTGCGCAACCTGCGACGGTTTCTTCTATCGCAACCAGAAAGTCGCGGTCATCGGCGGCGGCAACACCGCAGTGGAAGAAGCGCTCTACCTGGCGAACATTGCCTCAGAGGTGCACCTGATCCACCGTCGCGAAACCTTCCGCGCGGAGAAGATCCTGATCAAACGCCTGATGGATAAAGTGGCAAGCGGCAACATCGTGCTGCACACCAACCGTACCCTGGAAGAGGTGACGGGCGACCAGATGGGCGTTGCCGGTCTGCGTATCCGCGATACCCAGAACACCGACAACGTCGAAACGCTTGAAGTGGCGGGTCTGTTTGTGGCGATCGGTCACAGCCCGAACACCGCAATCTTCGACGGTCAGCTGGAGCTGGAAAACGGCTACATCAAAGTGCAGTCCGGCATTCACGGTAACGCGACCCAGACCAGCATCCCGGGCGTGTTCGCGGCTGGCGACGTGATGGACCACATTTATCGTCAGGCGATTACCTCGGCGGGCACCGGCTGTATGGCCGCGCTGGACGCTGAACGCTACCTCGATGGACTGGCTGAACAAGGTAAATAATCTTTACAAGTCAGTAACAAACGTAAATAAAGGCGGCGATAAGTCGCCTTTATTGTCTCCCCGTTGTAACATTGCGCTGCCCAATTTCTAATAACGTCACCTGCAAAGTACGCAATGGAAAAAACCCGTCAACAAGAGTTAACACGCTGGCTGAAACAGCAAAGCGTTATTTCCCGCCGCTGGCTTACGATTTCCCGTCTCCTGGGGTTCGTTAGCGGTCTGTTGATTGTTGCCCAGGCATGGCTGCTGGCCCGCATTCTTAATCATATGATCATGGAGAACATCCCTCGCGAGGCACTCCTGCTGCCGTTTATTGTCCTGATCCTGATTTTTATCCTGCGCGCCTGGGTGGTGTGGCTGCGTGAGCGCGTCGGTTTTCACGCCGGACAGCACATCCGCTATGAGATCCGCCGTCAGGTGCTCGATCGTCTTCAGGAAGCCGGGCCCGCGTGGATCCAGGGTAAACCGGCCGGTAGCTGGGCGACGCTGATCCTTGAGCAGATTGACGATATGCACGACTACTATGCGCGCTATCTGCCGCAGATGGCCCTTGCCGTCTTCGTTCCGCTGCTGATCGTGATCGCCATCTTCCCGGTGAACTGGATGGCTGCGCTGATTCTGATGGGCACCGCCCCGCTGATCCCGCTGTTTATGGCGCTGGTCGGCATGGGGGCTGCGGATGCCAACCGCCGTAACTTCCTGGCACTGGGTCGCCTGAGCGGCCATTTCCTCGACCGTCTGCGCGGCATGGAGACGTTACGCATTTTTGGCCGCGGTGAAGCGGAGACCGAAAACATTCGCCAGGCATCGCAGGACTTCCGTCAGCGCACCATGGAAGTGTTACGCCTCGCCTTCTTGTCTTCCGGCGTACTGGAATTCTTTACCTCGCTGTCGATTGCCCTCGTGGCGGTCTACTTTGGCTTCTCCTACCTTGGCGCGCTGGATTTCGGCCATTACGGCACGGCGGTGACCCTTTCTGCCGGTTTCCTGGCGCTGATCCTGGCCCCTGAATTTTTCCAGCCGCTTCGCGATCTGGGGACCTTCTATCACGCCAAAGCCCAGGCGGTTGGCGCAGCCGATAGCCTGAAAACGTTCCTGGAAACGCCGCTGGCGCACCCGGAGCGGGGTGACGTAACGCTGAATGCTAAAGACCCCGTGACCATTGAAGCGCAGGATTTTTCCATTCTGTCACCAGAAGGTAAAGTGCTCGCGGGTCCGCTGAACTTTACCCTGCCTGCCGGACAACGCGTGGTGCTCGTCGGCACCAGCGGTTCCGGGAAAAGTTCTCTGCTGAATGCGCTATCCGGTTTTATGGCCTACACGGGCTCACTGCGGATCAACAAAACCGAACTGCGCAACCTCGATCCTGACGCCTGGCGTAAACAGCTCAGCTGGGTGGGCCAAAACCCACAGCTTCCCGCCTCTACGCTGCGTGAAAACGTCCTGCTGGCGCGCCCGGATGCGCGTGAAGATGAACTGCAATCGGTTCTCGACCGCGCCTGGGTCAGCGAGTTTCTGCCCCTGCTCCCGCAAGGTGTAGATACCGTGGTCGGCGACCAGTCCGCCGGGCTGTCGGTAGGACAGGCACAGCGTGTGGCGGTTGCCCGTGCGTTGTTGAATCCTTGTCAGCTGATGCTGCTGGATGAGCCTGCCGCCAGCCTGGATGCCCACAGCGAACAGCGCGTAATGGAGGCCCTGAACGCCGCCTCCCGGCAGCAAACCACCCTGATGGTCACCCATCAGCTGGAAGGCATTGCCGACTGGGATCAGATCTGGGTCATGGAGAACGGCCGTCTTGTTGAGCAAGGCGATTACGCCTCTCTCGTTGCCGCGCAGGGGCCGTTTGCCGCCCTGCTGGCGAACCGTCAGGAGGACATCTGATGCGTGCTCTGCTGCCTTATCTTGCGCTCTATAAACGCCACAAATGGATGCTGACGCTGGGGATTGTGCTGGCGATTGTCACGCTGCTCGCCAGCATCGGCCTGCTCACGCTTTCCGGCTGGTTCCTGTCGGCCTCGGCCGTCGCGGGCGTTGCCGGGTTGTACAGCTTCAACTATATGCTCCCGGCTGCCGGCGTTCGCGGTACCGCCATCACCCGTACTGCCGGACGCTATTTCGAACGGCTGGTCAGCCACGACGCCACTTTCCGCGTGCTGCAGCACCTGCGCATCTACACCTTCAGCAAGCTGCTGCCCCTCTCCCCTGCCGGGCTGGCGCGTTTTCGTCAGGGTGAGCTACTCAACCGCGTCGTTGCGGATGTCGACACGCTGGATCACCTGTACCTGCGCGTGATCTCCCCGATCGTGGGCGCGTTTGTGGTGATTGTGGTGGTCACGCTGGGGCTGTCTGTTCTGGATGTTCCCGTTGCGCTGACGCTGGGCGGGATCATGCTGCTGACGCTGATCATTCTGCCGCCGCTGTTTTACCGTGCCGGGAAATCCACCGGGGAAAACCTGACGCGTCTGCGTGGGGACTACCGCCAGCAGCTCACCTCCTGGCTTCAGGGGCAGGCAGAGCTGACCATTTTTGGCGCCAGCAAGCGCTACCGTGCCCGGATGGAAAGTACGGAGCTGAACTGGCATGAGGCCCAGCGCCGCCAGTCGGAGCTGACGGCCTTCTCTCAGGCGCTGATGATGTTAATCGGCGGCGTGGCGGTGATTGCCATGCTGTGGCTGGCCTCCGGCGATGTCGGGGGAAATTCACAGCCGGGTCCTCTCATTGCCCTTTTCGTCTTCTGCGCGCTGGCGGCGTTTGAAGCGCTGGCCCCGGTGACGGGCGCCTTCCAGCATCTGGGTCAGGTCATCGCCTCTGCCCTACGCATCACGCAGATTGCCGAACAGGAGCCTGAAGTCACGTTCAGTGCCGGGCAAACCGCGGTACCAGAGCAGGTTGCGCTAACGCTTGAAGATGTCACCTTCGCCTACGACAAACAGGCGCAGAACGCGCTGGACGGTATCAACCTTTCTGTTAAGGCAGGACAGCGGATTGCGATCCTCGGCCGTACCGGCTGCGGTAAATCGACGCTGCTGCAGTTGCTGACCCGCGCCTGGGATCCGCAGCGTGGTCAGATTCGTTTTAATAATACGTTGCTGACTGATTTCAGCGAGCAGGCCCTGCGCAAGACCGTGAGCGTGGTTCCACAGCGCGTGCATCTGTTTAGCGCCACGCTGCGCGATAACCTGCTGCTGGCCGCGCCAGAGGCCTCTGATGATGCGCTTCGCGCCGTGCTGGAGCAGGTAGGACTGCAAAAGCTGCTTGAGGACGAGGGGTTGAACAGCTGGCTGGGCGAAGGTGGCCGTCAGCTCTCCGGCGGCGAGCTGCGCCGTCTGGCCATTGCGCGCGCGCTGCTGCACGATGCGCCGCTGATGCTGCTCGACGAGCCCACCGAAGGGCTGGACGCCACGACCGAAAGCCAAATCCTTGATTTACTGGCGAATGTCATGACCGGCAAAACCGTGCTGATGGTCACGCACCGCCTGCGCGGACTGGCGAGCTTTGATCGGATAATTGTGATGGACAACGGGCACATTATTGAGCAAGGTAATCACACAGAACTGTTGGCAAAACAGGGTCGCTACTACCAGTTTAAACAGCGTCTGTAGACTATATTTGTAGCGTCCTCACTCGCGTACTGGAGTTTTGCTGTCATGCGCCTGGTCCAGCTTTCTCGTCATAACATCGCGTTCCCTTCTCCGGAAGGGGCGCTGCGTGAGCCCAACGGGCTGCTGGCCCTCGGCGGTGACCTCAGTCCCGCTCGACTATTAATGGCGTACCAGCGCGGTATCTTCCCCTGGTTTTCCCCCGGCGATCCGATTTTATGGTGGTCCCCCGATCCGCGCGCCGTGCTGTGGCCAGCGCAGTTTCACGTGAGCCGCAGCATGAAGCGTTTCCATGCGAAATCACCCTACCGCGTCACCCTCAACCACGCCTTTGGTCAGGTCATTGAAGGCTGTGCCGAAGACCGCTATGAAGGGACATGGATTACCCGCGATATCATTACCGCCTACCACCAGCTCCATGAGCTTGGCTACGCCCACTCCATCGAGGTGTGGGAAGGCGGGGCGCTCGTCGGCGGCATGTACGGCGTGGCGCAAGGGACGCTGTTTTGCGGCGAGTCGATGTTCTCTCGTGCGGTTAACGCCTCGAAAACCGCGCTGCTGGTCTTCTGCGAGGCGTTTGCCCAGCGCGGCGGACGCCTGATCGATTGTCAGGTGCTCAACGAGCATACGGCCTCCCTGGGTGCTGTTGAAATTCCGCGACGCCAGTACATCGAACAGCTGGATGCCAGCCGTCAGGAGAAGCTCCCGCGCGACTTCTGGATACCGAGAACGCTCTTTATGCCCAATGCCTAAATGTTTTCCGCATATTTTTTGTGAGGGTGTTATAATTATGCCGCAGAGTAGCTTCTGCCTGTTGCCCCGCCGCCGTTTGGGACCCTCGCTTCAGATAACGTCCTGACGTTTATCCTGTCGTCTCCCCTTTACGAATGCGCTTCCTGTTCGGTTGTACCGTGACGCTTGGGCAATGCGCCGAAACTGTTTTGCTGCGTTTTAATCGCGCAATTCTTTACTTAATTGATGAATTTCGGCATTATCTTGCCGGTTCAAAACTTGGTAGTGATACCCCAGAGGATTAGATGGCCAAAGAAGACAATATTGAAATGCAGGGTACCGTACTTGATACGTTGCCTAATACCATGTTTCGCGTAGAGCTGGAAAACGGTCACGTGGTAACTGCGCACATCTCCGGTAAAATGCGCAAAAACTACATCCGCATTTTGACGGGCGACAAAGTGACTGTTGAACTGACCCCGTACGACCTGAGCAAAGGCCGCATTGTCTTCCGTAGTCGCTAATTGTTTTCGCCTGTGATGGCAGATGAATATTAAATAAGGCCGGGATATTCCCGGCCTTATTTTTTGGTGGTGCAGTTGATTATTTGAACAATTATTTGGGTTTTGTTTCTGCTTCAGGGCTGTCTGTTCGACATTGCAGAGAGTAAGGGGGAGAGACCTTATTTTCTATTTTGCTAAGCTGCGTGTACGGCAGTGCGCTTTCTCCTGTGATGATGGTTGTCCATCTCCCTTTTCTAAGCTGCCTGTATGGCAGTGCACCAGGAGGGCTTTTCCTGTTCGTTCCGCCATCATTTCTAAGCTGCCTGTACGGCAGTGCACCAAGCTGACTGATTAACGCCGGTACAATTGTTGTTTCTAAGCTGCTTGTACGGCAGTGCACACTCAGATGCCGGTGCAAACCAGCATCGACGGCTTTCTAAGCTGCCTGTACGGCAGTGCACCCTACCTGGATAATACCGTCCTCAAACACTTTTTTCTAAGCTGCTTGTACGGCAGTGCACATCAAGAAGTTCAACGATGAGCTTTCGGCGCTTTTTCTAAGCTGCCTGTACGGCAGTGCACACCTCCAGCCAGATGTCAGACTGAAAGTATAGTTTCTAAGCTGCCTGTACGGCAGTGCACGCTATTCAGAATGAACGTTATGGTACTCCTATTTTCTAAGCTGCCTGTACGGCAGTGCACAGCAACAAGCGCCTGACCTTTCTCCACTCGCTTTTCTAAGCTGCCTGTACGGCAGTGCACAAACCTCGTCGTTTAAGCGCGGCGCGGCTGGTTTTCTAAGCTGCCTGTACGGCAGTGCACGGGTCATGTTGGCCGCTTTCCTGCGCCGCCAGTTTCTAAGCTGCCTGTACGGCAGTGCACGTAGGAGCTGCGGCAAATGTCATTTCGCCATCCTTTCTAAGCTGCCTGTACGGCAGTGCACTTGATCTTCCATAGCAAATCCCTCTCAGTTATGTTTCTAAGCTGCCTGTACGGCAGTGCACAGCTGCTTTTTTATCTTCTCCTGATCAATTAATTTCTAAGCTGCCTGTACGGCAGTGCACAATTAAAAAGCCTGTCAATATAACCAGAAATGTTTCTAAGCTGCCTGTACGGCAGTGCACCAAGACCGCCGCCCGTTCGACTTCACTGAACTTTTCTAAGCTGCCTGTACGGCAGTGCACGTCAGGCCCATGACATCCCGAACTAACTCGCCCTTTCTAAGCTGCCTGTACGGCAGTGCACGATGTGCTGCAGGCGGTTATCGACAGTGCTGATTTCTAAGCTGCCTGTACGGCAGTGCACCAGCAGTCCCCTCCTTCTAATACACCTAAGGATTTCTAAGCTGCCTGTACGGCAGTGCACGTGTGCGTTCGTGCAGACCTCACCTATCAACAATTTCTAAGCTGCCTGTACGGCAGTGCACGGGTTCATGCCGAGCGGCTTGCCGTTCGTGTTCTTTCTAAGCTGCCTGTACGGCAGTGCACGTAACGGGGCGGCTTAGAAGCTTTTCCGCCGCTTTCTAAGCTGCCTGTACGGCAGTGCACGTCGGAGCCGCTTTCAAAATTATCTGGGACTTTTTTCTAAGCTGCCTGTACGGCAGTGCACACGGCCGCACGGTGAAGCGGGCGCGGCATACTTTTCTAAGCTGCCTGTACGGCAGTGCACGCGTCGCTAGTCTGGAACATGGCTATTAACAATTTCTAAGCTGCCTGTACGGCAGTGCACGGCTCTCCCTGCTCTCTACGTTTGCGATCAATTTTCTAAGCTGCCTGTACGGCAGTGCACTAAAGCTATACTGCATTCCTTCCTCGGCTGTTTTTCTAAGCTGCCTGTACGGCAGTGCACGTTAGGCATGACCGCGTCGATTGGCGGGGTAATTTCTAAGCTGCCTGTACGGCAGTGCACTTTCGTCCAGTGGGCGATTACCCGACTGAGAGCTTTCTAAGCTGCCTGTACGGCAGTGCACTGGAATAATATCTCCACACCATTATGATTTTCATACAAAAAAAGCTAAAAACCTTTCTTTTACCCTCTTTTTTACTCGCCCAAATTATCCATTTAAAATCAATGTATTACAAATTCACAAAAAATTAGGGTTAAATGCCCCACTTTCCCGCCTGCATGCAAAACAACCATTTCACTCCCCCTGACAAATGGCTATACTTAGTCATGACAAATGACATGAACCCGGAGGTAACATGAGAACATGGTTCCCCGCGCAGAAACCTGCTGATAACGCGCTTTGGCGGTACGCCGGTTTACCCGCAAACCGCGGTATGCGGCTGATTGAATTTCTCAATCAGGGCTTACCCGTCAGCGTCCTCGACAACATTCATGAGTGGACCGCGATGTCGAAAGCGGACATTTTGCGCGTCACTGGGATTAACGAACGCAACGTGGCCCGCCGTAAAAGCGCGGGACGGACGCTGACGCCGGATGAAAGCGAACGCGTGGCCCGTTTCGTTCGGGTGCTGGATGCTGCCGTCGACTATTTTGGCAGTAAAGAAGAGGCATGGAACTGGCTGCAGGCACCGGTGCGCGGGCTGGGAAATGTTGCCCCTGTCGACCTGATCGCTACGGAAACCGGTGCGCTGGAAGTCACCGACCTGATTGGTCGACTCGAACACGGCGTATTCGCATGATTTTTTATCGACTGGTAACGGGACGCTATGCCAGCGAGGCGTGGAGCGGAAGTGGTGCAAACCAGTATGGTGGACGGTGGAACCATAAAGGTCATCCAGCTGTTTATGTATCCACCTCCATTTCACTGGCCTCACTGGAGATTTTGGTGCACGTTCGAAAAGATACCGTGCTAAATCAGTACCAGCTTTTCAGCATTGATATCCCAGATGACCAGATTGATTACCTGGATAAAGCATGGCTACCCGAGGACTGGCAGGAAAATCCGGCGCCGGTATCAACGATGGATCTGGGTACCGGATGGTTACAGGGTAACAGTGCCCTCGCGCTTATCTTACCTTCCTGCATCATTCCTTATGAAAACAATGCCATCCTTAATCCCTTACATCCGGCATTCCACACGGCGCTCAATTCAGTTCAGCAGTTGCCCTTTATTTTTGATACCCGACTGGCTGAAAAAACCGCACCCTGAACGCGGATGCGGCTATGCGTCTCAGAACCAAGGAATCGTCGCCGTCGTGCTGAGTCCGTAGGTCGTAAACATCCCGGAAACAGGCGCAGAGAGCAAATCACCATGGCGAATAAAGAGCTTAAAAGACTGGCCCGTAGAGAGACTGCGCAGGTTAAGCCAGGGTAAATCCGTCCTTGCCTCCTGCATCGTCAGAAGACGTTGTTGCGCCTCCTCCTCTGTTAGCCATCCTTTTTTCACCGAGCGTCGCATGAGTCTCTGCGCGCTGCTTTTCACCTGGACGCGGCTCACGCAGCGCCACTGGTTGACGACAGGCACGGGCTGGATGTCTGAGGACATGCAGTAGTCGATCAACCCTTTTCGCCATATAAGTGATTCGAGTTCGCTTAACGCCGTTTGAGTACCGTGCAGGCGTAACACCGCGCCGGGCTTAATGCCGTGCGCAGGGAAGCTGATACCGATATCCACCTGCCCCCGCTGGCCCAGCGCACGATGCAGTTTAGCCATCAGCGCGGCCATCAGCATCTCCTCGCTGAACTCCGGGTCGGGCAGGACGCGGATCTCAAGATAGTGATCCATAACCACTCCTTACTCGCCCTTCTCACCGAAGACACCGCCGCGGATCAGAACGGCCATCACGTAGTGCTGCTGTTCAACGTCAGGCTTTTGGCCTTTCGTCACCCAGTTATCCAGCAAGGTGTAGAAGTCCATTTTCTCTTTCGGCTGACGACAGGCCACACCGCGGCTGGTAACTGAGCCGTACGGCTCAACGGCGATAGCGCCCAGCGCATCTACCTGAGGATGCCAGGTATCGATAGTTCGAATGGCATTCCCGATTTTCTGCGAGTGCATGCCCGCAACGCTGTCTACCTGATACAACAGGCGGCTCTTGCTGCTGTTGCTGTCCAGGACCAGCTCCTGCGACGGGAAGATCTCCTGTCCGGCACCGAGCAGCACCTGCGCTTCGACGTTCAGGAGAACAAATCCTTCACCGCTAAGTCCTTTTTCGATTTCCTGCGCTAGTGCGTTTAGGCTCTCGTCGCTGGCAGAGAAATCTCGCAGCGCATAATTGTATGCCTCAAACGTCCACGACTTACTGCCCGTCACGGTCACGATAATTTTTTCTGCACCGACGCGGTTGCGCCATAAAAAACGACCGTTCGCCAGGTTGGTTGCGTAGCGGCGCGCCAGTTCTGCAAAGCCGTGTTCACTGATATAGCCGTCGATAACCTGCTGAAGCTCATCCTGATAGGCACGATCGTTACACACAGAAGGCGTCGACAGGTTACCCAGTACGCGCAGGGTAAATTTCACCTTAAGGGTATCTGCATCGGCAGGCAGCGCCGCCACATCTACACGCTGCAGGTTAGGTTTCTGGATTTCAGCATCCAGTTTCGCCGGATCGTTTGTGAGCGCATTTTTCAGACGGTTAGAAATGGTGCCGCGCACCGCTTTTTCCTGGATGCGAATCGGTTGCCAGTTCTCTCCCTCCCAGCTTCCGGAATACATCACCGCATCCGAGGTTGCCAGTTTACGTTCAAATGCCAGTACGGATGCCGTTTTAACGGCAGTTGGAGCCTTTGCCATAGATAAGTCCTTTTTAATTAAGATGTTCAGATGTCACCGGCGCGCCCGCGCCCTGACAGTAGTAGCCTGTTTCTGTCGTGCGATACCGCCAGAAAATCTCTTCGAGTGACCGAATCCGGTGCAGACCGCACCACTCGCCCACGCCATACACGGCTTCCGTAAACGCGAAGGGCGTTTCCGCATCGCGCGTATTTGCCACGACACCCGGAGCGAACAATTCGGAGATACGCTGGTAGCCGGTCATTAATGGCACCAGATAACCGGGATAGGGTTTGGGAACAACGTGCCAGTTGGCCGGTTCGCCTTCGCGTATGTTGCCGTCTTCCGGCGTTTCGGCCTGTATTTTGAGAGCAGCAAAATCCAGACAGGCGTCAAGCAGCGTGGCGTTAGGATCGTTTTCAAGAAGCGTTTGATGATGTTCGCCAAGCCAGCCGCTGCGATCGCGTAAAGCAAAGCCCGGCATCAGCAGCCACTGTAATCGGCCCATCTCCTGAGCGCTGGCAGGCATGGCCATAACCGCAATATCCTGGATATCGACGATAATTCCCCCGGCCAGCCGGAGCGTCGGGCACACCTGAGACAGAAACTCGGCCAGGTCGCGCTGCCCGTATTCGCCGTTGGGGATTTCCCCGTGACACTCAAGCAGCAGCGAAACCGTCATATGCATGCGCCCCTCTTCATTAAAGGAGGCTGTTTTCGCTTCACGGGTAAGCGGATTGCGGGTCAGGGCAAATTGATAATCACGGCCAGAGGTATGCGCGTGGATTTGGTGTTCGTGGCTCACGACGGCACAGCCATCAATGCGCAGCTCGTGCATTTCGGTCAGACGGCGAGACAGCGCATGAGAGAATCCCAGGAAATGAGTAATCGCAGGGAAACCATATGTCAGCCCGGCAATCGCGTTGGCGTTTTCGACGCTGATACGACGAAGCAAAATCAGTGAACTCATTTCAGCGCCTCCTGAAGGATTTTCTCCATTTCGCGCAGATTAGTGCGAAAACGTTCCCGAGTTTCCCATTCATGTTGTTCCACTTTCCCCAATTCCTTCACCGACTTAAGCAAACGCACTTTCAGCCAGACGGCAAAATCCGTTGCCACGCGGGTCTGCCAGTCATCTTTGTCTCGCTCAAGACGAAAAGCTTCGTCTGTTTTGGTACGCCAGGGATCGAGCCAAAGTTTTTGATTATTTTCCAGCTCAGGGCATTTTAACGTCCAGTTTTGCCAGGCTTCCTGTTGAAGCTGTGCCGCCACGTCGAACAACAGGTCGATAAGCGCATTGATATAGCCATCACGCGCCTCACGAATACGGAAGTTGGTATAATCACCAGTTCTGGTCAGTAATGAAGCAAGCAGTTGAACGATGCCCTTCGCGCGGCGATCGAACTGACTCCCTGACGTAAAGAGGGAACGTAAAGCCGTGGGTGGCTTGACTGATTTTTTCCACTGCGGCGGCTGGCAGGACAGGAGCCAGACACGCCCACCGCGCACGCTGTTAAGATAGGAAATGTTCTGCGGTTTGGTGCCCCCAAAGTGCATTTCCGCTGAATCCGGGAAAAGCGTTAGCGTACCAGGATGCCAGGATTTCTCGCGCCGCGCTTTCCAGATGTTTTTCATCTCTTCCCCAAACCTCAGGGCAACCATTTTTTGGTGTACCGCGTGAACGAACGAGGTGGCAAACAGCGGGCTTAAAATATGGTAACTCTCGCCAACAGGAAAATAGCCTTGCTTCGCCAGCTTATGCGATGCTGGTTTTCCGGGAGCGTAGGCTCGCGAGAATCCCGCAACCCACTCATTTACCTGATTATCATCATCGGTAAATGCCGACAGCGCAGCGTGGTCACCCCGTTTCAGGCTCGCCAGAAGGGAATCGCCATCTTCAGTACGCGTTTGCATGAGCTTAGCCACATCAAGTGCTGCTGCATTGCCCACGGCGTCCGGTTCCAGACCTGACAACGCTGCACTGCCGAGATACCCTTCTTTCGCCACTGCCTCGCTGTAAATACTGCTGCTTTTTGAATCCCCGTGGGTGAACTTCGCCGCATGGGTCACGAGGTTAATTTGTCCGGCTCGCTTCGCGGCATCCGTTAGCCACGCTTTCGGCTCATAGCGAAGTTCTATATCCCGGCGTTCTGCCGCAAGCGTTGCGCTATCTGTATCGCTGCGCTTTGCGGCCTCTTTATCAAATGCTTCCAGCTTTGTTTGCCGTCGTCCGGCAATGTACTCAGCGATGAAAGCGCTTAGTGCTTCAACTGACATACTCGCTCCTGGCTCTTTATCGATATTCCCTGAACACACCCAATATCGGGTGATACAGCCATTGTTCCGTCTCCTCCTCCCTGCTGACTCTTAACGTAATTTCGCCATACCGTCGCGACACCGCGTCCAGCTCCATCTGCTTCGTCTCAGCCAGCGCCTGTAATACCTCGGCATAATCAATTGCAATCCACGGCTCTACTCCGTCTGCCATGGACAACGCCTGTTCGCAAAATCCTCCCGCCGGTTTTAACACCCCGTTTTCCTGCAACAGGCAAAACTCGGGTTCATCGCCTTCCTCTTCCATACTCAAAAAGAAAGTGTCCTGCGGTGAAGCGCGGCGAAACGGCGTTCGCCGCTGCAATTCACCGTTCCACGTCAGCGGCAAACGCCACCACGACGCGGCTACAGCATCTGACTGATCGCCGCCGTCCAGCAGCGCGGCGCGCAACCGGGCGTGCTCCAGCGCCGCCAGCGCATTGCCGGGCAGATTTTCAACGATGCGCGGGATCGAATTCAGCGTGCGATAGCCCTCTTCGCTGAGAAGTTCATGGAGATCGTGGTGAGGAAGTAGATGATGCTCGGTTTCAAAACCGGGTCGGCAGTAGGCGATCTTTTCTCCGCGAAGCGCACGAACGTTACGTTCCAGGATCACCAGATTTTCACTCTCAGGCACGATCTGACGATGGCGCTGAATACGCCCCGCAAACTGAATAAGTGAACGCATCGAGCTCGGCTCGATAATCCCCCAGTCGGCATCAAAATCGCGCCCAACCTCGAGAACGGATGTTCCGAGCACGACAAAGAGATGATGCTGTTCCGGTGACGTCAGCGCCTGCTTAACGTCAGGCAACTGCCAGACCCGCTCCGGTTTGTGCCGCGTGAACGCGGCGTCGAGCCGTTTTTCAATCGACGCACGCACCGCCAGCGGGTGCTGGCTGTGGTATACGCAATAATGAATGCGGTAATTGTCCGGAGAAGGTAGTGCCATCAGCGCCTGCGCGACGGTAACCAGCGGGTTGATGTTCGCCATCCGCACCAGACCAAACGACACGGTTTTGCCGCTTTTATGGGTGCTACGGTGATGACCGTGCAGCGCGAACATTTGCTGGTGCAGCGTCTGCGCCAGCGCAGATATAACATCAGCATTGCGGGAAGCGTCCGGCTCCACGGCGGCCAGTTTACCCAGACGAAGCCGAGGCTGGTCTGGCAGTCGTTTAATCCGCTGCCTGACAAAATCGCCATGCGCCTGACGGAATTGAGCATCGTCGGCCACATCCTGCGGCTGCGCGCCATACTCATCAAACCAGGCGCAGCAGATACTCATTGGTCTGTCCGACAGACCGCACGCGGCCTGCCAGGCTCTGCGCCCTTCCCGATAGGCTTCAAACAGCGCTTCCGTTAGCGCGGGAGGTAACGTTGCGGAGGACAACAGCACGCGGGAGCCGAGCATTCCGGCCCAGTTCACCAGCCGACAAAGAGCGTGCAAATCATCAATGTCAAAGTCATCAGGCTCATCAAGGACCAGATCGCTGGTCAACAGACGCAGCATGGCGGGGATCTGCCTGCCGCCGCGCACGCCTTCCGTTGCAGGCATCAGATGATCGATGGTTGTCACCAGCACCGGGGCACTGACCAGGCGATTGAGCGCCGGTTCTTTCGCCAGCCACTGCTGGGCGATACCGCTACTGGTCGCCCCTTCGTAATGCACGTAGTGATGGCTGGCGAAGAACGTTTCGTCGCTGGCACTGCTGGTATCTTCAGCGTCATTCCCCTGATATAACTCCCTCACTGCTGCGGCACCGGTCACGACGGCCAGCGTGTCGTCATCCAGCCCCAGGCGCGACTGCAAAGCCTGACCCGTCTGCAGCGTCAGCGTGCGTAACCCCAGCGCTACGCTGAAACGACACCCTGCCTGCTCATCTGCCAGCGCGTACATAATCCGGGCGTTAGCAAAGGTTTTACCGCATCCGGTCGAGGCCATATTGATGCCGAAGAAGCCCTGCTCGACACTCTTTTCGCGCAGGGAAGACGCAACGTCCCACGCGTCGTTTTGCCAGAAAAAGCGTTTTTCTTTTGCGCGCTCCCGAAACGTTTTATGCCGGGCGATGGCGGGTAACGAACGGCGCAACGCCGGAAGAGAACGCCCCATCAACAGCGCCAGATGCGCGACGCCGACATTGTGCTCATCCAGCTTTTGCCTGAGCTGCCCGGACTGGCGGTCGCTGTTGGCCCAGCACTGGACAGCATCATCCTGCCATCCGACATACGCGGGTTGAGAGGAGTAAACGTGATCGGCCAGCATCAGCGACAGGCGAGCGAGATGGATAGTAAGGATATTATCCAGCGATCCCGCCTGAAGCAGTGCGGGCAGGTTCCGGATGCGTTTACCAATCTGCCGGGCCTTCTCGCGCCAGGTTTTACTTTTTAGCGGCGTCCCCTGGGGGAATTTCCAGACGTTTTTAAAATCACGCTCTTTCCACTGATGTTTTTCGGTGGATTTATGGTTAAGCGAGTTCCAGTCTGCATTCAGCTGTTTCTCAAACCAGCCTTCGCAGTAGATCAACTGAGGACGTGTCGAATGCGACTGCGGTAAACGGTGATGCGATAACATCAGCCATACCACCACTTTAGCCAGAGGAGGGAGTTTCTCCAAAAGGCTGCAGTTCTTGTCCGTATCCATCTTCAGCGCTTTCAGCATGGCCGTTTCATCAGCAGCTTTTAGCTGAGTGAGGGATGTCAGCCACTGCTCATCGGTTTGCTTTCCTACAAACGCCTCAAACAGACGAACCGAGATCCATTCATGGCGATACGGCTGACAAAGGTGCTGACTTTCACCCTTAAGCGTCTGCTGGAAGCACATCCCCGCTTTACCAAAGTCGTGAAAAAGCCCGGCAATCGCCGCCAGCAAGGCGATGCTTTCCGCACTCTGCCAGCGGTGTTCGCTGTCATTACGGATAATTTGCAGGGTCGTGCGATTTGTTGGCACGCGCCCCTGCGCGTTAAAGCGACGCAAATTCCCGACTATCCACAACAGTTCGGTTTGACCGTTTTTTTTCAACCAGTGGCAGGCCACGGCGGTGTTACGACGTGCCGTTTTACGCAGCAGCTTGCGCAGCGTGATGGCACCTTCCATCGTAATCGTCGTCTGCCATGCCGCGTCACCCGTACGCTCTGCGAACTGATCGATAATCTGACAGCTTTGCTCACGCGCACGTTTGGTACATCGGGAGATAATCAGCACATTCATTTTGCGACGCCCGCCAGCGAGTGCGAGGTTTCCTGCAAGGTGGAGATCATCACATCCAGCGCATCTGCCTGTTGAAACGCGTTGATGCAGCGCTGACGAAACTGTTGATTATCCTCACCCTCCATAGCCGCAATAAAGGCCTGCGGCATAACGAGCGCGTCTTTGATTAAATCGGCAATATCAAAAACCAGCCCGCCGCGTCGGGTTTTACCGTGCATGACGGCCAGGCCATGAGGAATGCCCGTCACCCAGGCCGCGACAGCCGCCAGCCCGTAGGCCAGATAGTTGCCCTGATCGAGAAAACGGTTCGCCATATCCGCCCCGCCTCCCCGTTTGGCACGGGTAAAGCTGCCGTAACCCACCGTCTGGCTGGCCAGTTTGTAGAGCGATTTTGTGAGCTGTGCTTCCTTGAGCATTAGCGAGGTATGATCCTGCGCATTTTCCATACCCTGCTTCGCACGCTCCAGAATAGTTTCCAGCGCGTCCCGATCGGGCTGAAAAGACGTTTCTCGCTGCATCCGCAACCCTGCCCACTGCTTTTCGATTTGCTGCAAACGAATGAACTGAAACTGCTTTGCCGCCTGCAGACGTTTTTCTTCATCAAACCAGAATGAGACCCAGTTTTGTAAATACGCCGTCGGGCGGTATTCGCTTTGCGGGCAAAGCCATGAGACGTCGATATCCACCTCGTTCGCAGAATAAAGCGGCGTGCCGTCCGTTCCGCAAAAGCCGACCATTACCCCTGCTCGTGCAAATTCCCGCATTGCCATTTGCGTAACGGATGTTCCCATTCCCAGCATCACCGCCGTGGTATTAGCGATGGGAATATTCCAGTAAAACGACTCTTTGCCTTCCTGGGTGACATATTCAACGCGTCCACCGTTTACCTGAATGCGGCATTTCTCCAGGTAATAAATATTGGCGCGTTTTGAATGCAGAATGGTTTTTAAGTCTGTAGGGGTGATGCTGTTTACGGACATGGCAAGGGCTTTTATTTCAAGGTGTTGAATGCGCGATATGTTATCGGAGATAAGATGAAAACAAATGTGACGGGTATCAAATGAAGAGTAATCACCGTGATAATAAAACGAAAAATTACTTTTTCATTTAATGCATTATTTTTACGAATAATATATTTATTAGAATATAATTGGCGCGTGAATGAATTTTTTATTTATTGTGAAAAATAGAGAGTGTGGGTTTTAGTCGTGCTGCCTGTGCGGCAGTGAACACCGACACTTTCCTAGCTGAAGTGCGTGCGCATTTCTAAGCTGCCTGTACGGCAGTGAACCAGATTCTGAGACAATCCGCCCACATCCTCCATTTCTAAGCTGCCTGTACGGCAGTGAACAGCATACCCAGCACGGCCTCTGTCGTTTCATCTTTCTAAGCTGCCTGTACGGCAGTGAACCGCAGCGCCTGACTTTCCTGCCTGATTTGTTTTTTCTAAGCTGCCTGTACGGCAGTGAACTGCCGCGTCGTGCCGGTGCTGCGATTCAAGGCTTTCTAAGCTGCCTGTACGGCAGTGAACTAGCTCTCGGCACTCCGAAATTAGAACCAAACTTTCTAAGCTGCCTGTACGGCAGTGAACAAAATCACTCGTGGCGGCTTCCGAATTTAACGCTTTCTAAGCTGCCTGTACGGCAGTGAACTGAAAGGAAACAACGCCATCTTATTGTTAGCAAACAAAATAATCAATTTTTACGCATAAAAACCCTTTTTTCTGGAACGTAAATTCGCACCATATAAATCAATACGTTACGTAAGCATCAGAAAAAAGGGTTTAAACCAATGGCGTTAGAGGAACTCCCCCGACGCCTCGGATTGCACTCAGGAAATAATATGAATTACCGTTTCTGTACTTTGAGGTGCAACGACATCCGCGGCCATTGAATGCGCAATATCATGCAGCAGCCCCGTCAGGTGCGGCAACATATCGCGGTCAAAATGCGATACCAGCAGCACATGGTTTAACGCCCGGCAGTAGTCGCATTTCGTTTCTGTATCTTCAAGCAACCACTCTTTTTGTCGCGGTTGTTCCGCTTCATCCTCAAATTCCACCACCTGAAAATCACGCATTGACTCTGTGAGGCCGATTTTCACCTCTTCCAGGTAAGCTCCGAGACAGCGGCAAACGGGCTGCGTTTGCGGGAGTGATTTGCAGTCGAGGAGGATTTCGGTGAGCAGTTTGCAGCGCTCGGCCAGGGTTGGGAGATCGGGGTTGAGGGAGAGTTCAGTGTAGAGTTGGGAGATAGACTGGTTTTCCATATTCATAATTTCCATATTAAGAGCTGAAAACTACCACCAGAAACGCCAACTTCGGGTGGCAGACTGAACCGGTTTGGCGTACCGACCATATGGAAAATCGGCGCTTCAAAAGAAGCCCCGGTTCAGCCCACCATATTTGAAGATACGGATTATACCGCAGCTAAAAAAAGAGTGAACGAAACCAGTGACGTTGCGTGAGCAACATCTTTCCATATGTGTGTAATCAGGACGCCAATCCCGGCACCTGATTTTGCAGGTGCGCCGCCATTTTATTACTGTGGATTTATCCAGCAACTGACTTCGAAAGAAACTGGAAAGCGCCTCGCAAAATTCCTCTGCGGTCTGTTGCCCTCACCCCAACCCTCTCCCACAGGGAGAGGGAGAAAACACTAAAAACGACAACACTGTTGTCGTTTTGCTTTTACCCTGGCAGGCATAAAAAAACCGGGCAAAAGCCCGGTTTTTAACATTAACGTTCAACTCACTCAGTGAGCCGCTTCCGGCTTGTGCTTCGCCGCACTCTGGAAATCGTACGTCAGTTCGTTCTTCGCCTGATCCAGCGCCACGGTCACCTGGCCGCCGTCCACCAGCGAGCCAAACAGCAGCTCGTTCGCCAGCGGTTTCTTCAGGTTGTCCTGAATCACGCGCGCCATCGGACGGGCACCCATCGCACGGTCGTAGCCTTTCTCGGCCAGCCAGTTGCGGGCCTCCTGGCTCACTTCCAGCGACACGCCTTTCTGATCCAGCTGAACCTGCAGCTCGACGATGAACTTGTCCACCACCTGATGGATCACCTCGGTTGACAGGTGATCGAACCAGATAATGTTGTCCAGACGGTTACGGAACTCCGGCGTGAAGATCTTCTTGATCTCCTCCATCGCATCGGTGCTGTTGTCCTGGTGGATCAGGCCGATGGATTTACGCTCGGTTTCACGCACACCGGCGTTGGTGGTCATCACCAGCACCACGTTGCGGAAGTCCGCCTTGCGCCCGTTGTTGTCGGTCAGAGTCCCGTTGTCCATCACCTGCAGCAGGATATTGAACACGTCCGGGTGCGCTTTCTCGATTTCATCGAGCAGCAGTACCGCGTGCGGATGCTTGATCACCGCGTCGGTGAGCAGGCCGCCCTGGTCAAAGCCCACGTATCCCGGAGGCGCACCAATCAAACGGCTGACGGTGTGACGCTCCATATACTCGGACATATCAAAGCGCAGCAGCTCAATGCCCAGCGCTTTGGAGAGCTGTACCGTCACCTCGGTTTTCCCCACGCCGGTCGGGCCAGCGAACAGGAAGGAACCGACAGGCTTGTGGTCATGCCCCAGTCCGGCGCGGGCCATCTTGATCGCTTCGGTTAAGGCCTCAATGGCTTTATCCTGACCAAAGACCAGCATTTTCAGGCGATTGCCGAGGGTGCGCAGCGTGTCGCGGTCGCTCTGAGAAACGCTCTTCTCAGGGATACGCGCGATGCGGGCCACCACGGACTCAATATCCGCCACGTTAACGGTTTTCTTACGCTTGCTGGCCGGCATCAGACGCGCACGCGCCCCTGCCTCATCAATCACGTCAATCGCCTTATCCGGCAGATGACGGTCATTGATGTATTTCACCGCCAGCTCCACCGCCGCACGGACCGCTTTCGCGGTGTAACGCACGTCGTGGTGCGCTTCGTACTTCGGCTTCAGGCCGTTGATGATCTGCACCGTTTCCTCGACGGACGGTTCGGTCACGTCGATTTTCTGGAAGCGGCGCGCCAGCGCGCGGTCTTTCTCAAAGATGTTGCTGAACTCCTGGTAGGTCGTGGAGCCAATCACGCGGATCTTGCCGCTGGAGAGCAGCGGTTTGATCAGGTTCGCGGCATCCACCTGGCCACCGGAGGCCGCACCTGCGCCGATGATGGTGTGGATCTCATCGATAAACAGGATACTGTTGGTGTCCTGCTCCAGCTGTTTTAACAGCGCCTTGAAGCGTTTTTCAAAATCACCGCGGTATTTCGTGCCCGCCAGCAGCGAGCCGATATCCAGCGAGTAGATGGTGCAGTCGGCAATCACTTCCGGCACGTCGCCCTGCACAATGCGCCAGGCAAGACCTTCGGCAATCGCGGTTTTACCCACGCCTGACTCACCCACCAGCAGCGGGTTGTTCTTGCGGCGACGGCACAGCACCTGGATCGCGCGCTCCAGCTCTTTATCGCGACCAATCAGCGGATCGATACCGCCAACGCGAGCAAGCTGGTTAAGGTTGGTGGTGAAGTTTTCCATACGATCCTCCCCGCCTGCTTGCTCTTCATTGTTATTGACCTGATTGCTGGAATCCGATGCCTGGTTAGGCTCGTCTTTGCGCGTTCCGTGAGAAATAAAGTTAACCACGTCGAGGCGGCTGACTTCGTGTTTGCGCAGCAGGTAGGCAGCCTGTGACTCCTGCTCGCTGAAGATGGCGACTAAGACGTTTGCGCCAGTCACTTCGCTACGTCCGGAAGACTGGACGTGGAATACCGCGCGCTGCAGCACGCGCTGGAAGCTGAGCGTCGGCTGCGTGTCGCGCTCTTCTTCACTGGCTGGCAGCACCGGTGTGGTTTGTTCGATGAAGGCTTCGAGTTCCTGACGTAGCGCCACCAGATCCACGGAGCAGGCTTCCAGCGCTTCGCGGGCAGATGGGTTGCTAAGCAGTGCGAGCAGTAAATGCTCGACGGTCATAAACTCATGTCGGTGCTCACGCGCTCTGGCGAAAGCCATGTTTAAACTGAGTTCCAGTTCTTGATTGAGCATAGGCACCTCCCCCAATTTTATGCCTTATCAGGCCTTTTCCAGCGTACACAGCAACGGATGCTCGTTCTCCCTCGCATAGTCGTTCACCATCGCCACTTTGGTTTCCGCCACTTCGGCTGTGAAGATGCCGCAGATAGCTTTGCCTCGATAATGAACGGTAAGCATCAGTTGCGTTGCACGTTCTACATCATAAGAAAAGAACTTTTGTAGCACGTCAATAACAAATTCCATCGGCGTGTAATCATCGTTCATTAACATAACTTTATACATAGATGGCGGTTTTAGCGCGTCGCGCACTTTATCTTCCGCCAGCTGGTCAAAATCCAGCCAATCGTTGGTCTTACCCATTATGCATAACCACTTTGAATCTACCTCAGATGTTAGATAACAATCATCTATTACTGTCATCCGCGATGTCTGTCACAAACTGTTGCAATAGCGTTAACTGCTTCAAACTTTGGTTGATTATTGTCCCATCTCCAGCGCCAAACGCTTGACGACTTCTTTCGTTTCTCTAAATTGTACAAGCGTGAGATGGCGAGGTTTTGAACAGCCCCCACTCCACCACCGGTTCATTCCATCTTAACTTATAAGATTTACGAAGGATGTCGAAGCATGGAAATGGGTACTGTTAAGTGGTTCAACAACGCCAAAGGGTTTGGCTTCATCTGCCCCGAAGGCGGCGGCGAGGATATCTTCGCTCACTATTCCACCATTCAGATGGATGGTTACAGAACGCTCAAAGCCGGGCAGTCCGTCCGGTTCGATGTACATCAGGGTCCAAAAGGCAATCATGCAAGCCTAATCGTACCCCTTGAAGCAGAGACGGTTGCATAGCTCTCTGTTTTATTGTGTACATCCCGCAGTCAAAATGCCAGCCCGATCGGCTGGCATTTTTATTTTCGGGTTATTCCCGAGCCAGCGCGTCCACCGGATCCAGCCGCGCCGCGTTGCGGGCGGGCAACCAGCCAAACAAAATGCCGGTAAAGGTCGAACACAAAAATGCGGTAATAATGGCAACCGGCGAGAAGCCAATCTCCCAGCCGGGTAAAAAGAGCTGGAGCGCAAACGCGATCATCATCGAAAGCGCAATGCCCATCGCCCCGCCGACCAGACACACCAGTACCGCTTCAATCAAAAACTGCTGCAGCACGTCGCTGGCCCTGGCCCCGACCGCCATGCGGATACCGATCTCCCGGGTGCGCTCGGTGACCGACACCAGCATGATATTCATCACCCCGATGCCGCCGACGACCAGCGAGATCACCGCCACCAGCGTGAGGAACAGCTGAAGAGTACGTGTGGTCTTTTCCGCCGTTTTCAAGAGGCCGTCCATATTCCAGGTGAAGAAATCTTTCTTCCCGTGACGCAGGGTTAACAGCCGCTCAAGCTGCTGTTCGGCGAGCGCGCTATCGTAGCCCTCCTTCACGCGCACGGTGATGGAGTTGAGCCAGGACTGCCCCATAATCCGCCCTGAGATGGTGGTGTAGGGCAGCCAGACGCGCAGGATCTTGCTGCTGCCAAACATCGACTGCTTCTCTTCCGCCACGCCGATGACCGTGGCAGGCATGTTGCCAACCAGGATCACTTCACCTACCACGCTGGTTTTATTGGGGAAGAGCTGCCTGCGCGAGTTGGCGTCCAGCACCACCACCTGCGCCCTGCCCGCCAGCTGCTCGGCGTTGAAGGTGGCGCCTTCGCTGAAGGTCATGCCGTAGACGTTGAAATAGTCTCCGCTCACGCCGTTAGCGCTGGCGGCCACGTCAACGTTGCCCACGCGCAGACGCAGGTTCTGCGAAACCGCAGGCGTGGCGGAGTTCACCCACGGCTGCTTCTGAATCGCCGCCAGATCGTCGTATTTCAGCGCCTGCTGATACTGCGGCTCGTCGTCGCCAAAGTCTTTGCCGGGATAGACGTCAATGGTGTTGGTACCGATGGCGCGGATATCCGCCAGCACCAGCTGCTTGGCCGCGTCGCCCACCACCACGATCGACACCACCGAGGCGATACCGATAATGATGCCGAGCATCGTCAACAGGGTACGCATTTTGTTGGCCGCCATCGCCAGCCAGGCCATGGTCAGCGCCTCGCGAAAGCCGCTTGAGAACTGTCCCCAGCCGGTTGATGACGGCAGCACTTCTTTCGGCGCCGCAGCCCTGGACTCGCGCGGCGGCGGATTGCTGACCAGCTCGCCGTCGTGGATCTCAATAATGCGTTCCGCCTGCGCCGCCACCTGCGGATCGTGGGTAACGATAATCACCGTGTGCCCCTGATCGCGAAGCTGATGGAGGATCGCCATCACCTCTTCGCCGGAGTGGCTGTCGAGCGCGCCGGTCGGTTCATCCGCGAGGATGACCTGCCCGCCGTTCATCAGGGCGCGGGCAATACTCACGCGCTGCTGCTGGCCGCCGGACAGCTGCGAGGGCTGGTACTCCACCCGCTCCGCCAGCCCCAGACGCGTCAGCAGCATCTGCGCGCGCTCAAGGCGCTTTTTACGCTCGACGCCCGCATACACCGCAGGCACTTCCACGTTCTGCGCCGCATTCAGGTGAGAAAGCAGATGGTAACGCTGGAAGATAAAGCCGAAATGTTCCCGGCGCAGCTTCGCCAGCGCGTCGCCGTCCAGCGTGGAGACATCCGTCCCGGCCACCCGATAGGTCCCGCTGGTCGGTTTATCCAGGCAGCCGAGAATGTTCATCAGCGTCGATTTACCGGAACCCGACGCGCCGACAATGGCCACCATCTCGCCCGCCTCCACGCGCAGGGAGATGCCCTTCAGCACCTCCACCGGGCCGTCGCCGGACGGATAGCTGCGACGAATGTTATTCAGCTCAAGCAGCGCCGTCATTTGGCGGCTCCGGGCAGGCTTTCGCTGACAACAACCTCCTCGCCCTCTTCCAGCCCTTTCACCACCACCACGTCGGTGTCGTTGCGCGCGCCGATCACGACCTCGCGCTCGCGCGTTTCGCCGTTGCGCAGCACTTTCACTTTGTAACGGCTCTCCCCGGCGGATTCACCCAGCGCAGAGAGCGGAATGGTCAGCACGTTCTTCACGCCGGTCAGCTGAATATGCACCTGCGCGGTCATATCCAGGCGCAGCACGCCCTGCGGGTTTGGCACCTCAAAGCGGGCATAGTAGAAGATAGCGTCGTTCACTTTTTCCGGCGTCGGAAGAATGTCTTTCAGCACGCCTTCGTAGCGGGTCTGCGGGTCGCCAAGCACCGTAAACCAGGCGTTCTGCCCCGGCTTAAGATGGATCACATCCGCCTCTGAGACCTGGGCTTTGACCAGCATGGTGCTCATGTCCGCCAGCGTCAGAATATTTGGCGCCTGCTGCGCGGCAATCACCGTCTGGCCCTGCAGCGTGGTGATCTGGGTCACTTCGCCCGCCATCGGCGCGACGATTTTGGTGTAGTCGAGGTTGGTTTTCGCCGTATCCAGCGAGGCCTGATTGCGTTTGATTTGCGCGTCGATCGTGCCAATCTGCGCCTGTTTCACCGCCAGTTCAGTGGTGGCAGTATCGAGATCTTGTTTCGAAATAGCCTGGGTTTTGGCCAGCGCCTGCTGACGGGTCAGCGTTACCTGGGCCAGGTTACGTTCTGCCAGCGCCTGCGCACGCTGCGCGCGCAGCTCCATCAGCGTAGCTTCCACCTCGCGGATCTGGTTCTCAGCCTGCTCAGGATCGATAACGCCGAGCAGCTGGCCTTTTTTCACCTTGTCGCCAATCTCAACCGACAGCGTTTTCAGCTGGCCGCTGACCTGAGCGCCGACGTCAACCTTGCGCAGCGCGTCAAGCTTGCCCGTCGCGAGGACGTTTTGCTGCAGTTCGCCAGGGCGAACAATCAGCGTCTGATACTGTGGCACCGGCGCATTCAGCACCTGCCATAACCAGTATCCACCGGCTAAAACCACGACCGCCAGCAGCAGAAACAGCGTTCTGCGTTTTCCCTTGAGGTTCATAAATATTCCAAATAAATGTTCTGGCAATGATAAGTGTTGATTCTAACTAAACGACTCTTCAACGAAAGCCCTGTTCTCCGAAATCGTCCTAATTTGTTTACGAGATGTTGACATTTCCCCTGCTGAAATAGCGATATTCCAAAAGGATCAGGATCTACCATGTCTTCTATCGTCGATATATCACTTTCAAACCTGCCGCAGCCAAAATCCGGCTGGCAGCTCTTCAAAAACCTGGCTTTCGGTGAGATTACGCCCGGGCTGGCATGGGAAAAAACCGCTTACCGTCGTAAGTTCATGCTGCGTTCACTGGCGACACCGCTCAGCACCGCGCGTCTGCTGTCTGAGCTTGCAAAACATCCGCACCTGATGCAAATGCTCCAGGTTCAGCCGGGGCTGCCCTGCCGCCTTCATCGTCCGTGGTTGACGGTCAATATGGATCGGCAGCGTGCGCTGGAATCGCTCTCCTGGCACTATCAGATGATGTGCCGCAAGCTGCCGGCGACGCTGACTCATGGTTACCTTTCAAAGCAGGGCGTGACTCTGCTGACCTTAACCGGAAAAGATGAACAGGAATATACCGTCCGCCTGTGTGCCGACGCGTTTATGGATAAAGAGGGAGAAGCTACCCTCGTTTTCTGTGACGGTCAAAATACGGCGCTGGCGGAGATGACCTTTACGCTATGCCAGTGTGAGGGAAAATCGACGCTGTTCATTGGCGGTTTGCAGGGTGCAAAAGCGCATGTTCCCCATGAGCTGATCCAGGGGGCGACGAAAGCCTGCCACGGTCTGTTCCCGAAACGTCTGCTGGTCGAGGCCGCAATGACGCTCGGCGCCGCGTTCCCGGTAGAGCAAATTGTCGCCGTCAGTAACGATACCCATATTTATCGCAGCTGGCGCTACCGCAAGAAAAAAGAGGGCAAACTGTTGGCCGATTACGACAGTTTCTGGCTCTCCATCGGCGGTGAAAAGCAGGATAACGGTAACTTTATGCTGCCGCTCGTCATGCCGCGTAAACCGATGGAAGAGATCGCCAGCAAAAAACGCGCCGAATATCGCCGCCGCTACGCGCTGCTGGATAGCCTGATTCAGCAGGTGAAACAGGCGACCCAACGCTAATCCGCTTTCCCGCGTGCCAGCCACAGCACGCGGGAGAACATCTTCCGCAGCAGGGTCGGTACCGCCTCCACGCCGCGCCTCCCCGCTTCCGTCGCCACTTCAATGGCTAAATCCGGTTTTGACGAACGATGAATGGCTTTGGCGATCACGCGCCGCATGTTCATCGGGACATCGACCGGCACCATGGCAATGCGGTGGAAGACGTCGTCGAACCCCTGACGATACATAAAGTGTTCCATGTCCATCGCAGGGAGCATGGTTAAATGATCGCGCTCTTCCTCTCGCTCGTTATTCAGCAGGCTCCGCACGGTCGAGGCATATTTTTTACCCGCCTCGTCACCGTCTACCAGGACGTGCCACTCGATCCCCATCCGGCGGGCGAATTTTATCAGCGGCTTTAATCCCGACTGGGCGAATTCAATCACCTTAATGCCTTCCGCATCAAAATGGTGGCCGCACTGGCGCGCCAGTTCGTTGATGACCCAGGTTTCCGTTTCCCCCTCCACCAGCAGCCAGCAGCGGGCAAAGAGCGACGACGCGCGGTTAAAGCGAATATGAAACGCGATGCGCCGCCCGTCTTCCGCGTTCAAACCGCCCGGCCCAAGGCGGAAAGCGGAGACGCGGGAGGATTCACGCACCAGGCGACAGACGTGTTCTACCGGCGTCAGCGATAATAGCTCCCCGGAATTGGTGGTCGTAATGCGCTGGAGCGGCAGCAGATTCAGCAGATGCCATGCCACGGAGAGCATGATGGGATGCAGGCGCGTTTCCGGGTCTTCCACCAGCAGCAGCGGCCGGGCGTCCCGGTCAAGACGAACGGTGCCTTTGGCCTGCAGAAGCGTTGAAAACAGCCCCAGCAAAATCACCCGATGGGTACGGCCGCCGGGCCGGTCGATCATCCGGTTAATGATGTCGAGGTAACGCCAGCTTCGCTGCTCATCATGAGAGCGGCGGCGCATCAGACGATGGCGGGACTCCGAGGTGCCCTGCTCGGAAAAATAGTGCTCCAGGAGCTGTACCATCGCGGACAACCCCTGACGGATTTGCCCATCGGTCAGATTCTGCGGACGCGACACCAGCTCTCTTGCCAGAAAATCCAGCTCGCGGGCGGTGACCTCCACTTCCGGCATATTCGGTACGGTACCGTTACGAATACGCCGCATAAAGCGCGCATCGCGCAGGCGCAACACCGGCGTCAGGCGGATCAGGTGGCGGGCAAGATCGTCGATATTGCCCAGCGGGATCGGGTTGGCTTTCTCATCGAGAAAATCACGCAGGGTGAGTACCCCCTCGTTCTCCGCCATCTCCCCTTCCAGCCGATAGAAAATCCGGTGGAAACCGTCATCGCACGGCACCCAGCAGAGTGACAGCGGGCGGAAGCGACGCACGCGATGACGTCCGGGCTCGGATTCGCGGAACGTCAGGATGATATGCAGGTGCTTCTCGCGCCCCGTCACGTCGCCGGGCGGGAACCAGAAATCGTCGCGGACGAAGTGATACAGATCGTCTTCGGGCGAAAGCAGTAGCGTCAATGCATCCAGCAGGCTGGACTTACCCCACGCGTTCTCGCCGATCAGGACGTTGTTCTGCTCCAGCTGCAGCGACAGACGGTTAATACCGCGAAACCCGACAATTTCCACACGTTCGAGAAGCATAAATCCCCCGACAAATGATCACTTTTTCCTTCAAGTTATCAGCAGTATAGCGGGAGGCGTTCTGTCACGACAGCACAACATTCACCCTTGCGAGAATTGGTCTATGCTCTATTTACCGCTGAATTGAACAAGGATTGACATCACATTGCCCAAAATCAAACCAACAGAATTTATTTAAGTGGCGAAGGGGTGTTGTTATTTTTTAGAATAGAGACTCTTTGAGTCGTCATCCCTTTATGACGATATATCCCGCGCGCGGGAAAGCGTGCGGATAATTATTTGAGGTGGTTATGTTTAGAAAATTAGCGGCAGAATGCTTTGGTACATTCTGGCTGGTATTTGGTGGCTGCGGTAGCGCCGTTCTGGCAGCAGCATTTCCGGAATTAGGCATTGGTTTTGTCGGCGTCGCGCTGGCATTTGGTTTAACCGTATTAACCATGGCGTTTGCCGTGGGACATATTTCCGGCGGTCATTTTAACCCGGCAGTGACATTAGGTTTATGGGCGGGCGGCCGTTTCCCAGCTAAAGACGTGATTGGCTACATTGTGGCGCAGGTAGTTGGCGGTATTATTGCGGCGGGCGTTCTGTACGTCATTGCCAGCGGTAAAGCCGGGTTCGACGCGGCGGTCAGCGGCTTTGCCTCTAACGGTTTCGGGGAGCATTCTCCGGGCGGCTACTCCATGCTGTCTGCCATCGTGATTGAAATCGTGCTGACCGCGGGCTTCCTGCTGGTGATCCACGGCGCAACGGACAAACACGCACCGGCCGGTTTTGCCCCGATTGCCATTGGTCTGGCGCTGACGCTGATCCACCTGATTTCAATTCCGGTCACCAACACCTCGGTTAACCCGGCACGCAGCACCGCCGTCGCCATCTTCCAGGGCGGCTGGGCGCTTGAACAGCTGTGGCTGTTCTGGGTGATGCCAATTATCGGCGGCATCCTGGGCGGCGTGCTGTACCGCACCCTGCTGGAAAAACGCGATTAATTGCGCTCGGTGTCGGGTGGCGCTAACGCTTACCCGACCTACGTGAGAGTGCACTTGTAGGCCGGGTAAGGCGTAGCCGCCACCCGGCTTTTTTATTGCCGCTTTACTGAACAGCCTTTATTGGGTAGTGTCTCAGGCGCTCAACAGATACTCAAAAAGGACCGGCTGTTCATGTTTTCAGGACTCCTCATTATTCTGCTGCCCCTGATTGCGGGCTACCTTATCCCACTGCATCAGGAATCCGCATTACGGCTTATCAACCGTTTTCTCAGCTGGATTGTTTACGTCATTCTTTTCTTTATGGGGATTAGCCTCGCCTTCCTGGATAATCTGGCCACTAATCTGCTTTCCATCCTCCATTATTCTGTCGTCACCGTGGTGGTTATTTTGCTGTGCAATATTGCCGCGCTGCTGTGGCTGGAACGCACTATTCCATGGAAAAATCACCACCATCAGGAAAAACTCCCTTCACGAATTGCAATGGCGCTTGAATCATTAAAATTATGCGGCGTCGTGGTGCTCGGTTTTCTTCTTGGGCTGACCGGTTGGGCATTTTTACAGCACGCGACAGAGGCCAGTGAATATACGCTGATCTTCCTGCTGTTCCTGATCGGTATTCAGCTGCGAAATAATGGCATGACGCTGAAACAAATTGTCCTCAACCGTCGGGGGATGATGGTTGCGGTGATTGTTGTCGCAAGTTCAATGGTGGCGGGCGTCATTAATGCCCTTATTCTCGATCTGCCGCTGAAAACCGGCCTGGCGATGGCGTCAGGTTTTGGCTGGTACTCCCTCTCCGGTATTCTGCTGACCGAATCATTCGGCCCGGTGATCGGCAGCGCCGCCTTCTTTAACGATCTGGCGCGCGAGCTGATTGCCATCATGCTGATCCCAGGCCTGGTTCGCCGCAGTCGTTCTACCGCGCTGGGCCTGTGCGGCGCAACGTCGATGGACTTTACCCTGCCGGTACTCCAGCGCTCCGGGGGGCTGGAGATGGTGCCCGCGGCTATCGTGCACGGCTTTATTTTAAGCCTGCTGGTTCCGATCATGATGGCCTTCTTCTCTGCCTGATACTTCTTTGGCGGTAGGTTTCCTGCCGCCAAAATTGCGCTAAATCAATCTCCCTCTATTTTGTAGCAGAAATCCCTTTTCTCCGTTCTGGCACAGGCATAACCTTAAACATGTATATTAAATATAACTTTAACAGGTGTGATTATGTTTTGTGTGCAATGTGAACAAACCATCCGTACCCCGGCAGGCAATGGCTGCTCTTACGCACAGGGTATGTGCGGCAAAACCGCAGAAACATCTGACCTGCAGGACCTGCTGATTGCCGCCCTGCAAGGCCTTTCCGCATGGGCGCTCAAAGCCCGCGAATACGGCATTGTCGACCACTACGTCGACAGCTTCGCCCCGCGCGCTTTCTTCTCCACGCTGACCAACGTTAACTTCGACTCCCCGCGCATTGTCGGCTATGCCCGCGAAGCGATTGCCCTGCGTGAAGCGCTGAAAGCACAGTGCCTGAAGGCAGACGCCAGCGCCCGCGTGGAAAACCCGATGTCAGAACTTCAGCTGGTCAGCGACGATCTCGGCGACCTCCAGCGTCAGGCGACAGAATTCACCCCGAATAAAGACAAAGCGGCGATTGGCGAGAACATTCTCGGCCTGCGCCTGCTGTGCCTGTACGGCCTGAAAGGCGCTGCGGCCTATATGGAACACGCGCACGTGCTCGGGAAGTCAGACAACGACATCTACGCCCAGTACCACAAAATCATGGCGTGGCTGGGCACCTGGCCTGCCGATATGAACGCGCTGCTGGAATGCTCAATGGAAATCGGCCAGATGAACTTCCGCGTGATGAGCATTCTGGATGCCGGTGAAACCAGCACCTACGGCCACCCGACGCCGACTCAGGTCAACGTCAAGGCGACCGAAGGCAAGTGCATCCTGATTTCCGGTCACGACCTGAAAGATCTCTACAACCTGCTGAAGCAAACCGAAGGTACCGGCGTTAACGTCTATACCCACGGTGAAATGCTCCCGGCGCACGGCTACCCGGAGCTGCGTAAATTTAAGCATCTGATCGGTAACTACGGCAGCGGCTGGCAGAACCAGCAGGTGGAGTTCGCCCGCTTCCCTGGCCCTATCGTGATGACCTCTAACTGCATCATCGACCCTACCGTTGGCGCGTATGACGACCGCATCTGGACCCGCAGCATCGTCGGCTGGCCGGGCGTGAGCCATCTTGAAGGTGACGATTTCGGTCCCGTTATTGCCCAGGCGCAGCAGATGGCGGGCTTCCCGTACAGCGAAATCCCGCACCTCATTACCGTCGGCTTTGGTCGTGAAACCCTGCTGGGTGCCGCTGATTCACTGATCGATCTCGTCAGCCGTGAAAAGCTGCGCCACATCTTCCTCGTCGGCGGCTGCGACGGCGCGCGCGGCGAGCGTAACTACTTCACCGATTTCGCCACCAGCGTGCCGGAAGACTGCCTGATCCTGACCCTGGCGTGCGGCAAATACCGTTTCAACAAGCTGGACTTCGGTGACATCGAAGGTCTGCCGCGCCTGATCGATGCGGGCCAGTGTAACGATGCATACTCAGCCATCATTCTGGCGGTCACGCTGGCGGAGAAACTGGGCTGCGGCGTGAACGACCTGCCGCTCTCGCTGGTGCTGTCCTGGTTTGAGCAGAAGGCGATTGTTATCCTGCTGACCCTGCTCTCTCTCGGCGTCACCAACATCGTGACCGGCCCGACCGCGCCTGGCTTCCTGACGCCGGACCTGCTGGCGGTGCTGAACGAGAAATTCGGTCTGCGTTCCGTGACCAACGTTGAAGATGATATGAAGCAGCTGCTGAGCGCGTAAGGAGTTATGCATGACCATGCCAACCTCACAATGTCCGTGGCGGATGCAGGTTCATCACATCCATCAGGAGACGCCGGATGTGTGGACGCTGTCGCTGCTGTGCCACGACTACTATCCGTATCGTGCAGGTCAGTATGCGCTGGTCAGCGTCCGTAACTCGGCGGATACCCTGCGCGCCTACACGATCTCCTCAACGCCGGGGGTGAGCGAGTACATTACGCTCACCGTCCGCCGCATTGACGACGGTGCGGGCTCGCAGTGGCTGACGCGGGACGTGAAGCGCGGGGATTATATCTGGCTGTCCGACGCGCAGGGGGAATTCACCTGTGACGACAAAACAGACGATAAATTCCTGCTGCTGGCGGCGGGCTGTGGCGTAACGCCGATCATGTCGATGCGCCGCTGGCTGGCGAAGAACCGCCCGCAGGCGGACGTGCAGGTTATTTTCAGCGTACGTTCACCCGAGGATGTGATTTTTGCCGAGGAGTGGCGTGATTATCCGGTAACGCTAGTGGCGGAGCACAACGCGACCCACGGCTTTGTGCCCGGTCGCCTGAGCCGCGAGCTGCTGCAAAGCGTGCCGGATATCGCGAACCGCACCGTGATGACCTGCGGCCCGGCGCCTTACATGGATATCGTGGAAAAAGAGGTGAAAGCGCTTGGCGTGACCCGCTTCTTCAAAGAGCAGTTCTTCACGCCGGTGGCGGAAGCGGCAACCAGCGGCGTTAAGTTCAGCAGGCTGCAGCCTGCGCAGACCTTCTTTGGCCGCGTGGGCACCACGCTGCTGGAGGCGCTGGAAAGCAACAAAGTGCCGGTAGCGGCTGCCTGCCGTGCGGGCGTGTGCGGCTGCTGTAAGACGAAGGTCGTTTCCGGGGAGTATACCGTCACCAGCACCATGACGCTGTCCGACGCGGAAATTGCCGAGGGTTACGTGCTGGCGTGTTCGTGCCACCCGCAGGGCGATCTGGTGCTGGCGTAATGTGATGCGGTGCCACCATTTTTGCCGGGTGGCACTACGTTTACCCGGCCTACGTTGTACGTGCTGGCTCTTCATAGGCCCGGTAAGCGCTAGCGCCACCGGGCTTTTTGTCGGGCGACGTTTCGTTTATCCGCACCCGATGAAGACAGTGCTAATTCAGGCTTATTCGGAAATATTGGCTTGTAGGCCCGGTAAGCGTCAGCGCCACTGGGCTTTTGTCGGGTGGCGCTGACGCTTACCCGACCTACATTGTGCATGCTGCCTGTTCGGCATTGAACCCTAACCACCGACGCTTACCCGGCTGAAGTGCCTTTTAAGCTGCCTGTACGGCAGTGAACTGCGAAGTCTTTCGTATGGGCTGGAGTCAATCTTTCTAAACTGCCTGCACGGCAGTGAACATGGCGTCTACGTCTGTGCAGACTCGCACGAATTTCTAAACTGCCTGCACGGCAGTGAACAGCGTAACGCTCCTGATAGCCAAAAACGTCCATTTCTAAACTGCCTGCACGGCAGTGAACCGTGGCGTGGTGTCGGTTGGGGTGATGAACTTTTTCTAAACTGCCTGCACGGCAGTGAACTGGAACAATCTACACCTATCACGTTGTAAGATAAAGAATTCCCCTAAAAAATCACCCTTAAACCCTTTTTTCATGACATACAATTCAGCACAATAAAATCAACCACTTAAAAATCACCAATAAAAAAGGGTCCGTAGACCCCTTTTTTCATTCCAGCATCCAACTTTCACCGCCACGCCGGACCTTTCCCTACCGCAAACCGCCCTGCGCCTAAAAACGCGATAGCCAGCGAGCCGATAAAGAAGTACACCAGGCTTTCAATCGCCCATGCGCCTACCTTGTCGAGAGCGAGCGTTTCCCCCATTCCCACCATCAGCCACGCCACAATCATCGTAAACGCCAGCACCAGCGCGGCCGGGCGCGTAAAGAGCCCGACAATAATCAGGATCGGTGCCACCACTTCGCCAACCAACACGCCGTAGGCGATAAACCCCGGCAGCCCTTTTTCCACCAGCATGCCGCTGATAAAGCCCACGCCGCCGAAAAGCTTGTGCAAACCGTGAAAGAGCATCAGCCCGCCGACGGCAAGTCGTAACAAGAGTTTGCCAAGATCGTCGCACGATAGCTTTTCATTAACAGCAATTAACAATGATTTAACCATTTGAAATGATTCCTGTTTTCACCGAGGTATAGCCAGATTATGCCGAATAATTGCGCGTGAAAAGCACCTTTTAATTAGGGGGAGATAACGGGCAATACGGAGACTTTCTTCTAAGCTTGTAAGCGATATCACAAAAAGGAGACGGACAACCATGAAACAAACCGTGGCTGCATATATTGCGAAAACGCTCGAACAGGCTGGCGTGAAACGTATCTGGGGCGTAACCGGCGATTCCCTGAACGGACTCAGCGACAGCCTCAACAAGATGAAGACCATCGAATGGATGCCTACCCGCCATGAAGAGGTTGCCGCCTTCGCCGCAGGCGCTGAAGCACAGCTTACGGGGGAACTGGCCGTGTGTGCGGGCTCGTGCGGTCCCGGCAACCTGCATCTGATCAACGGGCTGTTCGACTGTCACCGTAACCACGTGCCGGTGCTGGCGATTGCCGCCCACATCCCCTCTTCCGAAATCGGCAGCGGCTATTTTCAGGAGACGCATCCGCAGGAGCTGTTCCGTGAATGCAGCCACTATTGCGAGCTGGTTTCATCCCCGGAGCAGATCCCGCAGGTGCTGGCGATCGCCATGCGCAAGGCCGTGCTGAACCGCGGCGTTTCTGTGGTCGTCATCCCGGGCGACGTGGCCCTCAAGGCTGCGCCTGAAGGGGCCAGCACGCACTGGTACCACGCGCCGCAGCCGGTGGTTACGCCTGCCGAAGAAGAGCTGAAAAAACTGGCGCAGCTGCTGCGTTACTCCAGCAATATCGCCCTGATGTGCGGCAGCGGCTGCGCGGGTGCCCACAAGGAGCTGCTTGAATTTGCCGGGAAGCTGAAATCGCCGATTGTCCACGCCCTGCGCGGCAAAGAGCACGTCGAGTACGACAACCCTTACGACGTGGGGATGACCGGGCTGATCGGTTTCTCCAGCGGCTTCCACACCATGATGAACGCCGACACGCTGATCCTGCTCGGCACCCAGTTCCCGTATCGTCCGTTCTATCCGGCGGATGCCAAAATCATTCAGATTGATATCAACCCGGCCAGCATCGGCGCGCACAGCAAGGTCGATATGGCGCTGGTGGGCGACATTAAATCGACCCTTGCCGCCCTGCTGCCGCTGCTGGAAGAAAAAACGGATCGCAAGTTCCTTGATAAAGCCCTGAGCGACTATCGGGATGCCCGCAAGGGGCTGGACGACCTCGCCAAACCGAGCGACAAAGCCATTCACCCGCAATATCTGGCGCAGCAGATCAGCCATTTCGCTGACGACGATGCCATCTTTACCTGCGACGTGGGCACGCCAACCGTCTGGGCGGCCCGCTACATGAAGATGAACGGTAAGCGCCGCCTGCTCGGCTCGTTCAACCATGGCTCGATGGCCAACGCCATGCCGCAGGCGCTGGGCGCAAAAGCGACGGCGCCGGAGCGTCAGGTGGTAGCGATGTGCGGCGACGGCGGGTTCAGCATGCTGATGGGGGATTTCCTCTCGGTGGTGCAGATGAAGCTCCCGCTGAAAATCGTGGTCTTTAACAACAGCGTGCTGGGCTTCGTGGCGATGGAGATGAAGGCCGGTGGTTACCTGACGGACGGCACCGAGCTGCACGACACTAACTTCGCGCGCATCGCCGAGGCCTGCGGCATCACCGGTATTCGCGTGGAGAAAGCCTCTGAGGTGGATGAAGCCCTGCAGCGCGCGTTCTCCATCGACGGTCCGGTGCTGGTGGATGTGGTGGTTGCCAAAGAGGAGCTGGCGATCCCGCCGCAGATCAAGCTTGAGCAGGCCAAAGGCTTTAGCCTGTATATGCTGCGCGCCATCATCAGCGGGCGCGGCGATGAGGTGATCGAACTGGCAAAAACCAACTGGCTCAGGTAAAACATTTCGCATGACCTCTTAAAATAAAGGGATGTGAAATGATTGATTTACGCAGTGATACCGTAACCCGCCCGAGCCGCGCCATGCTCGAAGAGATGATGGCCGCCCCGGTCGGGGACGACGTCTACGGCGATGACCCGACGGTCAACGAACTGCAGCGTTACGCAGCAGAGCTGAGCGGCAAGGAGGCTGCACTGTTCCTGCCAACCGGCACGCAGGCTAACCTGGTGGCGCTGCTCAGCCACTGCGAGCGCGGGGAAGAGTACATTGTCGGCCAGGGCGCGCATAACTATCTGTATGAAGCAGGCGGTGCCGCGGTGCTCGGCAGCATTCAGCCGCAGCCGATTGACGCCGCGCCGGACGGCTCCCTGCCGCTCGATAAGGTCGCGGCAAAAATCAAAGCCGACGATATTCACTTCGCCCGCACCAGGCTGCTCAGCCTCGAAAACACCCACAACGGCAAAGTGCTGCCGCGCGAGTACCTGAAAGCAGCGTGGGAATTCACCCGCGAGCGCGGGCTCGGCCTGCACGTGGACGGCGCGCGTATCTTCAACGCCGTGGTGGAGTACGGCTGCGAGCTGAAAGAGATTACGCAATACTGCGACTCGTTCACCATTTGCCTCTCTAAAGGTCTGGGCACGCCGGTCGGCTCTCTGCTGGTCGGTAACGCAGACTACATCAAGCGCGCCAACCGCTGGCGTAAGATGACCGGCGGCGGCATGCGCCAGGCGGGTATTCTGGCAGCTGCCGGGCTGTATGCCCTGAAAAACAACGTGGCGCGCCTGAAGGACGACCACGACAACGCCGCGTGGATGGCTACGCAGCTGCGCGAGATTGGTGCAGACGTGATGCGTCACGACACCAACATGCTGTTTGTTCGCGTGGGCGATGACCACGCCGCCGCGCTGGGTGAATTTATGAAATCACGTGGCGTGCTGATCAACGCCTCACCTGTCGTCCGACTGGTCATGCATCTTGACGTAAGCCGCGAACAGCTGGCGGACGTGGTGAAACACTGGCAGGCGTTTTTACAGCGATAAGGAGCATCACGTGCCGCAACGCATTCTGGTGCTCGGCGCCAGCGGGTATATCGGTCAGCATCTTACCGCGGCGTTAAGCCAGCAGGGACACCGGGTGCTGGCTGCGGCACGCAACACCGAACGGCTGCAAAAACTCAGTTTGCCCGGCGTCACCTGCCACAACGTTGACCTCAACTGGCCGAAGGAGCTTCCCGCGCTGCTGGAAGGGGTCGACACGCTTTACTACCTGGTGCACAGCATGGGCGAAGGCGGAGATTTTATCGCCCACGAGCGACAGGTGGCAATGAACGTCCGCGATGCCCTGCTGCAAACCCCGGTGAAGCAGGTGATTTTTTTAAGCTCGCTACAGGCGCCCGAGCATGAGCAGTCCGATCATCTTCGTGCCCGCCAGCTGACGGCTGACACCCTGCGCGGCGCCGCTATCCCTGTTACCGAACTGCGCGCCGGCATTATCGTTGGCGCAGGCTCCGCCGCCTTCGAAGTGATGCGCGATATGGTCTACAACCTGCCGGTACTCACGCCGCCGCGCTGGGTCCGTTCGCGCACCACGCCGATTGCGCTGGAGAATTTACTGCATTATCTGGTGGCCCTGCTGGAACATCCGGCGGAGCAACACCGCGTGCTGGAAGCCGCTGGCCCCGAAGTCCTGAGCTATCAGGAGCAGTTCGAACATTTTATGCGCGTCAGCGGCCGCCGCCGCTGGCTTATCCCCATACCCTTTCCAACCCGCTGGATTTCGGTGTGGTTTTTGAATGTGATCACCTCTGTGCCGCCGACGACCGCCAAAGCGCTGATCCAGGGGCTGAAGCACGATCTGCTGGCGGACGATAGCGAGCTGCGGGCACTCATTCCCCAGGATCTGATCCGCTTTGACGACGCCGTGCGCAATACGCTGAAAGAGGAAGAGCAGCTGGTGAACTCCAGCGACTGGGGCTACGACGCCCAGGCGTTTGCCCGCTGGCGGCCGGAGTACGGCTATTACCCGAAACAGGCGGGCTGCACGGTGAAAACTTCCGCCAGCCTTGCAGATTTGTGGGAGGTCGTGAACCAGATTGGCGGCAAAGACGGTTATTTCTTCGGCAATATCCTTTGGCAAACGCGCGGGGCAATGGATCTGCTGGTGGGGCACAGGCTGGCAAAAGGCCGCCCGGCACGCCCGTATCTTGAGGTGGGCGATGCGGTTGACAGCTGGAAGGTGATCATCATCGAGCCGGAAAAACAGCTGGCGATGCTGTTCGGTATGAAGGCCCCGGGGCTGGGGCGACTCTGTTTTACCCTGAAAGACAAAGGCGATCATCGTGAACTGGACGTCCGCGCCTGGTGGCATCCGCACGGAATGCCGGGTCTGTTCTACTGGCTGCTGATGATCCCCGCCCACCTGTTTATCTTCCGGGGGATGGCGAAACGCATTGCGCAACGGGCAGAACAAAAGATGAAAATAAGTTAATAAAACTCTTTTTCTTTCACCTTTCCCATTGCATAGCGTCGTAATTCACGAAAGAATGCGCACGAAATTCTTTTCAACACAGTGGATAGATATGAAGGTACTGGTTACCGGGGCGACCAGCGGCTTAGGCCGAAATGCGGTCGAATTTCTGCGCAACAAAGGCATCAGCGTCAGGGCTACCGGTCGCAACGAAGCGATGGGAAAACTGCTGCAAAAAATGGGCGCAGAGTTCGTCCATGCTGACCTGACGGAGCTGGTCTCCTCTCAGGCGAAAGTGATGCTCGCCGGTATCGACACGCTGTGGCACTGCTCCAGTTTCACCTCCCCGTGGGGTACCCAGGAAGCCTTCGATCTCGCCAACGTGCGGGCCACCCGCCGTCTGGGCGAATGGGCCGTCGCTTGGGGCGTGCGTAACTTTATTCATATCTCGTCACCGTCACTCTATTTTGACTATCACCACCATCGTGACGTGCAGGAAGATTTCCGCCCTACTCGCTTTGCCTGTGAGTTTGCGCGCAGCAAGGCGGCCAGCGAAGAGGTGATTGACCTGCTGGCGCAGTCGAACCCGCATACGCGCTTCACCGTGCTGCGCCCCCAGAGCCTGTTCGGGCCGCACGATAAGGTGTTTATTCCGCGCCTGGCGCAGATGATGCACCACTACGGCAGCGTGCTGCTGCCGCGCGGCGGCGATGCGCTGGTGGATATGACCTACTACGAAAACGCCGTCCACGCCATGTGGCTGGCGAGCCAGCCAGACTGCGACAAGCTCATTTCCGGTCGCGCCTACAACATCACCAACGGCGAACCGTGCACGCTGCGCAGCATTGTGCAGCGGCTGATCGACGAGCTGCAGATCGACTGCCGTATCCGTTCCGTGCCCTACCCGATGCTGGACATGATTGCCCGCAGCATGGAGCGTTTTGGCAGTAAATCGGCCAAAGAGCCTGCGCTGACGCATTACGGCGTATCGAAGCTTAACTTTGATTTCACGCTAGATATTTCGCGGGCGGAGAACGAGCTGGGATATAAACCGGTTGTGACGCTGGATGAAGGGATTGAGCGCACGGCGGCTTGGCTGCGGGATCACGGGAAGCTTCATCGCTAGCCTTTATGCCCGGTGGCGGCTTCGCCTTACCGGGCCTACAACTGCATCGTACTATCCCCTCGCCCCTCTAGCCCCATGTAGGCCGGGTAAGCGCAGCGCCACCCGGCAAAAGACAGAGTGTGCGGCCTGATGCCCTCACCCCGGCCCTCTCCCACCGGGAGAGGGTGCAAACACTAAAACGGCAACCCGAGGGTTGCCGTTTGCTTTTACAGAGCCGTCCAGGCGTCAGCCCATGCCAGGCCTGCACCCGGTTCATAGTATGTCGGGGCACTGTTACACCAGCCGCTGTACGGGAACGGTTTGCACTGGAACAGTTTACCGTGGTTATTCACGATATCACCTGCGTTGTACTTGCTGTTCGCGCTCCACGCGGCGTATGAGCCGGAAGTGCCTTCGTCCTGAGACGGTGCCGCTTTCGCCTTCACGTTCAGCAGGTAAGAGGTGGTGCTGCTCAGTTCACCATCGCTAACGGTCAGACTCACTTCAATCTGCTGAGCCGTCGCCGCTTCTGGCGCCTTGAAGGTTACAACCGCTTTATCCTGACCGGTGACGGTCTGACCATCCTGTGAACGCCAGGTGTAGGTCAGCTTGTTGCCATCCGCATCGGTAGACCCTTCCGCGCTCAGAGAAACCTGCGCACCGGCGTCAACCGCACCGATTGGACCCGCGATATGCGCGACCGGGGCGTGGTTCACCGCCGCAGGCTCAGCCGGGGTTTCATCCGGCGTTGGCGCTGGTGTTGGCTCTGGCGTCGGCGTTGGCGTTACCGGCGTTTCATCCGGTGTGGTGGCAGAGCCGTCGTCGTTCACGATGTTAACTTTGAAGAACTTCTGCACGCACTTACTATAGTCACCGTCTTTAAAGGCGCTGAACGGCGTCTGGTAGCCCACCAGCTGGCAAGAGTAGGTTTCGCCGCTTGGGGTATCCGCGCTCCATCCCCAGTCCTGTTCCCAGTAAATCTTCAGGGCACCGGCACCGCCTTCGTCGAACTGCTTCATGTTGGCGCAGCCCAGCACTTCATTTGCCGGAACAGGCACTTTCAGGTAGTTCGCGAACTCTTTGTAGTACTTGATACGGTTCTGCGACTGGGCAATTTCAGTCGGGCCGCCGCACTCTACGCCACCGTTGATGATCTGGGTGGTCACGCCAAAGCCCGGTACCAGACCGTTGGCCTTATCGTGATCGTTCGGCTGCCACGTGCCGTCGATAACCTGCAGCATGCTTGGTTTTGGCGGCTGCGGGTAGGCGAAGAAGAAGATCGCGCTCGCCAGGTTCAGCCAGGTGTCCGCCACCAGCTCAGGTTTGTCGAGCAGGGTACGTACGTCGCCGTACATCGCTTCAGAGAACGGACCGTAGTTGTAGTTGTAGGACAACTGCTTCGCACCGCGGCCGAAGTAGCTCAGGAAGTCACCGTCTTTATCTTTACCGCACGGCCAGGTCTGCCCCTGCCAGACGTCCGGGTTACATTCGCCGTTATAGCCGCCCTTCTGGCCTTCGGTCCAGCCCATTTCGCGCACGTGAACCAGCGCCTGACGCCATTCGGCTTCCGGACGCCAGCTTTCGTGACCGCCGGTTTCCTGGGCAAAGTGGGCAAACATGGTTGCCAGCTCTTTACGGCAGATGGCGTCGCTGTCGCGACCGTCGTTGTAGGTCTTACACAGCGCCGGGAATTTACCCACCGCTTTCAGGAAGTTGCTGTAGGTATAGGCCTGCGCGCGCATCGGGAACAGGTATTCCCAGTCGCTGGCCTTCACGATCCCTTCTACGCGCTTCACGTTGTCCGGGTTCGCCGCACGGCCTGGCTCAATCATTTCTACCTGAGCATTGTCCAGCGTCTGGATGGTCTCTTTTACGGAGGCCATCAGCGGGAAGCTGGTCAGCTCTTTTTCCTTCTTCGCCAGATCGCTGGCTTTCATGGTGTACGGCTCACTGGTGGTCGCTTGCAGCGACGCAGCCTGCGCCATAAAGGGGGCTACGCACGCGCCGGCAACGAGTACACTCAGTAACGTCCTTTTGTTCATTTCAGTATTCCTGTTAATTGAAGTTAAAGTTAAATCCCGGCTTATGTATTAATCCATTAATAAATAAACCACAGACAGCTGTTTTCATTTTTCGAAGAACACCCCTGGGGAATTCTTCAAAAATAAAAAACCTTAATAACGTGCCGCTAATTTCAACTGCTGATATTTTTTCCAGACCTTGTGGGCATATATCATTCGCTGCGGATAATTCTCTTTTTTTAACCCGGCGTTATAGGCGCCTACCGCCTCCCAGTTATAGCCATAGACTTTAATCATTCCGGAGAGGATAGAGGCCCCCACCATGATGGAGGTACAGGGCTCGGTCATCAGCCTGTACTCATCAATCCCCCTGCTCTCCAGCTCCGTAAAATGCGAGCTGTTTATCTGCATCAGCCCAACATCGCGGGTGCCGTCGTGGTTTTGCCCAACCGCATACGGGTTCATTCCGGATTCAACGTTAGCAATGGCATACAGTAAATAGGGATCGACATGATAATAATGCGCCGCTTTATCCCAACAGTTTGCCAGTGCGCTTTGGCTTATTATCAGTAACAACAACATTAATTTTTTCATTTTTACCTGCTGACAGTTTCGGTTATTTCTCCTTGCCCACATCCTGTAAAATGAATTTTTGAATCGCTCACCACCCTCGTAAGAGAGCGGTGAGCGTTTATCGGGTTAGATTATTTGCAGTCTGCTGCTGCGCCTTCTTTCACCCATACGTCGCTGTTAGCCGGGTTATCACCGCGGGTCCACCATTTGGCACGGTAAACGTTGCCCTGGTAAGTGGTGGTTTCGCCGCCGTTGTAAACCAGGTCAGAACGCCAGTTCATCTTCACGTTGCTCACCAGTTCCCATGCATCCACACCGAAGCCAGGCTTGTTGCCCTGCGTCCAGTACTTCGCTTTCCACACCAGGTGGTCGGCACTTACGGTGTCACCATTGTTGTAGATTTTGCTGGAATCCCACGCAGCGTATTTGCTGGCGTTAGCATCGACAGGCGCGTCGCAGCTGCCGGTTGCCGTGCCTTCGTCAGATGGCGGAGTCACCTCGTCAGAAGGAGGAGTCACTTCATCAGACGGTGGGGTCACCTCATCAGCAGGCGGCGTTACGTCTGCTGGTTTCGGATTTACCGTTACCTGCACGTTTGACTGCACGCTGGTTTTACCGTCGGTCACGACAACGCTCAGGGTGTAGGATGAGGCGTTGTTGACCTCTGGTGCAGTGATGCGAACGTTAGCGGTATCGGTACCCGTTGCGTTCATATCCGCCGGTACGCTCCAGCTATAGGTCAGCGCGTCGCCGTCTGGATCGGTTGCCTGTGCATGCAGGGAAATCGCTTCACCGGATTCAACGGTGACGGCTTCCATGGCATTGATCACCGGAGCCTGGTTCGCTTTCGGCGCTTTGTTCACAACCTGAACATCAATCGCGTTGCTCAGACCCTTCGCGTCAGTCACGGTCAGACGGAAGACCAGATTCTGGTCGCTGGTGACGGCCGGTACGCTGAAGCTGGCTTTCGCCTTGGTGCTGTTTGCCAGCGTCACGGTCGCGCCGGACACCTGCGTCCATTTGTAGGTCAGCGCGTCGCCGTCCTGGTCGCTGGATGCAGAGCCGTCCAGGGTGACGGTTGCCGGGCCGGTTACCGTCATATCGGTAGCCGAAGCCACAGGCGCATGGTTGGTCACAACGGGCTCAACAGGCGTTGAACTGCCGCCCAGCAGGCTTTCGTTCATCGCGTTCAGGATGTCGCCGTTGTCGGATTCGATAGACCATGCGAACAGACCACCGAGGTTTTTGTTCTGTACGTATTTGCCTTTCGCCATCACGGAACGGGCGTTGTCGTAAGTCACCAGCTCGCCGGTAGACTTGTTGAACACGTACGGCGCTTCTGCCGCTTCATCGTATTTGTATTCCCAGCCTGGTTTGCCCAGCATCTGGTTCACAATCTGGCGATAGTCAACAATGCCGTTTTCCCATGTGCCTTTGATTGGGCCCGTTGCCGTACCGGTAAACGGATTATCGCCGGTATAGCCGTGAACGCCCGTCCAGCCGCGGCCGTACATGCCTGCACCCACCACGATCTTGCCAGGCTTAACGCCCTGCTCCAGCATCGCTTTCACGGCGTTATCGGTGGTGTAGTTGGTATCCGGTTTCCAGGACGCACCGTACAGCGCGGTCTGGTGGCCGAGATCGGTATTGCTCCACGCGCCGTAGAAGTCATAGCTCATCAGGAAGATATGGTCGATGTACTGCTGCGCGGTGTTGTAATCCACGTCTTCGATCTTATCTTTGCCCGCACCGATTGCGGTGGTCAGCTCGTAGGTACGGCCCGTTTCGGCAGAGAGTTCGTTCAGCATCTGACGCAGGTCGTGCATCAGCGCGGTATAGGTCGCTTTATCGGTCTGAGGGTTGCCCAGTTTGGCGTTCTCACCGCCGCCGCCAGGGAATTCCCAGTCGATATCCACGCCGTCAAACACTTTCCAGGTGGTCAGGAAGTCTTTCACGGACGCCACGAAGCGATCGCGCAGCACTTTGTTATCCATCTGATAGAACGGGTCAGACAGGGTCCAGCCGCCTACGGATGGCAGAATCTTCAGGTCAGGATGGGCTTTTTTCATCGCCATCAGCTGGCCGTAGTTGCCTTTGTACGGGTCGTCCCAGTTGTTTACGCCCTGCTGCGGCTTCTGCAGCGCAGCCCACGGGTCGTGGATCGCCACGGTGTAGTCCGGACGGCCCTGGCAGGCGCGTTTCAGGGATTCCAGCGCGCCGGAAGATTTAGCGCTGTCGTTAATGCCGTCGCCGCCGCAGATTGGAATGAAGCCGTACAGCAGGTGGTTAATGTTCGCCACCGGAATTTTGTCCGCTGAGAAGTTACGGTCATACACGCCCCACTCAGGGAAATACGCACCGACCACTTTATCGGTGTGCTGCGCGAAGGCTTTGTTGTTTTCCAGCAGCGGGGTATTCAGCGGCAGCAGGTGGCTACCGTCGGTATCCGCAACGATGATCAGCTTGCTGGCGCTCTTAGTGCAGCCGCTGTCGTTACAGAGCTCAACCTGCTCCTGATAACGGCCACCTTTTTTCACTTTAAAGGTCGCAGAGCCTGCGGCGCTGCCCGCGCCGGTCCAGACGGTCTGGCCGTCCAGCAGCACTTTTGCAGAAGTCGGTGCGTCGCCGCTCCAGACGTTCCACTCCACCTTCACATCCACGCCATCTTTGTGCACTTTGATAAGGTTGTTATAGTCCTGTGCCGCCTGGTCTACTTCTACCAGCGCAAACTTATCATTGCCTGACGTAATAGAAGGCGTACCCGGTGCCGCTGCAAATACTGAGCTTGTTGCAGCTGCAACAAAAAGCGCCAGATATTTAGGCTTCATAAATTTCATTTTTATATCCTGATAAATTTATTCGTAACGTTAATAATCCATGTCTTCCGTGAGCACATGGATGCGTTTCGCGTAATGCGTATTTAACCAACCTGAAAACCGTGACAAAAAAACGTATTGCTGCGTTGTATTCCTCCATAAAAAGATACAAGCCCAAATTCCGTGTAGCTTATATCCCTTACGATACACTGAGCGCAAAGAGACGTCCTTCTCTTCCACCGTCGAAAAAATTTATAAAAAATCTTGACCTGAATATTTAAAATATGAAAGCAAACTGCAGCCCAATAAAGACCACTATTCCAGCAAATGAGAGATACGGTCCGAAAGAAATAGTGAGGTTATTTTTATTTAAATTAGTTAGCGCGAAATAGCCGATAATACCGCTTAGCGCGGCGGCTAATTCAATCGTGGGCAACGCCTGCCAGCCGCACCACGCGCCCAGGGCCGCCAGCAGCTTAAAATCGCCATATCCCAGCCCTTCGCGCCCGGTGGTCAGGCGAAACGCCCAGTAGAGCAGCCAGAGCGAGAGATAGCCCGCCACGGCGCCGAACAGCGCATCGCACAGCGGCAGCCTATGGTCAAACGCATGGAGCAGTAATCCCGCCCACAGCAGGGGCTGGGTCAGGCAGTCCGGCAGCAGCTGGTGCCGCCAGTCGATCATCGCAAGGGGCAATAAAAACGCCGCCAGCAGCCACAGGGAGAACAGTCCCTGCACGTCCGGCATGCACCAGGCGGTGACGCCAAAAAACAGGGCGGAAAAAAGTTCGATTAAAAATATTCGCAGCGGAATAGCGGTGCCGCAGCGGCTGCAGCGTCCGCGTAAAATAAGCCAGCTGACCAGCGGGATATTCTCCCAGGGGGCCAGCGCATGCTGGCACACCGGGCAGTGCGACGCCGGGAACAGCAAATTGCCGCCGCCCTCTTCGTCCATCACCATGCCCGGTAAGCGCTCGGCGACGACGCCCAGAAAACTCCCCACAATGCCGCCTAAGATCGCACTCATCACCGGGAACCCGACCGGGTAAACCTCCCGCATCAGCGCGAAAGCGTTCATGCGGTTTTGCTCCAGGTGAGCTGTACTTCCGCTTTTACATCACTGAGGTGATCGACCGGCGTGAGGTTCATTTTTTGCAGCCTGACGCCGGAAGTCTGGTTAATTTCCCGCAGCCAGTTCTTTAATTCATAAACGTTTACGCGATTCACGACGAAGGATAAGGTTTGTCCATCCTGACGCACGTCCGTCAGCGCAACATTAATTTCCTGCGCGCTGCTCTCGACTACCGTGCGCGGGTTATCCGTTTTGATAATCTGGACCTGAAGATGGTTTTTATCTATTTCACTGCGCATCCAGTTCAGCGTCTCTTTTTGTCTGCTCAGCGTGGCTTTACTGTTTTGAATCATATTATCCAGCGGGATCACGCCTGCGTAATAAATGGCCGCCCCCGCCAGGGCAACGGCACATATTTTTATAATAACTTTTTCCCTGGCGCTGTAATTCTGATAACGAGACTTAAGCTGCGCGATTCGCTCTTTCATTTATATTTCCCTGCGATCATGGCGGTATAAGGTGCAGCGGTGGAAACAGGCTGCAGGGTGAAATCAAAATTCTCACCGGCCTGATTTACAAACGTCTGCAACGCGGTTTGGTTTTGCGAACTGACGCTCAGCGTCAGCGTGTTCTGCTGGGCGTCGTATTCCAGCAGATCGATTTCCATTGCCGGCACGGCCTGTCTGGCTTTCTCCAGCTCTTCAAGCTGCAAAAAGACCCCTTTGGTCTGCTTCTTCATGTTTTGACCAAAGTGATATTTGATGTTGGTCTGCTGGCGCATGCTGGGGAAATGGTGCTGGTAAACCTGAAGGATCTCCTGCTGAACCTGGTTTTCCTGCTGCACGAGCATCCAGGCCATGGCGACGCGCGGCCCCAGCAACAGGCCCAGAGAGAGCAGGCCCGCCGCGGCGATTGCCGCCTTGATGCCCTTCGACGCTTTACCCGAGCCTGCTTTCGCGCTGAATTCGCCGTGCAGGAGCGTGACGCGGCAGGCTTGCCACTGCGGCTGGATCAGCACCAGCGGATGCTGCCAGGGGTGCCCGACGTCAACGTCGACGCCAGCGGGCGCGTCACCGTAGCAGCACACGTCGCCCTCTCCGGCTTTCTGCATCAGCAGCGGCAGCAAGCTCGCCTCCATTTCACCCGCGACATGCGGCGATAAACGCAGCCAGTAGCCGTCGCCCTGGGCGACAAGCGTGCTTCCGCCCGCCGTCACCGGCAGCAGCCAGGCATCCGGCAGCGCCTGAATCACCTTCAAACCGGCCTCCTGACAGCGGTTTAGCCACCCGCGCAGGCAATCGGCATCGATAGCCACCGCATCAACTTCAGCGCCCTTTTTGTGAAGCACCGTCCAGTGCAGGTTGTCCACGTCGCCAATCAGCGTCTCTTCCGCCATCCAGGAGAACGCGGTCGCCTGAGAGGCAACCTTCTTCGGCAGCGTAAAGTGGCGGAAGATCATGCTGCTGGCGGGCAGCAGCAGGCAAACGCGGGCGGCCAGAGGATGGTCTGCCAGCGCGTCCAAACTATCCAGCACCTCAACCTGCTGGCTGCCGGAGACACACCACATTATTTTCCCGCCCTCGCGGCTGTCGGGACGAACAAAAAGGACCTGTTTCATAGCGTTCAACTTTTCTTATTCAATCATTCGGTAACGACGTTGCCACGTCACGATCTCACCGGCTTCGTTATTCACCTGAAGCTGGCTCACCACGCGAAGCGTTAATTCATCGGTATTGCCGGTATAGTTCACGCGGAAATACCGGCTATTAATGGAGAGATAGTCGGCCACCTGCGGGAGGTCATCTTTTAACTGCGGGAAGGTTTGCTCCAGCGCTTTGCTGAAGGTTTCTATATTTTCCCAGCCGGTTTCAGGACGCGATTCAATCAGGCGAACGGCATCATCTTCATTAAGTTTTCCCGGGAACAGCGCGGCCAGCAAGGCGGCCTGCTCCGGTTTCAGGGTATTCACATCCACCTTGCTGGCAGAGTCCGGCAGCGCGCACAGCAGCTTGCTCACCTTCGGGTAAGCAGCAGCCGGGAATGCGGGCAGCAGCTTGATCTCGGCAATGGTGCGCATCATCTGATTCGCCGGTTGGCGAGCGGGCACCACGCCTGCCCAGGCATCGGTCTCTGCGCCCTCTTTGGCCGTCGTCGTGTCGCCATCGAGATAGTCCACCAGCTGCTGATACACCTCTTCCGCGTTGGTCTGGCTCAGGCCGCTCTCCGTCAGAAGCTGTTCAACAATCTGCTCTCTGCGGGGCTTTTCCGGCACCGCCGGGGCGTTTTGCCCCTGCGCAATTTTTTCGACCGCCAGCAGGTTGTTGACGTTAAAGCAGTCCTGCGCGTCTTCCACCTGGCTGACCACCGTGTAGTCTTCGCCCCGGGTTTCCAGCGGCTGATGCCAGTCGCCGTCGAGGGTGAGCGCTTTGCTTTCCCCGCTGGCGTCGGCCTGCAGCCGGTCTTTCACCACCTTTTCCTGGGCCTGCATCGCCCAGCGCAGCTGCTGCTGGCTCACCTGGTAATGCGTTTTTTGCAGGTTGCGGCAGAACTGCTGGCTGATTTTGGCGGCCAGCGCCGACATCATCACCAGCAGGATCAGCACCACCAGCAGGGCTACCCCTTTCTGTTTGCGTAATGCACTCATGATTTTGTTTCCGGTGCCGGCTGTGGCGCAGGCGCGGCCTCTGGCGCTGCGGCAGGCGCTGGCGTAGCCGCTTCAGGCAGATCGCCCGGCGTCGTAAAGACCCAGCGCCAGGTATCGCCGTTTTCCATGGTCAGCGTCAGCTCCACGCCGTCCGGCAGGTGGGCCGGGTCGCTCCAGCTTTTCAGCCAGCCCTGACGGTAAAAACGCCACTCCAGCGATTTCACCTCGCTGACAATCGGCACCTCGTCGGGTTTGGCGTCCGCCGGGCCGTCAATCACCGGCCAGACGTCGCGATACAACCGCCCCGCTTCCAGCCGCCAGCGCACGCGCTCCAGCTGGACCGTTCCGCTCACGCCGTTCAGCGTGGTCAGTTCAAGCGCATCGTCCGCCTGACGGAACAGATCCGGCTCGTTGCGCGGCGCGCGCGCCTGCAGCTGGTAGAAATCGCGCTCCATCAGGTTCCAGGCCCGCTGGAGCTGATTGAGCTTCGCCGCGCTGGCATCGGTGGCTGAGCTGGTGCGCATCGCGCCGTCCAGAATTTGCCAGGCCAGGGTGCTGATTACCGCAAAGATGGTCAGCGCAATCATGATCTCCAGCAGGGTAAAACCGCGCTGGCGTCGGGTGTTCTTCACTTGCTCTCTCCCGGCGGAGCGATCTGCAGCGCGATGACCGGCTGGCTGTCGTCGCCTTCCGCATAGACGCGGATCGCGTTAGCCCAGCCGCTGTCGGCGATTTTGACCCGCTGCTTGCGCCAGTTCCAGCTGCGTCCGCCCATGATTTCCGTTCCCTGTTGCTCAGCATCCGGGAAGTCGGTTTTCGCGAGCTGCGCTTCCGCCAGCTGATTTTCCGCCACCCAGCTCGCCTGCAGCGTATCGGCCAGGCCGTGGGTGAAACGCACGTTCAGAGAGACCGAGTTCATCAGCGCCAGCGCGGCGGTGGAGAAGATCACCAGCGCGACCATCACCTCCAGCAGGGTCATGCCCGTTTGCTTGTTCTTGCCGTTAGCCATCGTTTTCTACCGATACCGGGGCCGCGCCTTGCGACACCACGCGGAAATGGTGCTGTTTGTCATAGCTTTGCAGCGTCAGCGTGAAGCGGCTGATTTCGCCGTCAGGCAAAAAGAGCACCTGCGGGTCGGACGTTACCGTGGCGGCCAGACGCTGGGGGGAGAGCGAAACGTGCATCTCCTCCGGGAAATCGCCTTTGGTGGTAATACGCCCCGCGGATAACGGCACCCAGCGGCGCTCGCCGTTTTTATCTTCAAGCGTCACCAACTGATAGCTATCCGTGGAAATCACCAGCCCCACAATATTTCCGTCCATCACCGCGCGGTCAGAACCATAATCAACGAGGGCTTTTAATTGCTGGCCAAATATATCCGCGCCGCTGCGCGAGGGTATTGTTGACACCACCATCATGGCGCAGCTGGCAAATATCACCAGCGCCAGAATAATTTCCAGCAACGTAAAGCCGCGTTGACGTTTCATTATTTCTCTTTCTTATCCAGAGACCAGTTCGTAATATCGTCGGCGGTATTGGCTTCACCGTCCGGACCGGCAGAGAAAACGTCAACCGCACCGTGTTCGCCCGGGCTCACCAGGATATAATCCCCGCCCCACGGGTCCTGCGGCAGGCGGCGGATATAGCCGTCGGCGCGGTAGCCGTTCGGGATGGGCGCGATTTCAGGCTTGGTCACCAGCGCCTGTAAACCCTGCTCGGTTGTCGGGTAGCGGTGGTTATCCAGCTTGTACATATCCAGCGAGCCTTCGAGCGCGACAATATCGCTGGTCGCTTTTTGCGTATCCGCTTTTTCTTTATTACCCATTAAGTTTGGCACCACCATACTCGCTAAAACACCGAGAATAACGATCACCACCATTAATTCGAGCAGCGTGAAGCCCGCCTGGCGAGCCAGATTTTTACGTTTTAAAGCCATGATTTAACCTACCATATTATTAAGTTGCAGAAGCGGTTGTAATATTGACAGTACGATGAATAAAACAATCGTCGCCATGGATACCACCAGCGCCGGTTCAAATACCGACAGCGTTAACGTAATACGATGTTGTAATGCCGATTCCTGGTTTTCCGCCGCGCGGTCCATTAAATTGCCCAATTCGCCGCTCTCTTCGCCGGAGGCAATCATGTACAGCATGGTCGGCGGGAATAGCTTCGCCTGCTCCAGCGCGGCATATAACGATGCCCCCTGGCGCACGGTATCCGCGGCCTGCTCCAGCACCTGCCGGGCGTAGAGGTTTTCGATACCGTCCATCGCGATATACATCCCCTCCAGCAGCGGCACGCTGCTGGCCTGCAGAATGCTCAGGGTGCGGATATAGCGGGCGCTGTTGATGGCGCACACCAGCTTTTTAATTGGCGAGCCGTTCACCAGCCAGCGGTTCCAGCGAAAACGGTTTTTGGCATTTCTGAGCCAGGTTTTGAAGCCGATAAAGCCACCGCCCAGGATCCCGACAATATAGATGCCGTACGCCTGCAGGAAATCGCTCACCGCAATCAGCGTGCGGGTGGTGATCGGCAGTTGCTGCTTCATGTGAGTGAACTGCTCAATCACCTGCGGCACCACTGCCACCAGCAGAATGCTGATGACCGCGATCGCCACCACGGTCAGGGTGATCGGGTAGACCATCGCCTGCGTCAGCTTGCTCTTCATCTTCTGGCGCTGCTCGTTGTACTCCGCCAGCTTCTCCAGCACGTCGCCCAGGTGGCCGGTCTTTTCACCGGCCATCACCAGCGTGCAGTAGAGCTTGTCGAAGGTGCGCGGAAACTGGCTGAAGGCGTCAAACAGCGTATGCCCTTCCACCACCTTTTCACGAATTTCCACCACCATCGCCGCCAGCTTTTTGTCTTCCGTCTGCTTCGAGATCGCCTTCAGCGCGCTCTCCAGCGGCAGCGCGGCGTTGACCAGCGTGGAGAGCTGGCGGGTAAACATCGACAGCACCGGCGTGGAGAGCTTAGCCCCGGTTTTGGCTTTCCCGGACGCCGCCGCTTCGCGGGTTTCGGTGATGGTGACGGGCATCAGCTTTTGCTCGCGCAGCATCTGGCGAACCTGCTTTTGCCCCTCGGCCTGCAGGGTGCCGCGCTGGGTTTTGCCCGCCGCATCCGTCGCCGTCCAGGCGTAGAAGGCCATTACGCATCCCCCCCGCGCTCGGCGGTGACGCGCATCACCTCTTCCAGAGAGGTTACGCCGCTAATCACCTTCAGCAGCCCGTTTTCGCGCAGGCTGTAGGCCTGCTTAAAGAGCTGCGTTTCGATGGACATTTCGTCTTTATCTTCATGAATGGCGCGGCGCATGGTGCTGTCCACCACCAGAAATTCATGAATACCGGCACGGCCCTGATAGCCGCTCTGGCGGCAGTGCTCGCAGCCCACCGCGCGGTAAATCGCTTTAGGCGGCGCGTCCATAAAGCTGAACAGCGCTTTTTCATTGGCGTCCAGCGGACTGGTGGTCCGGCAGTGGGTACACAGCCGACGCACCAGACGCTGGGCAATGACACCGAGCAACGATGAACCGATTAAAAACGACTCCAGCCCCATATCCCGCAGGCGGGTAATCGCCCCTGCGGCGCTGTTGGTGTGCAGCGTAGACATGACCAGGTGACCGGTGAGCGACGCCTGCACCGCAATTTGCGCGGTTTCGCCGTCGCGAATTTCCCCGATCATCACCACGTCCGGGTCCTGACGCAGAATGGCGCGCAGCCCGCGGGCAAAGGTCATGTCCACGCGCGGGTTAACCTGCGTCTGCCCCACCCCTTCCAGCTCGTATTCAATCGGGTCTTCAACGGTCAGGATGTTGCGCTCGTGGCCGTTCAGCGCCGAAAGAATGGCGTACAGGGTGGTACTTTTACCGGAACCTGTCGGCCCGGTGACCAGGATGATGCCGTGCGGGCGGTCAATCAGCCCTTTTAACTTCTCCAGCTCTTCATCAATCAGGCCCAGCTTGTTGATGTCGGGCTTGAGGTTGCTTTTGTCGAGCAGGCGCATGACCACGCGCTCGCCGTACTGGGACGGAATGGTCGACACGCGAACGTCGATCGCCTTGCGGCCAATGCGCAGGGAGATACGGCCATCCTGCGGCAGGCGCTTCTCGGCGATGTCGAGTTTTGACATGACCTTGATGCGCGACACCAGCAGCGGCGCGAGCTTACGCGCCGGCTGCAGCACCGGGCGCAGCACGCCGTCGACGCGAAAACGAATGCTCAGCGTGCGCTCGAAGGTTTCGATATGGATATCCGACGCGCCGTCTTTCACCGCTTCGCCGAGAATGGCGTTGATCAGGCGGATCACCGGGGAGTTTTCGTCGTTATCGAGCAGATCCTCGTTGTCCGGGATCTCCTCGGTTAACGCCATCAGGTCGATATCCGCATCCATGTCGTCCACCATCTGCTGCGACACGCCGCTGCTCTGCTGCCAGATTTTGGCCAGCAGCTCGTCAAAGGCTTCCGGCGTCAGGGTCACCGGAACGAACGCGCGTCCCAGCACCCGGCGCACCTCCAGCAGTGCAAACGCCGGGGTGTCTTCACGGATATAGACGTCGTTGTTGTAAAACAGAACGCCGTTATCTTTCGCGTAGCTGCTGCTACACAGGGTTTTAGTCAGTTCGTCCACGGTGCCCTCTCCGCCCTAGTGCTTAAACGGATTGCGCGGTGCGCTGGCGCTGGTTTTTACCGGCGCGGCGCTGGCGTCAACGGGAAACGCAGGCAGCACCGCGTTATCCGTGGGTTCGATAATGCCGAGCTTTTTCTCTTCCAGACGCTGCTGCTGGCGGGCGCGGATCTGGTCATATTTCTCTTTCGACGCCGCGCTGTAGTTATCGTCGTCGCGCAGGACGGTGGTATGGATAAATACCATCAGGTTGCGCTTAGACGTATCCTGCGAGGTGTAGCGGAACAGCTGTCCAACCAGCGGGATATCGCCCAGCAGCGGCACTTTGGAGACCGACTGCTTGGTGACGTTTTCCATCAGGCCGCCGAGCACCACCGTCTGCCCGCTGTGCACCATCACTTCGTTGTTGATGGTGCGGGTGTTAAAGGTTGGGCCGAGGCTTGCGTCTTCCGTCGCGCTGTTGTCGACGCTGGAGACTTCCTGCTCAATCTTCAGGTGGATCATGTCGCCGTCGTTGATTTGCGGCACAATTTTCAGCTTGGTACCGACCGTCTTGCGCTCGACGGAGTTAAAGACGTTATCGCCGCTGGTGGTCTGGGAGCCGGAGAGCACCGGCACGTCCTGCCCGACGTTGAACGACGCCTCTTTGTTATCCAGCGTCACCACGCTTGGCGTGGAGAGAATGTCGTTTTTGCCGTCGGTGGAGAGCGCGGTCATCAGCGCCCCGAAATCACCGTTAAAGAAGCCGGTCGCCAGGCCGGTGAAGCTCGCCCCCTTCATGGTGCCGTTCTTAATCTGACTGATTGGCAGGCCGGTGGAGCCGAACTGCACGCCGCCGTGCTTGCTGGTCCACTGCACGCCGAGATCCAGGCCGTTACCGTCCTGCACTTCAGCAATGATCGCTTCCACCAGCACCTGCGGACGGCGGATGTCGAGCTTGTCGATCACCTTCTCCAGAGAGTTCATCACGTTAGGCTGGGCGGTGATCACCAGCGAGTTGGTTGACTCGTCGGCGCTGATGTTCAGATCGCTGGACGCGGTGGCGGTTTTCGCCTTCGGCGTGCCGGCCTTGTCTTTCAGCTGTTCGCCAATCCCGGTGAGTACCGGCACCACCTTCGTGGCGCTGGCGTATTTGAGATAGAAGACGCGGGTATTCCCCTCGTTGTTCTGCTCGCGATCCAGCTGATGGATCAGGGAACGGGTGCGCATGCGCGCATCTTCCGAGCCGCTGATCACCAGGCTGTTGGTTTCGTCATCCGCTACCACTTTGGTCGCCAGCTGCGGCGCGTTCTGCCCCTTCTGCTCTTCGTTGTTGAGGTTGTTCAACATGTCCGAGAGCTCTTTGGCGGAGGCAAAGCGCAGCGGCACGATCTCGCGGCGCTGAATACCGTCTTTATCGACGCGCTGCACCAGATCCACCAGGCGGTTCACCACCGAGGCTTTACCGGTCAACAGCAGCACGTTGGAGGGCTCGAAGTGCACCACGTTGCCGATGCCGGTGGCATCGTTGAGCTGGCGCAGCAGCGGGGCAAGTTCGCGTACCGGCACGTTTTCCATGCGCACCACGCGGGTGATGATCTCATCGCCTTTGCCCGGGTTTTTGCTGTCCGCCAGCGGCGCGCCGGCGGTGCGGGCGACGCTTGAGCGCACCACTTTCACCATGCCGTTGTCCATCGGGATCACCGACAGGCCGTACAGGTCCAGCACGCTCAGGAAGAACTGGTAATACTCATCTTCCGTCAGCACGTTGTAGGTGCGCACCGATACCGAGCCCTGAACGGACGGGTCGACGAGAATGGTTTTATTCAGATTGCGGCCTACCGTATCGATAAACTCACGGATATCGGTATTTTTAAAGCTCGCGCTAAAGTTGGCTGCAAGCAGCGAACTCGAATATAACGACAATGCGGTCAGCGCCACGCACGCCCAAGGAAATTTCTTCATGTCTGTACACTTGTTAATTGTTTAGAACATTAACCCGAATATTTTCAAGGTGAGCGTGACGTCTGACGACGACCTCCGCTTCTTTCATTTTCGACCAGCTGGCAATAATACTTTTTGCCTTTGCTTCGTCGGTCATATCGACAGAGTTGACTTTTACTGCCACGTCACCCTTTTTCAGCCCTGAATGGCTGTAGAAGGAGGAGGCATTCCTTGGATTAATGTTGTAGCCTTCCAGCTGGCCCTTTTCGATTAACGGTTTTAATACCAGATAATCATCCAGATGCACGCTTTCCGCGCCTGCATCTTTCGTCGATTTGGTTACCGGGCCGCTGTCAGCGCCGCCCTTAAAATAATCAGGCTTATTTAACGCCAGTACCTGCGTAGCACCTTCGTAATTAACCACCACATTGTCTTTGTTTATTTCCTGAATAAAGGCATCGTTAAAACCGGTCAGCGGCTCGCCTTCACGGTAGCTCTTCTGACCGCCCGGCGTTTTGATAACCGCGAAGGAGAGCCAGGCGTCATCGCTGCTCACGATCCCTTCGATCTCCGCTGCCAGCGGGGCTTTTACCGCCGTCGGAACGTTATCCTGGCGAACTGCTGCGGTAAAAAGCGTGAATGTCTTTTCGTTACGACGCGTTTTCAGCGGCTGCGCATCAGAATTAGCCAACTTATTCGTAACTTTTTTATAATCTTTAAACGTCAGATATCCTTGCTGGCCGCAAAAAATTAACAGCACGAACATAATGCAAGGTGTTATCCACCGTGACAGAAATGAGAACCTCATTTTTCATCTGGCCTTTAACAAAGCGAAAATAAGCAGCATCGTGCTGCGCCAATATGTGAGCAAAGAGTAAATTCCCGCTGTAAAAACAACCACTGACTTTGCCGCTAACTTTCATACAGAAAAATATTGACCGTATAAAATCCAGATGTTAGGCCTCACCGGCAGGATATTTTTACCCTGTGCGCAAATTGACCACCCTATAGCGTTGCTTTACTTTCTCGTCTTGTTGCTATTCCTAATCAGAGACGGTAAGTCGTTATGTATCAGAGCCACTTTAATTTTAAAAATCCGCCCTTTCGGAAAATAACCCGGTTATCCGGGGATTTTCTGGTGCCTTATCATCAGGACGTGTTCAACCTGCTGAAAGAGAAAACCCAACGGGCGGGGATTACTGGGCTCTTTGCTGACGATGCTCCGCTGCTGGGCCAGTTCAGCGATGCCCTGAAGTCCGCGAGTCCTGGCATGCTTGCCATCAACGCGTTCCCAAAACTGAGTGCCAGTAGCCTGCTGTACAAACTCAACCCGTGAACGAAAGAGAGCAAGAACCGACTTCAGGCGGTGGATGCCGTACTGCACCAGTGGCAGGGGGGGAAAACCAGGGCGAAGGTGCTTGTGATTAGCCATACCGAGGCCATGAAGGATACCTGTCGGGAAGTGCTGGCGATGCTGCTGACGCGCGCGCAGGAGATGGAGTTTCGCCTGTCCATCGTGCTGATGGGGGCTGCGGATCAGGATGCCGTCCTGATGCAGCAACCTGAGCTGCGCGAATATGCTCACACCCGTCACACCCTGCGTCCCCTTACCTGCCGGGAGTTTCTCGGCTACGTGCAGGCGCAGTGTGAAGAGCACGGGTGCGAGAACGCGCCGCTCACCCCGGCGCGCGTGCGCAAGATGCATGCGCTAACCAGGGGGAATATCAGCAAGCTGAACGAGCTGGCGCACCTGTCGATGCTGGCCGCCTGGACCGAACGCGCATCCCAGGTCAGCCCGCGTCATTTACGGCTGGCGGCGGGCGAGACGCTGCCCGCGAAAAAACACGGCAAGCGCCTGGCTACCGTCGGTTTATTCGCGTCCGTGCTGTTTGCCGCCTGCGGCTGGTATTTCACCTCCTCGATCGGTGCAAAACTTCCGGTTCAGCTCCCGGTTCCCGCGAGCTGGAAACAGCAGACGCCGCGCGTTCAGGCCCCGCTGGTGCCGGTTATCGACAACGAGGTGGTGAATCAGCCGGATGCGATGCATCAGCTCTATCTGATGTGGGGATATGACGCCTCGGCGGACGATGCCCTGTGTCAAAACGCCGCGAAGGTGAACCTGATGTGTAAGCAGGGGAACGCCTCACCGGAGGCGCTGGCGCAGGAAGGCTATCCGTGGGTGAGCGAGCTAAAAACCGGCAACCACCTCAACTATGCCGTGGTCGCCCGCGTCGGGGATAACTCGCTCGACCTGCTGATGAACAACCGTACCTGGCAGGTAAGCCGCCATTGGTTTAACCAGCACGCCACCGGGAACTACACCCAGCTGCACCGCCTGACGCCGGATGGCAAAGACGCCATTAGCGCCGCCAGCGATGCGAAAGACATGGGCTGGCTTGACCAGCAGCTGAGCGTGGCCCTTAACCAGCCGGAAACCCATGCCCAGACCTGGACGGCGAAGATGATGAAACGCACCCGTGAGTTCCAGCAAAAAATGCATCTGCACGTGGATGGCATTCCAGGAGAAGATACGCTGATGCAGTTAATGCGTGAAACCCATTCCACGCCGAGCGTATTAATACAGGCCTCGCGTTCCACACCGGACGCTAAAAAGCAGGAGAAGCATTCCTGATGTCTACCATCTGTCTTGCTGCCCAGCGCAGCTACACCACCGGGGAGGCAGTCTGGTTTTCGTATCGCCTTCCCAGTCTGAGAAAAGTCTTCGGCAACGCCTTTTTATGGACGTTGGGCCTGTGCGCCATGCTGATGGCCGGCGTGTACGCGCATACTTACTGGAGCCTGCGTCATCCTGCGCCGGAACCGGTAAAAAAAGCGAGCGTCGCGAAACCCGAAACACAGCTTTCCGATATGCACTATGTGTACGTGAGCAAGCCGTTCCCGCATCCTCATCCGAAACCGGCGCCGGTGCAGGCCGAGGTCCCCGCCATGCAGGATCTGCCGATTAACAGCGACGATGCCGATTGGCAGCAGGCGCCCGACGGCGCCGAACCGCACGATACGTCGCGGGATACGTTACCCGGCACCGAAGCGCATGAAGTCGCGCCCGCCAGCGCAGGCAGTGAGGATACCTCGTTAACCGAGCTGTTTAAGCAGGCGTTAAAAGAACAGGAGCAAGATTATTCGCAAGGCAAAATTCCCGCGCCGCCGGTGGACGAAACGCAGGATAATTCACAGTCGAGGGTGCTACATAAAGTGGATGACCGATCGCCCTTGAGTCAGAAAGGCGACCGGCTGGAGTAATTAATATTTTTCAGGCAACGTTGTCAGATTAAGGAGTCGTCCTTTTTCCACAACAATATATTGACCTTTTTTCAGATCGGAGAGGATTTTAATAATGGTACTGCGCGCCAGGTTGGTGTATTCCTGAATATAATCGTAAATATTAATATCGCGCTGATGATGAACAATCAGTTCATTAATCTCGTATAAAAATTCACGCACAACGGCGTAAGCGCTGCGGGCAACCAGCACATCGTCACGTTTGCTCAGCATGCAGATGTACCAGGAGAGCACTTTGGTCAGCTCAGGCCATAAGTTTTTATCGGTCATCAGCTTCGCGAAGACCTCTTTCTTGATCGAGCGCACCACGGTGTTGGCGCGAACGAGGCCGTACATATGGGTTGCGTTGTAGTACATAGCAGAGAGACCAAAAATGCACTGGCCCGTGACCGTGAACATGCACAGTTCGTCGGATTCGCGTCGGAATTCCACTTCGCCGCTGACGATAATATGAATATATTGTGAATCAGACGTGGATATTTTCTGCCATTTCTTTAAGGTTTTTTCTTCAAAGCCTGAGGTTGCCGAAATAATGGCTTCCATTTCATGTTGCGGACGTAATTTTTTTGCATAGATGCTTAACATTGTTATACCCGATTTAAGATGTGAATTTTAAAAATGCAGGCACAAGGCAAAAAAAGCCTTAACCTTTGAATATTTTCCTGATGGCGTTCTCAAGGAGAAAAATAAAGAGTAAATGCGATATATTTATTTGCTGCATTACTTAGCAAGCTATGTGTCTATCTTAAATCCGGATAATTTTAAGTCAATTAACTAAAAATGAATTGAGTTTGTACTTAAGATTAATCTGAAGAGGGTCAGGATGAGCTAAGGCATTCGGGGGCGACCGAAGGATCACCCCTGCCCGTATTTCTCCAGAAGGGCTTCGGCAATGGCCATCGTTTCAACGTCCGCGACGCCGTTCCACAGGTCAGGCCGGAAATGCATCTGGAACGCCGTGATGATGCGCTTTTGCTGCGCCGGGGTGCCGTCAACCGGCACCTCATAGCCATACCGCGCGAGAAGATCGAGTAACGTCCCGGTATCCACCTGCTGATAGCGCGGACGCCCGTTTATATAGAACGCGACCCGCGCCGGATCGGGCCATGCGCCAATGCCCTGCAGAGCAAGCTGGTGCCACGGGAACAGCGGACCGGGGTCGTCTTTGCGCTGCGGAGCGATGTCCGAATGTGCCACCACGTTTTCAGGCCTGATGTTGTAGCGGGTAATAATGTCTCTGGCGAGCGGCACCAGCGCCGCAATTTGCGCAGGCTCAAACGGGGTAAAGCGCTTAACGCCCGACGTTTTTTGCCAGCCGCGGTTCTCCAGCTCAATGCCGACAGACGTATCGTTGATGCGGTTGGTGCCACGCCAGAAGCTGATGCCCGCATGCCAGGCCAGTTCGCTTTCGGGTACCAGCTGCCAGATGCGCGGCTTACCGTCCGGTGCCGGAGGTTTCGCCGGGATCAAATAGTGAGAGCTGACGTTCTTATCCGTCAGCGTGGCCAGCGAGCTGTCAAAATCATCCGCGGTGTAGTGGATAACCAGCACCTTGATGCGCGGGTAAGCCGCCTGCGCCTGATGACGCGTATCCAGCTCGTAGGCACCTTTGTCGATGATCCCTTTTTCGGTGGCACACCCTGCCAGCAGCAGCGCCAGCAGAAGTGTTGCAAACGAACGCCTCATCGGAGGGTTTTCACCGCCGTACCGCTTACGCTCACCATCAGCATGCTGGCGTCTTTCCCGACCGTTTCGTAGTCGATATCAATCCCCACGACCGCATCCGCGCCGAGGGCTTCCGCCTGCTCGCCAAGCTCTTTAAAGGCGATTTCGCGCGCTTTACGCAGCTCTTTTTCGTATGCGCCCGAGCGGCCGCCAACGATGTCGCGGATACCGGCAAAAAAGTCGCGGAAGATATTGGCACCGAGAATCGCTTCGCCGGTAACCACACCGCAATACTCGGTTATTGTCTGCCCTTCCAGGGTTGGCGTTGTTGAAAACTGCATGGTTTCTCTCCTTCTTTAGCGTTCAATGCCTTAGGCACAGCATTATCGGTTCGTTACGCTATGATTGAAAGGATAGTTAATAAATAAGGAAATCAACATGCGCTATTCTGCTTTAACACTTTTGGTGCCCTGCGCGCTGGTGCTCAGCGCCTGTACCACCACGGTCACGCCAGCCTTTAAGGATATCGGTACCCGCAGCGGCCCCTGCATCGAGGGCGGCCCGGACGCCGTGGCGCAGCAGTTCTATGATTATCGCATTCAGCACCGCAGCAACGATCTCACCGGCCTGCGCCCGTATCTGAGCGACGGTCTGGCAAAACTGCTTAACGACGCCACCCGCGATCCGCAGCATAACGCCCTGCTGAAATCCGATCCGTTCTCCAGCCGCGCCTCGCTGCCGGACAGCGCCGAAGTGGCCAGCTCGTCCACAATTCCAAATACCGATGCCCGCAATATTCCGCTGCGCGTGAAGCTGACGCAGGGCACCCAAACCTGGCAGGATGAAGTGCTGATGATCCGTGAAGGACAGTGCTGGGCGGTAGACGACGTGCGCTACGTGGGCGGCAGCGTTCATGCCCCGGCAGGCACGCTTCGCCAGTCGATTGAGAATCGCTAAACCCGCCGATACAACCTGTTACCCCCGTAAAATGTGCGGCATTTCATGCGGAATGCCGACATTTATACTCGCCGACCTTACCGTTCGCTATTTTGTGCTATGTTTAAGAGGAAACGCGGGTTATATTTAACTTTTAACGCATAAATATTGCATAACTATTCTGTCAACGGTACTATCTGCGGCCTCAATTGCTATAGATTGCCTGGATGAGTAAAGACTGCCCCGATGAGTATTAAACTAAACGGCATTAACTGCTTCTACGGCGCACACCAGGCGCTGTTTGACATCACGCTGAACTGCCCGGAAGGCGAAACGCTGGTTTTGCTTGGCCCAAGCGGTGCAGGCAAAAGCTCCCTTCTGCGCGTCCTTAATCTGCTTGAAATGCCCCGTTCAGGTACGCTGGCGATTGCCGGTAACCATTTTGATTTCGCGAAAACGCCGTCTGATAAAGCGATTCGCGAACTGCGTCAAAACGTCGGCATGGTCTTCCAGCAATACAATCTCTGGCCGCATCTGACCGTCCTGCAAAACCTGATTGAAGCGCCGTGCCGCGTGCTGGGGTTAAGCAAGGATCAGGCGATCGCCCGTGCCGAAAAGCTGCTGGATCGTCTGCGTCTTAAGCCTTACAGCGACCGCTATCCGCTGCACCTTTCCGGCGGTCAGCAGCAGCGCGTGGCCATTGCCCGTGCGCTGATGATGGAGCCTGCGGTACTGCTGTTTGATGAACCCACCGCGGCGCTGGATCCGGAAATTACCGCCCAGATCGTCAGCATTATTCGCGAGCTGGCGGAAACCAATATTACGCAGGTTATCGTCACCCACGAAGTGGAAGTGGCGCGTAAAACCGCCAGCCGTGTGGTCTACATGGAAAACGGTTATATCGTTGAGCAAGGTGATGCGAGCTGCTTCGCGAACCCGCAAACCGATGCCTTCAAAAACTATTTATCTCATTGATTGTGTCAGGGGAAATATAATGAAAAAAGTATTACTTGCCGTGCTGCTTGCTGGCGTTACCCTTTCTGCTACCGCAGCCCAGACCATTCGTTTCGCCACGGAAGCCTCTTACCCTCCGTTTGAGTCGATTGATGCGAACAACAAAATTGTTGGCTTCGACGTGGACCTGGCTAACGCCCTGTGTAAAGAGATCGACGCGACCTGCACCTTCAGCAACCAGGCGTTCGACAGCCTGATCCCAAGCCTGAAGTTCCGCCGTATCGACGCCGTGATGGCCGGTATGGACATCACCCCGGAGCGTGAAAAGCAGGTGCTGTTCACCACCCCTTACTACGACAACTCCGCCCTGTTCATTGGTCAGAAAGGGAAATTCACCTCTGTCGACCAGCTGAAAGGCAAAAAAGTCGGCGTGCAGAACGGCACCACGCACCAGAAATTCATCATGGATAAACATCCGGAAATCACCACCGTTCCGTATGACAGCTACCAGAACGCGAAGCTGGATCTGCAAAATGGCCGTATCGACGGCGTATTTGGTGATACCGCGGTCGTGACCGAGTGGCTGAAAGCCAACGATAAACTGGCGCCAGTGGGCGACAAAGTGACCGATAAGGATTACTTCGGTACCGGTCTGGGGATTGCCGTTCGTCAGGGCAACACTGAGCTGCAGCAGAAATTCAACGCTGCGCTGGAAAAAGTGAAGAAAGACGGCACCTACGAAACCATCTACAAAAAATGGTTCCAGAAGTAATTCCTGATGAATGAAATTTTTCCTTTAGCAAGCGCCGCCGGGATGACCGTCGGCCTTGCCATTTGCGCACTGATTATCGGCCTCGTGCTGGCGATGTTCTTTGCGGTGTGGGAATCTGCGAAATGGTTCCCCGTCGCCTGGACAGGCTCCGCGCTGGTCACCGTGCTGCGTGGGCTACCGGAAATTCTGGTGGTCCTGTTTATCTATTTCGGCTCTTCACAGCTGCTGCTCACGCTGTCTGACGGCTTCACCCTCAATCTTGGCTTTGCGCAGATCCCGGTGCAGATGCAGATTGAAAACTTCGACGTCAGCCCGTTCCTGTGCGGCGTGATTGCCCTCTCCCTGCTCTATTCCGCGTACGCGTCGCAAACCCTGCGCGGTGCGCTGAAAGCCGTGCCGCAGGGTCAGTGGGAGTCGGGTCAGGCGTTAGGCCTGTCGAAGTCAGCCATCTTCTTCCGTCTGGTTATGCCGCAGATGTGGCGCCATGCCCTGCCGGGCCTCGGCAACCAGTGGCTGGTGCTGCTGAAAGATACCGCGCTGGTAAGCCTGATAAGCGTTAACGATCTGATGCTGCAAACCAAAAGCATCGCCACCCGTACCCAGGAGCCTTTTACCTGGTACATTGTGGCGGCGGCTATCTACCTGGTGATCACGTTGCTCAGTCAGTACATCCTCAAGCGTATTGACCTGCGTGCGACGCGCTTTGAACGGAGACCAGGCTGATGCTTGAATATTTCCCCGAGTTGATGAAAGGGCTGCACACCAGCCTGACGCTGACCGTGGCGTCCATTATCGTGGCGCTGATCCTGGCGCTCATCTTCACCATCATCCTGACGCTGAAAACGCCGGTGCTGGTGTGGATTGTGCGCGGTTACATCACCCTGTTTACCGGTACGCCGCTGCTGGTGCAGATCTTCCTGATTTACTACGGCCCGGGCCAGTTCCCGTCGCTGCAGGAGTATCCGGTTATCTGGCATCTGCTCTCTGAACCGTGGCTGTGTGCCCTGATTGCCCTTTCGCTCAACAGCGCGGCCTATACCACCCAGCTGTTCTACGGGGCGATCCGCGCCATTCCTGAAGGTCAGTGGCAGTCCTGCGGGGCGCTGGGGATGAGCAAGAAAGACACGCTGGCGATCCTGCTGCCGTACGCCTTCAAGCGCGCGCTCTCCTCTTACTCCAACGAAGTGGTGCTGGTGTTCAAGAGTACCTCTCTGGCCTACACCATCACCCTGATGGAGGTGATGGGTCACGGACAGCTGCTCTATGGACGCACCTATGACGTGATGGTGTTCGGTGCGGCAGGCGTGGTTTACCTGGTGGTTAACGGTCTGTTGACGCTGATGATGCGCCTGATCGAGCGTAAAGCGCTGGCGTTTGAGCGCAGAAATTAACTACGCGAGTGCATAAAACGATATTTATGGAGCGGGTAACCTGATGGGTTATCCGTTTTTTTTTATGACGAACATAATATTTAATCATTTTTATTGCATACAAATTCATTAACTGGCATTGTACATCCATGCCGCAGACACGGCGCATAAATAAGACAGACGGGAGCATTACAATGAAAAAGTTAGTTCTGGCCGCATTACTCGCCACCTTCGCCGCTGGCGCATCCGCAGCAGATAAAATCAATTTTGGCGTGTCCGCCACCTATCCACCGTTTGAATCGCTGGATGCCAGCAACCAGATCGTGGGTTTCGACATCGACCTGGCGAAAGCGCTGTGCAAACAAATGCAGGCCGACTGCACCTTTACCAACCATGCCTTCGACAGCCTGATCCCGTCGCTGAAGTTTAAAAAATACGATGCGGTGATCTCAGGGATGGACATCACGCCTGAGCGCAGCAAGCAGGTCGCGTTTACCGACCCGTACTACGCTAACTCTGCGGTAGTGATTGCGAAGAAAGGCGCTTATACCTCTTTCGATCAGCTGAAAGGCAAACGCATCGGCATGGAAAACGGCACCACGCACCAGAAGTACCTCCAGGACAAACATCCTGAAGTGAAAACCGTGGCCTATGACAGCTACCAGAACGCGATTATCGACCTGAAAAATGGCCGCATCGACGGCGTATTCGGCGATACCGCCGTGGTGAACGAATGGCTGAAAACCAACCCGCAGCTGGGTACCGCAACCGAGAAAGTGACCGATCCGCAGTACTTTGGTACAGGCCTCGGCATCGCGGTACGTCCGGATAACAAGGCCCTGCTGGAAAAACTGAACGGCGCGCTGAAAGCGATTAAAGCGGACGGTACGTATCAGAAAATCAGCGAGCAGTGGTTCCCGCAGTAACGTTTTTTGCCGGGTGACTCGGCCTGCGGGGGTGGTAGTCTGTAGGCCGGGTAAGGCGAAGCCGCCACCCGGCAATTTCTTAAAGCGGCACAAAGAATCTGAACCGTGCCCCGCTCGCCGACTCCATCAGCCTGATCCCGCCGCCGTGCAGCTCCAGCATGCGTTTCACGATTAACAGCCCCAACCCGCCGCGATTCTCCCGCGATGCCTGGGTATTCAACGCCGATGGACGCTGGAACAGATCGTTGCGCAGCGAGGCGTCCACGCCCGTTCCGCTGTCAGCCACTTCGACCTGAAGCCGTTCATTCTCCTGCCAGACCGCCAGACGAATTTCCCCGCCGCCTGGCGTATGACGCATCGCGTTATCGAGCAGGTTGGTCACCACGCGTTCGATCATCGACACATCGGCGTTAATCAGCGGCAGCGGTCCCGGCACGTCAATATGCAGATTCACCTCGCGCGTGCGGGCGGTGAGTTCAAACTTCTGCGCCACGTCGGAAATCAGCTCCCCCATCGCGAAGCGCTCGCGCTGCGGCTTAATGCCGCCGTGCTCAAGGCGCGCCAGCTCAAACAGCTGCTGCGACAGATGACGGACCTTTTGCCCCTGACGCAGCGCGGTGGCGAGATACTGCTGGTGCTCCTGCGGCGTCAGCGTGGCGGATTTTAGCGACAGGGTTTCCAGATAGCCCAGCAGCGAGGTCAGCGGCGTACGGAGATCGTGCGAAATATTGGCGATAAACTCCCGGCGCTGGCGATCGCTGTCGGCCAACTGGTCCCATTGGCGGGTGATTTTGCGCGCCAGCTCGATAAAGCTGTTGCGCAGGATCGCCACTTCATCCTTTGCCGCCGCGTCCGACGGCTGTACCGCCAGCTGCCTGATAGCGCTGATGCTGTCCTGCTCCAGCCCGGCGACTTCGACCGTTAGCTGTTTTACCGGGCGCGTGACCCAGTACCAGACCAGTAAACCTGCCAGCAGGCCAAACAGCGCAACCCACAGCAGTGACCACAGCACCGTGCTCCACAGCGCCTTGTGCCAGGCCATCTCCGCCAGCGCGTTGGACTCCTCGCCCTGCAAAATAATGTAGAGGTAGCCTTTTAGCTCGCCGTCCTGCCGCAGCGGCGTGGCGCTAAAGACCTTTTTATTTTGACTGCGCGGGTCGTCGCCCAGGATCGGTATGGCGGTACCGCTCAGGAAGGTCTGCACCGGCGCCAGGTCGATTTTTTGCCGCTGAATGTGCCCCGGCGGTGCGGCATCGGCCAGGATATCGCCGTCCGGGGAGACGACGTACAGCTCAACGCTCGGATTAAAGGTCATCAGCCGGTCAAACAGCGGCTTGAGTGCCGTTCGGTCGACCCTGCCCTGTGCGTCCAGAATCGGTTCGCGCTGAACGATCTGCTGCGCCAGCCCGCCCGACAGCCGCTGCACCATCGCGTTACCGTACTGCGTACTGGTGTAGAGCTGTACCGCACAGGCAACGGTGGCGCAGAGCATCATTAGCAGAATGAACAGCAGCGTCAGGCGCTGGCTCAGGCTAAAGCGCCGCATCATGATTTGGCTCCGCAAATTTATAGCCCTTGCCCCAGACGGTGCGAATAATCTCCGGCTCGGCGGCGTCCTTCTCAATCTTGATGCGCAGGCGATTGATGTGGGTGTTAACGGTGTGCTCATAGCCTTCGTGCTGATAGCCCCAGACCTGCTCCAGCAGCGCCAGACGCGAAAAGACCTCGCCAGGATGACGGGCAAAGAAGTACAGCAGCTCGAACTCGCGCGGGGTGAGATCCACTACCTGGCCGTGAAGCAGCACGCTGCGCGCCAGCGGATCGATGGTCAGACCGTGGGCCTGAATTTGACCGTCGGTTTGCGCCTGCCCCATCGCCTGCTGGCGACGGAACAGCGCTTTGATGCGTGCAATCAGCTCCTGCACGGAGAACGGCTTAGCCAGATAATCATCGGCGCCTGTTTCCAGCCCGGTAATGCGGTCGGTTTCGCTGCTGCGGGCGCTGATGATGATCACCGGCAGGTAGCGCGTCATCTGACGGATGCGGCGGCAAATCTCCAGACCGTCAACGTTGGGCAGCATCAGGTCGAGGATCACCGCATCCCACGGCTGTTTTTCAAGGCGCAGTAAGGCATTGCCCCCGTCGGGCTCGTGGGTGATGGCGTAGCCTTCGTCTTCTAAATTAAGTCGCAGAAGCGCCGCGATATCGTGGTCGTCTTCCACCAGCAGGATCTGCTTCATGTGTAAGCCTTCAATCATTTCTTATGACGTAAGCTTACCTGATTTCGAGCGGGGGAAGAGTTCACATTTTGTTGAACATTGTGCGGGGTTCATGCCGGGTGGCGGCTACGCCTTACCCGGCCTACGGGTTAACAACGTCAACACTTCATAATGCGCGGTATGCGGGAACATATCGAAAAGCTGCACGCGTTCAATGCGGTAGCCCGGTAGATGAACGATATCCTTCGCCATGGTCTGCGCGTTACAGCTGGAATAGACGATGTACTCCGGTGCCATCTGGCTCAGGTAGTCGCACAGCGCGTTCCCGATGCCGCGGCGCGGCGGGTTGACCAGCACCAGCTCCGGCACGTTGCCCTGGCCGGTCGCAAACTGCGTGGAGTCCAGCGCCTGGAAGTGCAGATTCGTTAACCCCAGCTCGGCGGCGGACTGTTTCGCGCAGGCAATCGCTTCGGCGGAGATCTCAATTCCGGTGAGCTGCATTTCTGGCGTGGCGCAGTGCAGGCCAAAGCCGCCCACGCCGCAGAAGAGATCCCACATATGCTGGATGTTTAACGCGCGCACCCAGTCGCGGGCGGTGGCGTACAGGCTGCTTGCCACGGTCGGGTTGGTCTGGAAGAAGCTTTGCGGGCGGATCCACAGCGGCACGCCGTTGAAGCTTTCGGCAAGCGCGTGCTGTTCGGTGAAGAAAACCTCTTTCTCCCCTTCCATGATCGCCATATGCACCGGCTGAATATTCGCCGTAATGACCTTAAGCTGCGGGAGCTGTTCCTGCAGCCACGGCAGCGCCGCGCGCAGCTGCTCCAGTTTGGCTTCCGAACGCAGCACGAAGCGCAGCATCATGCCGCCGTCTTTCTGGCTTTCCGTCAGCAAAAGGTATTTTAGCTCGCCGCGCCTGCGGGCGACGTTGTAAGGCGTTAACCCTGCACGCGCAATAAAGGGTTTCAGCGCGACAAAGACGGGCTCAAAGGAAGCGGGATACAGCGGACAATCGGTTAAGTCTTCCGGCGTGCCGTCGCGGTGCAGCATCCCCAGCAGCGGTTTTTCAACGCTGCCGCTGACCACCATTTTGGCTTTATTACGGAAACCCTGCTCCGGGCCGCTGACGGGTGCGCACCACTCGCCCACCGCGTGCGCTGCCAGCAGCTGTTGCAGGTCGGCCATTTTGGCGGTGAGTTGTTGAGAGACCGGCTGTTCTATCCACTGACAGGAGCGGCAACGTCCGGCGTCATAGAGTGCGCACTGCATATGAAAACCTTAAGGATCACGAGGGCTGCGATTATACACATTATTGCAGGCGGAAGAACCGCCGACTGGAGGCGGGGATAAAAAGCAGGAACAGAACCAGCATGTCCGGGAGTTTTTGCATAAACAGCGCGCGCAGGATCTCGCGTTTGGATTCACCGGCAATGCTGAACAGCTCCGGGTAGCCGTATCCCAGCGAGGCGGCCCACAGATAGCTGGCGGCGGTGATTTGCGTCAGCAGGTAGACCCAGCGCGCCCAGTTGCGCCCTTTGACCAGCGAAAACGCGCAGTAGATCTCGATAAACACCAGCACCAGGCTGCTCAAAAAGACCAGCGTCAGATTCCACGTCTGCACGCTGCGGTGAATGAATTCACCGATGCCGCGCACGCCCAGGGTGTTCAGAATCATCAGCACGTCCAGGCAGCGGATCATAATAATGGCGAGCGCCGCCACCTGAACCAGTGCAGGTACGTTAGGTCGCGCGTGCGTAGTACGTGATTTTTTTAATAATCCCAATGTTTTACTTCCGTGAAAAACAGTGCCGCGTCATGCGCGGCACATCACTGGAAATTTTAAATCCTTCAGCCGCGTCTTGCACGCTGGATATCGCGCACGCGCTGCTTTTCCGCGCGCGCCATCAAATACCAGGCGATAAATCCGACAATTCCGACCACGCCGAGGATGATAGAGGCCAGGGCGTTGATCTCCGGGTTGACCCCCATGCGCACGCTGGAGAAGACCAGCATCGGCAGCGTCGTCGCGCCCGGTCCGGAGACAAAGCTGGCGATAACCAGATCGTCCAGCGACAGCGTAAACGCCAGCAGCCAGCCGGAGATCACCGCCGGCATGATCATCGGCAGGGTGATGATGAAAAAGACCTTCAGCGGCGTCGCGCCAAGATCCATCGCCGCCTCCTCAATGGAGCGATCCAGCTCGCGCAGGCGCGAGGAGATCACCACCGCCACGTAGGCCGTACAGAAGGTGACGTGCGCCAGCCAGATGGTGAGCATGCCGCGATCCGCCGGCCAGCCGATGGCGTGCGCCAGGGCCACGAACAGCAGCAGCAGCGCGAGGCCGGTGATCACGTCCGGCATGACCAGCGGCGCGGTGATCATAAAGGCGAACCCGTTCGAGCCGCGAAAACGGCCGAAGCGCACCATCACCAGCGCGGCGATCGTGCCCAGCACCGACGCCATTGTCGCCGCCAGGGCGGCAATGGTCAGGCTCAGCCCCACCGCGCTCATCATCGCATCATCGTGGAACAGCTCGCTGTACCAGCGCGTCGACCAGCCCGCCCAGACCGTCACCAGCTTGGAGCTGTTGAAGGAGTAGATCACCAGCATCAGCATCGGCGCATACAGGAAGGTAAAGCCGATAACGAGGATCGCAATCCGCCACGGGGAGCGCACTACCGGTAAGTTGTTCATCCGTGATCTCCCATCTGTTTCTGCTGATGCTTGTGGAACCACATGATCGGCACGATCAGCAGCAGGAGCATCACAATCGCCACCGCCGAGGCCACCGGCCAGTCGCGGTTATTGAAGAACTCCTGCCACAGCACGCGGCCAATCATGATGCTGTCCGGGCCGCCGAGCAGTTCCGGGATCACAAACTCCCCTACCGCCGGGATAAAGACCAGCATTGACCCGGCGATAATGCCGCCTTTGGTCAGCGGGACAATGACGCTGAAGAAGGTTTTTAACGGGCGGGCGCCGAGATCGAGCGATGCTTCCACCAGCGAATAATCAATGCGCGTCAGGGCCGTGTAGATCGGCAGCACCATAAACGGCAGATAGGCGTACACAATGCCGATATAGACCGCGAGGTTGGTGTGCAGGATCGTCAGCGGCTGATCGATAACCCCGAGCCACATGAGAAAGTTATTCAGCACGCCGTTGTTTTTCAGGATCCCCATCCAGGCGTAAACGCGGATCAGGAACGAGGTCCACGACGGCAGGATCACCAGCAGCAGCAGGATATTACGCGTCGACGGCTTGCTGTGCGCCACCGCCCACGCCAGCGGGTAGCCCATTACCAGGCAGCAGAGCGTCGAAATCGCCGCCACCTGCAGCGACTGCAGATACGCTTCGAAATAGAGCGGATCGTCGGTGAGCTGCAGGAAGTTGCCGAGATTAAGCGTCAGCGTCAGCTGCCCGTCGGCCCAGTCCAGCAGGTTGGTATAGGGCGGGATCGCCCGCGCCATTTCCGCCAGGCTTATCTTGAAAACAATCAGGAACGGCAGCAGGAACAGCAGGATCAGCCACACGTACGGCATGGCGATCACCAGCTTGCGGCCGTGTTTCATCTGCATGCGCGTCAGAAAACCGGCAAATGCGCCCGGCTTTTCCGCGCGGGCTGGAGGTTCAAGTGTGCTCATGATCGCTCCTTATACCGTCAGCACGACGCAGCTGTCAGCATCCCAGCACAGGCGCACTTCGTCACCCCAGGTCGGCTGCCCCTTGCGATAGCGATGTTCGTTCTGTAGCTGCGCGCTGAGCATCTGCCCGCTTTTCAGGCGCACGTGATAGATGGACAGATCGCCCAGATAGGCAATGTGCACCACTTCGCCCACGGCAAAGTTATAGCCATCGGCAGGCGGATCCTCACAGAGCATGATCTTCTCCGGACGCAGCGCGACGTAGACCGGCACGTTATCCACCACCGAGTTATCAGGATCGACCTTAAGCGGATGCTGCAGCCCCGGCGATTCGATGACCAGCCCATCCTCCTGACGATCTTTCAGCAGCCCTTCGAAAACGTTAACCGAGCCAATGAACTCCGCGCTGTAGCGGGTGGTCGGGTGCTCATAAATCTCTTCCGGCTCGCCAATCTGCACGAACTTCCCGCGGTTCATGATCGCAATACGCCCGGCCATGGTCATCGCTTCTTCCTGGTCGTGGGTCACCATCACGCAGGTCACCCCCACGCGCTCGAGGATATCCACCACTTCGAGCTGCATACGGTCGCGCAGCTTTTTATCCAGCGCGCCCATCGGCTCATCGAGCAGCAATAATTTCGGCCGTTTTGCCAGACTGCGGGCCAGGGCCACGCGCTGGCGCTGGCCGCCGGAGAGCTGGTGCGGCTTACGCTTCGCGAACTCCTGCATGTGCACCAGGCTCAGCATCTCGGCCACGCGCGCGGTAATTTCGGCCTTCGGCAGCTTGTCCTGCTTCAGGCCAAAGGCGATGTTCTGCTCCACCGTCATGTGCGGAAACAGCGCGTAGGACTGGAACATCATGTTAATCGGCCGCTGATACGGCGGCACGCTGGAGAGATCCACGCCATCGAGCATGATTTGCCCGGCGGTGGGCTGTTCAAAACCGGCCAGCATACGCAGCAGGGTCGATTTACCGCAGCCAGAAGCCCCCAGAAGGGCAAAAATTTCGCCTTTATAGATCGTCAGGCTGACGTCGTCCACGGCATGCTGGCCATCGAAAGATTTGGTGAGGTTACGAATTTCAAGCAGCGGGGTCAGCGCTTTACGGACTTTCGCCTGCGGGCGGGGGATCGCGTCATTCACGGGGTGTTCTCCGGCATAGATCAATACTGGTGCAAACGCACCGTCAGGGTGCGCATCGCCGGGCGGCGCTAACGCTTGCCCGGCCTACGGGTTGTAGAGGCCCGGTAAGCGATAGCGCCACCGGGCAGCAATACCCAACGCCGTTATTTACCGCTTTTCACCTTGGTCCACGCGCGGGTACGCACGCGGTCAATTTTTGGATCCTGAACTTTCAGGGTGAAGAGCTTGGCGAACACATCCGCTGGCGGATAGATAGCCGGGTTGTTACGGATTTCTTCGCTTACCAGCGGCACGGAGGCCTTGTTACCGTTCGCGTAGTAAACGTGGTCGCTGATGTGGGCGATCACCTCAGGACGCATCAGGTAGTTGAGGAACTGATAGGCTTCGTCTTTGTTTTTCGCATCAGCCGGCATTGCAAAGACGTCGAAGAACGCCAGCGCCCCCTCTTTCGGGATGAAGTAAGAGACGTTCACGCCGTTCTTCGCCTCTTTCGCGCGGTTAGCCGCCTGCCACACGTCCCCTGCCCAGCCGATCGCGACGCAGATGTCGCCGTTCGCCAGGTCGTTGATGTACTGAGACGAGTGGAAGTAACGAATGTTTGGACGCAGCTTCAGCAGCAGATCGGTCGCCGGGCCGGTGTAATCATCGGCTTTACTGCTGTTCGGGTCTTTGCCCAGGTAGTTCAGCACGGTGGCGAAGATCTCTTCCGGCGCATCGAGGAAGGAGACGCCGCAGCTTTTCAGCTTCTCAAGGTTTTCCGGCTTCAGCACTACGTCCCAGCTGTCCAGCTTGACGTCCGGACCCAGCACCGCTTTGACTTTATCAACGTTGTAGCCGATGCCGGTGGTCGCCCACAGGTAAGGCATGGCGTATTTGTTGTCCGGGTCATGCTTGGCCACCAGCTTCAGCACTTCCGGATCGAGGTTTTTCCAGTTTGGTAACTTGCTCTTGTCCAGAGGCTGGAAGACGCCTGCCGTCAGCTGACGCTCCAGGAAGCTTGCAGAAGGCACCACGAGATCAAACCCGGTGCTGCCCGCCATCAGTTTCCCTTCCAGCACTTCGTTGGAATCGAAAACGTCGTAGACCACTTTAATGCCGGTCTCTTTTTCAAAATTCGCCACCGTGTCCGGCGCGATATAGTCAGACCAGTTGTAAACGTGCAGCGTTTTTTGTTCCGCAGCGAGCGTGCCGGCAGAGACGGCCATCAGAGCACCCGCAACCAGACCCGATAACCATTTTTTATTCAAGGCGATCATATCTTTATTCCTTCTGAAAGCTCGTTAACAAACGAACTAAAACTGTGCAATCTGAAGATATGCAATAATCATGCATAGTTTGTCGCTCTGCCCAAAATAAAAAGAAACCTCTTTACCCGGCAGTTTCCGCTCGCTTTTTTAAGCACCGCAAGAATAACTGTAGCCCGTGTCTCCGGCTATAGCCCAGACGAAAAAACGCCTTTTATCAATTTTTTATGCAGGTTATGTCTACGTGATAAGCCGAAACGGCCTTAGGGGAGGTGAAAAATTCTTTAAAGAAAGGTTAAAAGCAGCAGAAAAAATGGCCTTCTGCAGCCGCTATGGCAGCGACTGCGCAAAAGTCAGACAGGCTTAGTGGAGAAAATTGGGAGATGCATCATTATTCTCTGCATCATCTTCCGCGCTATACAGCAGATGGTGTGCATTGGCTTCCATCATGACCATGGAAATTTGCTCTTCACTCAAGCGCATAAACCAGGCGAACTGCTTGAAGGACAGCCCGGCACCGGAGAATAAAGACTGGCAAACGACCAGTTTTGGCAGATTATCATCCTGTATGTCGAGAAATGCTTTCACCGTCAAAGAACTGGCGTTGATCGCCGACAGGTCGGAGGCCAGCGCCAGCAGCGCGGACGGCTTCACTTCGGCCAGCGCGGAGAAAAGGATCACGTCGTTAATGAGATCGATTTTGGCATCGAAAATGCCGTCGAAATTCTGCATATGAGGCAGATGCAGCGCCTGGCAGGAATCGCATTCGAAGAACGTAATTCCGGCATCATCAAGCCATTGACGTAACGTATCCAGTGTAGGTACGACCTGTAAATCCATCGCTGTGCAGCCTCTTCAATAAAAACTTCGCATAGATTACGCAAAAAGTGCGTTCAATACCATTTAACCGCCCGTTTTCAGACAGTAACCCGGCGTGGCATGACGCTCGATCCATGAGATCATTTTACCCGCAATATCGACACCTGTGGTTTTTTCCACGCCTTCCAGCCCCGGCGAGGCATTCACCTCCATGACCAGTGGCCCGCGCGTCGCCCGCAGAAGATCTACGCCCGCCACGTCCAGCCCCAGGGTTTGCGCCGCTTTGACGGCAATTTCCCGTTCGCGATCGCTGATATCAGCGATTCTTGCAATACCGCCCCGGTGAAGGTTAGAGCGGAAGTCGCCCTCTTTCGCCTGGCGCTCAATGGCCGCCACTACCTCATTGCCGACCACGAAGCAGCGGATGTCGCGCCCTTTCGCCTCTTCGATGTACTCCTGCACCAGAATGTGGGCATTCAGTCCCCGAAAGGCGTCAATCACGCTCTCCGCCGCCTGGCGCGTCTCCGCCAGCACCACGCCAATGCCCTGCGTGCCTTCCACCAGCTTGATGACCAGCGGCGCACCGCCCACCATGTCGATAAGATCGCTGGTGTCGTCCGGTGAATGGGCAATACCCGTGACGGGGAGATCGATCCCCTGACGGGCGAGCAGCTGCAGCGAGCGCAGCTTGTCGCGGGCGCGGGATATGGCGACGGATTCGTTGAGCGGATAGCTGCCCAGCATCTCGAACTGGCGCAGCGCGGCGGTGCCGTAATAGGTGATCTGGGAGCCGATGCGCGGGATCACCGCATCAAAGTGCGGCAGCTTGCGGCCTTTGTAGTGAATCGACGAGGCGGCAGGGTCGATGTTCATATAGCAGGACATCGGGTCGAGGATCTCAACCTGATGCCCGCGTTTCGCCGCCGCCTCTCGAAGGCGTTTACATGAATAGAGCGTTCCATCCCGGGACAATATGGCAATTTTCACCCTGCACCTCTCTGAAGACATGGAAAAAGCCTGCGTATCATATACGCAGGCAAGCGCAGGAGGAATGGACTATCGCGTCGCCCATCCCTGTTTGTGGAGGTAATCAAGAATAAACGGGCGATTTTCTTTAATGATGGTGCGACGAATATGGTCAGTCCAGGTATCACGGCGGTTATTGCTGCCGCGCGTCATGTAGTAGTTCGCCAGCTCTTCATCATATTGATTCAGGACGTCCTGATCGACCGGCTGGTAGTGGTTTTCGTGCACCAGCATCGCCGCAGGAATGCGCGGCTTCAGGTCCGGGTTATCCGCAGGCCAGCCGAGGCACAGGCCGAACAGCGGCAGCACGTGTTTTGGCAGCTTCAGCAGCTCGGTCACGCTTTCGATGTTGTTACGCAGGCCGCCGATATAAACGCCGCCTAACCCAAGCGACTCCGCCGCCGTAAAGGCATTTTGCGCCATCAGCGCGGTATCTACCACGCCGAGCAGCAGCTGCTCGGCCAGCCCCAGCTCGGCTTCAGGGCAGATCTGCAGGTGGCGGTTAAAGTCGGCGCAGAACACCCAAAACTCCGCCGCCTGAGCCACATGCTTCTGCCCGCCGGTCAGCGTGACCAGCTGCTCGCGCATGGCCGGGTCGGTGATGCGGATAATGGAACTGCACTGCAGAAAGCTGGAGCTGGAGGTCGCCCTGGCGCTGTCGATAATCGCGGCACGCTGCGCCTCGGTAATCGGCTCATCGGTGAAGTGGCGAATGGAACGGTGGGAACGGAGCAGGTCAATCGTTGGTGTCATCTTGTCTCTCTTTGTCTTGCTTAAACCTTATGCCAGCCAGTATAGGCAATGATTTACGTGATGTAATTGGCGAAACATAGCCTGACTGTATCAAAGCGACAGGCGAAACCTTCTTTAATGGCGGCAGGTTATCGGGCACTATATGTCCTATTCGCCGTCAGGCTTGTTTTTTGAGGAGAGAGAAATGTTTGCAGTTATTTTTGGTCGTCCAGGGTGCCCTTACTGTGTGCGCGCGAAAGAGCTGGCTGAGAAACTGACCGAAGAGCGCGATGACTTCAACTTCCGCTACGTGGATATCCACGCGGAAGGCATTACCAAAGCGGATCTCGAAAAAACCGTCGGCAAGCCGGTTGAAACCGTACCGCAGATCTTCCTCGATCAGAAACACATCGGCGGCTGCACTGACTTTGAAGCTTACGCCAAAGAGCATCTGGGCCTGTTTGCCGCTCAGTAATGCTAAAACGCCCTCACCCTGAGGGCGTTTTTAATTGTGGTGCCGTCGATGCTTAATCAGACTGCACACAAACAAATAGCACAGCGCGCCAAGGGCGCACCAGAAGACGCCGCTCAGCAACCACGCCAGCTCCTGCCAGAAACTTCTCGTCGACACATACAGCAAGCGCATCAGCAGCAGACACAGCGGTGCGGCCAGTATGGCGCCCAGCAGCGGTTTCGCCACCTCCCCTTTACGGGAGAGAAAACTGGCCGCGGCACCCGGCAGCGTAAAAAAGAGCAGCCCCAGCTCCGGATGGCCTGACGCCCTGAATGCCCCTTTCACATTAAAAGCGAGCGACATGCACACGACGGTGAACAGCAAAAAGCAGCTGATCACCCCCGCCCAGTTTCGTTTAATGTTCAAACTATCCTCCTGACTTATCTCTATCAAATATACCTTCGTCGGGTAGACGCCCAGTCAGATAAAGCTAATGCGGCAATCCTTGCCAAAGTACGCACAGGGTGATGCGATAATCAGTAGCTGTCAGTAGCTAATGCGATTAAACTACACGCCAGCTAATGTTTTAGGGAATAAAGCAGGAAACAGGGAGCGTTAACGCCTTTCCCTGACCCAGAAAACAGTAGCCCAAAAAGTCCTTTCATTCAACAACTTACTGGTAAACAAGAAGTTAGCCTCCGTGAATATAAACGTCGCAGACTTGTTAAATGGGAATTACATCCTGTTATTATTTGTGGTACTGGCGCTGGGCCTTTGCCTGGGTAAATTGCGCCTGGGTTCAGTTCAACTTGGTAATTCCATTGGCGTTTTAGTCGTCTCCTTATTATTAGGCCAGCAGCACTTCAGCATTAACACGGACGCGCTCAACTTAGGTTTTATGCTGTTTATTTTTTGTGTTGGCGTGGAAGCAGGACCGAACTTTTTTTCAATTTTCTTCCGCGACGGCAAAAATTATCTGATGCTGGCGCTGGTGATGGTCGGCAGCGCGCTGCTGATCGCCTTAGGGCTGGGTAAACTGTTTGGCTGGGATATCGGGTTAACGGCCGGTATGCTGGCAGGCTCCATGACCTCCACCCCCGTTCTGGTGGGTGCCGGTGATACCCTTCGCCATTCCGGCATGGCCGGCGCGCAGCTCTCTACCGCGCTCGACCACCTGAGCCTGGGCTATGCCCTGACCTATCTGATTGGTCTGGTGAGCCTGATCGTTGGCGCACGCTACCTGCCAAAACTTCAGCACCAGGATCTGCAGACCAGCGCTCAGCAAATCGCCCGCGAGCGCGGCCTGGATACCGACTCCAAACGTAAAGTCTATCTCCCGGTGATCCGCGCCTATCGCGTCGGGCCAGAGCTGGTGGCATGGGCTGACGGCAAAAACCTGCGCGAGCTGGGGATTTACCGCCAGACGGGCTGCTATATCGAACGTATCCGCCGCAACGGCATTCTGGCGAACCCGGACGGCGACGCGGTGCTGCAGATGGGCGACGACATCGCGCTGGTGGGTTATCCGGACGCCCACGCCCGTCTTGACCCGAGCTTCCGTAACGGCAAAGAGGTGTTCGACCGCGACCTGCTCGACATGCGTATCGTTACCGAAGAGATCGTGGTGAAAAACCATAACGCCGTTGGCCGCCGCCTGGCGCAGCTGAAGCTGACCGACCACGGCTGCTTCCTCAACCGCGTGATCCGCAGCCAGATTGAGATGCCTATCGACGATAACGTCGTGCTCAACAAAGGCGACGTTCTGCAGGTCAGCGGCGACGCGCGTCGCGTGAAAACCGTTGCCGACCGCATCGGCTTTATCTCCATTCACAGCCAGGTCACCGATCTGCTGGCCTTCTGCGCCTTCTTTATTGTTGGCCTGATGATCGGGATGATCACCTTCCAGTTCAGCAACTTTAGCTTCGGCATCGGTAACGCCGCCGGGCTGCTGTTCGCCGGGATCATGCTGGGCTTCCTGCGTGCCAACCACCCGACCTTCGGCTACATTCCGCAGGGCGCGCTGAACATGGTGAAAGAGTTCGGTCTGATGGTCTTTATGGCAGGCGTGGGCTTAAGCGCGGGCAGCGGTATCGGCCACAGCCTGGGCGCCGTCGGCTGGCAGATGCTGGTATCCGGACTTATCGTTAGCCTGGTGCCGGTCGTTATCTGTTTCCTGTTCGGCGCCTACGTGCTGCGCATGAACCGCGCCCTGCTCTTCGGGGCAATGATGGGCGCGCGCACCTGTGCGCCTGCGATGGAAATCATCAGCGATACCGCGCGCAGCAACATCCCGGCGCTGGGGTATGCGGGCACGTACGCTATCGCTAACGTACTGCTTACGCTGGCGGGTACGCTGATCATTATCATCTGGCCGGGACTCGGATAACTCCTAAGTTTGCGCGCGGGGAAAATTATTTTCGTTACGCGCAGAACTTTTTTATCAGGGGGCAGTCATAACTAGTGCCACTGCTTTTCTTTGATGTCCCCAATTTGTGGAGCCCATCAACCCCGCCGTTTTGGTTCAAGGTTGATGGGTTTTTTGTTGCCTGAAATTCCCCTTCCCCTAATCTCACCTTCTCTCTTGCCATCAAAACATATATGATTAAACATATATAAAAATCACACCCACAGGAACTCCCATGCTCCATCCGCTCCAGCTCTTCAAAACCCTCTCCGACGAAACGCGGCTCGCCATCGTCATGCTGCTCCGTGAAGCAGGCGAGCTGTGCGTCTGCGATCTCTGCGCCGCGACCACCGAGTCGCAGCCTAAGGTCTCACGCCACATGGCGTTGCTGCGCGAGTCCGGGCTGGTTATCGATCGTCGAGAGGGGAAATGGGTCCATTACCGTTTGTCCCCGAACATGCCTGCGTGGGCGGCAACCGTTATCGACAGCAGCTGGAACTGCCTGCGGGAAGAGACGCGCATGAAGCTTAAAAACCGACTTTCAGGCTCGTGCTGACAACAACACATTCACAAAAACATATATAACGGGGTAAGCGATGTTTCTGGCAGGGGCTATTTTTCTGTTTACGCTGGTACTGGTCATCTGGCAGCCCAGGGGCCTCAGTATCGGCTGGAGCGCCAGCATTGGCGCCGTGCTGGCGCTGGCCAGCGGCGTGATTCACATTAACGATATTCCGGTCGTGTGGGATATCGTCTGGAACGCCACGGCAACGTTCATTGCCGTCATCATCATCAGCCTGCTGCTGGATGAGTCCGGCTTTTTCGAGTGGGCGGCGCTGCACGTTGCCCGCTGGGGGAACGGTCGTGGGCGATTGCTGTTTACGTATATCGTGCTGCTGGGCGCAGCCGTGGCGGCGCTGTTTGCCAATGACGGTGCGGCGCTGATCCTGACGCCTATCGTTATCGCCATGCTGCTGGCACTGGGGTTCAGCAAGCAGGCCACGCTGGCGTTTGTGATGGCAGCAGGTTTTATCGCCGATACCGCCAGCCTGCCGCTGATTGTGTCCAACCTGGTCAACATCGTGTCGGCAGACTTCTTTAAGCTGGGGTTCAGCGAATACGCCTCGGTGATGATCCCGGTAGATATCGCCGCGATTGCTGCAACGCTGGTAATGCTGCATCTCTTCTTTCGCAAGGAAATTCCCCCGGAATATGACCTTGCAAAACTTCGCGAGCCCGCGCGGGCCATTTACGACCTCCCGACGTTCAGAACGGGCTGGATCGTCCTGCTGCTTCTGCTCGTTGGTTTCTTCGTGCTGGAACCTCTCGGCATTCCGGTGAGCGCCATTGCGACCGTCGGCGCGCTGATTTTATTCGCTATCGCAAAACGCGGACATGCGATAAATACCGGAAAAGTGCTGCGCGGCGCGCCGTGGCAGATCGTTATCTTCTCGCTGGGGATGTATCTGGTGGTGTATGGCCTGCGCAATGCCGGGCTGACGGAATATCTCTCAGGCGTACTGGATAGCCTGGCCGGACACGGGCTGTGGGCCACCACGCTGGGTACCGGGTTCATCACCGCGTTTCTGTCATCCATAATGAACAATATGCCCACGGTGCTGATTGGCGCGCTCTCCATTGATGGCAGTACGGCGACAGGCTTGATAAAGGAAGCGATGATTTACGCCAACGTGATTGGCTGCGACCTGGGGCCGAAAATCACGCCTATCGGTAGCCTCGCCACCCTGCTCTGGCTCCACGTGCTGGCGCAGAAAAACATGACGATTACCTGGGGCTACTATTTCCGGACGGGCATCATTATGACGCTGCCGGTCCTGTTTGTGACGCTCGCCGCGCTGGCGCTACGTCTCTCCTTCACACTGTAATGAGCCACTGATATGAGCCACATCACCATTTACCACAACCCCGCCTGCGGAACCTCGCGCAACACGCTGGAGATGATCCGCAACAGCGGCACGGAGCCAGAGATTATCCTCTATCTGGAAACCCCGCCGTCGCGCGATAAGCTGACCACCCTGATTGCCGATATGGGCATTTCGGTACGGGGCCTGCTGCGCAAAAACGTGGAGCCCTATGAACAGCTCGGCCTGGCGGAAGATACGTTCACCGACGAGCAGCTTATCGATTTTATGCTGCAACACCCGATCCTGATTAACCGTCCGATCGTGGTAACGCCGCTGGGTACCCGCCTGTGCCGCCCTTCTGAAGTCGTTCTCGATATTCTGCCGGACGCGCAGAAAGGGGCGTTTACGAAAGAGGATGGCGAAGCCGTCGTGGACGCCAGCGGGAAAAAAATCTCGCCAAAGTAACCCGTTGAAAATGGAGCAGTAAGGCCTGTCAGCCGCATACCCCACCCATCGGCTAGGTTGCATCAGCCGAAACCCGGCACATACTTTTGAGGGTTAATCCTGGTGAGGGTATGCAGGTATGGGCTTGAAAAATAAAACCGCCGTCATCTTCGGCGGCAGCGGCGCCATCGGCAGTTCAGCGGCGCACGCTCTGGCGCGTGAAGGGGCGGATGTGTACCTCGCCGCGCGTGACCACGCCAGGCTGGAGCAGGTCGCCAGCTGTATTCGCGCCGCCGGAGGGTCTGCCAGCACGTTTATGTTCGATGCTCTCGACGACTCCTCGCAGCTCCCGCACCTTGCCCGCATTGATATCGTCGTCAACGCCACGGGCTTTATGCACGATCAGGGTAAACGCCTTGAGGCGTTAACGCTCGGCGAGTTCAGGCAGGGTTTCGACCCCTTCCTGGCCGCGTACTTTAACATTGCAAAAGCCGCGTCGCCCCGTATGGGCGGCGAGCATGGCGGGACCATAATTACCGTCGTCGCCCCCGCCGCCAACATGACAATGGCGGGCCACCTCGGGCATATCGTCGGCTGCGCGGGAACCGAAGCCCTGACCCGAGCGCTTGCGGCTGAACTGGGGACACACAATATTCGCGTGCTGTGCGTGCGCTCGCATGCGATAGCCGACGCGGTACAGGCGGGTTCGTATGTGGGGACCATTTTCGCCGCCAAGGCGCAGGCGATGGGGATTACGGTTGAGCAGTTTCTCGGCGGTGCCGCGCAAAGCACCCTGACGCATCGCCTGCCGACGCTGGCACAGGTGGCAGACACGATTACGTTTCTGGCATCAGATGCGGCAGGCGCCATCACGGGAACCACCGTCAATATGACCGCGGGTGCAACCTAGCAGCCGCTCTCGCCCGCAATCCTGCCCACCATCGCCCGGATCTCTTCGCGGGTTAACGGCGCCCGGTCGGTGACATAGTGCAGCGTCATCCCTTCGATAAACGCGTCCAGCGCGCGGGTGGTGACAGGGTCGAACCACTGCTCCAGCGTGGTCTGGCTCATCTTCATCCAGTCCTGCATCACCGTTTTGAGCGCCGCGCTGCGGTGCATAAAGGCGTAGAGCTGATACATCAGCGCCATGTTGTGCGGCGTGGTCACCTGCGAGCTGTGGATCAGCGTGGTGATAGATTCGCACGCCATTTCCGGCCCGGTGACGCCGGCAAAGAAATCCCGGTACTGCTGCGACATCTGCCGGGTAAACCACGTGAAGGCCTCCTCCAGCAGCGGCTCCATGCCGTCGAAATAGTAGGTCATCGACCCCAGCGGCACGCCCGCGCAGGTGGCGATTTTACGGTGCGTGACGGCGTGAATACCGTGCTCGGCAATGGTATCGAGCGTTGCCTGCAGGATCTTCTCCCGTCGATGCGGATCGTTCGGTGGTCTGCTCATAAATTCCTCACGTGGTTTGTGTACAAATGTACACAAACTTGCTAGTGTTGTCGCTATTGTTGTACTTCTGGTGCTACCCCAATGACGCTGACCTCCCCCCGTAATGCCCTGCAGCGACGCCTGTGGGCGCTGTTTATGTTCTTCTTTATTCCCGGCCTGCTGATGGCCTCCTGGGCCACGCGCACCCCCGCCATTCGCGATATTTTGTCCGTTTCTACCGCCGAGATGGGCATCGTGCTGTTCGGCCTGTCGATAGGCTCCATGAGCGGCATTCTCTGCTCCGCGTGGCTGGTTAAGCGCTTCGGTACTCGGGCGGTGATCCGCACCACCATGTGCTTTGCCGTGTTCGGGATGGGGATACTGAGCGTGGCGCTGTGGTTTGCCTCGCCGGTGCTGTTCGCCCTGGGCCTGACGGTATTTGGCGGCAGCTTCGGTTCGGCTGAAGTTGCCATCAACGTTGAAGGGGCGGCGGTCGAACGTGAGATGAACAAAACCGTGCTGCCGATGATGCACGGTTTTTACAGCCTCGGCACGCTGGCCGGTGCGGGCGTGGGGATGGCGCTGACGGCCACCGGCGTGAGCGCGAACCTGCATATCCTGCTGGCGGCGCTGGTGTGCATCATTCCTATCCTGACCGGCATCCGGGCGATCCCGGACGGCACCGGTAAGAACTCCGCTGACGAACAGCACTCGGCTGAAAAAGGGCTGCCCTTCTACCGCGATTTTCAACTGATGCTGATCGGCGTGGTGGTGCTGGCGATGGCGTTCGCGGAAGGTTCCGCCAACGACTGGCTGCCGCTGCTGATGGTAGACGGTCACGGCTTTAGCCCAACCTCCGGCTCGCTGATTTACGCCGGGTTTACGCTGGGGATGACCGTGGGTCGCTTCACCGGCGGATGGTTTATCGACCGCTACAGCCGCGTGGCTGTGGTGCGCGCCAGCGCCCTGCTGGGCGGCCTGGGTATTGCGATGATCATTTTTGTCGACGTGGACTGGATTGCCGGGGTCTCGGTGATCCTCTGGGGACTGGGCGCGTCGCTCGGCTTCCCACTGACCATTTCAGCCGCCAGCGACACCGGCCCGGATGCCCCGACGCGCGTCAGCGTGGTGGCAACCACGGGCTATCTCGCCTTCCTGGTCGGGCCGCCGCTGCTCGGCTTCCTCGGCGAGCACTACGGGCTGCGCAGCGCCATGCTGGTGGTGTTAGGGTTAGTCATTATCGCGGCGCTGGTGGCGCGCGCGGTGGCAAAGCCGGAAACGAATCAAACGACACTGGAGAAGGGATATGAGCGTTAAACTGATCGCCGTCGACATGGATGGTACTTTTCTGAGCGATGCCAAGACCTATAATCGGCCGCGCTTTCTGGCGCAGTACGCCCGCATGAAGGCGCAAGGCATTCGCTTCGTGGTCGCCAGCGGCAACCAGTATTACCAGCTGATCTCGTTTTTCCCGGAGATCGCGCATGAGATTGCGTTTGTCGCCGAAAACGGCGGCTGGGTCGTGAGCGAAGGTGAAGATGTCTTTAACGGTGAACTGTCGAAAGCCCATTTCGAGACCGTCGCGAACGTCTTAAACGACGTTCCGGGCATTGAGATCATCGCCTGCGGGAAAAGCAGCGCATACACGCTGAAATGCTATGACGAGGGCTTTAAGGATATCGCGGCGAAGTACTATCACCGTCTCGAAATGGTGAGTGATTTTGACAACCTGAACGATATTTTCTTCAAGTTCGGACTTAACGTTTCTGACGATGAAATTCCGCGTATCCAGGCGCTGCTGCATGAAAAGCTGAGCGACATCATGGTGCCCGTCACGACCGGTCACGGCAGTATCGACCTGATCATCCCCGGCGTGCATAAAGCCAACGGTCTGCGGATCCTGCAAAAGCGCTGGGGCATTGACGACAGCGAAGTGGTGGCCTTCGGCGACAGCGGCAACGACGTGGAGATGCTGCGTCAGTCCGGGTTCAGCTTTGCGATGGCGAATGCCAGACCGCATATTAAAGCGGTGGCGCGTTTTGAAGCGCCGCATAATAACGAGGAAGGCGTTTTAAACGTGATTGAGAAGGTGTTGAACGGGGAGGCACCGTTTAACTGATACCGTGCGGTCTGGTGCCCTCACCCTAGCCCTCTCCCACTGTACAGTCCGGGGACATGGTAGACAGGTGTTCGGGGACATGGTGAACACTTTTTAACATCCTTTACCCATGGTGATCGACTTTTTCTTCAGGTCGATCACCCCCACTTTCGTGCTGTACCACCAC